>WNFD01003856.1_pt1 | contig 15044 bp, 12 predicted proteins | sample 5400491 | NCBI WGS metagenome assembly WNFD01 (sample SAMN13153343, study PRJNA577476) | soil metagenome | isolation source: 120 cm saprolite under Douglas fir tree site 2 hole 2 replicate 2 | place: USA:California | collected 2015-04-18
ATTGGAGACGATGAAGTCCTCGGCGAGCGGGCCGATGACCTGCTCGCGCTGGCGACCGAGCAGAATTTCCCTCTTTACCATGCGATCGCACCAATCTATCGCGGATGGCTCCAGGTCAAGAATGGTGATGTGACGCACGGGATATCTCTGTTGCGGCGTGGTTTGAGCGCGTATCGTGCTGGCGGGTCGGAATTGTGGACGCCCCATTATACCGCTCTGCTAGCCGCGGCGAGTGAGATCGCAGGACAAATTCACGAGGGTCTGATCCTGTTGGACGATGCCCTGCAGATAGCCGAGAGAACAGGAGGGCGCTGGCTGGAGGCTGAGCTGAGCTGAGCAGGCTCAAAGGCCAGCTCTTGCTGCAGCAGGGGCATTCCCAAGCTGCTGAGGAACAGTATTGCAAAGCCCTCGGCATCGCGGCGGAGCAGGGGGCCAAGCTCTGGGAATTGCGCGCCGCCGCGAGCCTCGCCCGGCTGCGCCGCGACCAAGGCCGCCACGCTGAAGCCCGCGACTTGCTTGCACTGGTCTACGGCTGGTTCACCGAAGGCTTCGACACCCCCGATCTCAAAGAGGCAAAAGCGCTGCTCGACGAACTCGGCGGAGGGGAGCGCTCAGCGAACCTATAGTGCTTGCTGGGCGAGATTATTTCGCTCTGCTCGTGATGACAGCGTGAGGTTGTCATTGTGAGGAGCCAGTAAGCGACGAAGCAATCTCCGCAGCGATACTCGTCGGGTTTCCGTTGGCGCTGCCGGATAAACTGGGGAGGGAGATATGAACTCGTTCGATGGAATGTGCGCGCTGATAACCGGATCGGCCACGGGGCTGGGTGCTGCGACGGCGGTGGCGCTCGCCCGCGGGGGCGCCCGGGTGATCGTCAATTATCGGGCGAGCGCGCGCGAGGCCGAGGAGACGGCCGATTTCTGCCGATCCGCCAACGCTGTGGTGAAGGTGGTGCAGGCTGATGTAGCGATCGACGAGGATTGCCGCCGACTGGCCGCCGCAGCCTCCGAATGGGGCCGGCTCGACATCCTGGTCAACAATGCGAGCGCTACAAAGCATGTCGCCAATCCCGCCGATCTCGATGCGCTCTCGGCGGAAGACTTCCACCGCATTTATGGGGTCAACACGATCGGCCCGTTCCAGATGATCCGCGCGGCGCGCCCGCTGCTCGAGGCCGGTGCGCGCGCGGCAGAGCGCCCTTCCTCGGTGGTTAATATTTCTTCTGTGGCTGCGTTCAACGCGACGGGCTCCTCGCTCGCCTACACGGCGAGCAAGGCGGCTCTCAATACGATGACCTTGGCTCTCGCACGCGCGCTCGCACCACTCGTCCGAGTAAATGCCGTCTGCCCAGGCTACATGGATACGCCGTGGTGGGTGAATGGCGTGGGTCAGGAGGCGGCTGACAAGCTTCGCGAATTGGTCAAGGGGGCTGTACCGTTGCGCGTCGCTTCGAGACCGGAGGACATCGCCGAGGTCGTGATGTTCGTCGCCGGCCCGGCCTCGCGACACATGACCGGAGCGATCGTTCCGGCCGATGCCGGAGTGCTCCTGCTGGTTCCTGTCGCAGCGACGGACGCCCACCGCTGAGCTGTTGCATCCTGCGGTTCACTTGAGGGTCAAACACAAGCTCGCTCGAGCGGCATCTACCTCCGCGGTGTCATCGTCCGAAGATCAGCTGCATTGATTTGGTAGGGTTTCGGCCGGCGGTAGATCTGATGGCGGGCGGATTTCACCGGGATCGGCGCGGGCTTGAATTTTTACTCGGAGTATGCTATTTAAGCAAATTAATATCGTACGATTATAACAATATAATTTGGGAACGGTGCGAAATGTCGACGCAAACTCTCCCTGTAGGCTCCCTCAGGAACGCCCATCCCCTCCCTGCTGCCCGAGCGCTGTTGGGGGCAGTCAACTATTTGATCTGCCGGGTCTTATGGTCGATCGGACGGGCGATTTTCGGCGGCGCATTAAATCTCTCCCTGTTCTCAGGGAGGGCGCTTCACCAGGCGGCGTCGGGCAGAGTGCGGATCACCACCGGCCGTCGCTTGCCTCACCACCTGAGCGCCCTTATCTTCGCGGGCTGGCGATGGACCGGCCGACAGCTTCCCTCTCGGCCGAAAGCAAGGACAAAGATCGATGGCGAAAATCAAAGTGGCGCGTCCGGTTGTCGAGCTCGACGGCGACGAAATGGCGCGGATCATGTGGAGCTTTATCAAGAACAAGCTGATCCTCCCTTATCTCGACGTCGAGCTGAAATATTACGATCTCGGGATGGAGAAGCGCGACGCCACCGAGGACCAGATCACGGTCGAGGCCGCCGAGGCGATCAAACGCTACGGCGTCGGTATCAAATGCGCCGGGATCACACCCGACGAGGCGCGCGTGGAAGAATTTCACCTCAAGCGCATGTATAAGTCGCCGAACGGTACGTTGCGCAATATTATCGGCGGCACGATCTTCCGCGAGCCGATCGTCTGCCAGAACGTGCCGCGCCTGGTGCCCAACTGGACCCAGCCGATCGTGATCGGGCGCCACGCCTATGCCGATCAATATGCCGCGACCGATTTCGTCGTGCCGGGACCCGGCACCCTGACGATGACTTTTACTCCGAAAGGCGGTGGCGAGCCGGTCACCCGCAAGGTGTTCGATTTCCCCGATGGCGGCGTCGCCATGGGGATGTACAACCTCGACGAATCCATCAAGGGGTTCGCCCGCTCTTCCCTTAATTTTGGGCTGCAGCGCGGCTGGCCGGTCTATCTCTCGACCAAGAACACGATCCTCAAAGCCTATGACGGACGTTTCAAGGACCTGTTTCAGGAGGTGTTCGACAATGAATTCGCCGCCGAATTCAAAAAGCGCAACCTGACCTACGAGCACCGGCTGATCGACGACATGGTGGCGTTGGCGCTGAAGTGGAACGGCGGATTTGTCTGGGCCTGCAAGAACTACGATGGCGACGTGCAGTCAGACACCTTGGCGCAGGGCTTTGGCTCGCTCGGCATGATGACCTCGGTTTTGCTGACGCCTGACGGCAGGACGGTCGAGACCGAGGCCGCGCACGGCACGGTCACCCGCCATTACCGGCTGCACCAGCAGGGCCGGGAGACCTCGACCAACCCGATCGCCTCGATCTTCGCCTGGACGCGCGGGCTGCGCTATCGCGGCACCTTCGACGACACCACCGATGTCGTCCGCTTTGCCGAGAATTTGGAGCGAGTCTGCATCGACACCGTCGAAGGCGGCGACATGACTCGGGATTTGGCGATCCTGATCCGCGCCGATCACCCGTGGCTGACGACCAACCAGTTCCTCGACAAGCTCGACGCAAATCTGCAAAAGGCGATGGCGGCGTAAGGAAACCGGAAACCGGGAGGCGGCGATGCGGCTCAGCATTCTCGACGATTATCAAGGTGTAGCGCTCAGCATGGCGGATTGGTCCCCGGTGAGGAGCCGTGCTGTCGAGATTGCCCTCGAGCGCCATGCCTTTGCCGATGAGGACGCGGTGGTGCGCCAGCTCGCCGATTCAGAGCTCGTCGCCGCGATGCGCGAGCGCACGCCGTTTCCGAAGTCCGTCATTGACCGTCTGCCCAAACTGAAACTCCTGATCACCACCGGTATGCGCAACGCCTCCTTCGACATGGCGGCGCTAAGGGACCGTGGCGTCACCGTGTGCGGTACCGGTGGCCCTGGCGGCGGCAATGAGGACACCGCCGAGCTTGCCTGGGGACTGATCCTCGGCGCCGCCCGGCGCATCGCCGAGGATCATCAGTTTATGCGGCACGGCGGGTGGCAGACTCGCATCGGCCATCGCGTCGCCGGGAAGACCCTCGGCCTATTGGGCCTCGGGCGGCTCGGCAGCGCGGTCGCGCGGGTCGGCCTCGCCTTTGGCATGAAGGCGATCGCCTGGAGTCAGAACCTTACTGCCGAAAGGGCCAGCGAGCAGGGGGTCGAGCGGGTCGAAAAGGACGAGCTGTTCCGCCGCTCCGACATTCTCTCGGTGCATCTCGTGCTCAGTCCGCGCAGCCGCGGCCTTGTCGGCGCTCGCGAGATCGAGCTGATGAAGCCGAGCGCGATCCTCGTCAACACCTCGCGCGGGCCGATCTGCGATACCGAGGCAATTGTCGCCGCGCTGAAGGCGGGACGCCTCGCCTATGCCGGGTTCGACGTCTACGACAAAGAGCCTTTGCCGATCGACCACCCGCTGCGCACGGCGCCGAACGTGGTCCTGACCCCGCATATCGGCTACGTGACCGAGGAGAACTATCGCAACTCCTATCCTCAGATCGTCGAGAATGTCGTCGCCTTCCTCGACGGCAGGCCGGTTCGCGTCATTTGAGTCTGCTGAGCTTACACGACCCCGGATGAGCGGCGCCGGTGCGGTGATTCGCCCCTCCCGCGCGGGAGATGTCGAGGAAATCGCCACGATCTACCGTCACCATGTTCTCCTTGGATTCGCCTCCTTCGAGGACGTCCCGCCGGAACCGCACGAGATCGCGCGCCGCCGCAGCGACATTCTCGCCCGTGGCCTACCTTATCTGGTCGCCGAAAGGTCGGGGCATGTTCTCGGCTATTGCTACGCTGGACCCTACCGGCCACGTTCGGCCTATCGATTTACGCTCGAAGACTCGATCTATATCGGTGAGGGCGAGGTCGGACGCGGTCTTGGCCGAGCCCTCCTCGCAACCCTGCTCGACCGCTGCACCGAGCTCGGCTACCGGCAGATGGTCGCGGTGATCGGGGGCAGCGAAACATGGCCGTCGATTCGCCTGCACGCGGCGTTAGGGTTTACCCGGATTGGTGTTCTGCCCGCGGTCGGCTTCAAATTCGGCAACTGGGTCGACATCGTCCTGATGCAGCGGGCCCTCGGCTCCGGTGCGACGACGGCGCCGAGGGAGATCGACGCGATCGACAAAGGAGAAGAGCATGGCTGATGCGTTTGCCGACCCGAGCCGGGTCAGGGGATATCACGCCCACATCTATTACGATCCGGAGACCCGGACGACAGCGGAGCGCCTGCGCGCCGGGATCGGCGACCGCTTCCAGGCTCGGCTCGGGAGCTGGCACGATGAGCCGGTCGGGCCGCATCCCGTCGCGATGTACCAGGTGGCCTTCGCGGCCGAGGAGTTCTCCACGTTGGTTCCCTGGTTAATGCTCAACCGCGAAGGGCTGAGCGTCCTGGTGCATCCGCTTACCGATGACAGCGTCGCCGACCATACCCGGTTTGCCCTCTGGCTTGGAACAGCATTGCCGCTGCGGCTCGACGTATTGCGGCGTGGGCCCCGATGATCGGAATGCGCGCACCTACCATCGACGGATCGGCCCGCAATCGACGTGGACGAAGCCTGAGCGCGGGTAATACCCAACACCCCCGCATCTGAGGCTCAGCGCCGCCTCGCGGACTTGGCTCAGATCACGGCGCTCGGATCGCAGATCGACAGCCATCCCCTTGACGTGAAAGCTGTGTTTCGCCACCCCCTCGTGATTGAGGTACATCCTCATATTGGTCGTCGGCGAGCGATAGCCGCACACCACCAGAAACGGATCGCGGGTATCGAGCCGGTCGCGCAGCCCCCCGAGCACGTCGAGGACGCCGGCATCCATTGGCCGGATCTCATCGGAATGATGATCCCGCAGAATCCAGTTGATGTCCCTGACTGCCTCGCGAATGTAATGGCCGTCGGCCCAATAGACCGTCCGCAGCCATTCGCCGGTATGGATGTTGTAGAGTGAAACAGATCGCGGTGCGAAAGAAACTGCCGGGACCGGATCGACGAAGCCGACTACGGCAGCGGCAGCCGCCGCACCGAGGAGCCGGCGGCGGCTCAGTAACGAAGACACGGGCAATGCTTGACCCCCCAGATTCCCCACCGAGGGCCATAGCAGTTGTTAACGGGGTAAACAAGCCCCGATTGGCATAAATTAATCTACCAGTCGATTTTGGTTACTGCATTCGACTGTTAGTTGAATTAGTCTCTTTCTGAATCACCCTTTCCGTTGGCTGGCGGCTACGTCCTGAGCCAGCGGAGGCTGCTGCGATCGCGTCAGGTGCTGCCAAATCTCGTCATCGCGGTCATACGGGTCCGAATGGAGCTGCAGCGAACCGTCCGATTCGACAAAAGCCGTCTGATAGACGATGAAAATCGGCAGCGGGGTCGGCAAGGGCCGCCGATTGGTGGAACCGGTGGCAATCCCTTTGTCGATAGCCTCCGGGCTCTGCTCCAACAGAAGCGCCGCGAGCACGCGCGGGTTCTCGACCCGTACGCACCCATGGCTCATCAAGCGCGTGGCGGACTGAAAAAGGGATTTTAACGGCGTATCGTGCAAGTAGACATCGTAACGATCGGTCATCTCGAATTTGAGCCGTCCGAGGGCGCTATAGGGCCCGGCCTCCTGCTGAATGGCTCCGCCAGAGCGCCACCTCATGTGATGATGGCTGAGATAATCCGGATCGGCTGCCAGCCTCGGCAGGATCTCCTTCTGCGCGATCGAGCGCGGAACGTTCCAGGGCGGATTGAACAGGATGTCGTTTATCGTCGACTGGAACTCGGGTGTCTGCTTGTCGGTTTCTCCGACGACAACGCGCGTCGTGAATACTGGCCGGTTGTCGCGGATTAGCTGGAGCCGCGCAATCGCAGCATTCACGATGACGCGGTCGGGCGGAATGATCCGGGGCAGCCACCGCAGCCGTTCGAGATTGACCGCCAGCTGCCGTACCCTTTTTTCCGCCGCCGCCCGGCCCTCCAGCGGCCGGCGCTCGGGCTTCTTCCGGGCATCCGAGGCGCGCATCGGGCTAACCGTCTCGAGCATGGCGCGGTATTCGGCGTAGGCGCCGCGCATCGCGGCGTATTCGGGTGAGGACGGAGCAAGCGCTTCGATTAGCTGCGCCGGATTCGGGCTGGCAATCGCTGCGTCGAGCACCCCGACAATGTCGACCGGCTCAGGCGTCAGATCTTCGTCATCGGCTCGGTCCTCGATCGGCATCGCTCCCCGCGACAAAGCGTCGGCATAGGAGAGGAACGCATCGGAAAGCAGCAAGTCCCGCTCCACCGGAGACAGCGTCGGGCCACGCTCGATGATCGCGGTGCTGTGGAACAGACTGGGGTCCAGCCCTTGATCACCCGTGCGCTGGACCGCATTCCACAGCTGGCTCGCTTCCGCCGAGCGGCCGGTCCATATTGTCTGGTAGCCGTGCGCGGCGTAGAACCGGCGCAATAATTGTTCATGCATCCGCTCGCCCGCCACGGTCAACTTACCCGGCAAGTCAAGCCGTGCCTTGAGTTCGGGATTACCGGCGAAGGGGGGCTCGCTCGGCGATCCAGCGTCGGGCTCGGAAACACCAGGGCCCGCCGTCGCCGCTGCGCCTGCGGGCTCGGCCGCAAGAGCCTGCATGGAGCAGAGCATGATACCTAGGGTGCCGAGCGCGACCGCCATCGTGCTCCCTACCAGAGACCGCCGCGTGCGGTCCAAAATTGCACAGGAAGTGAGCACGCTACCTCGCTTTGCGGGAGGATCCGTGATGATGTGCCGGTGGCGCAGCGCAGCGGACTCGACCGAGTTGCAGCTGCCGCTCGGGGGGTGGGCGGGTAGGGCCAGGCATCGGGTTTCGCAGCGGCGCGTATCCAACCCCAAGGTGATTACTTGAGATTGCATTTGCAAGGGACGGGTCGTCGCGCCGCGAATGGCGGACCAGAGATCGGCGCCGAACCTCGTCAGAGGGTCTTGACTTCACCGCGGCAGCCCAACGGCGGGAACGCATAAAAGTGCCGCATTCGCCGGAGGAGGACGATACTGGCGGTGAAGAACGCACACCGCTCGGAGTGTTGCGCGAGGTCTTCGGCTTCGACGGTTTCCGGGGTCAGCAGCTCGCAATCATCGAACACGCGATCGCCGGCGGCGATGCGGTCGTGCTGATGCCCACAGGCGGCGGCAAATCGCTGTGTTATCAGGTGCCGGCTCTGGTGCGCGCCGGTTTGGGTGTGGTCGTCTCGCCGCTGATAGCGTTGATGAAGGACCAAGTGGACGCCCTGCGCCAAGCGGGAGTGCGCGCGGCCGCGCTGAACTCGCGGCTGTCGCCCGGCGAGACCGCTGAAATCGAGCGCGCGGCTCGCGACGGCGCGCTCGATCTGCTTTACGTGTCGCCCGAGCGCCTGGCGACGACGCGCTGCTTCGAACTGCTCTCGTGCTGCCGCCTGGCTCTTTTCGCCGTCGACGAGGCGCATTGCATCTCGCAATGGGGCCATGACTTCCGCCCGGAATATCAGCAGCTCTCGATCCTGAAGGAGCGCTTTCCCCGCGTGCCGCTGTTGGCGCTCACCGCGACCGCGGACGGCCCAACACGCCGCGACATCGTCGCACAGCTTGGGCTCAGCGCCGCACGGATCTTCGCTGCCGGTTATGATCGCCCGAACCTGTTCTATCGGGTCGTCCCTAAGCTCAGTCCACTCGAGCAACTATGGCGGTTTCTCTCCGAGGATCACCCCGACGACGCCGGGATTGTCTATTGCTTTACTCGGAGCGCGGTTGACGACACCGCCCGGTGGCTCACGGCGCGCGGGCGCGACGCCCTCCCCTATCATGCCGGTCTTGAAGGCGCGGTGCGTGAGCGAAGCCAGGAGCGTTTTTTGAAGGAAGCGGGGGTGGTGGTGGTTGCGACCATCGCCTTCGGCATGGGGATCGACAAGCCCGATGTCCGTTTTGTCGCTCATCTCGACGTGCCGAGGAACCTCGAGGCTTATTACCAAGAGACCGGCCGAGCGGGGCGAGACGGGCTCGCGGCGGATGCCTGGATGACTTACGGCATCGCGGATGTGATGAACCTGATCCGGTTGCTCGATGCCGGCGAGAGCACGGAGACCCAACGTCGAATCGAGCGGCAGAAGACCGAGGCTCTGATCGGGTATTGCGAAACGGTTTCCTGCCGCCGTCAGGTCCTGCTCGGTTATTTCGGCGAGGCCGATCACCCTCCATGCGGGAATTGCGACAATTGCCGCACGCCGGTGCCGAGCTGGGACGGGACCGTCACCGCACAAAAGGCGCTGTCGGCGATCTACCGCACGGGTCAGCGCTTTGGCGCGCACCATCTTATCGATATCCTGCTCGGCAAGGAAACCGAGCGCGCTATCCGGCTGCACCATACCCGACTGAAAACATTCGGGGTCGGCACGGAGATCGATCGCCGCGGCTGGCATTCGGTGTTTCGCCAGCTGGTGGCGCAAGGGTTCGTCTTGCCGGATCCAGCCGGGCATGGCGGACTGGCGCTTGCGCCGGCCGCGGCGGAGATTTTGCGCGGTACACGGACGGTCCGCTTTCGTCTCGACCCGCGCGGCTCGACGCGGCACAGCCCCAAAGCTGATCGCAAGAGCGCGGTCGAACTCGAACCCGCTGCGCAAGCTATTTGGGAGGCGTTGCGGGCGTGGCGTCTCGAAGAGGCACGCCGCCAGGAGCTACCACCCTATGTCATTTTTCACGATGCCACGCTGATCGAGGTGGCGCATCGCCGCCCGATCTCGCTGACATCCCTCGCGGCCATCCCTGGCATCGGCGCCGGCAAGATCGAGCGCTACGGAGGCGCGATAATCGAGATCGTGTCGCAGAAGAACGTCAAACCCGGCGCGCTCGGCGGGGTGTTGCCGTCGATCAAGATACCCGGTCAGACAAAGGGGCCCGGGTAGGAGCCCGTAGCGCCCTAATCGCGCCCGCCATCAGAATTGCCAGATCGCACGCGGCGGGATTGCAAACCGAGTTGATCCGTGTTGTTCTCGGAACTTGCCTGTCTCACTTGGTGAGACGATGCCTTCTGCGCTGAGATTTCGTTGTCGAGGCTCGATCGGGGCGGCCTTTGTCGTTCTCGGTCTCCTGTGGCGAGAGGCACCGGCGAGCGCGCAGGAAGCGCATTTCTTTCGCATCGGGGCGGCGGCGACCGCCGGAAGCTTCTTCGAGATCGGCGGGGTGCTCGCCAGCGCCATTTCAAAGCCCGCGGATTCGCCCCCTTGCGAGCTGGGGGGCAGCTGCGGCGTCCCGGGACTCGTTGCGGTCGCCCAGGCGACGAAGGGGTCGGTCGAAAACCTTCGCATGATTGCTTCCGACCAGATCGAGTCCGGGCTTGCCCAGTCCGATGTCGCGAGCTGGGCCTATGCCGGGACCGGCATTTTCGCCGGGCAGGCGCCACTCAGGAAGTTGCGGGCCATCGCGAGCCTGTTCCCGGAACGCCTCCATCTGGTGGTGCGGGCGGCGGGCCCAATCCAAGCGCTCGACGACTTGAAAGGCCGGCGCATCTCGTTGGGCCAGGACGGATCGGGTACTCTCGTCGATGCGCGTATTGTGCTTGCCGCGGGTGGGCTGGCAGAGAAGGACCTGTCGCCCGAGTTCCTGCGCTCGGGCACAGCAGCCGCCAACCTCTCAGAGGGCACCATCGAGGGCTTTTTTCTGATCGGCGGAGTGCCGATTCCGGCGATCCGCGCACTCGCCGAGACGACGCCCATTCGTCTGGTTCCGATCGCCGATGACGTGTTGTCGAAAATGCGGGCGAAACATGGCCCTTACGATCGTGGGGTGATACCCGCCGACACCTATCCAGGGGTCGGCGTCGCGACATCGACCGTTGGGTTCCACGCACTTTGGGTGGTCTCCGCCAATGCTTCCGACGACCTGGTTTATGCCATTACCAGGGCGCTGTGGAACGAGGCTACGCAGCGTCTTCTCGATGCGCATGATCCGATAGGGAAGCAAGTGCGGCTGGAGAGCGCGCTCGACGGCCTCTCCATACCGCTGCACCTAGGGGCCAAACGGTTCTATCGTGAGGTCGGGCGGCCCGTCGAGGATGACGGGCCGCCCGGGGCGCCTGATTGAACGGGGACGCCGCGTAATCTTCGGCCCGTCGTGGGCCCGTCAAGGAGCGAGCCATGGATGTCTCTCGGCTGAACGCGCTGCAGGGGATAGGATGAGCCTCGTCGAGCTCCTGCGGGATTATTTCCTGCCGCGCGAAAAGGTCGATACTTCGCCAAAAGTTTCGGACGAAGTCAAATGCACGACCTGCTACATGTGCGCCTGCCGCTGCGGGATCAAAGTCCACCTCAAAGACGGCGGCATCCGTTACATCGAGGGCAATCGCGATCACCCGGTCAACCGCGGCGTGATCTGCGGCAAGGGCGCGTCCGGCATTATGCAGCAAAGCTCGCCAGCTAAGCTGAAAAAGCCGCTGAAACGAGTGGGCGAACGCGGCTCCGGCGAGTTTCGCGAAATCGAATGGGAGGAAGCCATCGCCACCGCGGTCGGGTGGTTGTCGGCGATCCGCAGCGAAGACCCCAAGAAGCTCGCCTTTTTCACCGGCCGCGATCAAAGCCAGTCGCTGACCGGCTATTGGGCGGCTCAGTTCGGGACCCCGAACTTCGCCGCGCATGGCGGGTTCTGTTCGGTCAACATGGCGGCAGCCGGGATGTACACCCTCGGCAGCAGCTTTTGGGAGTTCGGCGAGCCTGATTGGCTGCACACCCGGCTCCTCATGATGTTCGGGGTTGCCGAGGATCATGATTCCAACCCGATCAAGATTGCGCTGTCGGGTCTGCGCCGCCGCGGCGCCAGATTTGTCTCCATCAATCCGGTGCGTACCGGCTATTCGGCAATCGCCGACGAATGGGTCGGGATCAGGCCCGGGACAGACGGGCTGTTTGTACTGGCATTAATCCACGAACTGCTCAAATCCGATCGGATCGACCTCGACTATCTGGTTCGTTACACTAACGCCTGTTGGCTAGTGATTCAGGCGCCGGGATCGGCCGATGACGGGCTGTTTGCCCGCAACGAGGTCGGCGAGCCGCTCGTTCTCGAGGCTTCCGGATCGCTCGCCAGCAGCGCCACAACGGGGATTGCGGCCCGCCTAGTCGGCGATGCCGTGCTGCCCGATGGTCGGCGCGCCGTCCCCGTATTTCAACTCGTAGCCGAGCGCTATCTCGATCCGCGCTACGCACCCGTGACGGTTGCCGAAACCTGCGGCGTCCCGGCCGCGACGATCCGACGGTTGGCCGACGAACTCGCCCATGCCGCCTTTGCGCAGGAGATCGAGCTCCCGGTGCCGTGGACCGACTGGGCTGGGCGGCGCCATGCGACGATGCGCGGCCGTCCGGTGTCGCTGCATGCGATGCGCGGGATTTCTGCACACTCTAATGGGTTCCAAACCTGCCGGGCGCTGCACTTGCTGCAGCTGCTCCTCGGCACAATCGACGTGCCGGGGGGGTGGCGCTACAAGTCGCCGCATCCCAAGCCGTGCCCGCCTGGGCCGAAGCCTGCGGGCAAGCCCGAGCAGATCGTCCCCGGCAAGCCGTTGCCGGGGGTGCCGCTGGGCTATCCACTCTCGCCCGAGGATCTGATCGTCGACGAGCAAGGCCGGCCCGCACGCATTGACAAGGCCTTCTCCTGGGACGCGCCGATCGCTGCGCACGGAATGATGCATATGGTCATCGCCAATGCGAGCAAAGGCGATCCCTACCCGATCGACACCCTCTTCCTTTACATGTCCAACATGGCCTGGAACTCGGCAATGAGCCCTGCCGAGACGATGCGGATGTTGACCGACAAGGATCCGGCGACCGGTGCTTACCGCATCCCGCGGATCATCTATTCCGATGCCTACGACTCCGAGACGGTCGCCTATGCCGACCTTGTCCTCCCCGACACGACCTACCTGGAACGCTGGGACTGCATATCGCTGCTCGACCGGCCGATCGGCAGTGTCGAAGGCCCGGCCGATGCGATCCGGCAGCCCATCATGGCCCCTGATCGCGACGTTCGCCCGTTCCAGGACGTGCTGATTGAAATCGGCTCCCGGCTCGGACTGCCGGGTTTTGTCACATCGCAAGGCACTCCCCGCTATCCCGGCGGCTATGCCGACTACATCGTCAATCACGAGCGGCGGCCCGGGGTCGGGCCGCTCGGCGGCTGGCGCGGCGCCGACGGCGAGCAGGCGGGCCGGGGCATGCCGAACCCACACCAGCTCGAGCGCTACGTCGCGAACGGCTGCTTTTGGAAGCACGAGCTGCCCGATGGCCAACGGTATTTCAAGCATGCCAACAAGGAGTATCTGGAAGCAGCCGTGGCGATGGGCCTGATCGATGCGGCCGATCCGATCGTGCTCCAGCTATATGTCGAGCCGCTGCAGCGCTTCCGCCTCGCGGCCCACGGACATGGCAGGGTGGTACCGCCCGAAACGCATCGGGAGCGGATCTCGACCTACTTCGACCCTCTCCCGTTCTGGTATATGCCGTTCGAGGAGGTGCGGGTCGATGGCGCCGCCTTCCCGCTGCACGCGGTGACCCAACGGCCGATGCCGATGTATCATTCCTGGCATTCTCAGAATGCCTGGCTGCGGCAGATCCTCGGCAGCAATCGGCTATTCGTCAATCGGACGAGTGGGCGGGCGCTCGGCCTGAAGGAGGAGGACTGGGTCTGGCTGTCGAGCCATCACGGCCGGATTCGTGTGCCGACCAAGCTGATGGACGGGGTCAACCCGGATACGGTTTGGACCTGGAATGCGATCGGTAAGCGCAATGGCGCGTGGGGCCTCGACGCGGCGGCGCCGGAGTCCCGCGCAGGTTTTCTGCTCAATCACCTGATCTCGGAGCTGCTGCCGCCGGACGGCGGTTATGCGCATGCCAATGCTGACCCGATCACCGGTCAGGCCGCCTGGTATGATTTGCGGGTGCGGATTGATCCGACGGCGCCCGACGAACCCCACATGACGGCCCCTTCGTTCGGGATGATCGAGCGCCTTCCATCTTCCGGCAAGCCTCCGCCGATACTGCGGTATCGCGCGAGTAGCGATCACCCGGGGCGATGAACTCTGCGTCGGCACCTGCCCGGGTGGCATTCCGACAAGCGCGCCGCGCCGCGATGACCGGCTGTTGACGCGCTGACGCGGCCGTTCGCAAGAACCCAATGCACCCGGCGCTGTCGATCATCTTTTTTACCACCTCCTCGGGGGCGGGGTTTGCGCTCTTGATGTTGCTCGGGCTTGGTGCGCCGCTCGGCTTGCTGCCGCCGAGCGCCGGCTTCGGCTTGGCCGGGACTGCAATCGCGGTGCTGCTCGCCGCGGGCGGGCTCGTTTCCTCGGCCTTTCACCTGGGCCGGCCCGAGCGGGCTTGGCGGGCATTCTCGCAATGGCGGTCATCCTGGCTGTCGCGCGAGGCCGTGTTTTCCGCCCTGACCTCTCTGCCTGCCGGGGTTTTTGTGATCGGCTGGGTCGTCTTCGACACGACCGGAGGTCTTGTCGGTCTGTGCGGGATCTTCGCCGCGGCTCTCGCGGCCGCGACCGTCTTTTGCACAGGCATGATCTACGCGTCGCTAAAGCCTGTCCATCAATGGCACAATCGCTGGGTCGTCCCGAACTATCTTGCACTCGCCTTGATGAGCGGGTTTCTCGTTCTCGATTTCCTCGTCCGGTTGTGGGTGCCGCGTTCGTCCGGGACAGCACTGCTGAGCCTTCTCGTCGTGCTGGGGGCGTGGGGGATGAAGGAACGGTATTGGCTGACGATCGACACGACTTCGGCGCCGAGCACAGTTGCCAGCGCGACCTTGCTCGGCAGCCGGGGCAAGGTGCGGATGCTGGAGCCGCCGCATACCGAAGAGAATTACCTGCTCAAGGAAATGGGTTTTCGCATCGCCCGCAAACACCGGGTGCGCCTGCGCCGCGTTGCCCGGCTCGCCGGCTTCGCGCTGCCGGCTCTGTCGAGCTTCCTCGCCCTTTGTCTCGGGGGCATCAGCGGCGGGATTGCGGCGGGGCTCGCTGTCGCGAGCGCAGCTGTCGGCCTTGTTGTGGAGCGCTGGCTGTTTTTTGCGGAGGCAAAACACACCGTGATGCTTTATTACGGCGCTGATGCGGCTTGATCGGGTCGCATCGAGATCGGGCCGAAAAGGTGTTGACGCGGGAGGTGGGTGGGCCTATAAGCGCGGCCCCTCTGAGGCGGGAGCCTTGGCGGGTTGCTGATTGAGATTGTGGAGACATGGGAAGGGATGCGCGGACGGCGGCCGAGGGTCGCCATGATGTTCGCGCG
>WNFD01004931.1_pt1 | contig 15042 bp, 10 predicted proteins | sample 5400491 | NCBI WGS metagenome assembly WNFD01 (sample SAMN13153343, study PRJNA577476) | soil metagenome | isolation source: 120 cm saprolite under Douglas fir tree site 2 hole 2 replicate 2 | place: USA:California | collected 2015-04-18
GCGGCGCCCGCCCCGACCGCTCCCGTGGAGGCACCGCCCCAGGCCCCGGCCACGCCCGGCCTGGCCGCCGGCAGCATGCCGCTGCGCGGCCCGGCCGCCACCCTCGTCACTTACATGGAAGAGAGCCTGGCGATTCCGACTGCCACTAGCTTTCGAACGGTCCCGGTGGCCGTGCTGGACCGCCGACGTCAACAGCTGAACCAGGCCCTGCAGGCCGCCGGGCGTCCCGAAAAGCTTTCGTACACCCATGTCATCGCGTGGGCCATCGTCCGCGCGGTGCAGGAGGTGCCGTCGATGGCCGTCGCCTTCGAGCGTGTGGAGGGCAAGCCCCACCGCGTGGCGCGCGGCGTGCACTTGGGTCTGGCCGTCGACCTGCAGAAACCCGAGGGTGGACGCTTCCTGGTGGTGCCCGTCATCAAGAGCGCGGACCAGCTGAGCTTTGCGGCCTTCCGCGACCGGTACGAAACTCTCGTGGCGAAGGCGCGTACCAACAAACTCACGGTCGACGACCTCCGCGGGGCGACCATGACCCTGACCAACCCGGGCGGCATCGGGACGGTGGCCTCCGTGCCCCGGCTGATGCCGGGCCAGGGAACCATCGTTGCCACCGGCGCGATCGGATATCCCGCGCAGTTCTCGGGGATGTCCGAGAAGGCGGTCCGCCAGCTGGGCGTGTCGAAGGTGATGACCATGAGCAGCACCTACGACCATCGGGTGATCCAGGGGGCGGAGTCCGGTGAGTTTTTGCGCCGCATCGACGACCTGCTCAACGGGGCTGACGGGTTCTACGAGGCGATCTTTGTCTCGCTCGGCCTGCCGGTCCCGGCCGACGTGGCGGCCGCCGGCGGAGCGCTGGTCGCCCTTCCCGAAGGCGTGGGCGAAGGCGAGCCCACGCAGGCGGCGGAACTGGTGCGCGGGGTGGCGGCCGGGGTGGCGCTGGTGGCCGCCTATCGCAGCCATGGTCACCTGGCGGCCCGGTTGGACCCGTTGGGCAGTGCGCCGCCCGGTGATCCGTCGCTGGATCCCATGAACCTGGGCCTGACCGAAGAGCTGATGCGGGCGGTGCCAGCCGCGGTGTTGCGCGTGCGGGTGCCGGGCGAAACCCTGGCGGAAGTCCTGCCGAACCTGCGTGAGACCTACTGCTCGACCATCGCCTACGAGATCGAGCACATCTCCAGCCACGAACAGCGGAACTGGCTGCGCGAGCGGATCGAGTCGAGTCGCTATCGCCAGCCGTTATCCCCGGAACGGGCGCGCCAGCTGCTGGGACGCCTGACCAAGGTGGACGCCATGGAGCGCTACCTGCGCCGGGCGTTCCTCGGCCAGAAGACGTTCTCCATCGAGGGACTGGACGCCATGGTGGTCATGCTGGAAGAGGCCATCTCCCTGCTGGCGGAAGAGGGTACCCGCCAGGTGGTGATGGGCATGGCGCACCGCGGCCGCTTGAGCGTGATCGCCCACGTGGTCAATCGACCCTACGAGTCCATCCTGGTGGAGTTCGAGCAGGGCAAGGCCCGCGTGGCCACCGGCGACGTGTCCGGTGATGTGAAGTACCACGCCGAGGCCGAGGGGACGTACGTCACGCCCAACGGCAACCAGGTCTCGGTGACCCTGCTGGCCAATCCCTCGCACCTGGAAGCTGTCGACGGGGTGGTCGAGGGTTGGACCCGGGCGCAGCAAACCCGCCGCAAAGGGCCGCAGGTGCACCTCGATCAGACCACCACGGTGCCGTTCCTGATCCATGGGGACGCGTCATTCCCGGGGCAGGGGGTGGTGGCGGAGGTGCTGAACCTGCAGAAGCTGGCCGGCTACTCGACCGGCGGCACTCTGCACATCATCGCCAACAATCAGCTGGGATTCACCACCGATCCCGACGAGGGGCGATCCACCCGCTACGCCAGCGACCTGGCCAAGGGGTTCGATCTGCCCATCATCCACGTCAACGCCGACGACATCGCCGCCAGCATGACGGCCATCCGGCTGGCGGTGGCCTTCCGCCGCAAGTTCGGCCGGGACGTCGTGGTGGACCTGATTGGGTACCGGCGGTTCGGCCACAACGAGACCGATGAACCGGCCTACACCCAGCCGGTGATGTACCGAACCATTCGGGAGCATCCACCGGTGCGCGAGCTGTTTGCCGCGGAGCTGATCGAGGCCGGCCTGCTCACCGCGGATGAGGTGAAAGCGATGGTCTCCGCCGCCGAGGAGAAGGTGGCCAGCGCGCACACCCGGGTGAAGGAGCGCTCGGCGCAGGTGGTGGAAGCCGCCCGGCCGGTGATGGACGTTAGCCCGGAACCCGATATCAAGACCGCGGTCTCGGCGGACGTGCTGGAGTCGTTGAACCGTCAACTGCTTTCGGTGCCCGACGGATTCGCGGTCAACCCGAAATTGCTGCGCCAGATGGAACGGCGCCGCCAGCCGCTGGCGGGCCGGGACATCGATTGGGCCCAGGCCGAGGCGCTGGCATTCGCCAGCCTGGTGACCGGCGGGGTCCCGGCGCGGCTGACCGGCCAGGATACCGAGCGCGGGACGTTCAGCCAGCGGCACATGGTGATCCATGACGTGAACGACGGTCGGCGCTGGATCCCGATCGAACACCTGGTGGGCGCCACCGCCACCTTCGAGCTGGCCAACAGTCCCCTCTCCGAGTACGGAGCGCTGGCCTTCGAATACGGATACAGCGCCCAGGCGCCGGAAGCCCTGGTCTGCTGGGAAGCGCAGTACGGGGACTTCATCAACGGCGCGCAGATCGTGGTCGATCAGTTCATCGTGTCGGGGCTCGCCAAGTGGGGGCAGGCGTCGCGGTTGACGCTGATGCTGCCGCACGGCTACGAAGGGTCGGGGCCGGAGCACTCGAGCGCGCGGCTGGAACGGTTCTTGCAGTTGGCGGCGGAGGGCAACATCCGGGTGGCCTACCCATCCACGGCCGCCCAGTATTTTCACGTGCTGCGGCGGGAGGCGCTCCATTCGCGGCCGCGACCGCTGGTGCTGATGACGCCCAAGAGTCTGCTGCGGTTGAAGGCGTCGGCCTCGCAACTGGAGGACCTGGTGTCGGGCGGGTTCCGACGGGTGATCGATGACCCGCAGGCGTCCCAGCGGCGTGACGACGTTCACCGTCTGCTGCTGTGCACCGGGAAGGTCTACTACGATCTGTCCCTGAGTCCATTGCGGGCGCAGGCGGGCGACGTCGCGATTGCCCGGCTGGAGTTGCTAGAGCCCTTCCGGATCGACGATGTGCTGGGACTGATTGGAGCCTATCCCAACTTGCGCCAGGTGACCTGGGTGCAGGAGGAGCCGATGAACATGGGGGCCTGGACCCATGTCCATCTCCACCTGGAGGGCCGGCTGCCGGACGGCCTGTCCCTGCAGTATGTGGGGCGCCCCGAGCGGGCGAGCCCCAGCGAAGGGTACGCCGGGGCGCATGAGGTGGTCCAGGAGCGCCTGGTCGCCCAGGCGCTGGGCGGCGTAGACAAGGCGTAAAATCCCGTCGAATGGTCCCTTTTAACGGGTTCGCCGGCATCGAGGACCGCGTGCTTTCGGTGCTGGTCGTGGTGGTGATCTTTACCGCCGCGTCCGGCCTGGCCTTCCTGGGATTGATCGCCTTCGGCGTCCGCGCCGGCCTGATGGCCCCCAAGGCGACTTCGCAGGTCCCGCCGGGTTCGCCGACTGAGCTGTGGCTGTTCCTGGGCTCCGCCCTTGCCGGCCTGGTGACCGACCTGCTGATGGTGTTCCTGGGCTACGCCGAGAACGACCTGGACAACCCGCTCTTCCTGCCAATCACCGTTGGGTTAATTGCCCTGGGCGGAGTTCTGTTCATCAGCGGGGCCGGCCTGGCGTTCCGGACCGTTCGCCGGGTGAGCCACCAGACCTAATTCGGCGGCCGCTTCCCCGAAACTTGACACGGGATAATTGCCCTCCCTAAACTAGTGATAGTTAGGCTATCAGATTATAAGGAAATGTTGGGCATCAATCCCCGCGACGGCAAGGCGATGTATGAGCTTCAGCTAGAGCTGCATACCCGGGCGAATGGCAGTCGCCCGACCATTTCAGCCGACGAACTGCTCGATCTGCACCTGCTGCTTGCCCAGGAGCCCGACCTCGACTTCAAGCGCCTCCTGAAGACCAAGCCGTAAGCAAGGTTCGGCCCGTCGAGGGATGCGATCGGGGAGACAGGATTTGAACCTGCGACCCCTTGAACCCCATTCAAGTGCGCTACCAGGCTGCGCCACTCCCCGACGCGCGACCTATTATAGGCGGCCTTTTGGGCGCTTCCCCCGCGCCGCGCGGGGTCGAGGCCGCGCGCCGGAGTCCTCACCTTTCCCGCGTCCGCGAAAGAGCAAACGCACGGGCGTGCCCTCGAACCCGAAGGCCTTGCGCAGTCGCGACTCCAGAAACCGCTGGTAAGAGAAATGCACCAGCTCGGGGTCATTGACGAACACCAGGAACGTGGGACTCCCGGCCTCCACCTGGTTCACGTAGAGCACCGTCAACCGTTTGCCCTTGTGGCTCGGCGGTTCGCGCTCCGCCAGCACGGTCCGCAGCCATCGGTTCAGCTCCGGCGTCGACACCCGGCGCGCACGCGATGCGACAACCTGCAGTGCCAGCGACAACGGCAGATCGGCCCGCTGCCCGGTCTTGGCGGACACATACGCGACCGGCGCCCATGGAGCAAAATCGAACGCGTCCTTCAATCGCTTGCGCCAGACGCGTTCGTCCTTCTCCTCTGGCGAGAGCAGGTCCCACTTGTTGACCACCAGCACCAGCCCGCGCCCGGCCTGCACCACATATCCCGCGATATGCCGGTCCTGCGCGGTCACCCCCTCCCGGGCGTCCATCACCACCAACGCTACGTCCGCGCGCTCCATCGCCCGCAGCCCGCGCAGCAGCGAGTATTGCTCCACCCCTCGCGTGAGGCCGGGCCGCCGGATCCCGGCGGTATCCACCAGCATCACCGACCGGCCATTGCCCTGGCCATCCCCTCCGCTAAATGTGAACGTCGTATCCACCGGGTCACGGGTCGTGCCGGGCACCGCATCCACCAGCGATCGCTCATGCCCCAGCAAGGCATTCACCAGCGAGGACTTCCCCACATTCGGTCGCCCCAACACTGCTACGCGGGCATCGACGCGAGCCGCCGCCACCTCAACCCCGGCGTCCGCCTCTGCTGGAAGTCGCTCAACGACGGCATCCAGCAAATCCCCGCTGCCCGTCCCGTGTAAAGCGGACACGCCGAACACCTCACCCAATCCCAGCGCGTAGAACTCAGACACATCCGCGCCCCGTGTGTCGATCTTGTTCGCCACCACGATCACCGGCACCTTGGAGCGCCGCAGCAACTCGGCAATGTCGCGGTCGATGGGATTCAGCCCTTCGCGCGCGTCCACCACGAATAACACGCACTCCACCGCCGCCACGGCCTCCTGCGTTTGCGCTTCCATCCGGCGGCGCAGCTCGCGGACGCCTACCTCCTCATCGCGAAGGCGCCCCAGCACCAGGCCGGCCGTATCCACCACCACGAACGACCGGCCCCGCCAGTCGGCCTGCCCGTACAGCCGGTCGCGGGTCAATCCGGGCATGGCGTCGACGATCGCCCGGCGCTCGCCCACCAGCCGGTTGAAGAGGGTGGACTTGCCGACGTTGGGCCGCCCGACAATCGCCACAAAGGGAGTCGCCATGTCTTAACCTCACAAAACGTATACCTAGTCGCCCAAGGATTCCGACAGGCGTCCATATAATAGGCACCGTGCCGGACGGCCGCGTGGTCCTCAAAGAGAATCGCATCATGGTCGTCTCGGACCCACTGGGCGACATCCCCGAGGACAACAATTCGGGCCTGGGCCTCTACTTCCAGGACACCCGCTTCCTGTCGGCCTACGAGTTTCGGCTCAACGGCCTCAAGCCCATCCTGCTGTCGGCCTCGACCGAGGAAAGTTACGTCGCCCTCTTCCAGATGGTGAATCCGGTGCTCATCGTGGACGAAGGCAAGCGCACCATCCCCCAGCAGAGCCTCAGCATCCGGCGCAGCCGGTTCATCTATGGCGGCCTCCACGAACGGATCGGCATCCAGAACTGCGGCACCGAGTCGGTGGACATCGAGTGCTCGTTCTCGTTCGACGCCGACTTCAAAGACATGTTCGACGTCCGTGGCATGAGTTTCAACTTCTATGGGCAGCGCCTGCCCCTGGAAGCCCACGACTACGGCATGGTCTTCAGCTACCAGGGCCTGGACCAAATCAGCCGGCGCACTGAGGTCATCCTGGAGGACAAGCCGAGCTATCGGCACGACCGGACGGTGCGCTACCAGTACCACCTCGAGCCGCACCAGACCGTCACGCTCATCATCGACATCGTGCCGGAGCTGGGCGGCGAGATTCCCAACCTGGACTACCTCTACGACGATTCCCTGCAGGCGCTGCAACAGTCCTACGGGGCCTGGCAGCAGAGCACGACCGGAATCACCACAGACAACGCGTTCCTGGACAAGGGCGTGCTCCAGCGCAGCTCGAAGGACCTGCGCATTCTGCTGGAAGAGTTCGACACGGGGTTGCTGCCCATGGCCGGCATTCCCTGGTTCAGCGCCCCGTTCGGTCGCGACGCCTTGATCGCGTCCATCCAGACGCTGGGCCTCAATCCCGACATCGCCAGCGGCACGCTCCGCTACCTGGCCGCCCACCAGGGCACCAAGGTTGATCCCAGCCGCGACGAGCAGCCGGGCAAGATCCTCCACGAGCGGCGCTTCGGCGAGCTGGCCAACCTCAAGCAGATCCCCCACACGCCCTACTACGGCTCGGTGGACAGCACGCCCCTCTTCCTGGTGGCGCTGGTGGAGCTCATGGATTGGGTAAACGACCGCGATCTCTTCGTCGAGCTGCTACCGGCGATGTCCGCGGCGCTGGACTGGATCGACAAGTACGGGGACCTGGATCATGACGGGTTCGTCGAGTATGGGGACCATGCCCCGCGCGGGATTCGCAACCAGGGGTGGAAGGACTCGCACGACTCGCTGCTCATGCCGGACGGAAAGCCCGCCGAGCGCCCTATCGCGCTGGTCGAGGTCCAGGGGTACGTCTACCACGCCAAGGCCGGGCTGGCCCGCATCCTGGACCGCCTGGGCGAGACCGGCGCCGCGCAGCAGCTGGCCACCGAGGCGGGTAACCTGCGTCGCCGCTTCGAGCAGGCGTTCTGGCAGGATGACCACCAGTTCTACGCCCAGGCGCTCGACGGCGCCAAGGAGCGGGTGCCGTCCATCACCTCCAACCCCGGCCACTGCCTGTTCTCGCGCATTTGCGATGCCGAACGCGCCGACATCGTCACCGACCGGCTGCTGGCGCCCGACATGTTCTCGGGCTGGGGCATCCGCACCCTGTCGGCCGGCTCGCCCCACTACAACCCGATGAGCTACCACAACGGCACCATCTGGCCACACGACAACTCCCTGATCGCCGCCGGGCTGCGCCGCTACGGCCACACCGAGGCCGCCCAACAGGTGGTCACTGGCATCCTGGAAGCCGGCATCCGCATGCCCAGCTTCCGGCTGCCCGAGCTCTTCTGCGGGTTCGGCCGCGACTTGCGGTTCGGCACCGGGCCCGCCGAGTACCTGGTGTCGTGCAACCCGCAAGCCTGGGGCGCGGGCGCCGCCTTTCATCTGCTGCAGACCGCGCTGGGGATCTTTCCCGACGCCACGGCGGACCGGGTCTTCCTCTCGCCCATGCCCATTCCCCTGGCGCGCAGCGTGGAGGTGCGCGGCATGCGGGTGGGCACCGGCCATCTGTCATTCCGCGTCACCTACGACGGCGGCCGGCCCGAGGTGGACATCGTCGATGCCCCGGACGGGATGGCCGTGATTCTCGACGACCCACCGGCCGCCGACTGATACTGAAACGACGGTGAGCCACTACCGTGTCCTGATCCCTACCCTGGCGCCCGCCCAAGCCGGCCAGCTGCTCGGGCTGGCCACCAGCTTCACCGCCGCGCCCGAGTCGGGCGGGACGCTGCTGGGCATCATCGAGGTCCCGCCGGATCACGCGCTGGCCCGACCGCCGGTCCCGGGCGAGGCCTACCGTACCCTGCTCGCCCAGACGACCCGGATCGCGACCCGCGCCGCTCCGCCCCTGGCGCCCCTGGTGCGCATCGCCCATGTCGCCGCCCAGGGCATTCGCGAGGCCGCCCTGGAAACCGGCAGCAACCTGCTCCTGCTGGAGGGCGGCGCCCGCGACGACGGCCTCTGGACCAACGCGCTCGAGGATCTCCTCTACGATCCCCCGTGCGACGTGGCGCTGCTGCGCACCGAGGCCGCGGCCCCGCCGATCACCAGCATCCTGCTGGCGGTCCGCGGCGGACCTAGCGCCGAGCTGGCGGTCCAGCTAGCCCGCAGCATCCGCGCCAGTACCGGCGCCACGCTAACCCTACTGCACATCTTCGATCCCCGCCAGTCACCCGAGGAACGCGCCCGCGAGGAGCAGACGTTCGCCAGCCTGACAGCCCAGGTGAACGGCCCGGTCATCGAGCTCAAGGGCTCCAGCACCAACGTGCGCCAGGCCATCGTCAAGGAGGCGCAACAGCATCAGCTGCTGATCCTGGGAGCCACCCGGTCGCTCATGCACCGGCCCATGGTGCTGGGCGCCCCGCTGCAGCGCATGCTGCGCCGTCTCCCCGGCACGGTGATGATCGTCAAGAAGGCGGGGGTGCCCACCCCCCGACCGGCGCCGGCGCGCACCGAGACGCGGGCCGCCATCACGGAGCAGGTGGACCGATGGCTGACCGAAAACACCTTCGACTCTCGCGAGTTCGACGACCTCCAGCGATTGGTGGACCGCAAGCAGCGCCAGGACCTCACCATCAGCCTGGCGATCCCGGCGATGCCCGGCGCGACCGGCCTGAGCGCGACCCTGCGGAGCCTGAAGCTAGCCCTGATGGGGCGGACGCCCCTACTCGACGAGATCGTCGTGATTGAGATTGGGGGCTCGGCCGCCAGCGAGCGGGCGGCAAGGGTGGCTGGCGTCACGGTCGTGCGCCCGGCCGACGTCCTGTCACGCTACGGCAGCTTTCCGGGCTCGGGCGAAGCGCAGTGGAAGAGCCTGCATGTGCTCAAGGGCGACCTCATCTGCTGGATCGATCCGGCGGGCCCGCCGCCTCAGCCCCGCCTGGTGGCCGGCCTGCTCGGCCCCCTGCTCACCGACCCCGACATTGCCTATGTCACGGCGTTCTCGCGCCGGCCACCCACCGCCGCCCCCGATCCACTCACTGATTTCGCGGTGCGCCCATTGATCAACCTCCTCTTCCCTGCGCTCTCCGGCCTGATCGATCCGCTCAGCCCCGACCATGCCGGCCGCCGCGCCGTCCTGGAGAGCGTCCCATTTTTCACCGGCCATGGCCTGGCGCTGGGGCTGCTGCTCGCGATCGCCAGCGCTCACGGACCCCGCGCCCTGGCCCAGGTGGAGGTGGGGCCACGGGCCCGGCGGGAGCCAGCCGACCGGCAGGCGATGGCCTTTGCCCAGCTGCAGGTATGCCTCAAGTATCTGGGCGACCGGCATCGCATCCAACTGGTGGACCAGGTCAACCGCACCATCAAGCAGATCCGGTACGAGGACGAGCGCTACTGGATCGAGCAGACGGAGCTGGAGGACACGGAGCGCCCACCGATGGTGACCGTCCCCGAACACTTCTTGAGCCGGAATCCGGGCGCCCGCCCGGAACCGGTTTGAGCGTCAGTGGAAGGCTCCTGGTGCGTTATGGAGAGGTGATGCGGAAGGCTTCCATCCTGCTCGCCACGGCGGCCCTCCTCGGGGCCGCGTGCGCCACTGCCCCCGGCCATCTCACCGGCGGCAATGGCCCAGGAACGACCTCGGCCGGCTCCCCCACCATCCTCCGGCTGCAACCCGGGGCGGCGGTCCAGGCCGAACCCCAGTCTCAGCCCGGCCTGGCGTACACCATGCGGGTCCGACTCGCCCGGCCAGGGCCGCAGTCCGGGCCGGCGCAGCCATCCGCCTCGGCCGCACCCGTCACGGACCCGACGGAGAACTCCTCGCCCAACCCGGCAGTGCCTCCGACTGACCGCTGCCTGGGCTCCCCAACTGCCAACCCGCACCAGCCGGAACTCATGTGCGCGGTGCCGTGACCCCCGCTTCGCGCTTGAGGTAAGCGCGGATTCGGGCTACGCGGCCAGCTCGCCGCGGTCGCTGTAGTCGGCCATCGTGCGGCGGCGCTTGAAGGTGCGGACGGCCTCCTGCTCGGCGACGTCGGCCTGCCACTGCCGCGCCATGCCGTCATGTTGGTAGGCCGGGTTGGGCAGGTTAAAGAGAGCGAAGAAAACAGCCTTGGGCACGTGCACTCGCTCACGCCATTTGCCGACCCAACCGACCAGGACGAGCAGGATGGCGAGCGTCAGACAGAGCAAAAACGTCAACACGATTGCCCAGAGCATTGCCTATGGAGCACAACGGGCCCCTTGGCCTCCACTGGCTGGCCCGCAACTCCTGATGCGGTCTTGCGACCCCACCGTGGGAGGCTGGTTACACCCCGGCGCCGGGTAAGGCCGCCCGCAAGGTATTTTGGGCGGCGGACTATTACAACGGACCTTGGCCTCTCCCAACTGAGCCACCATCATCCCGGCCAATTGAAGGGGTGAGGCCGGCCCAGGGGAGAGCCGGCCTCGGGGTTGGGGGGCTACGGCGTGCTCGTGTCCTCCCCCCCTACTGCAGTTGAATGGTGCCGGTCAACAAATTGCCCGCCAGCGCGTAGCCGTCGCTAAAGCTGATGCTGTAGACCGCCGGGGTGGTCGCAGTCGCGGCCTGTTCCACGATCAGGAACAAGACCGGGAGACCGTTGCTGACACCGTCTCCGGTGATGGTGACCGTTCCCAGCGAATCATCGAACTGCACGGACCGGATCTGGCTGGAGTGGAAGTCCTCGCCCGCCCCAGGATCCTTCTCCTGCTCGCCGTTCGTGTCGCCGTCCTTGCAGCCGTCTTCGTCGGATTGGAAGGTGGCGGTGCCGCCCTGCTTGCCCTGTACGCTGCCATTGCCGTCGGCCTCGCGGCAGACGCCTCCCCCGCCGGTGGGCAGGCATCCAGAGGTCTGGTTCGCCGCCCGGAGCTTGTTCACCAGGTTGTCGTCCGAGTAGGCGACGTGGGCGCATCCCTGCGGGTCGAGCGCCTCGGAGATGAAGTCGAGAAGGTTGCGGTTTGAGCTGGGGGCCACGCAGGCGATCCCCAGGTTGCAGATGTCACCGATATGCATGGGGGTGGTCGTGATTTGCGTCGGCGTCCAGGTCGCAGTGGCCGGACTCGACGTCAGGTTCAGCGACTGGACGGCATAGAGGTTCCATTTGCACGGCGGCGGGTAAGTAGCGGGATTTCCGTTGCCTGGCCCAGCACAGCCGCCCGGGTTGGCCTTCCCAAACGCATCCGTCGGGAGGATTTCTGGGGTGAGCAGATAGGCAACGTCCACCTGCCCGGGGGCGCCCGCGGCGATCGCCGGGAAGAAATGCGTGCCGGTCTCACTCGGGCTGTTCACCCGGTACGGTTTGGCCGCGCTTCCGGGGATCAACCCACCTCCACCATCCCAGGTCGTGCCGCCGTTGTTCGACCACACCACGTACATGTCGTACTCGCACGAATAGTCCGTTTGGAGACCGATGCCGGAGGCGGACTCCGCCGAGCAGGTGGCGGGGTTGGCGTTGAGGTTGATGGCGAATCCAAAGTAGGGGTTGCCTTGCTTGTCCAGGGTGAACCCGACGAACGGTGTCGACGCATCGTGCCCGATCCCGGCGTCGAACGCCTGCTGGGGCATCCACGTCCGGCCATTGTCATCCGAGTACGACACCCAGAGTGTGTGAAACGACTGCAGCATGCTGACGTTGCACCCCGTCGCGTTCTGCGCCAGGTCAGCCGCGATCCAGCCCACCAGGATTCGACCTGCGTGCGGGGCCCCGGGCGGCACGATCCCGACTCCAGCCGGCACGGTATTGCAGAACGTGTAGCTCTGGGCAACCAGCGTCCCGGTGATGGCGCCGGGAGTGACCGCCGGACTCGCCAGGACTTCCTGGGGTGCCCCAAAGGTGGCTCCACCGTCGTGCGAAATGTTGACCCAGATCTGGCTGGGGCCGTAGAAGTCGTGGTACATGAGCACGACTTCGGCGTTGGCGGTGCCCGCCCCCGGCTGGAGGATTGACGCGGCCACCCAGTCTCGATCCACCCCAAAGGGGCTACAGCTCGTCGCGCACTGGGGGATCGCCCCCGAGCCGTGCGACCAGGTCGTGCCGTGATTGACCGACTTCCACACGTCAGCCTGCAGCAGGGCGACTCCCTGGCTGCCGGCCAGATTGCACAGGTACACCGCATTGGCCTGGTCGGTGGCGAGGCAGTCATCGCCGCTGCTCGGGTCCGCCGTGGTGACCTGCTGCCAGGTCGCCCCATGATCGGTCGAGGTGTACGCGATCGTCCCGCCGCTGGGTGTGGTGTCGTACAGGCGGCCGAGACGGTCGGAGACGATCGAAGGCTCGCCGCCGTACGCCCCAACATTCGCCACGCTATAAGTCGGGGCGGTGGCGGCGAGCACCGCGACCGGAGCGACGGCTGTCATGCCCACGGCAGCGGCGATGATGGATCCGGCCCCCGCCGCCGCCAATCCGCCTCTGCGCAGAACGCTCACGGCAACGCGCATCGTCTCTTCCTCCCTATCGCAGTTGAATGCTGCCGGTCAACAAATTGCCCGCCAGGGCGTAGCCGTCGCTGAGGTTGATGTTGTAGAACGCCGGGGTGGTGGCCGTGGCGGCCTGTTCCACGATCAGGAACGTGACCGGCAGGCCGTTGCTAACCCCGAGCCCGGAAATGGTCACCGTGCCAATCGAATCATCGAATCGCAGGGACTGGACCTGGGTGGAGTGAAACTCCTCGCCCGAGCCCGGATCCTTCATCTGCTCGCCGTCCTGGTCGTGGTCCTCGCAGGAGTCTTCGTCCGATTGGAAGTTCGGCTGTCCGCCCTGCGGACCGGAGAAAGTCCCGCTGGCGTCTGCCTCGTGGCAACCGCCGCCGCCGCCACCCCCGCCTCCTCCACCGCAGCGCTGGGCCGTCTCCGCATCGAACGCGGCGAAGAGACCCAGGCCACATTGCTGACGCACCACCGCCGACAGCCGTCCATAGGTGCAGGTAGGGGTGCTGGTGAACGAGGCGCCTTCGCTGCCGTTGCACCCGGAGGCGTTGATCGCGTTGGTCGTCTCGCAGGCAGCCGTGCAGCCGTCCGTGTAGGCGGCCTCAACCCGACCGTGGCCGTCGACCGTGATCTCGCTGAAGTCCAGGGGGTTGCGACACGGGTTGCTGCCGCCCTGCATCCAGATGCATCCGCGCTGGAGCGGGTCGTTTGGGGTGCCGTTTTCCGTTTGGCCTGGTCGTCGCCGGGCGTCGTGGTTCCCAGGAAGGTGACCGCGGCCCGGTCGGGGTCGCCCACGACGATTTCAGGGAACTTGGTGTTCTTGATGGCGAACGGAGCGCCCACGTTGGTCGAGGGAGACCATGTGCCGTCCTTACCGCGGTCGCTCGATACCGCCACGGCGGGGTTGCCGAACCCGTCCTGGTAGGCGTAGTAGAGGGTCTTGCCGTCAGGCGCCGGCGCCACCGAGGGATCGGACGAGTTGAGACCGATGGTGCTGCCGTCGGGCACCCGCTCGATGACCCAGGTCGCGCCGTTGTCGAACGACACGGCCATCCCCTGGGTGGCTCCGCAGGCCCGCTGGGGCAGGTACACCGTCCCATCCGGGCCGACCTTGACGTGGCCGTGGATGGCGCCACAGTCGGTGCCGGCAAAGACCAGCGTGCTGGGATTCCAGGTCACGCCTCCGGTGTCGCTGCGGCCGCAGAACGCCCCGGCCGCCTGGACGACGTTCTGCGAGCAGTAGTAGACGGCGTCTGGATAGCCAGCTTTGCCCGCGAGTGGAGGCGCCGGGCTGTGGTAGGGCCCGCCATTGATGGTCTCGTGGTCGGGGCTGTGCGGCAGGGGGAACGTGCCCTGCGTCCAGCTCGTGCCATCGTTGTCGCTCAGCGAGACGTTGCTGCCCGCGATTAGAAGACCGGCGGCCTGCGTGCGGTTGGTGTGGTGATCGATCGTGAGGATGGCATCCTCGTTCACCACTCCCTGCTGTGGCGGCGTGACATCTTTAAACGTGGCCGCGGGTGGTGACTTGGTCTGGTAGGTCACTGGAAAGTCGTAGTTGGTGAACGTCTGGGCGCCGGGCGTGACGTTTGCGCTCGATGGGATCAGGCCCGAGATCAGCGTCGCCGTGCCCTGGTAGCTCTGGGCGGTCGCGCTATTGTCCGGGCAGGTGTTCAGGTGATAGGCAACGGGCTGCGGTGTCGGCTCGTTGGACATTCCGGTCGCGGCCGGTGGATTCGAGTACGCCACCTGCTCGAAGTTCGATCCCAGCTGATGGGAGTCCCGGAAGTTGGTGAGATTGCCACTGTTGTCACGCAGGTACGTTGTCAGCCCGAGGTCGTTGGTCTGGTAGTTGCCGGGTGGGGTGGGCGTCCAGGTGATCCGAACGATCAGCTGAACCCGATGGGTCAGGTAGAACGCATCTGAAACCCCGCTCACCTGGAGCAGGAAGGTATCGGTCAGGTTGTCCAAAGTGGTTCCGGTGAAGTCGACACAGCGAATGGCCAGGGCGTTGGTGCCGGGCGGGACGGAGCCCGTCCACGATGTGCTGACGGTGCCGACACCGCCGGCCGGAACCGTGAGCGTAGCGCCCGACGGACTGGCAGCCTGTGCCGGGACTCGACTCAGGCTGGCCCCTCCGCCAAGAGCCGCCGCCAGGACCACGCCGAGGGCGAGCACCCATGCCGCCCTGCCGGCCATGACATGCCGAAGGCGATTGCGCATCTCTTCTTCTCCCTACTGAAGCTGGATCGCGCCGTCCAGCAAGCTGCCGCTATTGGTGTAGCCGTCGCTTAGAGTCAGGCTGAACGTGCCCACGCCTGCCGAACCCTTGACAGCTGTGGCGGTGAAGGTCACCGGGTTGCCGTTATCGGTGCCACTGCCGCCGATGACAACG
>WNFD01013502.1_pt1 | contig 15034 bp, 10 predicted proteins | sample 5400491 | NCBI WGS metagenome assembly WNFD01 (sample SAMN13153343, study PRJNA577476) | soil metagenome | isolation source: 120 cm saprolite under Douglas fir tree site 2 hole 2 replicate 2 | place: USA:California | collected 2015-04-18
TTACGTTTTTCCTGTTGATGTTCGGACTTGTAGGAAGGCTGTGGAGCTCCATTTTCAGGAGCCCTTGGTTGGTCCTTTCCGCAGTACTTTTGGCCTACCTTGCTGCGGATCTGGTGTCCGGAGTGGTCCATTGGGCCGGTGATTCGTGGGGGACGCCAGAGTGGCCTCTCTTCGGATCATCGCTGATCCGGCCATTTCGCGAACACCACGTGGAGCAGACGGCAATCACCCGACACGACTTCATCGAAACCAACGGGTCGAACTGCCTAGTCTCAACCCCGGTCGCGCTGGTGGCGCTTCTAATCCCATTGGACGACGGAGACAGCCTCACGATTTTTTCGGTGGCCTTCCTGGGCTCACTGACCTTGTGGGTCTTCGCGACGAACCAGTTCCACAAGTGGGCTCACCTTGCGAACCCGCCACCGTTCATCGACTGGTTGCAGAAGCTGCGCCTGATTCTGCCGCCTGCCCATCATGCCATTCACCACTGCCCGCCGTTCACTCGCTACTACTGCATCACGGTTGGTTGGCTGAATTGGCCGCTAACCAAGATTCGTTTCTTTCCCTTCATGGAACGAGTGGTCAGCGCGCTAAGCGGCGCAGTTCCCCGCCGGGATGATCTCGGCGAACGAGCCGCCCTGGCGTTGGCTGCGCTGGAGTGCGAGCCGGATCCTAGTCCTCAAAAAGCACGTCTACCCGCTCTGCATTGACGATCGGCTCTCCCAGAAACCGCGAGCCCACCCGCGCGAAGAGCAAAGGGGTATCCGTCACCAGGTAGCGATGTTCTACTGGACCACCGGTCCTGAGCAGGTCTTGGGTCATCAGCAGGACTGCGACCTCTTCGGCAGTTGCTTCTGCCGAGTCCACCAACGCCAGGCGGTCCTCCACTGCGGCTGAAATCGTGTCCCGAAGCAGCGGGTAATGGGTGCACCCCAATACCAAAGTGTCGATATCGCTTTCGGCAATCTCCCGCAGGTAGTGGCGGGCCACCGCACCAGGGACGTCGCCGGTCGTCCATCCTTCTTCCGCCAGTGGAACGAAGAGCGGACACGCTTGAGCAAGCACGGTGGCTCCCGGTCTGAAGCGCGCAATCGCTTTCTGGTAAGCCCCGGAATCGATCGTGCCGGGAGTACCGATCACGCCAATCCGACCCGAACGCGAAACCGTTGCTGCAACCTTTGCGCCTGGCTCAATCACTCCGACCACCGGAATCTCCAGCTGCTCCTGCATTAGGGGCAGTGCAACGGCGGAGGAAGTGTTGCAAGCGACCACCAATAATTTGATGTCGTTGCGGGCGAGCATTCGCGCGTTCATCAACGAGTAGCGCGTCACCACTTCCGCGGACTTGGTGCCATAGGGGACGCGCGCGGTATCACCCAAGTAGATCGTGCTTTCGCCAGGTAGGCGCCGCCGGAGCGCCTTGAGCACGGTCAAACCCCCTACGCCCGAGTCAAAGACACCGATGGGTCTGTGGCTTGCCGGATGCACCTTCTTCGGTTGCTACCACGAATCGTGCCGATGCCGTGCGCAAGCAGCCCGGAAGATCCAAGCGCCTTACTGTGCGTTCATGGCCACAGTGACTGGCGTGGAGCTCGCGTCCACGAACGCGCCGGCCACGATGGTCACGGTGGGAGGATTGACCGGGTCGGAGCGGTAAGTCGGCGTCCCGCCCATCGCGGTCGCGCTCAAGATGATTTGATAGGTACCCGGAAAAAGCGCGTTGTAGAGAATCGGCGCTCCCCCGCACCATTGTGGATCACCGCTTGGATAGACGAGCTGTCCAGAAGCATTGCGAAAATTGACGAACACCCTGTCGACGTTCGCCTGACTGCAGCTCAGAATGAACCCGCCGTTGATCAGTTGCCAGGCGATCGACACGCCTCCGACATTCCAGTTGAATCCATAGCTGGCGGAAACGGGTGAGGCGCTATTCGTCTGCAACGTTCCGGCGTATCGGTAGTAGGGGAAGTTGTTCACATCCAGCCCAAGCAGTTCGATTTGATGGAGGCCGGCCGGCAGATAGCTGGTGCGAAAGCCAGGTTGGGTAAAGCCGTCGGAGCAGTTCGCGCGTTGGACTGCACCCTGATCGATTCTGATGTCCACATAGGCGATCCCGGCTTGAGCGCAGTTGGGCGTTTGACTCACGCCGTTGGGTGGAAACGTCCACATCAAATAGGCGTAGGAAGTCCCTGCCCCCACCGGTGGAAGGTCGACTTGGACGGAAACGTTTCCATCCACGGTGAAGCTTCCACCCGCTTGATAAAGGATATCGCCCGCGTAGGCCAATCCCTGAATCGTGTACGTGTAATCCCCAGGTGCAAAGTTCTGGAGGATGATCCCTGGGTAATTGCTAACCAGGCACGGGAAGACGCCATTGTTCTGAAGCACCTCGCCCGGGATGATGATCCGCACCGAGCTAACCTGGGGAACCGCAGCGCATTGTTGGCCCGCGAAGGTCCAGCTGAAGGTGACGTCTCCCCCGAAGCGCCCCTGATCGGTGATTACGCAACCGCTCACGGTGGATACAGCAATCAGACCAAGCAGAATCTTGTAGTTCATGGTACCCGCCTTGAGGATTTGGGTTCGCTTACTTCCCTCAACCACTTTCTGACGGTGCTGCTTGCTGGGCATTCAACAAGGCCAGGTGTGTTCGAGTGGGTGCGGTTGTTTGACCCTCCGCAGGCGCAATGCTAGCGAAGGACGATGAGCATCAATTGCCTTCCGTTATTCGCAGCTCTCAATTATCTGGAGATCGTCCGCGGCAGTTCGATCGTTGAGCTAAGCGTTCTGCTATTGCTGGGTTGCGTTTCGGTTTTTTCTTGGGCCCTGATTGCCTTGAAGATGGCGCAACTGTCGCGCGCCCGAAGACAATCTCTCACTTTTCTCGACACCTTCTGGAAGGCCTCACAACTGGAAGCCATCTACCAGACCGCCCAATCCCTCGCGGTCTCACCGCTCTCGAGAGTTTTTTGCGCGGGGTACGAGGAACTCTCCCGAGTTGCACAGACGAAAGAGAGCAAGGAAGGCGCGATGGCGGAGCGGCTGGGTGGAATTGAAAACGTCGAAAGGGCGCTCAACCGTGCCTCGACGTCGGAAATCACCCACCTGGAATCAAAGGTGCCGTTCCTGGGTACGGTAGGAGCCACCGCACCTTTTGTCGGCCTGTTTGGCACGGTCATGGGAATCCTCAACGCCTTCAATGAAATCTCTGAAAAGGGAAACGCAACGCTCGCGACGGTGGCGGCTCCCGTCGGCAATGCGCTGTTTGCGACCGCGGCCGGTCTCTTTGCGGCCATTCCGGCGGTGGTTGCCTACAACGCCTTCGTCTCACGGATTCGAGTCTTCGACACCGAGATGTCGAACTTTTCGTCCGACTTCCTCAACATCGTGAAGCGGTACTTCTTTCACTAGGGTCGCCCAATGGCAATGAGCTCTGAAAAAGGAACGCCTGGTCGCACGACCCTGAGTGAGATCAACGTGACGCCGATGGTGGACGTGATGTTGGTTCTGCTGGTGATCTTCATGGTCACCGCCCCGCTCATTCAGCAAGGCGTAAAAGTCAATCTGCCTCAAACGCGGGCCGCGCCGGTCGAGGCCACCGAGAAGAAGGTGGTTCTGTCGATCGACCGAAGCAAGCGGGTGTTCATCGGTGAAGCGGAAGTGCCGTTGCGCGATCTGGAGCAGAAGTTGAAGACCAATTCCAAGGTGCAAACCGACAAGGAGATTTACCTCCACGCCGACAAGGACCTCGCCTACGGAATCGTGGTGGAGGTGATGGCCGCTGCCCAGCGCGCGGGGATCGACAAACTCGGCATGATCACCGACCCGATGGTGAGCCGAAGGCCCAGATAGCGCATGCAAGCTACGGCAGTGACCAGCAGCCTGCTCGTTCCGGCACACGATCCCCTTGGGCCGTTCCTCTTCCTTTCCGCCGTGGTGCACATCGTGGGGGTGGGCGCAATCCTCGCTTTTAGCTATCTCGCTCTGCCGTCCCCGATTGATCTGAATCAAAAACCGATCCGGGCCTCACTGGTCAGGCTGGGAAAGCCGAGGGATCCCGATCTTCTGCCTCAGAAGGAAGAGTTGCCACCGCCTCCTCCGAAGAGCGAGGGATCCGAGCCGGTACCGACACCGGAGAAACCTCTGCAGCCCGCGGTGCCGGTTCCGATCCCCGGGGTCAAGCCGGCCAACACGCCACCTGCCCCCAAGCAGAACGGAGAGAAGTCGGAGGCGGAACGACGCAAGCAGCTTTTAGGGGCGTTCAACAGAACCGCAAAGGGCACTCGCATCCGCGAGTTGGAAGGCCAGCTAGACGGCGACCCGGGCGGCGACTCCGCGACGGCGGAAGGAGAGCGTTACTGGGGGCTGATTTCAAGCCAGATCCACCGGAATTACGACATTTCGGACACCATTCCGGCTCAGGAGCGAATTCGCTTGAAGGCCCAGGTCCTGTTGTTGATTGGACGCAGTGGGGAGGTGCTTCGGATCCAGCTGCTCCAGAGCTCGGGGAATGATCTGTTCGATAATGCCGTTCTCACCGCCGCACGTAAAGCCGGCCCGTTCGCGCCGCCTCCGGACCATTTGCGAGCGATGCTTCAAAAGACCGGAGTCAGATTGGAGTTTCGACCTTGAGAATCGTTTGTTCCACACTCCTCGCGCTAGGCTTGCTGATCGTTCTGCAACCGTCAGCGCCATTTGCGCAGACGCCAGTGATCGAGATTTCGGGCGCCAATTTCCGACCGATGCCGATTGCGGTACCGCAACCGGTCAGCGACTCGGCGGTACCGAAGGCCCGCGCGATCGAGTTCGACAACACCTTTACCTTCGACCTGACCGCGGCAGGGATATTTCGTCTGCTCGATCGGAACAGCTTCATCGCGGATTCAAATGAGGGATTCGCCCTCTCCACCATCCGGTTCAATCGCTGGGCTGATGTTGGGGCCGAGGCGCTGGTGAAGGTGAAGCTCTCGGCCAATGCGGACCGACTCTCCGGCGAGCTCCATCTGTACACGGTCGGAACTCAGAGAGAGGACTTCACCGCAAGCCAGAGCGTTCCGATCGGCGATGCTCGTCGCTTGGCGCACTACTTCGCCGATGCACTGTTCAAGAGCTTCACCAAGGAGCCAGGTTCCTTTGAGACCCATCTCAGCTATGTTCGCAAGGCAGCGGACTCCAAGCAGGTCTGGCTTTCCGACTGGGACGGTGGCAACGCGGTGCCGCTCGCGACCGACGGCCTCAATATCCTTCCCGTCGTGTTGCCCGATGGTAACGGGGCCGCATTCACTTCGTTTCGAAACGGGAAACCGCAGATCTACGTGCAACGGCCAGCCGGGACTCCAACCCTCCTGGTCAAAGCGAGCCAAATGGCAACGGGGATCGCCTATTCACGGGATGGGAGGAAGATCGCCTATTCGATTTCGAATGGCGAAAACAGCCAGATCTGGGTAGCGGACGCCAACGGTGCCAACCCGCGGCAACTGACCGACACCCCGTTCTTCATCAATTCGAGCCCCTCCTGGTCGCCCGACGGCAAGAAAATCGCCTTTGTTTCGAACCGTGGCGGCTCTCCGCAGATCTACGTGATGAACGCCGATGGCACAGGGGGATTGAAGCGCCTGACCTTCCAAGGCAACTACAACCAGACTCCGGACTGGTCTCCGCGAGGGGATCTGATTGCGTTTACGGCGCGCGATGAGCTCGGCGTGTTCGACCTTTTCGCGGTGAACGTGGACAGCGGCAAAGTGATCCGCCTGACCCAGGACCAGGGCAGCAACGAAGAGCCCACCTTTTCTCCAAATGGCAGATTGATCATTTTCTCGTCGACCCGTGCAGGACCCGCTCAGCTGTACGTGATGATGCCTGACGGCAACAATCAGCTTCGACTTCCGGTCGCCGCTACGAATTCCACCACGCCCAGCTGGGGACCTTGATGGACCCTGGGCGGGAGGGCTTCATCGGCCTCTGGTCATTGGACCCAGCGGTGACGTTTCTCAACCATGGCTCCTATGGAGCTTGCCCGATCAAAATCCTTGAAGCGCAGGACCGCTACCGCCGCCAACTCGAGACCGAGCCGGTCCAATTTTTTCTCCGCGAGCAGGAACCGGCGATGGATCGCGCTCGCCGAGAGCTCGCCACTTTCGTCGGTGCGGATCCGGATGACGTGGTTTTCGTCCACAACGCCACCAGCGGGGTGAATTCCGTTCTGCGCTCGCTGATCCTCGAGCCAGGACAGGAGCTGCTGGCCACCAATCATGGGTACGCGGCCTGCCGTAACAGCCTGGAGTGGACTGCCGCGCGCTGGGGAGCGAGAGTGACGGTCGCCGAGGTTCCGTTCCCGATCGGCTCGCCCGAGATGGTGCTCGAGGCGGTACTTGGCAAGGTTTCTTCGCGAACCAAGCTTGCCCTGCTGGACCACGTGACCAGTCCGACCGGGCTGGTCTTTCCGATCGCGCGGTTGGTGGCGGAGCTGGAGCGGCGCGGGGTGGAGACCCTGGTGGACGGTGCGCACGCTCCTGGAATGGTGCCGCTGGATCTGCGCCAGATTGGTGCGGCCTACTACACCGGCAATTGCCACAAGTGGGTCTGTGCCCCAAAGGGCGCGGCCTTCTTGCACGTTCGCCGGGACAAGCAATCGGCGATCGTTCCGCTCACCATCAGCCACGGTGCAAGCTCTCGCCGTACCGATCGATCTTCCTTTCGGTTGCAGTTCGACATCAACGCCACGGACGACCCAACCGCCTACCTCTGCGCGGCGGATGCAATCCGCTACCTGGGCGGCCTTCTTCCCGGCGGCTGGAAGGAGCTAATGGATCGGAATCACCAGATGGCGGTGGCCGCCCGAATGCGCCTGTGCGCGAAGCTGGGAATTCAACCGCCGGCTCCGGATGAAATGCTGGGCTCGATGGCTGCCATTCCATTGAAGGAAAGTTCCAACGCAGCCCCGGTCTACTCCTCCGAGATGGATCCCCTCCAGGAGCGGTTGTTTGACTCCTTCAAAATCGAGGTTCCGGTGTGGGCCTGGCCCGCCGCTCCGAAGCGGCTGTTCAGGGTGTCGGCGCACCTCTACAACCGACTGGGGCAATACGACTATCTGGCGGACGCTCTCGCCCAATGCGAAGAAGCGCCGCAAGCATGAACCGCTACGCGGCAATCGACATCGGAACCAACTCGGTACTGCTGCTGGTCGCAGAGCGCGACCCCGGGGGCGTCTTTCAACCCATCCTGGAGCGAGCGGAAATTACCCGGCTGGGGCGAGGCGTCGATCGGACCCATCGGCTCTCGGAGCGGGGGATTGAAGACACTCTGCAAGTGCTCGCGAGTTATGTCGGTCAAGCGCGCGCTCTTGGCGTCCAGAAATGGGTAGTGTCGGCGACCAGTGCTGCTCGAGACGCCGAGAACGGGGAGGAATTTTTGATCAGGGCCCGGGAACGGGCTGGGGTGAGGGTAAGGATCATCTCGGGAGATCTCGAGGCGCAGCTGGTGTACTCGGCGGTGGTGGCGGACTTTGGCAGACGATTTCCCAACCAAGCCTTGGTGGTGATCGATATTGGTGGCGGCTCGACCGAGTTCATCTATGGTCGTGCCGGAGCCGGCAGAGAGATCTCCTTCCGGCGCAGCTACGACGTCGGATCGGTACGATTGACCGAACGCTATTTCAATCCTGACCCGATCCGCGATCAGGATCGAGCTCGCGTGTACTCGGAGCTGCGCAAGACTTTTTCCGAGCTGCCGCCGCCGGGGCCATCGGTTGTGATTGGGGTGGCTGGAACGGTGACGACCCTGTTCGCGATCCAGAATCGGATTGAACCGTACGACCCGGCTAAAGTGCATGGGGGCAAACTGACTCTGAAGCAGGTGGGGAGCCTCGCCAACCGACTCTGCGGCATCCCGTTGGAAGAGCGAATGCGACTGCCGGGCCTGACCGCACTCGAGAAGCTCGGCGCCGCGGATTGTGTGGTCAGCGACCGTGGCTTGCGGTGGGGCCTGCTTCTTGAACACTTTGGACCGACTTCGGATGCCAGCCGCTGAGCTGATGCGTTCCGAGCGAATCTCGTCGGGCCGCTCTGGTTTCGGACTCGCGATCCTGAGCCTGATCAACTTCTTTAACTATCTCGACCGCTACATCCTCGCCGGAGTGATTCCGTTGGTTGAGAAGGATCTAAGAATCGACCACGCCGAGGCCGGGCTCCTAGGCAGCGTTTTCATGATTGTTTACATGATTGCCTCTCCTTTTGGAGGGTACCTCGGCGACCGAATGCCGCGACGTTTGTTGGTGGCGGGCGGCGTCTTTGTCTGGAGCCTAGCGACGATCGGATCAGGCCTCGCATCGACCTTTGCGATGCTGCTGATCGCCCGGGCGATCATCGGGATTGGCGAGGCCGGGTACGGCACGGTCGCCCCGGCGCTTATTTCAGATCTGTTTCCGAAGGACCTTCGGACCCGAATGCTCTCTTTTTTCTATCTCGCTCTCCCGGTGGGAGCGGCTGCTGGGTTTGCGATCGGCGGCTGGGTGGGCGCGACCTATTCGTGGCACTCCGCCTTCTTTATTGGCGGCGCTCCCGGTCTGGCACTGGCAGGCCTTGCCTTGCTTCTTCCGGAGCCGGCGCGCGGAGCGACCGATGAGAGCTCGGAAGGGCAAAAGGTTCCGTTCCGAGTCGGACTCCACCAGCTCTGGCGAAACGCCACCTTCTGGATCGTCACGGTCGGATTGACGCTAATGACATTCGCCATCGGCGGCCTGGCCAATTGGATGCCGACTTTTCTCAACCTCGAGCGCGGAATGGCGCTGGGCACCGCCGGGCCGGTGTTCGGCGCGATCACGGCTGTCGCCGGATTTCTCGGGACGCTGGTGGGAGGTTTACTCGGCGATTGGGCGGATCGGCGCCGCGCCCAAGGGGGAATCTGGATTTCGGGCCTCAGCCTCGCGCTGGCGGCGCCTTTGATGATTGCGATCGCCAACGTGAGGGAAACCTCGGCCATTTTCAGTCTCACCTTCGTCGCCCTGTTTTTGATCTTCATCAATACCGGCCCGCTGAACGCCGCGATTGTGAACGCTGTCGCTCCGACCTTCCGCGCCTTCGCGATGGGCCTGAGCGTGCTCGTTCTTCATTTGTTCGGGGATGCCCTCTCTCCGACCGCGATCGGAGCGGTCGGTCAGCGCTTCAGCCTCGCTACGGCGATTGCGCTCAATGCCCTACCAGTCTTGATTGCCGGGCTGGTTTTGCTGATCGGCACAAAATTCCTCCGCTCTCCCGCCTCGTCGCCGGTCGCAGCCTGAATCCTGCTCAGAACAAGCCGATACTGAAGTGCACCTGCGCGACCGGCTCGTTCAGTGTGTCGTCGGGAGACAAGTTGAATCCAACATCCAGCGCCAATGGCCCGACCGGCGTGCGATAGCGGATCCCGGCTCCAACTGCGTAGCGCAGATCCCGCATCTGGTAGGCGTGGGGATCGATCCAGAGATTGCCAGTTTCGAAGAAGACTCCAAAGTCGAATGGCGCCACGCCCGGAAACCGAAGTTCCACCTTCGCCAAGGTGAACAGATTTCCCCCCTGGGAAGGGATCTGGTTGCCCATTACGAGCGATTTGGCAGCAGCGGTACAACCGGCCATGTTGATCAGCGCGCGGCAGTCCGCCACTTCCTTGTGCAGTAGTTGCCTTTGATCCTGAGGAAGCAGCCCGTCCTCCGTGAAACCGCGCATCGTCGCACTCCCCCCAAGAAAGAAGCGCTTCGGGGGAATGGTGACCGAGGTTGGGTCCAGCTGGTAAACCCTTCCGCCGCGGGTCGAGACCGCCAGCACCACTCGGCTCGCGAGGGGAAAATAGAAAGTCATGCTCCCCGCGATTTTCAGTGTGAAAATCGTCTGGCTCGAGAGCCGATCTCCGTGAGTATCGTTGTTGACCGCGCCCAAGTCATGAGTCACCTCGGTAAACGCTGAGACCAGAAGGCCCTTGCGCGGATTCGCCACGTCGTCCCGAAAATCGAGGGCAATCCCCGGACGCACGGACTGAAGGTTGAAGATGCCCAGCGGGAACCGGAGGCGTTCTAGATCCGCGCGAGTCAAGGTCGGCAACAAAGTGGAGAAGTTGGGTCCGGCCGCAACACTGTCGTGCTCAATCTCGTATTGCAGCGAGATGTTCAGCCAGCGGTACGCGGTCCAGTCGGTCCCGGCAACGGCGGAAAATCGAGTAAACCGATACGAGGGCCGAAAGACTCGCTCGGCGATGAAGTCCAGCCGCGCCGCCAAACGCAGCGGCAGCAGACTGTAGATTCGAGGATCTTGAATTCCTATGTTGGCGCGGCCGCCCAAGCCATTAAAGCCTTTGAGATCCGGTTCTGGAGTGGGTCCGAAGCCAAGGGTACTCCATCCCACGTAGTTCACCTTGGCTCTGGCAGATAGATTGATGCCCACCCCCGCTAGATTGGGGTAGAGGACGTCTCCCCCGATTTGCGGACCGTCCACGAGCGAATAGCCGCCCAGAATATTGCCGTCCAGGCGCGGCATCTCTTTGAGCTCGACCACCACGTCCTTGATCGGCTCCACCGCCTCCGGCGCGATTAAGTGCACGGCCACCTGCCTGAAAATGCCGAGCACGAGCAGATTTCGCTGGCTCTCAAACAGGTCGTCTGGATCGAGTACCGCGCCCGAACGAACCTGCAGGTTCGCGCGCACAACTTCTTGATGGGTTCGATTGAGCCCTTGAATGATCACCCGCCCAACGTGGACCTGAGGACCCGAGGTCGCCTGAAATGTGAGCTTCGCGGTGCGATGATCGCCAGAGAGCTCGGTATTGGCGTCGACGCGCGCAAACAAATATCCATGGTGACCCAAATCTCGCAGCAATTCGCCCCGGCTCTGGTCGACCGCGGCGCGGCGCAGGGGCTGCCCGACCTTAATTGAGTCTGCCTTCGGCAGAAAGCCGGGAGGAAATCCCGCAAACGCAATCTCCCGCACATAGGTTTGCACTCCCTCCGTCACATCAAACCGCACGCCCGCGGGTCCGTTCAGATCGGATTCGAAGCTGGCAAGGGCCACCCGCGCGCTGAGGAAGCCGCGACTGCGATAAAGCTGAGTAAGCGACTCCGCCGCCTCCTGATAGGCGCCGTCGACGAACACGGTGCGGGGATCTGGGTCCGGCTCCGAGGCTCGGGCGGAGCTGGGGGTTCGGCCCTCGAGCTCCAGCGGATCATCTGTCGGATGAATCTCGCCGACCGGAACCGGAGCCTTCGCCCGAACCGTGTCGGCAACCACCTGTTGCAGCTCGGCGGTCGAGATGGCCTGATTTCCATGAAACTCGGCCTCGCGGATCAGGACGGGGAGTCCCTCCTCGATTTCGAACACCAGCGACGCCTTCCGCTGATCAGGGCTGAGCCGCTCCCGCGCGTCCACCTTCGCGTCGCGAAAGCCGCGGTATCGATAGAAGGTCGCGACCCTGCGCACCATCCGCTCGATTAGGGAACGGTCGAGCGTCTCGGAGCCGTCGTAGTCGAGGACCGCCCGCATCACCAGAGATCGAAAGCTGCGATTGCCTCGAAAGCGAATGTCGTATCGCGGGCCGGAGAAGATCGGCAGCGCCACAATCGCACCTTTCCGAGGATGATAGACGACCGGTTCTCCGATCCGGGCCCGGTAAAAGCGTTGTTGGCGATACAGCTCCCTGAGCTTTTCGAGCTTGCTGTGGATCTGCTCCAGGTCGAGAACGCCTCCAACCTCCAAGTTGAGGGCCTCGAGGATTTGGCTGAGGGGCAGCCCGGGACTCCCGGCGATGTTGATCGCCGCGATTCGAGTCGGCTCTCCTTCTCGGATCGAAAACATCAGCTCAACGCCCTTTGGAACGTCGCGCTGCTGGGTTTCAATTTGAACGCGCTCGTATCCGCGCCGGTGGTAGGCCCTGGCGATCGCGTCCACCGCGTCTTGCACCCGCTCGGGATAGAAGTCGATTCCCTCCGAAAGCTTCGATGCGGCGAGAATCTGCGAGTCGCTGAGCAGGCGATTTCCCCGAACGTGATAAGCGACGATTTGCCGCTTTGGTGTCAGCTGGAACAGGACCGCCACGCCCCCTGGCTCGGGTTGGGTGCGCACCACCACATCCGCCAGTCGACCGGTGGCAAAAAGCCGCTCGATCGACCTTCGCACCGCGCGCATCGACAGCTTCTGCCCCACTTCGACCGCGATCAATTCCGGAAATCCGCTGGGGTCGGCGCCGGCGGGTAGGTGCAGCTCCACCGCAGTAACCGTTTGGTCCGTCGGAAGCGAAGGCTGCGCGGGGGTGGGAGCTGCGTAGAGGACCAGCAGGATCGCTGCTAATCCACCTCCCAGTGAAGTTTCAGATTGAGGCCAAAGTTTCCGAGCGAGGTCAAGCCGGGGATGTTCGAGTAGTCGGTGTGCTCGTTGTCCCACTGTGCTTGGGCAGATAGGCGTTCGTCGAACCAATACTCGGCCTGAGCCCGGGTACCGCGCCCAGAAACCGGCTGTGTGAGCCGCAGCTTAAGCTGCTCGGTCAAGAACTTCGACTCCAATTGTGCGCTGGGCTCTAGGAAGCCGGTGTAGTCGTTGTAGATAGTGGCGATATGGAAGGAGAGGTCCCTCAGCAGCGGGTTTCGGGGCAGAAACCGCTGGACCTGCCGATCGAGCCCGGAGGCGTTGAACAAAGCTTCTGCCGCCAGCCCCGCGCTCGCGCCGGCGGTGTTGGTCTTGTCGGTGGAAATGACCCCCAGCGTGAGCAGGGACAAAATGTCCCCTTCCGGCAGCGGCGGCTCCGAGCTGAGCACCGCTTTGGGGTCCGAAGTCCGGCCGAACGCGTGGAGGCGCACCAAGTATTCGCGCACGCGCGCTTCGGCGTGCACGTCGAACACCGTATCGATGCTCTTTCGCTCCTTGAATTCCAACAGCCCTTGCCGGATCGCAAATTGGTTGCCGCGGAAAAACGCCTGGCTCCCCTCAGTGGACTGGATCGTGCCCAGTAGCCCAGGGTGGATATTCGTTCCAGTGAGCCGCAGGTCGCCTATCAGCTTGGCGCGCGCGACATTGTTCTCCACCCGCACGTCCCCCTTGGCATGCAGACCGAGGTCGAAGGTCAGCCATTCTGTGGACGGCTCGTAGCTGGTCGGCCCGCGTCCCTTCTGTATTTCCGGGAGAAGCTTTTCCAGCGTGACCGGCCGCTCGTAGCGCAACTTCAGGATGTCCAGATCTCCCCCCAGGGTAAACGCACCGGGTTTGCCAACCAGGGACACCACCCCCGACAGCTGAAGCGGAAGCTCCTCTACTGGCCGCAGCGCAAGCTCGTCCACCTGAGCAGCAAGCTCGAGGTACTTCAGGTTGAACTTCTCAAGCTGCGCCGTCCCGCGAAGCGACAGCCGCCCATCGTTGACCACCCCATGAAAGTCTTGGAACAGCACTCGCGCTTCGGAGAACTCCACCACGCCCGACAAGCTCCTGACGACCACACCCGGCTCTCGGAGCGTCAAGCCGGTATCGCGCACCTCGGCGCGGCCCAGCAAGGCGGGTTCCCGGGTAGCTCCACTTGCCGAGGCGCTCAGTTCAATTCGGCCGGTGGTCCGCTCGATGTTCGGGATGAACGACTCCAACAGTCTCATGTCCATCGTCCCGTTCATTCTCAGATCCAGCCTCGATGGATCGATCCACCCGGTGAGCGCAAGCTCGGTGTTCGGTCCACGCAGCGCGAACGAAGTCAGCTTGAGCTTTCGGTTGGAATAGCCAAGGCGAACCGGAGCGGAGTTTTCGACCGTAAAATCTGAGCGCGAAAGACGAAGCGTGCTGAAGCTCGCATCGAGCTCGGAATCCTCGAACTCGGCTATGTTTCCCTCCGCCTTGATCGTCCCGGCGATCGCGCCCGACAGGCCCTGGGCGACCGCTCCGCGCGGCAGAAGCGGACGGATTTCCGCAAGCGACAAGGAGACATTGGTGCTGTAAGCAAACGGCGCTTTGAGCTCCACCTCGGCGGCGGCGTGCGCATCTGCGAAGGGCCGGCCCCAGATCTGCAAATTTCTGCCCTGGATTTTCGCTTCCAGATGCGTTTCCCCGAGCTCTCGATTGGCAAAGCGCACGCCCGGCGAAGTGACATACGCGTTGACTACCGGTGTGATGGAATCTCCTTGGATTCGGCCAGAGACCGTAAATTTCCCGCTTGCGCCCAAAGCGCGCGCTCTCTCGGCTCCCACCAGCTCGCTCAATGAAAGCTCTTGCGCCCTGAATTGAAAGGCCAGTGGGCCCTCGAAAGAAAGAGAGCCGCTCCCGCTGACTTGGCCCGCCGGTCCACGGAGGCTGCCCTGGTCCACGACCACTTGCTGCCCGTCCACGAAGCGCAACGAGAGCCGGCCATCTCCAAATTTTCGCCCGTAGAATTCCGTCCCTTTTAGATCCAATTGAACCGTTCCATCGAGATCCTCGGGAGGACTGTCGACATGGATTGTTCCGGTGCTCTCCCCGGTGAGCACGGAAGTGAAGAGCTTGAAGCCCGGGCTTAGGCCGGAGACTGCCTCGATCAGATCTTCGGTTCGTCCCTTTGGGATGCGGAGGTCCCATCTCATTCGACCGCGATCTGGAAAATCAATCTGGCCACTGGCGACGTACGAGGTTCTCCCCTTCTGTCCAGTGATTTCTGGAAAGGCGAGCACCCCACGTTGCGACTCGAGCCGCCCCTGTAGGTTGCCCAAAGCCAAGTGCCAAAAGCCGAACTCGTTGAGGTTGAGCTGCGCGGAGATCTGAACGTCTGGGTATGGACCGGCAATCACTGCGTCGACGACTCCACGTCCGGAAGCGTGGAGGCCGGCAATTTTGCGGAAGTCGGAGAGATCAAAAGGATCTGCGTGCGCGTCGGACTCGATACCACGCATCGGATCATAGTGGAGCGTGACGTTGCCGCTAAAATGGGTGCGGCCCAGCTCACCCTTGACGTGATGCATCTCCACCCGGTCCCCGAGGATCCGCACGCCAAGCGACACCCGCCCCTGATCGAAGCCAAAAATGTCCTTCCCCTTGCGCGGGTCCGCATCATAGGGCCGAGTGGCGAG
>WNFD01006747.1_pt1 | contig 15027 bp, 11 predicted proteins | sample 5400491 | NCBI WGS metagenome assembly WNFD01 (sample SAMN13153343, study PRJNA577476) | soil metagenome | isolation source: 120 cm saprolite under Douglas fir tree site 2 hole 2 replicate 2 | place: USA:California | collected 2015-04-18
CTGTCGGCGAACGGCCAGATCGACATCTTCAATGCGTTCGGCACGACCAACGTCATCGTCGACGTCGTCGGCTGGTACGGATAACTGACGAGCGCCCTGGCTCCGACCGGGACATTTGACTCCCTTGACGCGGGATCGGGTCCAACCTACGGTCGCCCCGGAGTCTTGTCACCCCATAGCACGTAATGGGTTCAGCACCGACAGGTAACTGGTCGGGCTCACGTCGAGTCGCTCCCGGCTTACGCCGCCTTCCGCGTGGCGGGATGCTTGGTGCGTTTCTGGCTGCCATCGCCATCCGAAGCGCATCTCGTAATCGAAACCGCGCGACGGTGGGCCTCGCCGGCGCGCTGGCCCTCGCTTCGTTCGGGCTGGTCGCGGCCCCGCTGACAGCCGCGGCCGCACCCATCGCCTGCACGACCCCCGACCTGATCACCGCAATCTCAGCTGCAAACAGCCAGGCTGGAGGCGGCACCATCACCCTGGCGAGCGGATGCGTCTACACCCTCACGGCGCCCAACAACTCGACTGACGGCGGCGGTGGCACCGGGCTGCCGGTGATCACGGGCACCGTGACGCTCGCCGGCAGTGGAGCCACGATCATGCGATCCACGGCTGCGGGAACTCCGACTTTCCGGATCTTCGACGTAGCCGGCTCAGGCAACCTGACGCTGGACTCGTTGACCGTGAGCAACGGCCTTCTCGACAACACCGGATCGACGGGTGGCGCGGGCATCTACAACCACGGAACGCTCTCGATCAGCGGGAGTGGGTTCACGGGCAACTCGTCACCGTCCCCGAATGGAGTATCCGGCGGTGGCATCAGCAATACCGGCCAGCTGACAGTCACCACCAGCACCTTCACCAACAACAGCGCTCAAGAGGGTGGCGCCGTTTTCAATCAGAACAGCGCAACCATCACGAACACAACTTTCACCAACAACGTTGGCACCATCTACGGCGGCGGGGCCATCCTCAATGCATTCGGCACCACCAACGTCTCTTCGAGCACGTTCGTGGGCAACACCGGACCGGGGGGCGGCGCGATCGACAACGACACGACGATGACCTTTAGAAACAGCACTTTCTACAACAACACCGGCGGGGGTGGCGGCGGCGGCGCCATCAACAATTTCGGCACCGTCACCTTCATCCAGTCAACCCTTTCGGGCAATACGGCAAATACGGGATCGAATATCCACAACTACAGCTCCGGGTCGGTCACAGCGACGACGACCCTGATCATGACCATCGTCGCCAATGGCGTCGGGGGCAACAACTGCAACAGCAACGGACCGCCGATCATCGACAGCGGGTACAACCTCGACAGCGGCTCGTCGTGCGGTTTCACGACCGCACAACACTCGCTCAACAACACCCAACCGCAGCTCCTGGCGTTGGCTTCGAATGGAGGAGCGACCCAGACGATGGCCGTGCCCTTGTCGAGCCCAGCGGTCGACGCGATTCCCGCGAGCGTGAGCGGATGCAGCGGCAGCACCGACCAGCGTGGTATTGCCCGGCCCCAGGGCTCGGGCTGCGACATCGGGGCCTTCGAAACGATCATTTCGAGCAGCGACACGCAGCCGCCAACTGTTCCAACGGGCCTTTCGGCGCCTTCGGTGACGGCGAGCTCCGTCTCGCTGCAGTGGAATGCATCCACCGACGATGTGGCCGTGACGGGCTACACGGTTTATCGCAACGGCGTCGTGGTTGGCAGCACGGGATCAGTTGGAGCCACGACTTACACCGACGCCACAGTAGCGCCCTCCACCACCTATTCGTACACCGTCGACGCTATCGACGCGGGAGCTCTCCATTCGGCACAGTCGGCGCCGCTGTCCGTAACCACTTCAGCCCCTCCGCCGGGCATCCACTGGATACAGGCTGCGACTGTAGGCACGGGTGGCAGCGTGACCAGGGCGACGCTGGCGTTGACCGGCGCCGTCCACACTGGTGATCTGCTCGTCGGATGGTTCGGCCAGTACAACTCCACGGGCCAGGTTCAGGTGTCCGACAACGTCAATGGCGCGTGGACGCGAGGCGCGTCGGAGACGTGGTCAAGCACGGCAGGCGATCTCGCTCTCTATTACATGCAGAATGCAGCCGGCTCACCCAGCGGTGTGACGATCACCATCGCGGCGTCCACGGCGACGTACCTCGAGGCTGCTGTGAGTGAGTACAGCGGAGTCGCGCTAACGGCCGCCCTCGATAAGGCGGTGGTGGGGAAAGGCGTTGGCACGGCGGCCGACTCAGGCGCTACGCCAGCCGTCGGAGCGGGTGAGCTCGTGGTAGGCGGCGTCATCACGGGTGGGTCGCCGGGAGGCACGACCGCCGGCGCGACGCAAGGACAGATGTTCACCATGCGAGCGCAGAGGCCCTCGGGATCGGTCGACATCGAAGACGTGCTGTCGAGCACCGCGGGAGCACAGAACGGGCGCGCCACGTTGCACAACAGCACCGACTGGTACGCGATGGGCGCGGTATTCCGCGCCTACGCCAGCGCAGATACGCAGCCGCCGACGGTCCCGACCGGACTGGCCGCAACCGCCAGCTTGTCGATACCCCAGGTGAACCTGGCATGGAACGCCTCGACGGATAACGTGGGAGTGATCGGCTACGCCGTTTATCGCAACGGCTCGCTTCTTGCCAGCGTATCCGGAGGGGCTCTGACGTACGCAGACAACACGGTCAGCAGCGTCGCCACCTACAACTACGCGGTCGACGCTTTCGATGCCGCCGGAAACCACTCGGCGCAGTCGGCGCCGGTCAGCGTGACGACGCCCGATACGTCTCCCCCCACTGTGCCCGCAGGTGTCTCGGCCACGGCAATTTCTCCCGCCGAGATCGATGTGGGTTGGACCGCTTCAACCGACAACGTAGGCGTGACGGGCTACACGATCTATCGCAACGGCGCTGTACTCGCCACCGCCGGCGCCGGTGCGACGTCCTGGGCAGACACCACGGTCGCCGCGTCCACCACGTACACCTACTCGGTTGACGCCTTCGACGCCGCCGGCAACCACTCCGCACGCTCCGCTACCGCCAGCGCCACCACTCCGGCCTCTCCGGACACGCAGCCACCGAGCGTGCCGGCCGGGGTCGCGGCCCAGGTCGGTCAGGTGGGCGAGGTCGATGTGAGCTGGAGTGCGGCGACCGACAACGTGGGCGTCACCGGGTACACGGTCTATCGCAATGGAGCCTTGCTCGCCACGGTCTCGGGTTCGACTCTGGCCTACGCGGACCGAACAGCTGCAGGGTCGACGTCATATGGCTACACAGTCGACGCCTTCGACGCCGCCGGCAACCACTCGGCGCCGTCGGCGTCGGCGCCGGTCACCACTCCCGATTGGACTCCGCCAACCGTGCCGGCGGGGCTGGCCGCTACGGTGGCGTCCAGCAGCGAGATCGACCTCAGCTGGAGCGCCTCGACCGACAACGTCGGGGTCACCGGCTACACCGTCTATCGAAACGGCGTGGCCATCGCCACGACCAGCGGGACAACCCTTACCTACGCGAACACGGGCCTCGGCCACGGCTTCACGTACAGCTATACGGTCGATGCGTTCGACGCCGCGGGCAACCACTCGGCGCAATCAGCGCCGGTGTCTGCGACGACCCCCGACGACATCCCTCCGACAACTCCTGGCAGTCTGGCCGCGACGGTAACGTCGCCGACCGCAGTCTCTGTCTCGTGGTCGGCGTCCACCGACAATGTCGGCGTGAGCGGCTATGACGTCTACCGCGACGGTGTCGTCGTGGCCACCGTAGGTCCGTCCGCGCTGAGCCGCCGGAAACCATTCGGCGACGCCGCCGCCCGTCACAGTCACCACGTCGACAGCGGACACAACCCCGCCGTCAGTGCCCGCTGGGCTCACGGCCACCGCAGTTGGATCCACTCAGGTTGGCCTGGCCTGGAACGCGTCCACTGACAACGTCGGCGTCACCGGTTACACGATCTACCGAAACGGTGCGGTGCTGGCGACGGTGAGTGCATCGACGCTGTCGTATTCGGACACGGCCGTCGCCCAGGCCACCACCTACACATACTCGATCGACGCGTTCGATGCCGCCGGAAACCACTCGGCGCAATCCGCGACGGTGTCGGTCCACGTCCCGGGGGTCCCGAAGTTCGTGCAGGGTGCTGTGGTTTCGACGGGTAGCAAAGTGACCAGCGTGACGCTCACGTTGGGGCCTGTCGCGCGCGGCGACCTCCTGGTCGGCTGGTTCGCCCAGTACGACTCGACGGGTCAGGTGACGGTGACCGACAACGTGAACGGAGCTTGGACCCGAGGGCCCATCTCTACGACCTGGCACGGGGGCACGACTCCGGGGGACATCGCTCTGTACTACGTCGCGAACGCCGCAGCCGCCCCCAGCGGTCTGACGATCACCATCTCAACCGCCGTGGCGACCTATCCGCAGGCTGCGGCGGCGGAATACTCCGGCGTGGCGACGGTCAACCCTCTCGATCAAATAGTGATTGGCAACGGCAGCAGCGCGAGCGCCGACTCCGGGCTCACCGCTCCAGTCGGCCCCGGCGAGCTCGTATACGGAGCGATGACGGCGACCAACGGCCCGGGTACCCTGACGCCCGGCGCCAGCCAGGCTGTGCCTTTCGTGAAGCGGACGCAGAACACCAGCGGCTCGCAGGCCCAGGAGGACATCCCGGCCGGCGCAGCGGGCCAGCAGCACGCCGTGTTCACGTTCCCGACCTCGACTCAATGGTTCATGGTCTGTGCCGTTTTCAAGGCGGCGTAGTCCAAAACGCGCCGGATCTTGGGTCCAGTGTCCCAGCAGCGCCGATAAGCACCATTGGCACCTAGGCTGTACCGCTCATAAGCTCGAGCTCTGGGGTTTAGCCCCGCGGCGGCGCATGGAGGGACGATGTGCGGGATTATCGGGTACCTGGGTGAAAGGGAGGCGAGCGCGGTACTGATCGACGGCCTGAAGTGCCTCGAGTACCGTGGTTACGACTCTGCCGGCATCGCCGTGCTGGATCGCAAAGCGGGATTCACGGCCACGACGAAGAGCGACAGCAAGGTCGCACTGCTGGTAGAGAGGCTGAAAGACAACATGCCCACAGGCCGGCTCGGCATCGGCCATACCCGATGGGCGACTCACGGTAGGCCGAATCTAGTCAACGCGCATCCGCATTCCGATTGCTCCGGTCGGATCGTGGTCGTTCACAACGGGATAATCGAGAACTTCGCCGAGCTGAGGGCTGAGCTTGAAACGGCGGGGCACGAGTTTCTATCCGAAACCGACACCGAAGTCGTCCCGCACCTGATCGAAGCCAACTACCAGGGCGACTTCCTCGCCGCGGTTCGCGCGGCATTGAAGCGAATCAGGGGCGCGTATGCGCTGGCGATGTTCTCGATGGACGATCCCGACCTGCTGGTCGGCGCGCGGTTGAACGCGCCTTTGGTCGTCGGCCTTGGGGACAGCGAGTTCTTTCTGGCGTCCGACATCACCGCAGTCATTCCGTACACGAAGAAAGTGCTGGTGCTCGGCGAGGGTGAGGTGGTGGCACTGACGTCGTCGGGCGCGGAGGTGTCGACCCTGGACGGGATGCCCGCGGCCACGAAGGTCATACAGGTCGACTGGGACGTGAGCCAGGCGCAGAAAGCTGGCTACCCCCACTTCATGTCGAAAGAGATACACGAGGCGCCCGATGCCGTGGCCAATGCCATACGCGGCCGTCTGAGCCCGGACGATCGCGTCCGCTTTCAGGAGTGCGACCTGTCAGACGAAGAGCTTCGCGGGTACCGCGACGTGCTGCTGCTCGGGATGGGCACTTCCCTGCATGCAGCCATGGTCGGCGAGTACGTGATCGAAGACTGGGCCGGCATTCCAGCTCGATCGGCAGACGCCTCCGAGTTCCGTTACCGCAGGCAGACCATTGGTCCGCAAACGCTGACAGTGGTGCTGACACAGTCGGGCGAGACGGCCGACAGCATCGTCGCCCTTCGACAAGCGAAGGCGCGAGGCTCGCGAACGCTGGCGATCTCCAACGTGGTCGCCAGCACCGCCGCGAGAGACAGCGACGGTGCGATCTACCTGCACGCCGGACCGGAGATTGGTGTGGCTTCTTCGAAGACCTTCGTGAGCCACCTGATCACCCTTTACTTGCTTGCCGCTCGGATGGCGAGTGCCAAGGCTGGGATGCCGCTCGAGCGCCGGCAGGAGCTGGCCAAGGTTCTGCGCGACCTCCCCGACGCGGTCAGGAAAGTGCTCCGCCGCGAGGATGAGATCGCCGAGCTGGCCAAGCGCTACTGCCGGTTCAAGAACTTCATGTTCATCGGTCGGGGCATCAACTATCCCGTCGCTCTCGAAGGGGCGCTCAAGTTAAAGGAAGTTTCGTATGTGCACGCCGAAGGTACGTCGGCGGGCGCGCTCAAGCACGGACCTATCGCATTGCTGGATGAGGATTTTCCTGTCATCGCCATCTGCACCGACAGCACCACCCGCGACAAGATCGCCGGCAACGTCCACGAGGTCGCGGCCAGGGGCGCTCCGGTGCTCGCGCTCGTGACCGAGGGCGACCGCAAACTCGATGGCGTCGCCACGGACAAGATCGAAATTCCTGTCGGCGACGAGGCAGCGGTTGCCATCCTAAACACGGTGGTCCTGCAGCTGTTCGCCTACCACGTGGCCACCATGCTTGGCCGTGACGTCGACCAGCCGCGAAACCTGGCCAAGAGCGTAACCGTCGAATAATCTGGGACCCTCGCCGGTCCGCACAATCCAATGAGGAAAACCCTGGTCCGTTTGGTGCTGAGTTGTCCAGTGCTCTTAGCGCCGTGGGGCTCGGTGGTGGCGGCGGCCACCAGCCCCCCTCACGTGATGATCGTCCTCATGGAAAACCACAGCTTCGAGGAGGTCATCGGCAACGCGCAGATGCTCTATATAAACGCGTTGGCGGCGGCCAACGCTGTGATCAGCACAACCGACCTGAGCCATCCGAGCGAGCCCAACTACCTGGGTTTGGTTTCAGGCTCGATCCAGGACAATCCGCAGGACGTCACCCCTCAGGAGAAGACATACGCGGGCCCGCAGCTCACCGATGAGCTGGCGGCGTCGAACGTGGGCTGGAGGGCCTACATGGAAGACATGCCGAGGGCATGCGACCTCAACGATACATACAGCCCGAGCGGCTACGACGTGAACCACAACCCGTTCATGTACTTCAACACAGTGCGCAACAACCCGAGCCAATGCAGCCGCGACGTGCCCTATAAGCAGCTGACCGCGGACCTGGCCGCGGGCACCGCCCCGCCATTCATCTGGGTGTCGCCGAACACCACCAACGACATGCATGACGGGACCGACGCCCAGGGTGACGTTTTCATCAAGTCGCTCGTCACCCAGGTCCAGGCGGCGAGCTGGTGGAATGCAAACAGCCGCCTGATCGTCACGTGGGATGAGGGCACCCAATCCGAACAGGTCGCCACGATCGTCGTCGGAGCGCCGCACGGGAGCAGGGCCGACGGCGGCAGCGAGTACGGCACGCTGCGCGGCTTGGAGGAGGCTTACGGGGTCGGCCTGCTCGGGCATTCGGCCGATCCCAATGTTGGTGACATCCTGCCGTTGCTCACCACTAGTGCACCCCAGCCTGCAGGTGGGATCGCGCCGTCAGGTGGGATCGCGCCGTCAAGTGGGATCGCGCCGTTGTGGGTCGGCGCAGCCGGGGCGGTGGTGGTGATCGCTATCTTGGTGACGGTTGCCCGGCGGCGCTCTCGGTGACGGCCCGCAGCGCGAGACGATCGAACAGCTCCCAGTGCATCGCTGCGAAGTCGAGGTGATCGGCGGTCGCCGCCACTTCGGCCAGTCCGGCCAGCATGGCTTCCCGCCAGACCCGTGGGTCGGCACCCAGGCGCGCGAGACCGCCACGGATGAACCCACGTACGAGATCTGGGAACCACCCCTCCCCTTCGAAACTCCACGTGATGCCCGCGCCCCATTCCCCTGCTCGTAAACCGCGATGCCGGGCGACGCGATGGCCGGCGCGCGTGTGGCGATCCAGGTAGAGGGCGTACGAGAGGGCGAATCGAACCAGGTCGCGGACGGGCTCACCAGATGCCGCACCGCCTTCCCAGTCGATGACCCCTGAGATCTGCTTTCCGACCATAAGAACGTTGCCGAACCAGAAGTCGCCGTGGACCGCGGTGCGGGGCGTGGTAGTCGAGCGAAGGCGGCTGTGGATGTCGCTGAGCCTGGCCAGCCGCTCATCCAGGAGCGGGTCGCCCGCGAAGCGCTGGCGCAGGAGCTCTGTTGTGTCACCGTCCATGTCGAGAGGACTGCGCGGCCCGGCGCTGGCGCTCTGAAACCTCGCGAGCCACGCCTCCACCGCTCGGAAGTCCGCATCGACAGCCGCGGGGTTGGATACGTGCCGCCACGCGTGGTAGCGAGTCGTCATGGGAACGCCCGGCAGTGCGGTCGTCACCAGCCAGGGACGGCCTTGAGCTTCGCGTATGTCTTTGAGCGCGGGCACCGAGGCCAGGACATCGCTTGGCAAGCGGCTCTGCAGTTCGAGTAAGACGCTGCGTTCGGCGGCGATCGTCGCTTCCGCGGCCGCCGTAGTCGGGATCTTGATTGCGAGTGATGGCTGGTCGGTGCCGATCGGGATCAGGAGCACGGTGACCTTTGCATTCGGATCCTTGGAGAGGGCGATTACAAGCATCCGCATGCCGCGAAGTTCGAGCAGGGAAGTCACGTCAAGTCGATTTGGAATCCGCCCTATGACGATGCGAAAGGGTGCCGCCGACCCGAGCAGGCCTGCCGGAACGAAAACTCGAGCAATTCTATTGATGGCGGCCAGCCCAGCCGACTTAACTACTCCCCCGCGCGGGAGCGCCAGCAGCTGCGTGAAGAAGTAGCGAAGCGCTGCCGGCGATTCTTCGACATAACAAGTTGGCGGGTCGACCGAGGGCACAGCGATGAATTCGCGCAGCAGCTCGACGCCGGCTTCTCGAGCCAGACGTCGGCAGCGGCGGCGTGCACCCAATCCACTGCTGACCAGTGCAATTGACGTGCCGGCGGGTAGTGCCCGCACATTCAGTGCAACGTCCCGTTGTGCCGATCGTGAAGTCGGCACGTCAAAACGAAGAGTCCCCGGCGCCGCCAACAGCTGCCACGGTCCGGGGAGGCCGCTGTCGCCGGTAGGGTGCCCGTTGAGCTCGGTTACAGCAGGGGCCGCAGCCAACTTGGTGTGCGCTGATCAGTTCCGTTGAGCACGATCCCGCTGACCCGATCCCTTCCGATGCGGGTGACGATGGTTTCCAGGTCTGTGGTCAAAGTCACCCTGCTTCGGGCCACAATCAGCAATCGGTCTGCCAGGGCGCAGGCCAGCGACCCGTATGAGATGTTGAGCATCGGTGGGAGGTCGATGACCACATTGCCAAAGATCCCTCTGAGCCCGTCCAATACATTTCTGTCGACGAGCTGGTAGAAAAAACGTGCGGGCTCGCTCTGGGCGATACCCGACGGAATCACGTAGATGTTGGGAACGAGCGCCGCTCCGCGAACGATTCTCAACCGCGACCCGCCTTCCAGCCATTCGCTCAACCCTCCGGCTTCTGTGATGTCGAAGAACTTGTAGAAGGAGGGAGAAGCGAAGTCGCACTCGATGAGCAAAGTGGATTTCTTAGTGTCGACCGCCATCGCCGTCGCGATGCCGATGGCAACCGAAGTCTTGCCCTCGCCGTAGGCGGTGCTCGTCACGCCCAGAACCCGGCACTCGGCTGCAGGGTCGAACGAGACCGACAGATAAGCGCGCCGGCAGCGGTCGACGAACCAAGGTGGCAGCCCGATGGAGTTGATCCGCTCCATCCGTGGATCCGCAAAGCCAGGCAGGGTCGGTCTTGTGGCCAGCGCATCGTTGATCGATTGGGAGAATTGGCTGGACAGCTCTTCGCCGGCGCTGGTCTCGTCAGCATCCTCGACCACTTGCTCGACTTCGTCCGCAATCCCAATCGTTACCGGCTGGTCCCCGTTGGCGATCAGATCGATGCCATGCTTGTTAGCCGGCGCACGCTCCTTGACCCTATGCGCCACCGGAGCCCACCAGTCTGGGGATGGTCGCCACTACGGGTACACCGAGACGGCGCTCGAGCTGCTTGGGGTCGCCGGCGGTCCTGTCAGCCCAGCCGACCAAGTAGATGTAAGCCCCGACCGCGGCCAGACCGACAAGCAGCACGAGGCCCGCTGGCACGAGACTCGAGTAGTCGCCGACGAATCGTGAGCCCGCCATGTGCGGTGGGTCCACCACAGTCGTTCCGATCTGCAGGAAGCGAGCCGACGCGGTGCCCAGGTACTGCGCCTGGCTCAAGCTGTTCTGGGCCTCGGTCACCTTAGCGCGCCACAGCTGAACGTTGCCTTCGAGCAGCGCGACCTGGGGGTCACTCGAGCCGGCGTCGGCGGTCGTCCCCGGATGTGCCGCGACGTAGTTCTGGAGCTCGACCTGGGCCGCGGCCAGATTGGCCTGCGCGTCTTTCGACTGGCCGCTCCAGAACGTGCGGGCTGCCGCCGCCTGATCCTGCTGGATCGTCGCCATCTGCTCTTTGAAGATGTCGATCGTGTCACTCACCACGGCCAGGCAAACCGCTGAGTGCGGGCACGCGTAGGACAACGTCATCAGATGAGAGCCGGAGGCTACGGCTCTGAGGCTGGTGCCGCTCGATTTGAGCGTCTGTTGCAGCTCGGCGCCACTCGAGACCGTGCCGGCGCTTGTCAGCCGGTCTGACAAGCTCTGCGCGAAGGCAGGGGTCTTCACCACCTGGCCCACGCTGTCGGCGAGGTTCTGGGCGGGGGTCTGATTCGGGCTCCAGCCGACCGGGACGAACGTTGTCCCGAAAGCGGCGGGGTCTTCGATCCTCAAGGTGGCGGTCGCGCGAAAGGACGCGAACACCACGGCAACCGACACGCCTAGCACGACGGGGAGCAGCAGCAAAGAGGCAAATCTAAGCCTCTGTCGAAACAGGATCTCGAGGTACTTCGCCATCAACCAATGCTCCTGTGCACGAGGCGCGCCCAGGCATGCCGACAGTCACGAGCCGCGAGTTCCAATTTCAGCAATCGTATGAGTGGATGGACGTAGGCACATGAGGCGCTGGTCCCGCTCGGCCTGGGACAAACCGTGCACGGGCGACACGGGTCCAAGGCGTGGGACTAGTGCCCAAACCGATGCGGGACATTGACGCGGTGTCGCCGAGCGAGCCGATATCTCGCCCACCTCCGCTCCGGTGAAATATGAGGCGACCCATGCAGCAGTTGATGAACCTGGATGACATGCTGCATCGGCTGCTCGATGCAGGCGGCTCAGACCTGCTTTTGAGCTGCGGGAGTCGCCCGCGCATTCGGAAGGATGGGAGCCTCGAGACGCTCGACGAGAGTTCCAGGGTCCTCGCACCGTCAGACACTCTTCGAATGCTTCGCGAGGTACTTGATGCCAAGCAGTGGAAGGAGCTCGAGAAGGGGCGCCATGTCGACTTCTCGTTCACGTGGCGCGAGCGCGCGAGGATTCGCGGCAACGCCTACCACCAGCGAAATTCGTTAGCTGCCGCCTTTCGGCTGCTACCGCTCGTGATACCCAGCTTCGACATGCTTGGAATCCCCGAAGCGGTTCACCGGCTGCTCGAGCGGCGGCACGGCCTGGTCCTGGTCACAGGCCCTACCGGTTGCGGCAAGTCGACGACGCAGGCGGCCATGATCGACCACCTCAACGCGACGCGACCATTTCATATCATCACGATCGAAGATCCGATCGAGTACGTGCACAAGCACCAGCTGTCGATCGTCGATCAGCGCCAGGTGGGCGAGGACACCCCTTCGTTCGCGGAGGGCCTCCGCTCCGCTTTTCGCGAGGATCCGGACGTGGTCCTGATCGGTGAGATGCGCGACCTGGAGACCATGAGCGCGGCCGTTTCGATCGCGGAGTCCGGCCACCTCGTGCTGGCCACGCTGCACACGAACGACGCGCCCCAGGCGCTCGACCGGATTATTGACAGCTACCTCGGAGCACAGCAGCAGCAGGTGCGGATCCAGCTGGCCAGCTGTGTGGCCGGGGTGATCTACCAGGAGCTGCTTCCGGCGATTGGCGGTGGGCGCGTCGCCGCGTTCGAGGTCCTGGTCGCCAACACCGCCGTGCGGTCGATGATCAAAGAAGGACGGACCGACCAGCTGCGGACGGTGCTGCAGACCAGCCTCCGGGAGGGCTCGCAGACTCTCGAGCGGTCGCTGAATCAGCTGCTGCGGGCGGGCATGATCAGCGAACCCGATGCCCGCCGCCACTCGGTCAACCCTGCCGCGATCCACGCGTAGCACGCGGTAGCCGGCCGAACCCGAGGCCGACGGCGGCCACGCCGACCACCGACACGAGAGTGAACCCGGCAACGGCCCCGGGCCATGGTCCCAGCAGAACCAGCGAGGCCAGCATGGCCACCCCACAAAGGCCCTCGACCGCCGGCGACACCATGCCGATCGACGCGCCACAGCCGGCACAGCGGCCGCCCCGCACCATGTAACCGGCCACAGGAATCAGGTCGACAAGGTTGAGCACGCGGCCGCACGTGCGGCAGTGCGACCGCGGTCGCACCACGGACTCACCTCGAGGCAGCCGGTCGGCGGCCAGGTTGATGAAGCTGCCCACCAGGAGCGCAACCACCACCAGGTAGGCGCTTGTGGCGGGGCCGGCGATTACTTCAGTGACGGTCAAATTGAAAGGGCGCCGCACGAGCGGCGCCCCCCTCCCCTGTGAACCCCAGTCGCTACACGCCGCCGGATGCGAGACACCCAGCCGGAACCGCTGGCCCGCCGGCGGCCTGGGATATTTTTGTTATGCGGCCGAACTGGTCCCACGAGTAGGCGAAAACGGTCGGCGAGTTGCGGACGAAGGTAGGTGTCCCCGTCGAGTTATAAAGAAGAACGGGAGACGCCATGTTGCTCGTTGGCCCGGTGGCGGTGGTGTCCGCGACTGTATCGACGTTGTTATAGGCCATGTAGGCGTCGAGGCCGGCCTGGACGGTCCTGTACTCCTGCTGGCAGGCTTTGGCCTGGGCACTGGTGGTCAGGCCGACAAGACTCAACGTGACGATCGCGGCCAGAACGCCGAGGATCGTGACCACGACAAGCAGCTCGATCAGGGTGAACCCGGATTGGCCCTTCTTGCCCTTCAGATTCCTGGCGAAATAGCCGTATAGACCACCCTGCATACCCCAACTCCTCATGCGGCCGCCAGCGTTGGACTGGTGGCACGCTCTTATGTATTAGTCCGCTATGTGTCCCAACTCTAGGCACCGGTTGCGCAAACCTGAATAGAGGGATTGGCCCACTACCTGGGCATAAGTCCGGGTCCAGGGTGGGCGGTGCGGCGTCGGTGATTTAACCGAGTCCCGTGCGGACCGCCTCGATGAGGATCAAGAACACGCCCGTCCCGAAAAATGGCAGCGCACAGCCTCGGCGCGCCTTGGTGATCACCAGGCCAGCCTCGTTTTCGTCCAGGAGGTTGACCTCAACCTGGGGTTTGCGGCGCTCCTCGCGATGCTGCTCCCGGCGCTTGCTCAAACCCGCCGCCTCATGACCAAACCGATGCATGTGAGGTAGGGCCCGTATCGCACGTCGGGATCCACCCGGGGTGGTCGGGGGAGCGCCTCCACGGGGTGGCCGGTCAGCTGCTCGAGCCGGTCCGTCAAGAGGGAGGTAAGGGCCTGGTCAGAGCGCACGAGGATTGGCGAATTGGGTCCGAACCCGGCTGCGCCTGAGCGCTGGTGGAAGGCCAGCACCGGCTTGAGCCCGATTGAAACGGCCAGCGCGAGGTCACCGCCTGATCCCACCTTGAGCTTGAAATTGTGGGCGGCTCGTGGCACGCGGCCGTCGATCAAGACCGCTTCACACGGCTTGGCGGACATGTCCAGGAGAATGCAGGAGTCGACTGCGATGGCGCGCGCGACGCACAGCGACTTCAGGTCGACCACTGCGGGGTCGAGTCCGGCGTGCCTGGCGGCCGCTGCGATCGCCTGGACCTGGCTCCGGTCCCACATGACGGCGAAGATGGTCCGCAGGTCCGGGTCCACCGACACCTCGACGTGCCGCATCGCCATGCGCTCCGAGCCAAAGTTGAGCTCACCTCTCACGGACGTGTCGATTTCGGCGTCGGGCGTGCCTTTGGGAAAAGTGAGGACCCTGAAGCTGGCGATCGCGTCGCTGGCCGCGATCAACGCTCGAGTCGCGGAGATATCGCTCCGAGCGAGCAGCTGGCGGAGCGCTTGGCCCAGCGCCGCCGAGTCCAGCACGCGACCGCCTTCGAGGGCGCCTGGCGGCGCGGCACCTTCGCCGCATCGCATTGGGCCTCCGGGCAAGCCTTCGAGAACGCGAAGCGTTCCAGACGAGAGGTCCACGGCGAGCCGAGATGTGGGCACCCCTAAGGAGAGTAGTACGACCAGCCCTGGACGTAGACTCCGAGATTGCCCCAAATGGCAGCCGGACCGACCTGGACGCGGGTCCACAGGCGCGGATTGCCTACACAGGTAGTCGACCCAGCGGCGTCGCTGATGCACGCGTGCAGATCGGAAATGCGGGTACTCCCAATTCGGTAGAACCAGCTCCCGCCGCTTGATGAGCCGAAGTAAAGGCATGGGCCGATCAAGTTGGTCGGACAGGATCCGACGATCGGTGAGCCGGCGACGATGGGGCCACCCGGACCAAATTTCGCCGCCTTGAACATCTGGGTCCCGCTCACCGGTATCTCAACGTCGTAGACGAAGCCGTCGTTCGCCCCGAAGTACCAGTCGCCGGTCGCGTCGGGCATCGGCGTGGTGTTGATGGCCGGCCGACCGTCGGGCTGGCCGTCATACACGTACGCGAGATTGAGCTGATTGTTGAACAGATACAAGAAGCCGTTCGTCCCGCCCACACCGATCACGTCCTGCATCACGCCCAGCACCGGGCAACGGCACCAGTAAGGCGCTCGGCCGGCGGTGGACCCGTTGGGAAGCGTGACGCTCGGCCCGGGAGACATCAGGTAAGACGGCCCTG
>WNFD01010255.1_pt1 | contig 15024 bp, 12 predicted proteins | sample 5400491 | NCBI WGS metagenome assembly WNFD01 (sample SAMN13153343, study PRJNA577476) | soil metagenome | isolation source: 120 cm saprolite under Douglas fir tree site 2 hole 2 replicate 2 | place: USA:California | collected 2015-04-18
GCTCTCCCGGCGGTTGTTTCTGTTTCCGGCTTTTGGGCCGTTGATCTATAACGTGTTCATCATCCTGGGCGGAATTGCTTTGTCGCGCCGGCTGGGGATTTCGTCTCTCGCCTATGGGGCGCTGCTGGGCAGTTTTCTGGGACCATTCCTGATTAACGCGATCGGAGCGGCGAAGATCGGAACCGGATATCGCATTTCTTTCGACGTGCGCAATCCGGCTTTTCGGGAATGGGTGCGGCTCTCGATTCCGCTCATGCTGGGCGTGTCACTGGTTACAGCGGATGACTGGATACTGCGTTACTTCGCTTCCGGCGGTGTGGGCGATATCACACGATTGAATTATGCCAAGCGGTTGTTCGCGGTTCCCATCGCTGTCCTGGGACAAGCCACCAGCCAGGCTTCACTGCCATTTTTCGCGCACCTGTTTGGAGAGAAACGGATGCGCGAATTTGCCGATACCGTAAACGGGTCCATTTTTCGCATTGTGGCGACTTCGTTGCTCTTTACCAGCTTCATGATGGCCGCCGCATTGCCCTTGATCGATCTGGTGTACAGGCGCGGACAGTTCCTGTTCTCCGACTCGCAGCAAACCGCCATTTATTTCTTCTGGTTCTCGCTGTCACTTGCTTTCTGGTCGGCGCAAGGCCTCTATGCGCGCGCCTTCTACGCTGCTGGCAACACTCTTACGCCTATGATCGCGAGCAGCGTGATCACCCTGGCCTCACTTCCTGTGTACTCCATGCTCTATCGGACATTTTCGGCGACGGGATTGGCGATTGCATCCGATGTAGGAATCGTCGCTAACACCGTCACGTTCGCCATCCTTCTGCACCGGCGCAAACTGGTTCCGGTGGAACAACTGCCCTGGAGGGAACTGGCCAAAGCCGGAATTACCGCGGTTGTGGCTGGCTGGCTGAGTTATCAGGTTGCTCGGCTGGTGCTGGTAAGTGGCAACCGTATTGCGGACCTCAAAGCGCTGGGTTTGATTGCAATTACCTGGGCAGGAGCAGTCGCCGCGGGATTGTGGCTCACCCGATCGGAGTTGCCTGGTCACTTGCGGCGCCGCAGAGCAACGCCATATCCGCGCGTCGCGGAGAGACAGGCGGAAGAATTAAGCGCGGGAATCGAACCTTAGGACTATCGCCCTTCCTATCAGAATCAGACTAGTGTGTGGTGTGGGGCGGCCGCGGCAAACAAGAGTCCGAAGAAACTATCGAAGCCCCATGCCTTCATGAAAGTGTTGCAGCGCGCGATAGCACTCACAAGCTGCATCTTCCAGATCTTTCCGATTCAGAATCTTCACGGAGCCACGAACATTTTCGATAGTCCCGGCGCGCTGCAAGACCCCGGCTGCCAGGCTGACACTAGGACGTCCCGTACCTAACATTTGTGCCAAAAATTCGTGAGTTACCGGCAGCAGATCGGAATCGATACGGTCCTGACACATCAACAGCCAGCGGGCCAGGCGCTGTTCAATCTCATGCAGCCGGTTGCAAGCGGCGATCTGCGCAACCTGTAAGCCTTGCATCAACACATAACGACTGAGTATGACGCGTAACTCGGAAGCGGACACAAGAGTTTCTGTCAGTACATCTGACTTCACTCGCAATCCATCGCCTGATATTTGCATGATGGCGCGATAAGGGCCGCGATCCAGGCCAACAGCCAAGGGAGTTCCTACCATGCCTTCCTTGCCGACAACGGCGACTTCAACGCTTCTGCCGTCGCTGGTGATCACTACTAGTGAGGCCAAGCCCTGATTCAGGAAATGGGCGAACTCGATGCGATCGCCGGCTTCGTGCAGAATGCGATGGTGGGGAAGATCGACGTACTCGAGATAAGGTCTAAGTAGATTGAATTCGCGATCAGGAAGCGACAGCAAGATTACATTCTTGATCGGCTTGCCTGTGATGTCCGTTCGCATGCCGGCCCGCAGCGGGCTTGGTTTCTCGAGCTTGCGTGTTTTTGGCAAACGGATGTCTTGCTCCGCCACTATGCTCCCTGGAGTTTCGAGTGTCCGGTTTCTAGTTTCCTGTAAAACCAGAAACTGGAAACTGCAAACCGTGAATCTGTAAGTGCGTAGGCTAGTGATCGCGCGCAGGCTTGTCAGTCCTACAGCGAACTGAGAGTTGCAGGAAGGCTATTTCAGGCCAAGTCCGCCGTTGAAGTGCTGGATAACTCCGTAACACTCACAAGCCGCACCTTCAAGGCTCTTGCGATTCAGGATTTTTACACTACCGCGCAAGTTTTCGATCAGGCCGGCGCGCTGCAAAATACCCGCGGCCAGACTCACGGTGGGACGTCCCGTGCCCAACATCTGCGCCATAAAATCGTGGGTTAGAGGAAGTAGTTCCGAGTCCACACGGTCCTGGCACATCAAGAGCCAACGCGCCAGGCGCTGCTCGATTTCATGCAGTCGGTTGCAAGCGGCGATTTGTGCCACCTGCAAACCCTGCACGAGAGCGTAACGGGCGAGCGCTATTCGCAACGTAGGCGCCGCCAGCAAAGTATCTTCCATCACTGCGGCTTTCATTCTGAGGCCGCTTCCCGAGATTTGCATAATGGCACGGTACGGGCCACGGTGAAGCCCAACCGCCAAAGGGGTTCCTACTACGCCTTCGCGGCCGACAATACCAACTTCCACACTCCTTCCATCGCTGGTCAGCACCACCAACGAAGTCATACCTTCGTTCAAAAAATATCCGTATTCGAGCTTCTCCGCGGGTTCGTGCAAGATCAGATGATGTGGTAGATCCACAGCCTCCAGATGGGGACGAATCAAACTGTATTCGTCGTCCGGGAGGGATAGCAGAATAACGTTTCTCACCTGCCGGCCACTGACATCGGTCCGCATGCCCGGAACTATGGGAATAACGTTCGATTCTTGCGGTCTCTCCCCAACAATGATGTTTGTAACCGCCACTGATTCTGCCTCCGAATTTTTGATGCAGGGAGGCTGTGCCGGTTGTAAGCCGCACTCAGCTAGCAACTGTACTTGGAGGGATTTATTCGGGTATGGGAAGAACAGAAGGATAGCAACAGAAACGGGCCTGCCCGGGAAACCACGGGAGGCCCGCCGTGGAGAGAGAGATTAAGCGCGCGCTGCGGTCGCCACTTCGCCCGAAGGTATCGTCTTGGGCAATTCTTCACCATTGGGTTTCTGGCCGGCTTTGCGGATATCGATGCCGCCCTTGAAGAACGCGCCGTCTTCGATAGAAATGCGCGCAGCCACTACATCGCCAGTAAGCGAACCATCGCTGCGAATATCTACCCGGTCGCTTGCGGTCAAATTTCCGCGCACTTTACCGAGCACAACGATTTCACGCGCATTGATATTGGCCGAGACCACGCCATTGCGCCCCACGGTCACGCGATTGCCTGAAAGATTGATCGAACCTTCCACCCGTCCGTCGATGTACAAGGATTCGGAACCGGTCACTTCGCCCTTGATCACCAGCGATTTGCCGATCGTAGCCTGGTCCGCGGTGGTGGTAGTGGTGCTGGTTACCGGACGCGTTACCGTGGGAGCTTCGCTCACGGCAGAGCTCGTCGGTGTAGGCATGGCGGGACGCTCCGGCTCACCCGGCCGGGTTGGAGTCATGGGCTGATTTGTGGGCTTCCACATGTGGCAAAAGGTCCTTTCCTGATGATGATCGATTCAGAGTCAAACTCGCATTTCGGTGACCAAACCGAATTGTACTCCGCTAATTCGTATTCCTGACTGTGGAAATTCGGATTTTCACTGATGTTATTGAGGTTGGTAGAGATGGAGGCTGCGAAATCACTAGTTTCCTCGCCACTTGTCTCGGGTCCGGGCACTTACTACAATGTAAATTCCGCTTGAATCGGCAGTTCTTATCCACCTAACCAACCTGCAACGGTGTTTACTGAAAGGGTACACCCGTAACCAGCCGAGCGCTTACTAGTTCCGTATCCGAAACGTGCCCCATGATCTCCGACTCCGCAATTCTCAAGAAAATCGAACGCCAACCTAAACGCACGGCAGGATTCAAACAGTTAGTCCGCGAAATGGGAATTCATGGTGACGCTCGGCGTGAACTTTCCGAACGGCTGAAGCGTTTAGTGAGTGGCAAACAACTGGTCCAAGTGGATTCCGATCGCTATGCAATTCCTCAGGCCTCCTCGGGCAAGAACCTGATCGTGGGCCGGCTGAGCATGCATCGCGATGGCTTTGGCTTTGTCATACCCGACGCCAGTGCGCTCGATGAACGCCTGAAAGCTCGCCTCAGTGGAGATATTTTTATCCCTCCGCCCGCGGTCGGTTCAGCCATGCACGGCGATCGTGTGCTGGTGGAGATCACCACGATTCGTCCCGATGGCCGCGCCGAGGGTCGCATCGTGCGGCCGCTGCATCGGGCCCATTCCACTGTGGTCGGCATCTTCCATTATGGCAATCGCTACAACTATGTGACGCCGCTTGATCGGAAAATTTCGCAGGAGATCATCATCCCCAAGGGACTTGAGCTTCCGGAAAAGGCCAGCGATGACGGAGCAGCTCCTGGAAAGGAAGACAAAAGAAAAAAGACTAAGAAGAGCGTGCATCGTGTGCTTGGTGAAGAAGCAAAGCGCACTCGGCCGGACAATCTGGAGAACGTTGTGGTGGACGTTGAGATTACCGACTGGCCTACGGCCACGCAGAATCCCCGCGGACGAGTAGTCGAGATCCTGGGCTACGAAGATGATTTCGGCGTGGATGTTGAAATCATGATCCGCAAACACCACTTGCCACATCGTTTTCCGCCAGAAGTTCTCGAGGAAGCGCAGGAGGCGGAACCCCTCATCCCCGCGAGTGAATTGAAGAAGCGGCGCGACTTCCGGGCTCTGCCGATCGTGACTATTGACGGCGAGACGGCGCGTGATTTTGATGATGCGGTTACCGTACGACGTTTGAAAAACGGCAACTTCGAGTTGCAAGTGCATATCGCCGACGTAGCTCAATACGTCATCCCGGATTCGGCAATCGATCAGGAAGCGCGCCTGCGCGGCACCAGTGTCTATTTCCCCGACCGCGCTGTGCCCATGCTGCCACTCGAGCTCTCGACTGATATTTGTAGCCTGCGTCCGCAGGTGGATCGATTAGTCATGTCATGCGTGATGGAAATCGATCATCGCGGAGAAATTCTTGGCTGCGAACTGTGTCCTGGCGTAATTCGTTCGGCGGAACGCATGACCTATACCAACGTGAAGGCTGTGCTCGAAGGAGACCCTGTGCTTCGCAAGCGCTACGCCAGCCTGGTGGAGTTGTTTGAGACCATGCGTGAGCTGGCCATGATCCTGAATCGCAAGCGCGAGCGGCGCGGCTCGATTGATTTCGATCTACCCGAACCGGTAATTGAGTTCGATGAACACGGCCTGATGAAGAGCATTACCCGATCGGAACGTAATATCGCCAACCGAATCATTGAAGAATTTATGCTCTCAGCCAACGAGAGTGTCGCAGGGTATCTGGAAAACAAGCGGGTTGCTTCGATCTATCGTGTGCACGAGAAGCCGGATCCCAAGCGGGTCTACGAGTTTGAAATCATTGCGTCGACTTTCGGCTATTCACTGGGTGTCGGCCCATTGCCCATTCAACGGATACAACCCAAGACGGATCGTCGCGCCAATTACGGCACGGGCAAGCGCGCCCGGGAAATCGAAATCCCCAAAGAAGTGCACATCACACCGCGTATGTATCAGAAGCTCACGGAAAAGATTGCCGGCAAGCCGGAAGAGAGAATTCTTTCCTACCTGATGTTGCGTTCACTGAAGCAGGCGCGATATTCGGAAGAAAATCTGGGGCACTTTGCGCTGGCGGCCCCGACCTATACCCATTTCACGTCGCCCATCCGCCGTTATCCAGATCTCATCATTCACAGAATTTTGAAAGATGTTCTGCGCGACTCAGCGGAAATGCGAGATGGAGAAATAGCGATAGGAGTTTCGGGAAGACAGCCTTCCAGGGACGAAAGCGACACTCTAGAGACGGGGAGCCAATCCGAGCGCCGCGCGGACGAGGCGGAACGCGAACTGATGGAATGGAAGAAAGCCAAATTCATGGAAGACCACGTCGGCGAAGACTTCGATGGTCTGATCATCAGCGTGACCAAGTTCGGATTCTTTGTGGAGCTGACCGATCTTTTCGTCGAAGGGCTGGTGCCGCTAGCCACGCTCACCGATGATCGTTATGTGTATCACGAGAACACACGCGAGATCATCGGCCAGCGGAATCATAAGATTTATCGCCTGGGGCAGAAAGTACGTGTGATCGTGGATCGCATCGATCCAGTGGAGAAGAAGATCCAGTTCGCGCTGTTGGAGGAGGAACCGCAACGTGGGCGGAAGAGAGCGGGTAGGCGATAATGGGATGAGGTGTTAAAGCATTACCATCAGTGCTCGATTGAAGTGCTGTAAGCAGGGGACAGCGGACGAAAATCGTTGCGCTGGTGTAAAATTCTTTGGTCAGCCCCGCCGCTTGGTTTACTTCTACAGCGGCTTCCTACCGTCGGGACGTGGCTCAGCCTGGTAGAGCACTCGCTTGGGGTGCGAGGGGTCGGCAGTTCAAATCTGCCCGTCCCGACCAATCCTGATGTGGTAAAGCCAATCGAGTGGAGCGATAGTCCGTGGTACCTGCCACATATGGTAGGTTGAGGTTGGCTACAGGATTATTAATTTTCTCCTACCGAAGTCACCCTACTCTAAGGCCCTCTCCGGTAAAGGTATGCTCCCGAGGGTTGCATTGGAGAGCGTGCAAAATGAACCGTCGCAGCCTGGAGAAGTTGCGCGATGAACTTAGAGGCCTTATGCTGGAACACATTGAGAGTTTGAAAACCCAGACGTTCGTAGGGCTCGACGAAGAAGGGTTGCGCCAACAGGAAGAGCTCCTCAAACGCATACGGGAAGTGTCCGCCGCTTTTCTGGCGGCGTTGAAACGAAACGGCCCGTAGCTTTACGTTAAACCAGGTTCCCGGATGTGTTTGAAAGGAGAACGCATGACGGAAAAGCCAAATGTGACTCTGCCGGGGAAGGTTGAGAAAATCATCAAGTCTCCCGATCCAAGCGAACCGGAGAAGGCGGAGATATCCGTGGAAGGGGCTGACACCCTGTACCAAGAAATCCGCATTGAGAACGCATTGACGGACGAGGACGGCAATGAAGTCCGTCTCAAGAAGGGTGCAGAAGTTGAAGTTACCGTTGAAGCGGAAAAGGACGCGACAACTCCTAAAAAATCAGACTGAGTTGTTGGTCGCTTTTGGTTCGTCAACTCCGGCGGCGCCGCAATCGATACAGTATTCCGAAGCATCACACTCCCAAACCTGCCCAACGCTGTCGCCATGAATAACCGTTCAGTGCCTACCAACTTGCTTCCGCATCTTGTGTACCGCAGCGTGCCCGATGCTTGTGAATGGCTGCGGAGAGTATGCGGATTCACCGAGCATTACCGCTACGGCCAACTGGTGAGCGGAATACAAATGCACCTTGGCGCCGCATACATCATGCTGACCGGTCCTCGCCCCGGAACCGGCAATTTGGGGTGTAGCAGGTTTATGAGTAGGCCGCGGAGAACGGGGTTGAGATCGTGTGTCGTGCTGCAGGGACATGAAAGCTTCTTACACGCCAGACCAGTATAAGTTCGAGATGCTTAGCCCAGACGTTGTCGTGATGACGCACCGCGGAACCACCAATGGCACGCAGAATAGCAAAGAAGTCACTGAGTCGCACCGCAGCCTTCATGTCTTCCAAAAGCAAGATGGCCGTTGGCAGGTGGTGGCCAATGCGCAACTCCCAATAGCACAGTAAAGTACGAATGGCCGCCGGCTGTATCACGCACTCCGGTACAGCCTTGTCTTACTCGCGTAGGTACTCTCGTGCTTATGAAACGGGCTGGGTGGCGGAAACAGCGTCGGTCGCCGTCGGCAAAGCAGGAGAAAGGTGCTGCGATTTGCCCCGTGCCATCGCGGAAGAAACATGCAGCTCAAACTCTTCAGCCCGTCGAGTTGAGCTCTGCTCAGCCAGGACGCGCTCCTGTGCTCGTTTGCCGATGGTCCGCAGTTGTGATTCGTCCATGTCCTTTAAAAACGAGACCACCTGCTTGGAATCCTCAGCGACCAGGATTTCTTCCCCGGTTCGCAAGAAAGCATCCAGGCCCGTCCAGAAATCGGAGACAAGGGTCGCGCCACAAGCGGCCGCCTCAAACAAGCGAACCGATGGAGAAAAGCCAGAAGCCACCATCGCTTCGCGGGTCAGATTCAACGTCAGCCGGGAAGACGAATAAAAATGCGGATGCCAGTGCGGGGAAAGATGGTGAATGTGCCGGACGTTCTTCGGCCATTTGAGATTTGTTGGGTACTGCGGCCCCGCCAGCAGGAACTTCATCTCCGGCAGTTCTGCGGCGACGCTGGTAAATAGCCTGTCGAGTTTGGGTTGGCGGTCTGCGGCATACGTTCCCATGTGGCTCAAATCGCACTGGTAACGCTTGGAACTCTTTCGCGGGTAGTGTTGCTGCGCATCAACCGAGCAATATAGAGGCACAGCCCGTCGCACTCCGAATTCGGATTCCAATTGTTCCAGAAGCGGACCACCGGTGAAGCTGAAATAGAGATCGAATCCAGCCATCTGAGTTGGGCGCAGAAAATCGGTTCCGCCCGCGCGTAAATTCGCCACCGTGATCGGAGTATCAATGTCGTAGAAAGCCTTCACCGGTGCCTTCGAATCAAGAATCTCCTGCACCGCATTGATTCCATCAGGAAAGTAGGAGCCTGCAATGGCTACGTCGCAGCCCTCCAGTTCGTCACGAACTGATGGCAGGATCGAGTTCCAATCCTCAAAGAGCCGCAGATCGCAGAATTCGGGATGGGGGAGATCACGATTTGATGCGTACCATTCCTGATTCTTTTCAAAGAACATGATGTGATGCCCGCGCTCTTGCAATGCCTTCAATAGGGCACGATAGGTTGTAGCGTGGCCGTTTCCCCAGGAAGATGTCACTGACAGTCCGAAAATTACGATTTTCAACCTTGCCCCCCTAAGCTTGGGAATAAATAGCTTCCGGGTGGCCGGGCACCTCGGATTCGGAACCAGTGGCAGTAGTGAAGGCAGCTTGCAGAATGCCATCCACCTGGTGGGCCCGCAATTCATACGTGTGTTGCCGCAGTGCGCGATGGTGCATTGCCGAACCGATCCTCGCGGCGGCGGCGGCACCGATCAGCCGCAGATATCTGACCACGTCATGCGCCGAAACCGCCGGCAGAATCTCGAGGCCGGGAACAAAGAACCCTTCAATGCCGTCCCAGACGTCGGTAATCACACAGGCCCCAGCAGCGGAGGCTTCGAATACTCGAGTGGGCGGCGAAAAACCCACTTGCGCCATGGAGTCGCGATTAATGTTCAACACCATGCGCGCCGAGCAGTTCACGCGGTTATGGCTGCCGCTGGCGACATGCCCGATCCAGCGCACATTGGAGGGAAGCGTCTTCCCACTCCAACCTTCTCCGCCAAGAATAAAAGACATTTCGGGTGCCAGAAGCGCGGCATGAAGAAAGAATTCCTGCACCCGCTGTTCGCGATCGGGAAGACGGTGCCCAACAAATGCCAAATCACAGCGCAGCTCAGGATCGGGCGGGACCGGATGGTGTGTGTCGGGATCGAGCGCGTTGTAGATGGGAAAACAAGCCTTTGCGCCCAGGCGCGAATAGTGATCAACAATCGGTTGTCCTCCACCATAGGTGAAGATCAGATCGTACTCGGGAATGAGTTCGCGAAACGGATCCTTAGGCACATTCTCCAGCCGCGCTAAGGTGGCGGGAGCATCCACATCCCAGAATATGACCCTGGTGCGGCTGGAGCGGCAGGCAAGGACTGCTTGCTCGAGCACTTCGTCGTCCGCGCCAACTCCGCTGTGCTTGATCACGAGTTCACAGTGAGCGGCTTCGTTCAGCAGTGCAGGAATGTCATCGGGAGTGCGATAGACCCGAACATCGGCATAATCAAGCTCAGCGATGTCCCGATTATTCTGCCGGCCATAGATGTCGGGTTCGGCGAAGATGATGTTGTGACCACGCCGGTGCAGGTACTTGTAGATGCCGCGATAATAAGTGGCGGCGCCATTCCAATAAGTTGAGGTCAGGCTGGAACCGAAGACGAATATTTTCATCTTGCCAGCTCCTCGCAGATTTCTACAAATTGCTGGGCGCGATGCGCACAAGTGTGGCGCTGCCGGACGGTTTCGAGGCCGTTAGATGCAAGTTCCTTGCGTGCTGATTCATCTTTGAGCAGGTTGACGATCTCAGCCTCCATAGAGCGCCCATCGGGCACACAAATGTAATCCTGGTTTGTGCGGAATAATCCTTCTGAGTCGGTCCACGGGGAACAGATGAGAGGAATGCCACAGGCCAGCGCCTCAAACATGCGGATGGTGGGCACGCCGCTCAAGCCGTTGGCATAGCATCGCCGAGGAATGTGCAGCGTGAGGAGGCTTTGGCCATATATCTCCTGCGCACTAAGATTCGAGAGGTAGCCGCAATAATTGATTCCTGCTTTTTCTAGTTGTGCTATACCATCTGGCGGATAGCGCACACCGTAGACCGCTTTCCTCGTCTGCTTCAACCTGCTCAGCGGAGCGGCAAGGAATTCCTGTAGTTCGCGAGTTCGTTCTTCGTCGCCCCAGTTTCCTATCCAATTAACATCCGTGGAATTGCCTGAAAACCTTGGATAGAAATGGGCGGTGTCGGCGGCTTCATGAAAGGTCCAGCCTCGACGTGCTTTAAACACCGTTTTATAAATCTGCCGAATTGCTTCCCCAAACGCCAGCACGCCATCGAACTGATCAATTCTGAATTGCGAGATTTGCTTCGGGTTGGTGTACGCGCGGTGATGGGTATCATGAAAAAGCGCATAGAAGTCCAGTTTGGACTTTAGCGTCAGGATCGTGTCTACCACTGCGGGTGAATTCCATTCGTGGACTACGACGACGTCTGCATCGTACAGCTCGCGCTCCGCGAACTGGCGAAAGTCCAGCTCGGAGTAAATCTTCAAATTTAAATCCGGGAATGCTGCGGTGAATTGCTGCACTGATTGTTTTCCCTTCTCGCCTTCCTGAAGCAAATTGATGAAGGACCAGGAATCTTCGGCCTCATAGCAGCGAACCTCATGGCCAAGCCTGGACAGTTCATTGGCAAGCCCACGCAAAAAATGGGCATTGCCATGATTCCAGTCCGACCTCCATGAGTGTGCAAACAGGCGCAGCTTCAAGGAAGTCCTCATGCAGCGGCCTTTGCTAAGGTGAAATTGTTCGAGAGCACGCACACCGCACCCAGGGTCATCAGTACGTGCATTCCAGGTCCTCCAGTGGAATGGGCTGTGACTCCTGGATGTCGCTGTAACCTTTATCTCGAAATGTATTGGTGTAGTAATCATGGGCGCGCTCCCAGGCATGATCGTCTGGGACGCCGAACATGCGCGTGTAGTCCGGAGTGCCCGGGAAGGGAAACATTGGAACTGGTTCACTCACCCACACGCCACGCGATTTCAGGCCATTCTGCCAGCTCTGGATGTCTTCGCGACGGTCATGCTCGGTGAGAATTAAATTGGCTTGCACCCATGGAATTCGCTGGCGCGCATAAATCAATAATTCCGACAGCCGCTCCGTAGTCAATCTGCAACCTTTATTGAGTTCATCCCGGCCCGCTTCAGTGATCGACTCAATACCGCATTCCATGGAAATACAGTGGGCTTGGCCGAGCAGACCGAGACTTTCTTCGTTCCACAAATCAATGCGGGTTTGCAAGCCGATGGTGATCGGGCGTTCCGCGAGTCCTTGCAAAAGGCGGCGCGCGTTGCGGCGGCCGACTCCAAAAATCTCGTCAATGAAATAGATATAATCCACGCCGCGAGCGATGAGCTGGTCGACTTCTCGCAGCACGGTATCCACACTACGTTCACGATATTTGTCGCGGAATAGTGTCTTATTGCAGAATGAGCATGCCCAGGGACATCCCCGGGCGAATTCCAGTTCGGCACCCCGTCCCGAGCCCTCAAAAACGTGGTGGCGATGAGAACGCCCTTCCACGTTGTAGTGTCTAAAATCGAGCGGACCCAAGCTCTGCATATTCGCGGCGGCAGACGACAAAGCAATGTGCTCGCGATCTGGGGCCCTCCACGAACAGCCTTCGATCTGGGCCCACGGAGTGGAAGCTAGCTTGGGCAGAAGCTCGTCGGGCTCTCCGGAAATGGCGACGTCGCATTCCAGTTTGCGCAATGTGGCTCTCGGCGTCGCGGAACTATGAGGTCCGATCGCCACTTTCACCGCCTGGCTGCTCAAGGCCGCGAACCATTGCTTGGGTACGCGCAACTCAGGCGGCGGACAACGCCAGAATAAATAAGAAGGCGCGGTCGGGATCACCAGGAAATCGGGAGCGAACTTCGTTACCTGTTGCCTGACGTCCTCGACGGATAGCTGATCAAGGTGCGCGTCAATCAGCAAAGCTTCGTGTCCTGCTTCTTGAATCTTCGCGGAGGCAAAAAGCAGTTCCAGCGGATAATGAGAGTCAGGACAACCGAAGTAAACTGAACCATGAAAATCCCATGCCGGATTAACCAGGGCGAATTTCACGAGGCAACTCCGGGCAACATCTCGACCATGGACTTGCCGGCGTCGAGCGAGAATGTGGCGCGAGCAAACAACTGCTGGTTGTGTCTCCACCAATCATGGATGTTTTCAATGGTCTGCGGCACACAGATTCGCGGCGACCACCCGACGTGTCGTCGCAGCTTGGTAAAATCTGTGACGTAAATGGATTGGTCGCCCGGACGGCTCTCGCGGAACCGGTAGCTCACCCGCTTATGCAGCAACTTCTCGATCCGTTCAATCAGCTCCAGCAACGAGACCGTATTGTCGGCACCGCCGCCCACGTTGTAGATCTGTCCTGCGGTGGTCTCTTGTCTTTCGTGCGCCGCTTCAAACGCTCGGACTAAATCCTGGACCGCAAGCACATCACGCACCTGGCGCCCGTCGCCGTAAATGCAAATTTCCTTGTCTTGCAGAGCTGAGTACAGAAAGTGCGCTATCCAACCCTGGTCTTCATTTCCAAATTGGTGAGGTCCGGCAATGCACGACATGCGGAATACCACGGTAGGCAAGCCAAAGGTTGTTGCGTAGTCATGAACATACTGGTCTGCCGCTCCCTTGGAACATCCGTAAGGAGAATAGAAGTCCAGAGGCTGCGTTTCGGGAGTGCAATCGTACAGCGTGCAGAGCTGTCGCGGGGCTGGCTCGTCCGAGAATCGTTTCGGAACGATGTGCCCGTAAACTTTGTTGGTCGAAGTAAATAACAGGAATGGGCGTGCTTCGCTGCTGCGAGCAGCTTCCAGGATGTTCAGGGTTCCGCCAAGATTCACTTCAAAATCGCTTCTCGGATCGCTTACCGAAGTCGTAACCGCAACCTGCGCCGCAAAATGATAGATCTCGGTTGCTGAACCCACCGCTCTCCTTACCGCTTCCGCATCGCGGACATCAGCAATAGTGACTTTCAAGCGTCCGGCAGCGCTGGGCGCTTGTCGCAACCAGCGTAGATTGTGCTCGACGCCGGAACGCGAGAGATTGTCGAAAACATGAACCCTCGCATCGGTTTTACTAAGAAGATGGTGTGCCCAGTTACAGCCAATGAAGCCAGCTCCACCAAAGATCAATACCGAACGAAGAGACCCTTTCATGTTTTAACCCGTTTTACGACACTTGAAAGTTTTGCGATCGATCAGGCCACCAGACCGCGTGTTGCCAAGTCTCTGAGCGCGTCCTCGGTGCGATCCTGTGCTTGTTGCGAGCCGAGCCAATTCACCAGTTCCGACATTCCTTGCTCAAAACTTACCCTTGGGACATACCCCAGCGTCTGCGAGATCTTCGAAATATCTGCATAGCAGTGCCGGATGTCTCCGGATCGATACGCACCAGTGATCCCGGGAGGCAGTTCGACTCCCAACAGCGATGCAATTTCGCTGGCCACCTCTGAAATCGAGACAGGTTCCCCGGAGCCCACATTGAGAGCCATGCCATCTGCGTCCGACGATTCCATTGCCAACATATTGGCCTGCACGATGTCGCGGATATTGACGAAGTCGCGCAACTGCGAGCCATCTTCAAAAATAATGGAGGGCTTTCCATTCATCAGGCGCGAAGCAAAGATCGCAGCTACGCCTGTGTAGGGATTCGACAAGGCTTGCCGCGGTCCGTAAATATTGAAATAACGAAGCGCGATCGAGGGAATGTCATATGTCCGGCCAAAGAGCAGGGCCATTTCTTCTTGCGCTTTTTTCGAGAGGGCATAAATCGAGGTGCACTGCAACGGCTTCTCTTCATCCGTGGCCGTCGGTTGAGCCTCATCATGACAACGTGGGCAAACCATCTCCCAGCGTTTCTGTTTGAGTTGGTTCAGGGAACGCGATTGTGGGGCAATTTCACCGCATTGCGCGCAAAGATACCTGCCCTCGCCGTAAATGGACATAGAAGACGCTACGATCAACTTTTCGGGCTCGGACCCGGTGTCGAGAATTGCTTGCAGCAGGTTGGCGGTGCCCTGGACGTTGCTCTCCATATACCTGGCGATCTCATACATGGATTGCCCAACACCAACCGTCGCTGCCAGATGAAAAATAACATCTGAGTCTCGGACCACATCGCATAGCGATTCGAAATCGCGCACGTCTCCTTCAACGAATTGGGCTTCGCGGGACAGGTAAGTTGGAAATCGATTTCCATGGACTTGCCTGCTCAGGTTGTCGAATATTTTCACTGCATGGCCCTGTTGCAATAGGGCGTCTGCGGTATGGGAACCGACAAAACCGCCACCTCCGACGATCAAGACGCGCTTCATCGTTTATCTCTTAATCCTGCGCACTCGTAACCGGTTGACCGCCTGCAAGTTGATGTATTTCACTGCGACTGGCCTGAGATGAAGTGAATTGTTTGTAGGATGCCTAAGGTACGTAAAAGAAGTGTTTTAGCGGTTTTGCTAGCCCGGAGCGCACAGG
>WNFD01003866.1_pt1 | contig 15022 bp, 16 predicted proteins | sample 5400491 | NCBI WGS metagenome assembly WNFD01 (sample SAMN13153343, study PRJNA577476) | soil metagenome | isolation source: 120 cm saprolite under Douglas fir tree site 2 hole 2 replicate 2 | place: USA:California | collected 2015-04-18
TGATCGCCGCCATGACCCTGCTGTTCATCCTCTCGGTGCGGGAGCTCGGTTCCTCGCTGTTCCTCTACAGCAGCCGGACGATGGTGATGGCGGTGCTGCTGCTGGACTATTACAATCAGAACATCAACATCACGGCGGCGTTCAGCCTGGTGCAGACGGCGCTGCTGGCCGTGCTGATCGGCTTCGCGCACTGGCTGTCGCGGGGCGCCGCCGACACCGGCATCGCCCGCGTGCGGTGATGCGAATCGTAGCCCGGATTGACCCCGGGCGAGCGAAGCGAGACCCGGGGGAAATCCGGGCTACAAAAACGAACGACGACCTGGGAGGAGACAATGATCGAAAAACTCACGTCGCGACGCGCATTCATGAAGGGCGCGCTCGGGCTCGCCGCCGCGGCTGTCACCGGCCGGAGCCGGGCGCGAGCCGCCGCCGATCCGTTCGGGCCGCCGGAGCTGATCGAGGCGGCGAAGCGGGAAGGCTCGCTGGTGTATTACACCGCCAATTTCGCCGAGGTGGAGCGGCAGGTCATCGCCGCCTTCAACAAGCGCTTCCCGTTCGTGCAGGTCGAGATGGTGCGCGCGCCGGGCGGCCAGCTCATCACCCGGGTCAAGACCGAGGCCGCCGCCGGCAAGCTCGCCGCCGACGTCGTCGACCATTCCGATCGCGGGCTGATGCTGGAGATCGAGAACCAGTTCGCGGATTATGCCCCGCCCAATGCCGCGGATTATATTGCGGACGTGCTGATCTCGCCGAAACTGTGGCCGCGCGCCACGCTCGGCTGGTCGATCGCCTACAACAGCGAGCTGGTGAAGAACCCGCCGAAATCCTGGATGGACCTTACCAAGCCGGAATACGGCAACGGCCAGATCGGGCAGGTGATCGGTCCGTCGGGCGGCACCACATGGACGAGGATCATGTTCGAGCGCCAGGTGCTGGGCGAGGATTATTGGCGCAAACAGGCGGCGACCAAGCCGGGGCTCTACCCGTCGGGCGCGCCGTTGTCCGATGCGCTGGTGCGCGGCGAGGTCTCGATCGCGCCGCTGCTCTACAACATCATCTGGACCAAGAAGCGCGACGGCGCGCCGGTCGAAATCTTCTTCCCGCCCGAGGGCGTGCCGATCAATCCCTATGCCAGCGGCATTCCGAAGAGCGCGGCGCATCCCAACGCCGCGAAGCTGTTCCTCAACTGGAATCTGTCGGACGAGGGCCAGAGCTTCATGATCAAGGAGCTCGGCCAGCTCACCTCGCTGAAAAAAGCGCCGGCCTATCCGGAGGGCTACGATCCCAAGGTGGTGACGGTGTGGGTGCCGAATTTCGAGCAGTACAAGAAGCTCCATGCCGCCTGGATGGAGGACTGGAACAAGACCTACGGATATCGGCAGTGAGCTGTGGCCATCGTGTTTGACTCGGAGCAAGCTGCAATCTCCTCCCTCTCCCCGCTCTGCGGTCCGCTCTGCGGGGAGAGGTGATCGGAGCGAGCCGAATGTCGGCGGAACTGCGGGTCGAGCGCTTGCGCAAGGTCTTCGCCACGGGGGCGCCCGCGGTCGAGGACGTGAGCTTTGCGGTCGGCGCCGGCGAGATCGTGGCCCTGCTCGGGCCCTCCGGCTGCGGCAAGACCACGACCTTGCGCTGCGTCGCCGGGCTCGAGCATCCGAGCGCGGGAACAATCCGGATCGGCGGCGCGAGCGTGTCGGCGCCCGCCGAAGGCGTGCTGGTCCCGCCGCGGGCGCGCAACGTCGGCATGGTGTTCCAGTCCTATGCGGTGTGGCCGCACATGACGGTCGAGCAGAACGTCGCCTACCCGCTGCGCCAGCGCCGCACCTCGCGCGCCGAGATCGGGCGGAGGACCGCGGAGACGCTGAAGCTCGTCGGGCTCTCCGAGTTCGCAGAGCGCCCCGTGGTGTCGCTCTCGGGCGGACAGATGCAGCGCGTGGCGCTGGCGCGCAGCCTCGTCTACGAGCCGGCGCTGCTCTTGCTCGACGAGCCGCTGAGCAATCTCGATGCCAACCTGCGGCTGCGGCTGCGCGACGACCTGCGGCGGATCATCAAGCGGACCGGCGTCACGGCGCTCTACGTCACCCACGACCAGGCCGAGGCCGCCGTGCTCGGCGACCGTGTCGGCGTCATGCGCGACGGCAGGCTGCTGCAGATCGGACCGCCGGCCGAGATCTACAACCGGCCCGCCGAGCTGTTCGTCGCGCAATTCACCGGCGCGTCCAATCTGCTCGCCGGCCGCGTGCTCGACCGCGACGGCGAGTTCGGTACGGTCGAGGCGCCGTCCGGCCATCGCCTCGTCGCTTGGCTGCCGCCGCGGGTTTCCGCCGGCGCCGCAGTAAGGATCGCGGTGCGCCCGGAGAACGTGCGGTTCGGCGCCGAGGGCGCGGGCGGCAGCGGACCGAACCGGTTCACGGCGCGCGTCCTGGTGCAGCGCTACGAGGGCGCGCAGACGGTCTACAGCCTCGCCGTGCTCGGCGGAAAACTCGCCGCGCTCGAGCTCGGCAGCAGCGCGCGCTATGCGGTCGACAGCGAGGTCGACATCGTGCTGCCGCCGGCGCTGTGCTGGGCCTATCCGGACGAGGAGGACGCGGGCGGGGCTTAACCTCTCTCCGCCTGCGGGGAGAGGAAGTCGCCTGCGGCTCTCGCGGAGCTAAACTGGATAATGGGAGTCACGACCAGCCATGAATGAAACACGGAACGAAAAGCGCGGCGTCTATTCCGACGAATCCGCCGCGGCGCTGCGCGGCGGCACGGCCAGTCCCGAGTTCCAGACCCTGCACGAGATCGTGAAAAAGGCGCGCCAGAACCTCGATCAGAACGACTGGGATTACATCGTCGGCGGCACCGAGAGCGAGACGACGCTCCGGCGCAACCGGATGGCGCTCGATTCGCTGGCGTTCCGGCCGCGCGTGCTGCGCGACGTGAGCCGGATCGACGCCGCGGTCGAGCGGTTCGGGCGCAGGCTGCGGCTGCCGGTCGTGCTGGCGCCGGTCGGCGCGCTCGACCACGTCCGCCGCGCGATGGCGAAGGGTTACGCCGCGTTCTGCCTCACCGTCGACACCGCGGTCTACAGCCGGCGCGAGCGCGACCTCGCCAAACGCTTCGTCACCGCGGGCCGCCGCCGCGTTTCCGGCCGCGAGTTCCAGGCGGCGCTCGACTGGCGCACGGTCGCGCGCATCAAGCAGAACTTCGAGATTCCGTTGGCGCTCAAGGGCATCGCCACGCGCGAGGACGCCGTGACCGCGGTCGAGCACGGCGTCGACTGGATCTATGTGTCGAACCACGGCGGCCGCCAGCTCGATCACGGGCTCGGCGCGATGGAAATGCTGCCCGAGATCGTCGAGGCGGTCGGTGGCCGCGCCAAGATCATGATCGACGGCGCGTTCTGCCGCGGCACCGACATCGTCAAGGCGATCATTTTCGGCGCCGACCTGGTCGGGCTCGGCCGCATGCAATGCTTCGCCCTCGCGGCGGCCGGACAGGCCGGCGTCGTGCGCCTGCTCGAGCTGCTCGAGGACGAAGTGCAGCGCTGTCTCGGCCTGCTCGGCGCCACGAGTTTCGCCGAGCTCGACCGCTCCTACGTGCGCCCGGCGGCGCCCGCCAACCCGCCGCACGTGCTGAGCGCCTTCCCGCTGCTGCAGATCGAGGACTACCGGTATTGATAGGAGCTGTGCAAAATGCGGCAACGGCCGAGTGTTAGATCAGGACGCGCAGCTTGCGCGCTTCCCCTCTCCCCTTGTGGGAGAGGGTGGCTGAGCGCCTAAAGGCGCGAAGCCGGGTGAGGGGTTTAGCAGCGTCACCCCTCATCCGGCCGCCCTCGCGATCGCTCCGGGCAGCCACCTTCTCCCACAAGGGGAGAAGGGAAGCGGGTGTGCCGGGCCGCGGCGTGTAAGCTTCGCGTCGCGCAAGCTCGATGCCGCCATGGCCGCTGTCACCCTGCGCGTGCGGCGAGGTTCTGTATCCTTCGTCCCGGCCGTATGATATAACATCGCAACGATCCGAGCCAATCCGGGAGATCCCCATGCAACCGCGCGGCGCCAATCACGAGCAGGTCTATCGGGTGCTCCGCTCGGCGCACGGCTTGATGACGGCGTACCAGATCCTCGACGCGGTGCGGCCGAAAGGGATTTCGGCGCCGCCGACGGTGTATCGCGCCTTGAACCGGTTGATGCGAGAGGGTCGCGCACATCGCGTGGAATCGAGGAACGCCTACGTGGCCTGTTCCGACCCTCGTCACCGGCACGATACGGCGATCTTCGCCATCTGCCGCGACTGCGGTCATATCGATGAGATGCACGAAGGCGAGTTCGTGCAATCTCTCGTGAAAAAGCTGTCCAAACGCAGGTTCGTAGTGGACCGAGCCACGATCGAAATCCAGGGACTGTGTGCATTGTGTGCCGGGAGCGAGCAAGCCGGATGACGATGTTCCGCATCGAGGCGTTGGAGCTCGACCTGGCCTCCGGGCGAAATGCTTGTCGGGGTGGCATGACAGCGATCGGACGCTTTGCACCGGTGCTGGCGTTGGTCCTGGCCATGGCGATGGGCGCCGCCGGACAGGGGCTCAAGCCGAGCGTGGTCGCGGCGGAAAACTTCTACGGCGATATCGCCCGGCAGATCGGCGGCGACGGCGTCGAAGTCGCCAGCATCCTGAGCAATCCCGATCAGGATCCGCATCTCTTCGAGACGACGCCCACGATCGTCCGCCAGATCGCCGCGGCACGAATCGTGATCTTCAACGGCGCCGATTACGATGCCTGGATGGACAAGCTGCTCAAGGTCGCGCCTCGGGTCGAGCGGACGGTCCTGACGGTGGCCGAACTCGTCAACAAGAAGGCGGGCGACAATCCGCACCTTTGGTACGACCCCGCCACCATGCCGACGCTCGCGCGCGCGCTCGCCGACACCCTCGGCAAAGCCGATCCCGCGCACGCGGCGGATTACGCCGCACGACTCGAGACCCTCCTTGCCTCGCTCGATCGCGTCAGCGCCAAGATCGAGGAGATCCGGGCAAAGTATGCCGGCGTTGCGATCACCGCCACCGAGCCGGTGTTCGGCTACATGGCCGCTGCGCTCGGATTGAAAGTGCGCAACGAGCGATTCCAGATGGCCGTCATGAACGATACCGAACCGAGCGCCCGCGACATCGCGGCCTTCGAGCAAGACCTCAAGGAGCACAGAGTAAGGGCGCTGCTTTACAACAAACAGACGGCCACGAAACTGACGCAACGCATGCTCGATATCGCCGGCCGCGCCAGGATTCCCGTGGTGGGGGTGACGGAGACGCAGCCCATGGGCATGTCGTATCAGGACTGGATGCTGATGCAGCTCGCGGATCTGCACAAGGCATTGGCGCAGCCCTCGACATGAACGTCATCGATCTCGACCGGGCGACCATCCAGGTCGGAGGCCGCAACGTCCTGTCGGACATCAGCCTGTCGATCGGCGCGGGCGAGTTCGTCGGCGTGCTCGGCCCGAATGGCTCGGGCAAGACCACTTTGATGCGGGCGCTGCTCGGACTGCTCCAGCCGAGCGGCGGCGGCGTGCGCGTGTTCGGCCGGCCGCCGCAGCGCGGCAACCCGCAAATCGGCTACATGCCGCAGGTGCGCACGGTTCTGCCCGATCTACGCGTGCGCGGGCTCGACGTGATCGCCAGCTCCGTGAACGGCGAGCGCTGGGGCTTGCCGACGCTCGCTGCCGCAGATCGCCGCATGATCCAAGACACGCTGGCGGCAGTCGGCGCGCTGGATCTCGCGGAACGGCCGATGGCCGAGATGTCCGGCGGCGAGCGGCAACGGTTGCTTCTGGCCCAGTCGCTGATCGGTGCGCCGCGGCTGCTGCTTCTCGACGAGCCGTTGATCAGCCTCGATGCGTCGCATCAGGAGATGGTGATCGACTTGGTTCACGGCTTCAGCCGCGAACGCGGCATCACGGTGCTGTTCAGCGCCCACGAGCTGAACCAGCTGTTGGGCTTCCTCGACCGCGTGCTCTACCTGGGACGCGGACAGGCCGCGCTCGGTACCGTCGAGGAGGTCGTGACCGCACCGGTGTTGTCGCGGCTATACGGGACGGAAATCGACGTGGTCCATGCCGACGGGCATATCTTCGTGATGTCACGGGGACACAACGTCGAACGTGCGGTCCATCTGCACGAGGAGGATCACGCGCACTCTCATCAGCACGACCCCGGCCATGTTTCAATATGAGTTCATGATCAACGCGTTCGCGGCCGCCGGCATCGTTGCGGCGGTCTCCGGGATGGTCGGCTTCTTCCTGGTGATGCGCGGCCAGACTTTCGCCGGCCATGCGCTCTCCCACATCGGCTTTGCCGGCGCGACCGGCGCCGGCTTGATCGGCATCGCGCCGATCTGGGGGCTGCTCGGCTTCACGCTCGCCGCCGGCGTCGGCATGGGGATGCTGGGCGAGCGCATCTCCAACCGTGACGTCGCCATCGGCGTCGTGCTGGCTCTGGCACTCGGCTTCGGGCTGCTGTTCCTGCACTATTATACTTCCTTCGCCACGCAGGCGACCGCGATCCTGTTCGGCAACGTGCTCGCGGTGGATCGCCCGACGATCGCCGTCCTGACCGGGCTGGCCGTCGTCACGCTGGCCGCGCTCGTCGCCATCATGCGCCCGCTGGTGTTTGCGTCGCTGCAGCCGGAATTGGCCGAGGCCAAGGGCGTGCCGCTGCGCTTCGTCTCGACGGCCTTCCTGGCCCTGGTCGCGCTCGCGGTGTCGGAGTGCGCGCAGATCGTCGGCGTGCTGCTCGTCTTCACGCTGATGGTCGGCCCGCCCGCGGCCGCGCAGAACGTGACGGGCCGACTGTGGAGCGGCCTCGCGCTCGCGGCCGGCCTGGCGCTCGCCGAGGCCTGGGCCGGTATCACGCTCGCTTACTACACGGATTGGCCGGTGAGCTTCTGCATCGCGTTCCTGAGCGCGCTCGCCTATTTCGGCTCGATCGTCACGCCGCGACGACGCGGGCGAACCAAGCTCGAATCCGTTGCGGAACTGCAGGCGTAGGAAGGGTAACGCGCTGCCGTGCTTCGGCGGTTCGTATTCTATTGACACCCGGTGCGCGCATTGTAACGTTATAATGTTGCGATGGGCGTCCGGCGCAGGAGGCGGGCCGCTTGTCCGCGCTCGACCTTGCGCTAAACTCCGGGCGGGCCGAGGGTCCCAGCAGAATATGCAATGGTTCCGCGCGAAGCGATCCCCGAGCGGCTATGCGGCGCTGTTTGCGCTGGCGCTGCAGCTCGCGCTCTCATTCGGCCATTTGCATCTCGGTGAGCTCGCGCTCGGGAAGACCACGCTGGCCGCGGCCGCGAACGCACCGGATTCGCAAGCGCCGCCCGGCACCGTCCCGGATCGCGACGAAGTCTGCGCGATTTGCGCAATCATCAGCCTGTCCGGCGCGCTGCTGATTCCCGACGCGCCGACGCTCGTGTTCGCCGGCGCGCAGCAGGAAGCATTTTTCCAAAACCTCGTCGCCGTCCTCGTCTCCGACCTCACGCGCGGGCAATTTCAGGCCCGCGCGCCGCCTGCCTGATTTCCCAAGGTTGCGATCTCGGGCGGCCGAAACGGCGCTGCGGCGTCGTATGCATCGGCACCCGCGCCGCGCAAGATTCGGTGCAATCCGATCCATTGCGAATCGGAGACATCCCCGTGGCAGGGGCGAGACGAATTTCAAGACCTGTTCGGATCGGCCGCGGTCTCCTCGCGACGAGCTCGGCGCTGGCGTTGCTGTGCGCCGGCGATCTTGCTTCGGCCCAGACCACGCTGCCGGAGGTCGTGGTCCAGCAGCCCAAGCCCGCGGCGAAACCGGCGCCCAGGCGCACGACTGCGCGGCGGCCCGCCGCCGCCCCGGCCGCCCCCGTGGCGCCGGCTCCGGCGCCGCCCGATGCCGCCACGGTGCTCGCCGAGAAGAGCACGACGTTCGATCGCGCCCGCGACGACGTCATCCTGCCCAAAGTGGGCACCAACACCTACGACATCGGCAGAGAGGCGATCGAGGCGCTGCCGCAGGGGTCCAACACGCCGGTCGACAAGCTGCTGCTGCAGGTGCCCGGTGTCACCCAGGATTCCGCCGCCAGCGGCCAGATCCACGTGCGCAACGAGCACGGCAACGTGCAGTACCGCATCAACGGCATCCTGTTGCCCGACGGCGTCTCGGGGTTCGGCCAGGTGCTGGAGACCGGGCTGATCGGCAATCTCGAGCTCATCACCGGCGCCATGCCGGCGCAGTACGGCCTGCGCACCGCCGGCCTCGTCGACATCACCACCAAGGCCGGCGCGTTCGACAACGGCGGCAGCATCGGCGTCTACGGCGGCAGCCGGCAGACCATCACGCCGAAATTCGAATACGGCGGCACCGTCGGCCAGACCCAGTATTTCGTCACCGGCCGCTATTTCGCCAGCAACGAGGGCATCGAGAACCCGACGCCGAGCCTCGATCCGCTGCACGATTACACCTGGCAGGGCAAGTTCTTCGGTTATGCCTCGACCCTGCTCGACGAAAACACGCGCCTGAGCTTCATCACCGGAACGTCGCTGAGCAAGTTCCAGATCCCCAACAATCCCGGGCAGCCGCCGAGATTCACCGGTTTTACGTTCAACGGATCGATCGTCAACGGTTTCGATTCCGCCCTGCTCAACGAGCGCCAGTACGAACGCAATTACTACAACGTGGTCGCGCTGCAGAAGAAGATCGACAATATCGACCTGCAGGTGGCCTACTTCAGCCGCTACACCACGGTGCATTTCACGCCGGACCCGGTCGGCGACCTCGTCTTCAACGGGATCGCGTCGGATGTCTATCGCGGCAGCCTCCTCAACGGCATCCAGGAAGATACGGCTGTTCGCCTCAGCGACGCGCACACGCTGCGCACCGGTATCTTCGTCAGCGGCGAGCAGACGCGCGTCGAGAATCAGTCCCTCCTGCTTACGACCGGCACGGGAGACGCCTGCGGCATCAGTTTGCCTCCGCCCAACGTCGTGTGCGGCGTAGACGACAAAAATTCGAAGCTCGGCTGGCTGTTCGGCACCTATGTCCAGGACGAGTGGCGGATCACCGACCAGCTCACGCTCAACGTCGGCCTGCGCTTCGACCAGATGTTCCAGTTCGTCGATGCCAACCAGTTCAGCCCGCGCGTCAGCCTCGTCTACAAGCCGTTCGCCGGCACCACGTTTCACGCCGGCTACGCCCGCTATTTCACCCCGCCGGTGCAGGCGATCGCCGCACCGACCAACGTCGCGCTGTTCGCGAATACGGCCGCTGCGCCCGAAGTGACCGAGAACAGCTCGGTGCTGCCGGAGCGCTCGCATTATTTCGACACCGGGATCGATCAGGAGCTGGGCCGGCACCTGAAGGTCGGCATCGACGGCTATTGGAAATACGCGACGGACCTGCTCGACGACGGCCAGTTCGGCCAAGCCTACGTGCTCGACGGCTTCAATTACGCCAAGGGCATCAACTACGGGATCGAGCTGAAGGCGAAATACGAGAACGGCAAGTTCCGCGCCTACGGCAACCTCGCCTGGGCCCGGCAGATGGCGACGCAGATCGTGTCCAACCAGTTCCTGTTCGGTCAGGACGAATTGGACTTCATTGCGCATCATTATATCCCGACCGACCACGCGCAGCGGTGGACCGCGTCGGCCGGCGCCTCCTACCTGTGGCAGGGCACCCGGTTTTCCGCCGACATGATCTACGGCAGCGGGCTGCGCGCAGGCTTCGTCAACAGCAGCCACGTGCCGCCGTATACGCAGGTCAATGCCGGCGTGTCGCACGAGTTCAAGTTGCCGGACTCGAGCTGGAAGCCGTTCACCCTGCGGTTCGACGTGGTCAACGTGTTCGACCGCATCTACGAGCTGCGCGACGGCAGCGGCATCGGCGTGTTCGCGCCGCAGTTCGGCCCGCGCCGCGGGTATTTCGTCGGGCTGTCGCAGAAACTGTGAAGGGACACATGGGCCGGACCTGGACATGACAGCGCAAAGATTCAACGAAGATGTGCGGCAAGCCTGGACCCCTCACCCGGCTCGCACGTCGCAAGTGCTCGGTGCCCGCCACCCTCTCCCGCAAGGGGAGAGGGGAAGCGCGCGTTCGCCGATCCGCACGCGCTTTTCCTTCTCCCCTTGTGGGAGAAGGTGGCCGCTCGAGCGATAGCGAGGGCGGCCGGATGAGGGGTCTCAGAAACGGAAAGCGAGATATTGGATGAAGAGATTGCTGAGAATAATGCTCGGACCTGTGGCGCACGCCTGTGCGGCGTTGCTGCTCGCGGCAATTGTTTGCTGCCCGGCGTCGGCGCAGACTCCGCCTCCGAGCGCACCCGCGCCTGCCGCAGCCGCCGCCGGCCCGCGGCAAGCCGAGCCGCAAGCTCCCGCCGTCGCCCCCGCGAACGAGCCGGCCTCGCCGCCGACCAGCGCCGCCGCGCAGCTGCCGCGCGATCTCTCGCCATGGGGCATGTTCCTGTCCGCCGACATCGTCGTGAAAGCGGTGATGATCGGCCTCGCGTTCGCGTCGTTCGTCACCTGGACGATCGCGCTCGCCAAGACGCTGGAAATATTTGCCGCCAGGCGCCGGCTGCGCAGCGAGCTCACCGCGCTGGCGCGCATGTCCTCGCTCGCGGACGCCGCCAGGAAGTTCGGCGAACGGCAGGGCCTCGCGCCGCTCGTTCGCGCGGCGATGATCGAGCTCAATCTCTCGGCCGACGCGGTGGACAAGGAGGGCATCAAGGAGCGCGTCGCCTCGCGCCTGGAGCGCATCGAGGCCGCGACCGGCCGCCGCATGACACGCGGCACCGGCATGCTCGCCAGCATCGGCGCGACCGCGCCGTTCGTCGGCCTGTTCGGCACGGTGTGGGGCATCATGAACAGCTTCATCGGCATCTCGAAGTCGCATGCGACCAATCTCGCCATCGTCGCTCCCGGCATCGCCGAAGCGCTGCTGGCGACCGCGCTCGGCCTCGCCGCCGCAATCCCGGCAGTCGTCATCTACAACGTGTTCTCGCGCTCGATCGCGGGCTATCGCGCGCTGTTCGCCGACGCCGCCGCGGAAGTGCTGCGCCTCGTCAGCCGCGACCTCGACCGCGAGGCGCGCCGTCCCGGCGCCAAGGCCTGGGACGGCAAGATCTCGGCCGCGGAGTGAAACCATGAGCGTGCGGCTCGACCACGGCGAGCTCGATCTCGCCGAAGTGCACGAGATCAACGTCACGCCGTTCATCGACGTGATCCTGGTGCTGCTGATCATCTTCATGATCGCGGCGCCGCTCGCCACCGTCGACATCGCGGTCGACCTGCCGGCCTCGAACGCCGAGCGCCAGCCGCGGCCGGACAGACCGCTGTTCCTCACGCTCAAGTCCGATCTCTCGCTGGCGATCGGGGATGATACGGTGGCGCGCGAGGATCTCGGCCCCGCGCTCGATCGAGCGACCGCCGGCGACAAGGAGCAGCGCGTTTTTCTGCGCGCCGACAGGCAGGTCGCCTACGGGGAGCTGATGGGCGTCATGAACGCGCTGCGGGCGGCGGGCTACCTCAAGGTGGGGCTGGTCGGCCTGGAACAGGACCGGCCGCGCTGATGGTTTACGTCGAAACTTATCATGCGAGCGACCGGCCGGAACTGCTGCGCTGGAGCTTTTGCGCCGCCGCGGTGCTGCTGGCGCATGCGCTGGTGCTGCTGGCGCTCTGCGCGCGGCCGGATTACGCCGAGACCGACGCCGGTGCGCCGGTGGTCATGATCGAGCTCGCGCCGCTTGCGGTCGCGCCGCCCGCGCCGGAAAGCGACGTGGCGCCGGGCCCGCAGCAATTGCAGGCCGAGAGCCAGGAGCGCATGCGCGAGGAGACGCCGGAGGAGAAGCCGCCGGACGTCGAGCGCGTGCCCGACATCGCGCCGGCGCAGAATCCCTTGGTGACGCTGCCGGCGGTGCCAGAACCGCCGAAACAGCGGGCGCGAGAGGAGGCAAAGCAAGAGCCGGCCGAGGCGGCGCCGGTTCCCACCGCCCCGCCTGCGGCGGTGGCGCCCGCGCTGCGGCCCGCTTCGCCGCCGCCCGGCCGGGTGCCGCGGCCCTCGTCCGCCGCGATCGTGGGCTGGCAACGCTCGCTCCAGGCCCAGCTCGAGCGCAACAAGCGCTATCCGCCGGGCGCCAACGGCGAGGAGGGCACCGCCAGGCTGGCATTCCGCCTCGACCGCCACGGCCGTGTGTTGACGAGCCGCATCGTGCAGAGCTCCGGCTCCGCCGTGCTCGACGAAGAGACGCTGGCGCTCGCCCGCCGCGCGCAGCCGTTCCCGCCGCCGCCCGCCGATATTTCCGACGACCAGCTCTCGTTCGTGGTGCCGATCCGCTACGCGGCGACGGCACGGCGGTAAGGCGAAGGCAGGTTCGCGGGCAGCACCGTAGCCCGCATGCAGCGGAGCGGAATGCGGGAACGGCGTTCCCGGATTTCGCGCCCGCCTCGCTGGCGCTCCATCCGGGCTACGGAGGCTCGGCGGCAGCGCTTGACACGGCGTAAGCCCTCACTTACCGTAAGCCATGGCTTACCGCAATGCGCTGGCTGCCCTGGCCGACCCCACCCGCCGAAGGGTGTTCGAGCGGCTGAAGTCCGGGCCCAAGCCGGTCGGCAAGATCGCGCGCGGCCTGCCGGTCAGCCGCCCGGCGGTGTCGCAGCATCTCAAGGTGCTCAAGGAGGCGGGTCTCGTGACGGACCGGCCGGAGGGAACGCGCCGCGTCTATTACATCGATCCCGAAGGGCTCGGCGCGCTGCGCGCCTGGCTCGACCGGTTCTGGGACGAGGCGCTCGCGGCGTTCCAGGCGCAAGTGGAGACCGAAGCCCGAGATCGGAAGGAGACGAAACGATGACGACTACCAACACGATCACGATCGCGCCGGTGCGCAAGAGCCTCCGCGTCAACGCCGGCCAGGCGCACGCGTTCGAAGTCTTCACGTCCGGGCTCGACCGCTGGTGGCCGCGCAAGGCTTCGCCGATGCAGGTCTCGGTGCTGGAGCCGCGTCTCAACGGGCGCTGGTACCAGCTCGGCGAGGACGGCTCGCGCGCCGACGTCGGAAAAATCCTGGTGTGGGAGCCGCCGCACCGCTTCGTGATGAGCTGGGACATCAACAGCAGCTGGAAGCCGGACGCGAACGTGAGCTCCGAGGTCGAGGTGCGGTTCCTGCCCGACGGGGAGAATGCGACGCGGGTCGAACTTGAGCACCGCAAGTTCGAGCAGATGGGCGAGGAAGCCGGCGCCAAAATGCGCAACGACGTCGACGGCGGCTGGCCCGCTCTGCTGGAGCGGTTCAAGCACGCGGCAGAGGCGTGAACGGGCCATGGCATTTTGACTCCGAGCCGGCCGCAAACGCCTCCCTCCCCTTGAAAAGGGGAGGGATGGGGTGGGGATCGCGACCCCCTCCCGACCGCTGTGCGGTCGACCTCCCCCTTTCAGGGGGAGGTGATCCGAGCGAGCCGATCGGGCCGTGCTAGGGTGAACCGTGGCAACCGAGGGAGCCTCGCATGACCATCGAGCTTTACGTGTTTCCGCCGAGCCCGCGCGCCTTCAAGGTGATGGCGCTCGCCAATCATCTCGGCCTCGACTGCGCGTTGCGCATGATCGACCTGCGCAAGGGCGAGCAGAAGACGCCGCAATATGCCGCGCTCAATCCCAACATGCGCATGCCGACGCTGAAAGACGGCGATCTCGTGCTGTGGGAGTCGAACGCGATCCTGCAATATCTGGCGTTGCGGCGGCCGGACAGCAGCGTGTTTCCCGCGGACGAGCGCGCGCGGCTCGACGTGACGCGCTGGCAGTTCTGGGAGCTCGCGCACTGGGACCCGGCCTGCGCGGTGTTCGCCTTCGAATATGTGGCGAAACCCCTGCTGTTCGGAAAGAGCGAGCCGGACCCGGCGGCGCTCGCCAAGGGCACCGAGGCGTTCCATCGCGCCGCCAAGGTGCTGGACGGGCAGCTCGCCGGCAGGAAATTCGTGACCGGCGACAATCTCACGCTCGCCGATTTCTCGCTCGGCGCGGCGCTCAACCTCGCCGAGATCGCACATTTTCCGATCGAGCCCTATGGCGAGATCCAGCGCTGGCACGGGACTTTGCGCGCGCTGCCGGCCTGGCAGAAGACGCTGGCGCAATGCGCGCTGCCGGCCGCCGCCGCGGCGTGAGCGCAGGCGCGTAGGGTGGGCTGACCGGGCGGGGTCCCCGTCGCGCCTTTGCGCGATGGGGTGCCCGAAGCCCACCGGGCCTAAAACTATTCGGCCGTCTCGATCAGCTCGATGTCCTTCTTCAGGAGCGCATTGACGAGCTCGCTCAGCGAGACGCCGCGGGCTTCGGCGCGTGCGGTGAGAAACGCCAGCACCTCGGCTTCGAGATGGACCGGAGGCGTGAGAACCGCATCGGAGCGGTGAAACCTCCCGCGTTCGGCCTTCGAGAAATCGTACTCGTCCTTCATGGCAAGGAATCCTCGCATGGCGCTGTAGCTTATCCGAGCTGCGGCAGGTTCGAAATTCACCGCATCTCTCATGACGGCGAGCTTGCTCGGGTGCCCTCTCCCAGCCAAACCCGGGTGTTCCCGGGTTTGGCCATTCCATGAGTTGATCCAAGTCGGAAACATCCGACTTGGACGTGGGAGAGGGTTCCCGAGCGAGCGTCGCGCTCCGGACCTGAGCAGGCCAATCAAACCCGCGCCTCGATCAGGTGCGCGGTCGGGACGACTTCGAGGCCGTCCGCGCGGCCGGCAAAATAGCGGGCGTTCAGCGCCGCTTGGTCCCAATCCCGGACCTCGGTGAACCCCGAGCGGGGTAAGCTCGCGTCGAGCTCCTGCGGATCGAAAAAACTCCGCCACGGCTCGCCGATCGCGGCATGGCGCTCGATCAGCGCTTGGTATCGCGGGCGGATCGATGCATCGACCGATGCTGGCGGCCGCACGTAGTCGAAAACGACTTTCGTGCCGGGGCCCGCGCCGCGCGCGATCGCTGCGAGCGTTGCGAGCACGCCCGCGCGGTCGAGATACATGGTTACGCCGAGCCAGGAGAA
>WNFD01021431.1_pt1 | contig 15021 bp, 24 predicted proteins | sample 5400491 | NCBI WGS metagenome assembly WNFD01 (sample SAMN13153343, study PRJNA577476) | soil metagenome | isolation source: 120 cm saprolite under Douglas fir tree site 2 hole 2 replicate 2 | place: USA:California | collected 2015-04-18
GAGCTCGTGGCGTCTATTCAGAAGCTGAGGCATTGCCGAAATACTACCTATAGACTTTGCACCTCCATCATACCACAATATCAGGGATCGAGTAGACCTCGCCAGCCACAGCCGGCTCCGCGCGAGGCGCAGGCGAGTCGGCTACCCGCTGACAGCAAGCCCGCGCCGGCGCGACAGCCATAGCTTGGCCGCCCCGACATCGGGCGGCATGAAGGCGGTGGTCGACAAGCTCGATCCGCCGGCGCCCGGACCCGAGCGGATGCCGCCGCCGAAGCCGTCAGGTGATCGGCGACGGCGGGCTCGGCCTGGTGCAGGCACGTCTTGCATCAGACCAGCAGCCGGACCTTGGCGGCGAGCCCCTGGCCCGAGGTCATTCGGCGCCGACTCGCCCTTGCTTCGCTTCCGCCTCATAATTCCATAGTGCCGCCCGATCTCACCGATGACGACAAGGCCGTTATCGTCGAGCTGCTGCGCGAAACGGTCGAGCGCGACCGCTTCCCGCTGTCGCCGAAGGTCAAGCGGCTGAAGGCTGTCCTGGCGAAACTCGCCCCACCTGCACCGCGACCGGAGCCAATGCCGCCGCCGAAGCCGCCGGGCGAGCGCAGTTCCGTGCTGGCGAAGAAGCGCCGGCGGTAAGACATGATCGGCACACTGATCGCGATCGGGGGAGCTTTATGAAGCGGCCACGGGGCAGCTACATTGGTGGGCACAGGATTGTCACCGTTCGACAAGACGGAACGTCCTGGGGTCGATGGACCGAACCGATCACCAAGGTGCGCAATGCGCCGAATAAATCGTTCCGAACGCCATTGCAGCTAGCCACGATACACATGCTGAATGTTCTCTATGCTGATAAAATCGGCGTCAAACCACCAGATCCTCCAGAGCATATACAAGTCGAAATTGAGGCGGCGGGCGGTTTCCTAGAATGGTGTCAAATAGATAATAGGCGTCGCGTCTCGCTGGAAAAGGCCCGATCCCGAATTCGCAAGGGGAAGCGCCCTCCGGGCTTTCCCTGGACCCGCAAGTGATGGTTTTGGCGCAAGGGATCCTGGTGGATATGGGCTTAGAGAAGTTGAGCTACATCGCGGTGATAATCGGCGCCGTGTTCGCCGTCATCGGGTTCCCATTTCTCATCGCGCAACTGTTCAGCGCTAGGCGCCAGCGCCGCGAAGCGATCGGGCTAAGCACGAGCCAGGTTTTGCTTGCAGCTGACGCCGTTCTCGCGACCCACGCGGATGTGGCCGCTAAATTGCGTGGCGGCGATTGGGCGGGTGCCGGCGCGAAGACGCATCCCACCGTCGATGAGCTGCCCCTCGTTGAGCCCTACTTGGGCGTGTTCGAGCGCATTTTCATTGCCTACCGGGCAGGGCAGGTAGATGACGAGACGTTGGATCAGCTTTACGGCTACCGATTGTCGAACATCTGGGCCAACCAACAGATCGTCACCATGAAGCTTCAAAATGAGGAGCTGAAAAAGTCCTGGAAGCGGTTCATTGCTTTGACGTATGTCCTTGAAGCGCACCGAGGAAAGCGCTTCCCGTTGCACACCGACCCGTACTTTCCGAAGGAGCTATTCGACCGCCGCTCCGCCCGGAAAATTCAGCAAAAATTACCGCATGCGTAGCCCTCGCCGAAGTCAAAGAGCGCGTCGGGCCGAACGGATATCAAGAATTCGTCACCGAGCGACTGAAATGGTCGGAGCGTTCCGGCGATCACTTCGTGACGGTCGCCAAGATGTTCGCCAGCAAATTTTGCGCCAGAAACCCTGACGATCGACGCCTCCTCGCTCTACCGGAATCGCCGCGCCGTCGACCCCGGCCGAGGTCCCTCAACATGGCGTCGGCGTCGGCCCGGCCGAGATCAGCACCCCGTCGCCGCTTGTCAGCCGGACCTCGCAGTCGGGATAGCGCACCAGCACGTCGGCGAGAGCCCGGGTGGCTTCGTCGCGGTCATCGAAATGCTGGCGAAAAACCTCGACTCCGCCTCGGATGGCGACGAGCTGGTATTGATGAAGGTTACTCACATCCAGGTTCGCGGCTCCCGCGAAGGAACACCGAACGGCCTTCATTCTCCGGCGATTAGGGCCGCGAACCGGCTAGCGAAGCCGCGCGGAGAACGAGGTGAGCGGACCAAGATGTTGTAGCGTTTCAGATCGACTTGCCATTCGCCTACTCTAATCAATTTCACCAACGACACTATTCCATCGGCGACCATTTGATTTTTTCGCCAAGCCGGTTCTGCACGAACCGCAACTGTGCGTCGGTCGTGCCCCAAACGTATCTGCGTGCCTGCCGCACAATGAGGCCGTTTATCTCCTCGGCGAATGGCTGCCGTTCGTTGGACATTCGCTGTACGAGGTCGAGCGTCTTTTGGCTGTGATACGCCAGGAATGTGAATCAGCACCGAACCGGGGCTCTGACTCACTTTAGATGCAGATACGCTAGATTTGGTGGGCACAGCATTGGGGGATGCTTGCCATGGTGTATTCGGCGTTTCGGTCGCTGTCGCCCGCAGGATTGCAGATCACGAACGTTGAGATCGTGCTCGATCGCATTCTCATCGCCGCCCGATGTCGTGGTGACGCCGGCATGTGCCCCGATTGCGGGAGATCATCAAAGCACGTGCATAGCCGCTACGAGCGGCGCCTTCTAGATTTGCCGTCGCAGGGTCGCGCCGTTCAGATGCGGGTTACGGTTCGGCGATTTCGCTGCGCCGATCCCAATTGCCGGCGCCGCATTTTTGCCGAGCCGCTCGGTGATGCGGTGGCTGGAAGATCGGCGCGGCGCACCACTCGGCTCGAAGCGATCGTCCATCATCTCGGCATCGCTTTGGGTGGTCGGCCCGCGGCCGCGCTGGCACGTCGCCTGATGTTGCCGGTCAGCAAAGATACTTTGCTACGCGCGGTACGCCGGCATGCTGCTGCCGACAGCTCGCCGTTGCACGTCATCGGCATCGACGACTGGGCGTGGAAGCGCGGGCAGCGCTACGGCACTATCATCTGCGATCTCGAACGACGCCGTGTCGTCGATCTTCTCCCTGACCGCGAGCCGGCCACCGTCGAAGCCTGGCTGTCGCGCCATCCGGAGATCACCGTCATCTCGCGCGACCGCGGCGGCGGATACGGCCAAGCGGCGACCAGAGCGGCCCCGCAGGCGGTGCAAGTTGCCGATCGCTGGCACCTGATGGAGAACGCCAGCGCCGCCTTTCTGGAAGCCGTGCGCCGATCGATGCGCCCCATCCGCCTGGCGCTCGGCAGCGCTGCCATCGACCCGGCTCTGCTGACCCATGCCGAGCGCCTGCAGCACGAGGGCTATCTGCGGCGGGAGGAAGCCTATGGCATCATCCGCGCGCTGGCAAAAGCCGGCGCGCCAATCAAGGAGATCGTGCGACGGACGGGGCGCAGCCGCAAACTGGTGCGCGATATCGTGCGCGGCGGCGGGGGCGATGTATTCCGCTGCCGGTCAAACGTTCTCGAGCCGCATCTCGCCTGGCTCGAGGCCGAATGGTCGGCCGGCTGCCGCAACGGCGCCGAACTGTGGCGGCGGCTTCGGACGACCGCTGGCTTTCGCGGCAGCCTTCGCATTGTCGGAGAATGGGCAACGCGACGTCGCCGGGCCGAAAGCGCTGGATTCGAAAGGCTGCGCAAGCCGCCGCCGGCACGGAGGTTGAGCCGCCTGCTTTTGAGCGAGCGCGATCATCTGACCAAGGGTGATGCGATCACCGTCGCCCGCATCGAGAGGGGTGTGCCGGCATTGGTAACGGCCCGCGACCTGGTCGAGCGCTTCCACGGCATGGTACGGGAGCGCGATCCAGCCGGTCTGCCCACCTGGATCACCGATACCGCGAACAGCGCCCTGGCGTCCTTCGGCAAAGGCATCGTCACCGATCGCAGGGCAGTCACCGCAGCCATGATCCAACCCTGGTCCAATGGCCAAACTGAAGGTCAGATCACCAAGCTCAAACTCGTCAAACGGCAAATGTACGGCCGCGCCAAGCTCGACTTGCTCCGCGCTCGCCTCCTGGCTCCGGCATAACGGCGGCTGCATCGAAAGTGAGTCAGAGCCGAACCGGGACCCCTCCGGAATTCTGCCTATATGATTGATCAATCGCGCAGAATTACCGCATGGGTGGGGTCTCATTCAGCGCCGATCGGGACCCCATTCCGGTGCCAAATCTGCCGGACCGTTCAATATCTTGAGCCAGCTTATGGGTGGGGTCCCGCCTCGGTGCTGAAGCACATACGCTTTTCGGGCGTTTTCCGATTACGTACGGCGCCGTACCGATTATTGAACAGGCCGCTCGCGAGATCCGAGAGCGCCACGGTTCGGAGGTAGTTCCGATCATCCGTGAACTGGCGAAAAACGCCGCGGAGTTGGTGGACGAAATCGCCGCTAACGAATGGCGCGACATCGCCGATGCCGCCGAACGCATATTGAGGGAAGGTGCAGAATAGGCGAACTATACCCCTTAAGATGAAGGATGACGGCAATGCGCGTCGTCGAAGTACACATTAGTGTTGCCTCCTTAGGCGGAACCTTTAGCTCTATTCGCCGATGGCTCGACCACAATCATTGCACCCCTGTAAATTTCGATTACGCATCTTACCCGCCGGAGAAAGTTGTTATTAACATCTCATTTGATGAAGACGATTTAGCAGAAATATTCCAACAAGCTTTTGAAGAAGCTGAATGGATCTCGACCGTATCCCCTGCCCGTTGACCTGAAATCCGTTCGGACCGCGCCGGTGATCCTTTATGGTGGGGGCTGATACATATTACCGGCTTGATGGCAATCTACTACCCGCCGCCAATGCCGTCGGCGAACTCACGCCGGAACGCGTCCGCCAAATTGCCCTCCTCAAATCGACGAGGATCAGAACTTTTTCGTTGCGCTCGGTCGCGTGTTCAAACCGCACAGGGATGACGCTGTTCCGGTCGAGCCATTCGCGCATGGTGCCCAGGGTGTCTGCGAAGACGGTAGCGCTGACCCGTACTTCGACAACCCGTCCACTGCGTAGCCGCCGCCGTAAACGTGCAAGCTGCCACTGCTGTGTTCCTCGCATGGGGATCCTCTGCGTCAACGACACCCTTCATGGTGCCACCTGTGCGTTTGGGCCAAGGTGACACCATGCGCGCCAACAGAGGGTTAATGCCGCCGCCAGTCGCGGCATCTTGACGGCGCGCGGCGGCCGAGGGAATGTCAACGCGTGCGCACAATGTCCTGGCCCGAGCTACCGGGTAGCCGCACGCGGCGATCGAGCGGAACAGGCGGCCTTCGGGCCGCTCTTTTGGCGCTTGGAACCCCGCAGGAGCACCGTGGAGCGCCCGAAATGCCGGCTGGGGCCAGCAGTAGCGGTCCCGCACCCATCTTTTGGTCGTCAAACTCGGCCGCGCTACCCTCCCGAATACGGAGGAAAGATGATGCTCAGGAAACTCATCCTTGCGGCTGGCGTAGCCGTCGCATTGCTCGCCCCCGCCTATGCCGCGGAACCGCAGACCTTCAAGACAGAGGACAGCGCAACGGCGTTCTGCAAGACAGGGAACGTGGTGTGGTTCAATCCGACATCGAAAATCTATTTCGACCCCGGCTCGCAGTTTTACGGCAAGACCAAGGCGGGCGGCTTCACCTGCAAGGCGCTCGCTGAAAAGGCGGGATTTAGGGTCAACAAGGGGAACCAAGCTGCGCGGTCAGTTCGCGGCGTCCGTCATTTCGCGTTCTAGCGTCATCGCAAATCGTTCAAACCCATCGGCAAGAGAGGGGATTTGGTTGGCCCGACGCGGATCAAACCGGAGTTGTTCTGCGATCCCCCGTAGCGTTTCCGCTGTCTCTCGATGCCTCGCGATCCTCGCGGCCAGATCGTCTTCCGGCATTGGCCGACACCGTTAACCATTTCCCCCGATGTCGTAACGGTAGGGGCATAGCGTCGTTCCGTTTCTCCTCATCCGCTGCGCTGCGGTAAGGCCCGTGCTGTATAGGGTTATGAGCTCATGCCCCCCTCGCATGCGGGGTCTGACTACGCCGGCAGCCAGGCGGTCGTGATAATCCTCGCGGCCAGGGTCAGTCAGTCTGCGCGTCGACGATGCGTGAACCACCGGGGCTTCAATACAGAGAAGCCCACCGTCGCGAATGACGGTGGGCGAAGTGGAAGAGTCCCATCAAAGACGCTGCGCCTGCGTACACTGACTACAAGAAACTGAACGACTCGCCTCGCGGACTTTCTCAATACCGTGGTCCCGATGGCGGCTGACCTTGCTGCGGATAGCCCTGTGGCTGGCCTTGCTGCGGATTGCCTTGCGGCGAATAGCCGGCTGGCGGTGCGCTGCTCCCGGAAACGCGGCCCAGCTCCTGGCTATTTAGCTGATTAGCCATGTTGTCGCTGGGCGCGCGACTACCGCGACCAGCCAAGGGAGCATGGCGCATCCGATGCAGGCGCATATGCCCCGCGTAGCGCCCGTGGTGCGCCCGGTGCATAGCGTGGCGCCCGGGCGTCGGTTCTGTCGCGTTCTCGTTCGTTGAGTACGGGGCCGGAGCCGCAGCAGATGGCGCCATCGGCCGCGTGGGAGTCTGCTGCGCGTAGGGTGCAGTTTGCGACGCCGCGGACGGTGCGGATTGGGTATATGGCGCGGCCGTCGTCGTGGACGGCGCACCTGCGGGATTTGGGGTCGTCGGTGTCTGCGCCCAGACTGGCGCGGCAATCGCCAGGGCAGCGGCAAAAGCCGTCCCGCTCAAAAGATGGTTCATGGCTTCGACCTCCCGATAGGGGCAAACTCGCGCCAAATGCACCGCCCGAAGCGGAGCATCGGCGAGGTGTTGATCCCCTCGAAACGGTTGATCCGAGATTTCGTTCATCGCTAACCGGTCGCGACCAGTTCGGGAAGCCGATGCTGTCTCTTGGCCAGAACATGAGCCAAGCCCAGCAAGCCATGCAGCAGCTCTACGTCAGCATGGAGAGCGCGCTGGCGCTGGCGAAGCATGCGGAGGGGTGGACTTGGAAAGAAGAGACCTCCCAGGGCATAACCCAGTAACCAAAGGGTGCCCTTGCTCAGGTAAGTCACCTGTGCAATGCTTTCTGTCGTCCTCAAAATTTGGGAGCCACATGGATTCCCAGTATGTAAGCACAATGTTGCTGATTAGTGCAACTCTATCTGGTGTTATTTGTGGGAGTATCTCAATCGGCAGCGTATGTCTGCTTTGGGTGCGTAGACAGGTGTTTGGCCAGGCCGGTGCCGCTTTGTGCGCGGCCGGCGTAGTCTTGCTCGGGCTGTCCATCTGGGGGAGCGTCGAACTTGCTGGGAGACAGGCGGCAAAAAACCGCGACACGGCAGCTCTTCTCCGCATGGTGCAGGACTCGAATGCGACGACCATCGCCAAACTTACAGAAGTAAACAAGGAGTTCACTGAACGGATCGAGACTAGTCAGGAGCGAGTGTTATCGAACATTCAGAGCCACATGCTTGCTATCCGCACCGCGTTGGCGGAGAGACCAGCCGTAAGTCAGCAAAGCCGTAGCGACAGAGAGACCCCAATCGCAGCCCCGGTACCTAAGCGTCGGCAGACGAAGCCAAAGTAACGCGATACCGCGGGCATACAGGAGGCAGCCGTTTTGAGCCCGGGCTGTCGCAGTCCTCGGCGGGTCGCGCGGTCCCAGCCAGCGGCATAGAGTGCCGTCAGGGCCGCGAAACCGATCGGCAGCACGGTGAGCCAGTCCATAGAGAAAGGATCGCCGGGCTCCCTCGCCCCGGTCAACGCGGCATCCCGCCGCGCCAACCTTCAAACCGGGAGAAATCGCTTCGCGCGGTGCCGCGAGCCGCCACTCTGCATGTTTCGCAGCCTGTCGAAACCCCTGCGCCATTCGTAAGAGCCGATCCCGGCAATAGTCGGATTGCACCTGGTGCGCGAGTTCGCGCAGCTTAGCAGCAGTCGCCTTGTAGTCATGGCTCTCGTGGGCCATGTCCCCCCTCCGGAAACATCGTAATCCCCCAACGTTCCCCTCGGCGGAACGGGTTTTTGCGAACGGGGTTCCTCGCTGCAGATTAAGAATTGTTAAGCGTAACCTTTGAGCCTCGGCCTGCGCCGGAACCGGGCATCGTCGGGGTCGTTGGCTTATTAAGTACGCTAGCCGTACATCCATCAAATCAGTGATCGAGGCCAGCGATGTCGGGAGTAGACGTACGGATCAATGCCACGGAGCTAGCCGGCACGTTCGAGCATATGCGCACATGGCTCGACCACAACGATTGTATCCCCGCGAATTTCGACGTTAGGACCGGCGAACCTGGCACGGTTCTGGTTGTCCATGTCGAATTTGATCGAGTCGACTTGGCTGAAGCATTCCAGCGAGATTTTGGCGGCGCCAGTCGCGACCCCACCGGAGAGACGCGATTTTGTTAACGAGGACAGGGGAGCCTGGAGCCGAAACGATTAAATTAACTGGCCCGAGAAGGCGTGATCGAAAGCAATCGCCTCGCTTTCGACCTTGAATTGCAGGTGAATAGTGACGCCTGCCGCCTCGACGGTGTGCCGGAAGATATCCGGCTCAACCCGCCGTCCGTCGAGCCACTCGCGCATTTCAGACATCACACTTGCGAGATTTTCGGCATCGCAGCGGACTTCGACCGACCACAACATAATGTACCCTCGCCGTGAACAATCCACGGTAGAACGCGACTGTGAACAAATCGCTAATTGCCAAGCTTTTCCGCGGAGCAAAAGCGAACGGACGGCCGGACGCAGCTATTCCTGCGTCGCGGTGCCGCACCCGCGCCCGCGCCGTAATCGCCTCGCGGGTGCTGATCTGTCGCCTAGGCCGGCCGGCACTTTTTAGCCGTCTTCACGTCGCAGTCTGCCTGCCGCGTGATGGCATAAGCCGTCATGCCGGGGTTATCGGGGGCCAGGCAGCAATCCTCGCCTTCACGGTTCCGGCGAGCGCCGGTCGACAATTGGAGCCCGCGCGACATTGATCAGCAGCGCGCCCGGTTTCATCAAGGCAAGGCGACGGCCATCGATCAAGTCTCTCGTCTCGCCGTTCCGCCATGCCCAGCCGACCGCAGCCTTGGTGATCCCCCACGCGCGTTTGATCGTGCCGGCGGAATAACCTTCGGCGCGCATCTGCGTCACAACTCGCTGTTGCAGACCGGCATTCTGATTGGGAAACCCACACCACCGGCTCCCCAATTGGCGAAGACCCTCCACACCGAACGTCATCGAAAGCTGCGTAAGCTGTTGGTCGCGAAGCGCAAGGCGGCGGGCTTGACGCAAATTGTCTAGCCCGGCGCCTCGGCAAACCTCCCTCCTACGTCGCTAAATACGAGTTGGGCGCGCGGCGATTGGACGTTCTGGAGTACCTCGATATTGCGGCTGCGATCGGCTTCGACCCTTCCGAGCCGATGCGATCGTTGCTGTCAGAGTAGGAAATTTCCCGCACAATCGGTGGCCGCTTCCCGCCTTTCGGCTTCTCCACTGCTGTTCGTCGCTGGGCCGCAAAGTCGTGGCCCCGGTCGCTCCGGGGCGAGTGAGCGCGCGATGCGGCCAGCCAAGTGGTCGTCAGAGTAGACACCGCGCCAGCGTTCAATTCTCGTTGTTAGCATGAGATTTTCAGACATACCCAGTGTATTTTTGAAAGATATATAGACTAACGAGCGATCTCTGTGCCAAACGTACCCCATATCCTAGCCCCGGTCTGTATCGTTTCTCGCGACAATTGGAATATCGTACAATGTTAACTACGATTTACTTTGCTTAGCGTTTTATCAAGTGCAACCATGCTCGGGGTTCAACCAAACCGAGGGCACAGCCGATGTTCAGCAAGCGTCATTACGAGTTCCTAGCAGCCTGGCTCGACGACGCAGCGATGGCGGTAGGCGATCTCGACCGTCGCCTTGTGGCGCACAGCCTCGCCGATCGCCTTGAACGCGATAACCCGCGGTTCAATCGGCACCGCTTCCTAAAGGCGGCCGGTGGCGTCAGCGCCGTCGTCAGCCTCCGGGAGGCAGCGGAATAGGCACTGGAAAAAAGGTGGCGCCATCGGGCACCCGCAAACCCGCACAAACGCTCGATCGCGCCCGGCAGGAAATGACCGGGAGCAAACGGTCGATTTATCCCATAGGAGGTTCATGGCAATGAGCATTGCATCAACCATCGCATCGCTTGAACGCGCGAACGCGACTTACCAAGGCGCACAAGCCGCGGCAGCACCCGTTGCCGAGCGCGGTATGTTCGCCATGGTCGAGCGCCGACACAGCTACAGCAGCCTGCTACACGGCGCCTACGCTGGTTATGTCGGGTACACGCCGGCAATCGTGTCGAGCGTCACGCGCGCCGGCATCGTCAAGGAAGTCCGGCTGACGGGCCAGAACTGGCCGCTGAAGCGCCGCGACTGGCAATTCGTCCATGTGGATACTCTCGGTCGGATCGCCGACCCTGAGCGCGTGGTTGCTGCCCTGGTCGATGATCGCGGCCATGCGATCGAGTACCGCGACAAGGCGCAAGCGCTCGCGGCGATCAAGACAGCCGCGGGGATCGGGCAATGAGCCGCGTTGCCATATACGCGCGCGTCAGCACCGAGGATCACGGCCAAGACCCCGAGAACCAGCTTGCGCAGCTTCGCGCGTGGTGCGATGCCGCAGGGCATGAGATTGTCGCCGAATACGTTGAACACGCCAGCGGCGGCAAGGACGCCAGCAAGCGCCCGCGATTCGCGGCGATGCTCGACGCTGCCCACCGGCGGCAGTTTGACGTTGTCTTGTGCTGGGCACTCGACAGGCTCAGCCGCGAAGGGATGGTGCCGACGATCGGCCATCTACAGCGCCTCGCGGCGGCCGGGGTGGCGTTCCACAGCTACAGCGAGCCGATGCTGAGCACGGATAACGAAATGGTCCGCGACATCGTGCTTGCCGTCATGGCCTCGCTGGCGAAGGTGGAGCGGCAGCGTATCAGCGAGCGCACCAAGGCCGGGTTGGCACGGGTCCGGGCCAAGGGGACGCGGCTAGGGCGCCCGGCGCTCGGTGGCAAGGCACAGGGGAAGATCGCTGCGCTGGCGCGCGAGAACCCCGGCATGACCGCCTACGCCATCGCCAAGGCTGTCGGGTGCGACGTGAAGACCGCGGCCAAATACGCGAGCGCCACGCGGAGCGAGCGCCGGGCAGCGTGACCCGGCTCCCCACCGGGACCAACAACAGGGGCGGCCTTCGGGCCGCTCTTTTCGCTTCCAGGAACGAGGGTGCACTACACGCACACAACTAACCCACAGCGGGTTCCCCAGCGGCTGTGGCCGATAATCTTCCCGTCCGCATCATAGCGCCCGCGGATTTCCGGCGGGCCGGGCGCCCTACAGAGCCGGGGCTAGCCGTCTAAACACGAACGAGCGGAGCCTCAGCGGCTTCGTCCGTTAACGCCTCTTCCGTTTGCGCGATCAACCGAAGAGCGGCGGTCTGTGTGGGTTTGGAGACGGCGTAGCCGCGCAACTCCAAGCGTAATTTCTCCGCCGCTGCTTCTGATTGATCGGGGACAAATCTGATGCCGCCGTCGTCAGGCCGGAGTGGATGCCGATATGAAATGCGCCAAGGCATGGGGGGATGCCTCCCTCGAACGCTTCGCGGCAAATGTATCGGGAATAATCCGGCGTGCAAAGGGTCGGAATAATCTACTCAGGCGGGATAGGCTGGCATGGGCAGCGCGACCATTTTCCGGGCTCGCGGTGGCTGCGGCCGGACAAGGTCATCCTGTTGAATGATCGCCATCATCATTTTCATCACCGCAATCAGCGTCATTCGGCAGCAAGCGCCCCGCCCTGTGAACCAGGGCCGCGCTCTTGTGTGCTGAGGGCTTAGATGGGGCCGGCGCTCCCGGTCGAATACCTTCGTGAGATCGCTGGGGCCTCTACGTCGAGCTGCTGACGGCCAAGATCGTGATGAGCGCCACCCCTTCGTCTAGCAGCCGAGCCTTCACTTTCACGGTCGTTGCATTCGCCGCCAATGAACGCAAGTGGGCAGCCTATCGCTGGTGATAGTCCGGGACTTCCCTCGGAAGCGCGCTAAGTGATTTCTCGTCAAATTTCATTGCGTCTCCCCTCCGATTGCTCTTCCTCCCCCGGCAAAGCGACGCTTGCTAACGGCGTAAGGGTCCGCAAGTTCCCCGTTTCGCTTTGGTGGTGGCAGTCCTGAACAGACTGGTCGAGCTGCTAAGGAGCGAGATGACCGCTGAGCGGCATTCTCTTGAGGCTCATAGGCTCGGAGATGCCGGCCCTACCAGACCCCGTCCGCCCCTACCGAGCGCACGGCCCAGCTTGGGGCTTGCGAAGCTGGGGTCGTAGGCCGCAGAGACCATGGCACTTTCGGTTTTTCTTAAACTATTGAGCGTATTGTTAACAACAGTTTCGGGCAGCACACGCCGAGACTAAGACGATCGGAACCCTGCCGGTGCGCGTGTTCGAGTAGACCCTATGATGAAAGCCCGCAAAGCCGGGGTCGAGATCCTGTGGCTCGATGAAAACCGTTACGCCGTCGCCATCGATGGCATCGTGCGCTTCGTCGGGACGCTTGAGGAATGCGAGCGCCGTGCCGCAATCTTGACGCCAAGGAACGAGCGTGCGGCACAGAACCGAGCGCTAGGGCGCTTGACCCGCTGAGGATGCGGGGGTTGGCGAGAGGGGCAGCCTTGGGGCCGTTCTTTTCGTCGCTGGAACCGCTCGTTAGACGCCGCCGTTCATTTGTGACCCCGTGAGGTCCCTATGGCTCGCATACTGCTAATCGAAGACGACTTGGACGTGTGCCATGTCATGGAACATGCTTTGATCGATGGCGGCCACGCGGTCGAGGCCACCGGGAGGGTGATAGCCGGTTTCGTACTGCTCGGATCCCACCCTTTCGACCTCGTGGTAACGGACCTGCGGTTGCCGGATGGCAGCGGCATCGAGGTGGCCGACAGAGCCCGAGAGAAAGGCATCCCGACCCTCATCGTCCCGAAGGATGATCTCGACCGCTTCGAGTTTCTGTTGAAGCCGGTCCGCCCGAGCGAGCTGTTGCGAGCCGTCGAACGGGTGCTCCAAGCCGAGTTGAAAAAGACCATGCGCCACTCCCTATTCGCCGCAGCTTCGGCGGTCGCGTTCGCCGTGCTCACCCGGCCTACGCCGCGGACCCGCAGACATTCAAGACTGAGGACAGCGCAACGGCATTCTGCAAGACGGGCAACGTGGTTTGGTTCAACCCCGCGTCGAAAATCTATTTCGACCCCGGGTCGCAGTTCTACGGCAAAACCAAGGCCGGTGGCTTCACCTGCCGGGTGTTCGCTGAGAAGTGGGGATTTAGGGCCAACAAGGGGAACTAGCCGTGCGGCGGATAATCGGCCACGATACCCATCATTGAAGCTTCAAGGTGTAGCGCAAACCGCTCAAAACCATCTGCCAGAGCGCGGAGCTGGTTGCCTCGACGCGGATCAAACCGGAGCTGCTCTGCGATCCCCCGTAGCGTTTCCGCTGTCTCTCGATGCCTCGCGATCCTCGCGGCCAGATCGTCTTCCGACATTGGCCGGACACCGTTAACCATTTCCCCTGATGTCGTAACGGTAGGGGCATAGCGTCGTTCCGTGCGATCCCATATGGTCCAATCGAAAGGACGGGGGGAAAGGTTAGGTGCTCACGATCGAACTGACGCGCGGCCTGAGCTGGAGCGAGCCGGTCGAGACGATTGACCGCCGAGATTGCGATACAATCAGTATCGAGTTCGCTGCCGCCGAAGCTCTGCATTGGCTGCTGGAGACCCAGAAGAACGCCCCAGCGCGCGGCGCAACCCATTATAGGGTCATAGATCAGGGTGAGGCCGTTATCGGAGGGCCGTCCTGACCGCCTGAGCGCTTTTTCCTACAAGACTTTGCACCACTCGGCGCGGATTAGCCGAGAAGATCGGGCACGAGGCAAGGGCGCGATAAAAGCTAGCTTCTAGGGAACCGGAATTGGAGATTTGAGGATTATTGACTGGCGGGACGCTGCGCCCGTAGCATTAGCCGGTCCCTAGTCTCCCTGGGGCAAATGTGCGAAACTTTGCCCCGCCCCTGTAGCGGGGCGCTTTCTTTTACGGACAACAACGCACGAATTCGCTGGCGGTGCCGGGCTGATAGCGGCGGCGGTTCCCCGTAACCCCATCCCCGATCTTATCCGCACGCCGCGCGGCGCCTCAGCCGCCGGCTGGTCCCCGTCTGCTCAATCCGTAAGTGCGCGCTCAACCGCCGTAATGATCTCGGCCGCGCGGACGGGCTTTAGTAGAAATTCATACCGCTCATGCGTTCCGGCTGGAAGCGTAAAGGCGTGCCCAGTAATCATGAGCGCCTTAGTGCCTTTTTCGCCAGCCAGGTCGGCGATCTCTAGCCCATTGCCATCCGGGAGTTTCACGTCCGAAATCACAAGATCATACCGGCGACATCGCACCAGGTCGGACCCGCCGCTCATCGTGCCGGTGGTATCGACCTCATATCCGGCATAAAGCAGCACATGCTCAATGAAGAGCCGCAACGCCGCATCGTCCTCGACCACCAAGATACGCGGCATGGGGCAAACTCCGGCCCCTTTGATGATGCAAATAAATGAAGGTGCCCGAAAGTTGGCCGCAAGGTTTAGCCCGCGAACTTCAGAGGCTCAGTTTAGCGGAACCGGCGAGTTTGCCAACCCCGTACCCATTTGGTCTCATTTGCGCCTGAATACCGATCGCGGCGGTTCCGTTGAGGCATTGCTAGCAAGCGCCGTGAGCGCGGGGTGATACTCGCCCCTATGGGATCGCACCTACTGGCCGCGGCCTTGGTGGCGCTCGGGATCGCGACGGATGCCCCGCCGAGCGATTGCCGGAGCGCGGCTGCTGGCTACGCGGCTGCCGTTGCCAGCGTGACGGAGGCGCTTCGCACCTACGAGCAGTGCGTGTCAGCGAGCGGCGGGCGCAACCAGTGTTCGGCTGAGTTCGACGAACTGGACGGCGCCCACCGTGATTTCGAGGATGCGGTTGCCGAGTACCGGCGGGCTTGTCCGCTGGCGCC
>WNFD01005510.1_pt1 | contig 15018 bp, 17 predicted proteins | sample 5400491 | NCBI WGS metagenome assembly WNFD01 (sample SAMN13153343, study PRJNA577476) | soil metagenome | isolation source: 120 cm saprolite under Douglas fir tree site 2 hole 2 replicate 2 | place: USA:California | collected 2015-04-18
CGAACGCGAGCGCGAGCGGAAGATCGCGTTTTGGATTTCGCACCTCGGCGGCGGTGAACGTCACGCTCGCCCACGCGTCGGCGGAGAAAAGCGCACCAACCATCGCAGCGCCGAATATGCCGAGCGAAGCAATCGAAATCGGACTCGCGCTGAAGAACGCGGTCGAGCTGCCGAAGTTCGCGTGTATCGCGGCCGGATTCGGCGCGATCAAACATCCGAGCGCCACGATCAGGCACAGCGAGAGAAGTTTTGCGCTGGTGAAGGAGTTCTGCAGCCACTTGCCCATGTCGAGACCGCGCAAGTTCGCCGCGGTGAGCAGCGCGATTACGATGATCGCGCCCGCGCGCTCGCCGGAAAGGCCGACTCCGCCCGCGCCAATCCACAGCTCCGAGCCGAGCGCTGGCCACATCACTCCGGCAAAGCGCGCGAACGCCACCGCGACCGCGGCGATCGTGCCCGTCTGGATTACCAGCAGCAGCGTCCAGCCGAACATGAACGCCCACATCCCGCCGTACGCCTCGCGCAGATAGACGTACTGCCCGCCCGCTTGCGGCATCATCGCGGCGAGTTCGCCGTACGCGAGTGCTCCTGCGATAGTCATCAGGCCCGCGACCAGCCAGACCATCAGCAGCGCGCCGGGCGTGCCGACCTGCCGCGTGATATCGGCCGACACAATGAAGATGCCCGAGCCGATCATCGAGCCTGCGACCAGCGTCACCGAGTCGAACAGGGAAAGGCCGCGCTTGAATTGCTCGGCGGATTGGACAGGCGTCTTAGCTGCGCTGGTCATCGTGTACCCCCCCTGGCTGGCGAACGCATGGTAGCATTCGTGGGCGGGGTATGCGCGATGTCCGAAGCGCGAACCCGATGAGTTTGATCTAATTCAAAATCGGCCTAGTCTGGAAGTTGAAGGGGAAAAACGCCTTGGCAACACAGCCGGACACTTTATAGGAGGCTTCGGATGCCGGTAAAGAAAAAATCGCGGAAAAAAGCGAAGCGCGGAGCGAATCCCGCGCTCAGGCAAGTCGAACAATTGCGCAAGACGGTCAAAATTCTCAAGTTAAAGCTCGAGCGCGAAATGAAGGCCCGCAAACTCGAAGCGCGTGTCAAGAGCGAGGCCAAAGCCGCCGGCGCGAAATTGACGACGCAACTCAAGTCGTTGCGCGACCAGGGGAAAAAGCTCGCCACCGAACTGAAATCCGCAATCAGCGATGCGAGCAAGCGCGAAGCGGCGCGCAAGGAAGCACTCGCCAAAATTGCGGAATTGAAGGCGCAGTATTCCAAGACCTCGACCGGGCTCCGCGCAGAGCTTTCGCAGAAGACCGCCGAGCTCCGTCGCAAGTCTGAGGAGTTGATGAAGCTCGCCGGCCAGTCGGCGCACCGCGCGGCCGAGATCATCCGGAGCGAGGAGCATCATCCCGCCGAAGCCGAAAAAGCTGGCGTGACGGAATCGTCGTATCATCCCGAGGAGCGGAGCCTCCCCAGCGAAGGCGCCTCTGGCGAAACTCAGGAACTTGAAGATCTAGATCGCAAGGATGACGACGGGATCTGACGAACAGCATCGCTAGCGCCCGCCTTTGAACGGGAACTCTGCGCGGGACCGGGGATTTTCGGGACAACTTATTCCGAATTGGACAGAACTATCCACGGCAGCGCCTTGCCCGAGCACACTCGGCGCGTTCTCAGGTAAGCGCTCCGTCAGCGAGTATCCCGCGCGCCGACGGCTCTGAACGGCGCGCGGGAACCCGCTTCAGAACGGCAGAGATATTACGGCGCCGCCGGGCTGGCCGCTGCGGCCGGACTTGCCTCAGCAGGGCTGGCCATCGCAGCGGGACTCGCCGCGTCGCTCGCCGCGGCGGAAGCCGCCGCATCGGGAGCCGCCGGGGCGGTCTCTTCGGATTTGCTGCATGCCGCGGCAGCGAAGAACATCGAAACTAGTGCCAGAAGCAGGACCTTGCGCATCGCTTTCTCCTTGATTACTCGGTGGTTCGCCTGAGCGCAAAACTCGAAACGGCCCAAGAATACGATAGGTGCGGCACAACTTCAAGCGCACAATTCGCGTCCTAAACGGAAATTCATGTCACGAATAATCCACCAGAGTTGCGAAATTTTTTGACTATTTCGCCGCCATCTGTATCATTCGATCATTAACAGCGCCCATGCGGCGGGTGATGTGGAGGGGTTACGGTGGAAGAGCGGCGCCTTTTTTTCGCGGGCAATGCGGATGCATCCCGTCACGGCTCTCGAATCGTCGAACACGATCTCGACATGGTACGTAGCGCGGAGCGTCCAGTGGCGGTTTCGGGACGGCTCTCGCGGATACTCAACTGGCTGATGCCGTCGGATCGAACCGTGGGACCGCCGATGCGTTCGGTGGCCCGCGAACTGGAAGAGAGTTTTCCGGCGCGCGACCTCTGAGGCTGGCACGCCGGTCCGGTATTCTGACCGAATTTTTGGCCGATATTCCGGCCTTCGATGCGGAGTCTTGCCGGTGGAAACCCCCAAACAGTTTTGGAGATTAAGATGAACGCGATCTCGCGGATCTCCAGCAATGCACCATGGGAACCAGTCGTGGCGTACTCGCGGCTGGTGAGGGCCGGCGACTATGTCGCGGTTTCCGGCACTACCGCCATCGACGAGCACGGGCTGGTCGTCGGCGCCGGACAAATGTACGTGCAGGCGCGCGAGGCACTCGCGAATATGCGCGCGGCGCTCGAGCGGGCGGGAGTTTCGCTGAGCGAGGTGGTCCGGACCCGGATGTTCGTCACCGACATCGGCCGCTACGCGGAGGCGGCGCGCGCGCATCGGGAACTCTTCGCCGACTCGCCCCCGGCGACCACGATGGTTGAAGTGCGCCGGCTTATTCATCCAGACATGATGATCGAAATCGAAGCCGACGCGTACGCGCTGACGCCGCCGAATTCCGCCAATCAGCCAAAGGCGAGGGCTGCATCGAAGCCGAAAACAACCCGCAAAGTTGTGAAGAAACCAGCTGCGAAGAAACCAGCCGCGAAGAAACCCGCGCGCCGAAAATAACGTTTACGGTTCGACTGCGGCGGAGTTCAGAGCCGCGGCGCCGCTGGCCGAGTGAAATGCGTTCGCGGCGGACATGATGTACGGCTCGGGGTAAGCACCAATCGCAATCGTGGCGAGCGCCGCGAGCCCAATCGCGGCGACCAACGCCGGGCGCGCGCTCATCCGATCGACCTCGATTCCGCCTTCCTGCATATACATCGCGACGATTACGTAAAAATAGTAATAGGCAGATATTACACTATTGAGTACTGCAATTATTACCAGTCCCACGTAGCCCTGATGCAATGCACTACTGAAAATATAGAACTTGCCGACGAAGCCGGCCAATGGCGGCACGCCCGTGAGCGATAGTAAGAAAATAGTCATTGCACCAGCAAGCAGCGGCTGCCGTTCGGCGAGTCCACGGAAGTCACTAATCAGATTACTAACTGCGCCGCGATGCTCGAGCGCGATTACTACTGCGAATGCGCCCAGGTTCGTGAACGCATAGCCGAGCAGGTAGTAGAGAATCGCGGGCCCGGACTGCACCCCCGCCGCCATCCCGAGCAGCAGATATCCGGCGTGCGCAATCGCCGAGTACGCGAGCATCCGCTTGATATTGGTCTGCACCACGGCGATCAGATTTCCGCCGGTCATCGTAAGCGCGGCAATTACCCAGAGCACCGATTGCCAATGCGGGCCTAGCGCGCCGAAGTCGACCAGGAACACGCGCAGAAAAGCGGCGAACGCCGCAAGCTTCACGCCCACCGCCATGAAAGCGGTTACCGGCGTCGGTGCGCCCTCGTAAACGTCGGGCGTCCACATATGAAATGGCACCGCCGCGACCTTGAAGCCGAAACCGATCACAAGAAGTCCGATGCCCAGCAACAGCATCGGATTCGAGCTCATCGCGCCGGTCGCGATTGCGTCGTGAATGGGCCCGAGCTTGATCGAGCCCGTCGCGCCATACACCAGCGCAATTCCGTAGAGCAGGAAGCCGGTCGAGAATGCCCCCATCAGGAAGTACTTCATCGCGGCTTCGTTCGACTTCGGGTTGTGACGCAGGATTCCGGCCAATACATACACGGTAATCGACATCGTCTCCAGGCCAAGGAAAATGACGATCAAATCGCCGGCCGTCGCCATTAGCATCATGCCCAGCGCGGAAAATAGTACTAGTGAGTAGTATTCGGCGCCGGGAATCCGATTCTCGGCTGCGTAGTCGAGCGACATCATCACGGTGAACATCGCGGCGATTAGAATGGCTATTTCGAAAAATGCCGAATAGGTATCGATTGCGATCGCGCCCGCGAATGCGACCCCGTTCTGACCGATGATTCCGAAGGTCAGCACCAGCGCGACGCCCAGCGATGCCAACGTCAGCAGACCGAGACCCTCGCTATCGTCTTCCGCAACGCGCAGTCCCGCCATCAGCACCACGATCGCGGCGAGCGTGACCGCGACCAACGGCAGCACCGGCAGCCAGACAATGTTGACGGCGCTGAGATCTAAGTGCGTCATGGTGCGGCCGCGGCGATCTGAGGCTCGCGAGTTGATAGACGTTTGATCGGAGCGCGTGCCGCAAGTCGCTCTGCGTCGAGGCGCGCTTGTGCGACATTGGTCCGCGCGAGCATCGCCGTCACCGAGGGCTCGATCCTGCTGATCAGCGGGCGCGGATAGAGTCCCATAAAGAGCATCAGCCCGATTATCGGCACCATCACCGCAATCTCGCGCGCGGTCAGATCGCGAATCGTTTCATTGACCGCTTTGGTGATCGGCCCAAACATCACCCGCTCATAAGTCCAGAGCATGTAGAGCGCTTCAAGAATGACGCCGAGCACGGCGATCGCAATCGCAGGCCTCATCCGGATAAAGCCTCCGAGCATGATCAGAAACTCGCCGACGAAACCATTCAGGCCGGGCAGTCCTATTGAAGAGAGCATGACGACCATGAAGATCGCGGCGTAAACCGGAACGCTGCGCCACAAGCCGCCGAACTCTGAAATTTCGCGCGTGTGCCGGCGCATATAGAGCATCCCGACCAGCAGGAATAATCCGCCGGTGGAAATGCCATGATTGAGCATCTGGTAAATCGCGCCGTCGACACCTTCGGGATTGAGCGCGAAAATTCCGAGCATCACGAAGCCCAAGTGACTAACCGACGAATAGGCAATCAGGCGCTTGAGGTCGGGCTGCATCATCGCGACCAGCGCGCCGTAGATAATTCCGATCACAGCTAGCGCCATGAATAGCGGGATCGCCTCAATAGCCACTTGGGGAAAGAGCGGAATCGCAAAACGCAAGAAGCCGTAGGTGCCCATCTTGAGCATCACGCCGGCCAGGATAACCGAGCCTGCCGTCGGCGCATTGGTGTGCGCATCGGGGAGCCAGGTATGCACCGGCCACATCGGAACTTTGATCGCAAAGGCCAGCGCGAATCCGGCGAACAGCCAGCGCGCCTCGGTCATCGTGAGCGGCACCTGGTAGAGCAGCGGCAAGTCGAAGCTGGTCCGGCCAAAATGCACGCGCGCGGAATAGACCAGGTACAGTATCGCGACCAGCATCAGCAGCGACCCGACCATCGTGAACAATACGAACTTTATGGCCGCGTAGATTTTGCGGCCGTGACCCCAGATGCCGATCAGGAAATACATCGGGATCAGCATCAGTTCCCAGAACATGTAGAACAGGAAGAGATCGACCGCGAGCAAAGTGCCAAGCAGTCCGCTCTCGAGCACGAGCATGAAAAAGCAGAACTCGCGGGGCCGTTCCTCGATATCGCCACCGCCGGAATAGAGTAGCGACAGAGTAATCAAAACAGTAGTCAGTAAGACGAGAAACAGACTAATGCCGTCGATACCAAGATGATAGCTGATGCCGAATGTTGGTATCCAGTCATACTGCTCGACGAACTGGTAGTCCGCGACCTTTGGATTGAACTCCGCAAGAACATAGAAGCTCAGCGCGAGCGGAATCAGCGAAAAAACAAACGCCGAGTTCCAAATCGCGCGCTCTTCCCTCTGCATCAAAATGAACAGAGAGCCGAGCAGCGGCAGGAAGATCAATGCTGTCAGCAAGCCACCGCTCATCAGCGCACCACCAGGTAGAGGTAGTAGGCCACGACGCCGAGCGCGCCGAGCAGGTAAACGAACACGTAATGCTGCACGTTGCCGGTCTCGACTCGGCGCGCGATTTGCCCCGACGCCTGCACCGTCAATCCCGCGCCAACCGCGGCGCCGTCGATCACCTCGGCGTCGATAGTGCGATTCAGTACCGTGTCGGAGATCCAGAACAACGGGCGTGTGACTATCAGATCGTAAAGCTCGTCGATGTAGTATTTGTTCAACAGCACGTTGTAGGCATCTTTGAGGCGCCACGCGAGCAGCATCGGGATTCCCGGCAGCCGCAGGTAAAAGATATACGCAAGCGCAGCTCCGAGAATCGAAGCGATCAATGCGGTAATAGACAAAAACACCGCACTCGCCTCGAACACCGGCCTGAAAGCGCCGACCGCCGGGTCGAGAAATCGCACGAACGCATTTCCCCAAAGCACGCCACTAGGCAACCCGACCCAGCCGCCGCCGATGGAGAGAATAGCCAGTACGATAAGCGGAATAGTCATTACGGCCGGCGACTCGTGGATATGATGCTCTTTGTCGGGATCCACGCGCGACTCGCCGAAGAACGTCATGAAAATTAGACGGAACATGTAGAACGAAGTGAGCGCTGCGGTGATTACGCCGAGTAGCCAGAGCCAGGAATGGCCGGAGTCGTACGCGGCTTCGAGAATCAGGTCTTTCGAGAAAAAGCCGGAGAAAGGAAAAAACGCGGCAATCGCACACGTCGCGATCAGCATCGTCACGAACGTGATCGGCAGCTTGCGCCAGAGCCCGCCCATCTTGTTCATGTCCTGCTCGCCGCCGAGCGCGTGCATCACCGAACCGGCGCACAAGAAGAGCAGGCCTTTGAAGAACGCATGCGTCATGAGGTGGAAGATGCCCGACGCGAATGCTCCCGAACCGACGCCGAGGAACATGTAGCCGAGCTGGCTGATGGTCGAGTAGGCGAGAACTTTCTTGATGTCGGGCTGCACGAGAGCGATGGTCGCGGCGAACAGAGCGGTAATCGCGCCAACAGTCGCAACCAGGTCGAGAGCGGTCGGCGCCATCGCGTAGAGAAAGCCGAGCCGCGCGATCATGTAGACGCCGGCAGTGACCATCGTCGCCGCGTGGATTAGCGCGCTGACCGGGGTGGGACCGACCATCGCGTCGGGCAACCACACGTAGAGCGGAAGCTGTGCCGACTTGCCGGTCGCGCCGATGAAGAGCAGAACCGCGGCCGCGGTAGTGGCGGCGCCAGCCATCAGCGGTGCGTTCGCGCGCAATTGAACGAAATCGAGTGTCCAGACGCCGTGCGCGCCCAGCGTCGCGGCAATCGTGAACATCCCGAGCAGAAAGCCCGCGTCGCCGATTCGATTTACTACGAATGCCTTGCGGCCGTTATACGCATATTGGGGGTTGGTGTACCAAAATGCGATTAGTAAGTACGAGCACAGACCGACGCCCTCCCACCCGACAAACATCATTAGTAAGTTGTCGGCGAGAATGAGTATTAGCATCGAGAGCGCGAACAGGTTCATGTAGGTAAAGAAGCGCGCGAAGTCTTCGTCGTGCGCCATGTAGCCGACTGAGTATAGATGTATGAGCGCGCCGACTCCGGTGACTATCATCACCATCACGCCAGAAAGCGCGTCGAGACGCAGTCCGAACTCGGCGTGGAATCGCCCGGCCTCGATCCATCCCCACATATGAGCTGTGAGAGCGCTTCCGGCCGGCATCGCAAGCAGTCTGAAAAAGGCCAAGGTCGCAACGGCGAAGGATGCGAACATCACACCCGGCCCGACCACGTTGACCGCGCCCCGGCCAGACCTTTGGCCGAGGAACAAGTTGAAGAGTACGCCGAGCGCCGGAAAAACCAGGATCAGCGTGAGCGCTGGAAATTCATCCGTCATCGCTACCATCGCATCAGGCTAAGTTCGTCGGCGTGGACAGTTGCTCGATTGCGAAAAGTCGAAATGATAATGCCGAGTCCGACCGCAGACTCGGCGGCCGCCACCGTCATCACGAAAAAGACGATCACCTGGCCGTCCATCGAACCGAGTCGGCTGCCAAGCGCGATAAATGAAAGATTGACCGCGTTCAGCATCAGCTCGATCGACATGTACATCACGAGAACGTTGCGCCGGATAATCACGCCGGCGACGCCAATCGCGAAAATGATCGCGCTGAGCGACATCATGTAGGTGAGCGGTATCATCCTTGGACTCGCTGCGATGCTGCTGCCGCGTCGCGGATTACCTGCGCTGCTGCGGCGTCGCGAATTACTCCGGCGGCTCGCGGGTCCGAGGAGCCCTCGCCCGCCGCATTTGGGATTCTCCGTGCGAGCGCCACCGAGCCAACCACAGCCGCCAATAGCAGCACGGACGTCACTTCGAAGGACACCAAATAATCGGTGAATAGCGTGCCGGCCAGACTCGCCAGCGAACCGTAGCCCACGGGCTCACGATACATTTTGACTTGGAGATGTGGAGCGGCAACGAAAAGAAAAAGCTCTGTCGCAAGCCCCGCCGCACCGAGCGAGCCGAAAATTTTGAGCGCGATATGACCCGTCTGTCCCATCTCGGTCTGCAGATTCAGCAGCCAAATCACGAAAAGAAAAAGCACCATGATCGCGCCGGCGTAAACGATTATTTGCAAGAAGCCGACCACGACCGCATCTTCGGCGATAAAAAAGATCGCGATGATCAACAGCGTCGAGATAAGCGAAAGCAGCGAGTGAATCGGATTGCGCTGGACCACGACGCCTAGCGCCGAAACAATCGCCAGCGCGCCAAGAAATAAGTACAGGAACGGCGGCATCATTGAACGCTCCCGGTCGCGACGATCACGAACGCCGTCACCATCACGTTGAATAATCCGAGCGGCACCAGCGCCTTCCATCCCAACTTCATCAACTGGTCGTAGCGAAAGCGCGGCAGCGTCCATCGCACCAGCCCGAGAAAGATGCAGAGCGCGAGCACTTTCACCAGGAACGCGACGATTCCGAGTAGCGATACTGCGAGCGCGGGCACGCTAAGAAACGCGCCGCCGGGAAAATGAAAACCGTCGCGCATGAGCCAGGGAACCTGCCATCCGCCGAGAAAAAACGTGGTCAACAGCATCGCGATTAGCGCCTGCTCGGCGAGATCGGTCAGCATGAAGACCGCCTGCTTGCCGCCGGAATATTCGGTGAAGTAGCCGAGGATCAGCTCGGACTCGCTCTCCGGCAGGTCGAACGGCACGCGCTTGGATTCCGCCGCGCCCGCAGTCAGCAAAAGAATGAACGCGAGCGGCTGCGTGAAAATTCCCCATCGCGGCAGAAATCCGAACCACACTCCGCCCTGCCCGCGCACGATTTCCTGCAGATTGAGCGTGCCGAACGTCATGACCACCGACACGATCGCGAGTCCCATCGCGAGTTCGTAGGAGATCATCTGCGCGGTCGCGCGGATTCCTCCCAGCAACGACCAGCGGTTATTCGACGCCCATCCCGCAATCGCGACGCCATACACGCCGAGCCCGAGCGTCGCGAGCAGGTAGAGCGCGCCGGCGTTGAGGTTGGTCGCCTGCAGATCGAAGACGCGCCCGCCGATCGAAATCGTGTCGCCAAACGGGATGATGACGAAAGTGATCATCACCGGGAACAGCGCGAGGAACGGCGCGAGCGTATGCAAAAACTTGTCCGCGCCATCGGGAATGAAATCTTCCTTGGTGAAAAGTTTTACCGGGTCGGCGATCAACGTGTTGATGATTCCGAGGTTCGGCAGCCCGAGCCGTTTGCCGAGCCCGGTGATCGTCGCGCGATTCGATCCGATTCGATCCTGGATCAGCGCGCTCCCCTTGCGCTCGAAATAGAGCAGGAAGATTGCCAGATGCAATCCGATCAAAATCATCAAGACCGCTTTGATCGCGCCGGCGATTAATTCAACTGTCACGTGCGGTAAGCTCGTCGATAAGTTTAAGCGTGCTTTCTTCGGTAAGGTTCTCGATGAAAGCGTCCTGGTTAAGTTGGAGCATCGGCGCGGTGCCACACGAAGCGAGGCATTCGACCGAGCCGAGCGTGAACCTGCCGTCGGGCGTGGTCTCACCGATTTCGATTTTGAGTTTGCGCCGGATGCAATCCACGATTTTGTCGGCCCCGCGCAACCGGCAGGACAAGTTGGTGCACACGTCGAGGATGTAGCGGCCGACCGGCCTGCGATGGAACATCGTGTAGAATGAAACCACCGCGCGCACATGGGCCGGCGGCAGTTCCATCAGGTGCGCGACGTAGTCTTGCGCCGCGTCGCTGAGCCATCCGAACTCGCGCTGCGCGATCCACAGTGTCGGCAGCAGCGCGGCCTGCCGCGTCGGATAACGGCCGAGCAACTCGTGATACTCGGTCAGCGCCGACGGCGAAAACTTGGGCTCCTGGCTCTGAGGCATGACAGGTATTACTGAACCTTTAAAACCGAAGTTCGCGAGTTCGGGAATCTAATGATTGGTATCTAAAATTTCAGAGCCGCGCCAGAGGCGTACGAGCATCCGCAACTCTGATCGCGAACTTGCGGGTGCGGGCGGAACGGGTTATCTATCGTCGGCGATTGCGAGGCAACGGCGCTCCACGATTTTTAGGTCGCGAGACGCCGCATGACTGGCACTAAGATGCGAATTATTGCGGGAGAGGCTCACGGCCGGCGGCTCAAAGCGCCGCGCGGGTTGCACACGCGGCCGACTTCGGCGCGGGCGCGCGAGTCGATCTTCTCGCGCCTCGCGGTGCGGATGGATCTCGCGGGGGTGCGGGTGCTCGATATTTTCGCCGGCAGCGGCTCGCTTGGTATCGAGTCACTTTCGCGCGGCGCCGCATCTGTCAACTTTATTGACTCATCGCGCGACGCCGCGGCTGCGATTCGCGACAACCTCGCGCAGCTTGGACTCGCCGATCGTGCGCGCGTGATCGTATCCGATGTGCGCCGAGCGCTCGGCGAACTCGGCGGCTCGCACCAGGCGTTCGATTTGGTTTTCGTCGACGCTCCCTTCAAGGACGACATGAGCGCGGAGGTTCTTACTCTGCTTGACAGCTTCGACCTGGTCGCACCGGGCGGGTGGATAGTGATGGAACAATCCAAGCGCGCGCCGGATGCACCGCCTGCTCCGAGCGGTCATGAGCGCGTATTGGTTGCAACAATCGGCGATCATAGGATCGCATTTTATCGGCGGCCGTCTGGGGCGCCGGACGACAATTGATGGCCAAACGAGATGACGAGCAAAGGCAAAGAGCGCACCCCGCTGGTCGCGGTTTATCCCGGCAGCTTCGATCCGATTCACAACGGCCACGTCGACGTCATCCGCCGCTGCGTCGCGATTTTCGACGAAGTGATCGTCGCCGTCACCTACAATCCGCACAAGGACGCCGCGCTTTTCAGCGGCGACGAGCGCGTCGAAATGATTCGCGAGGTCATCCGCGACCTCGAACCGCGCGCCCGGGTGGACAAATTCAGCGGACTGTCGGTGGACTACGCGGAACGAATCGGCGCCAAGGTGCTGATCCGATCACTGCGCGCGGTAACTGACTTCGACTACGAGCTGCAGATGGCGCAGATGAACAAGCAGATGAGCCCCGGCGTCGAGACAGTCTTCATGTTCTCGAATCCGCGACTTTTTTTCAGTTCCTCGCATCTCATCAAGGAAGTCGCCGGCTACGGCAAGCGTCTGCCTGAACTGGTGCCCGAGCTTGTGATCGAACGCCTGCGCGCAAAGCTCAAAGTCCGCTGAGGCCGTCGCGCTTTCGCCGGAGCGGTTCTTTCAAGTTGCCGCCGCAGATACAATCTCGTGAGCCAAATCCGTGATGCGGAAATTTTGGATTTTTGACTTTGGATTTAACGATGCTGAAGCTTAACCGCAGAATCGCCGCTATCAAGCCCTCCGCAACTCTCGCCGCCGATGCGCGCGCGACTGAAATGAAGCTCGCGGGTATCGACGTCATCTCGCTGGCCGCCGGCGAGCCGGATTTCGACACGCCCGAGAATATAAAACAGGCCGCGAGCAAGGCGCTGGCCGCCGGTCAGACCAAGTACACCGCGGTGAGTGGAACCGCCGCGCTGAAAAACGCGATCAAGCTGAAGCTCAAGCGCGACAATCAGCTCGACTACGAACCGAGCGAAATAATCGCGTCGGCCGGCGCCAAGCAGGCGGAAGCCAACGTGATCAACGCGCTGTTCGACGAGGGCGACGAGGTGATCATCCCAACTCCCGCGTGGGTGAGCTTCGCCGCGATGGTCTCGCTCGCGGGCGCCGCGCCGAAATTCGTGCCGTGTCCCGAAGCCACCGGCTTTCTGCTCGAGCCCGACACGCTGCGCCGCGCGATCACGCCACGCACGCGCGGAATCATCCTCAATTCGCCGTCGAATCCGACCGGCGCTGTTTATGGCGCCGAGCAACTCTCCGCGATCGCCAAGGTGCTCGTCGACACGGACCTATGGGTGATGTCCGACGACGTCTACGAGCACATCGTGTACGAGGGACTGGCGCCGCACATCTTCCATCTCGAGCCGCGGCTCAAGTCCAGGAGGCGATCGCGGCGGCGGGCCGCTTGCAGAGCCAGAACAGCGGCAACCCGAACTCGATTACGCAGGCCGCCGCGATCGAAGCGCTGACCGGACCGCAGGACGAGCTCAAGCCGATGCTCGAAGCGTTTCGCAAGCGCAACGCACTCGTCGTCGAGCGCGTGCGCCGCATTCCGGGATTCAAGCTGCCTAACGTGCCGCAAGGCGCCTTTTATGTTTTCCCCAACGTGTCGGAATTGCTCGGCAGCACGTTCAACGGCAAACAAATCGTCGACGGCGACCAGCTCGCGGCTTACCTGCTCGACGAAGCGCACGTCTCGATGGTCGGCGGCAACGATTTCGGCGCCCTCGAGCACGTCAGAATTTCGTACGCGACTTCGACCGAAAATCTGAACAAGGCATTTGACCGCGTCGAACGCGCAGTCGCGAAATTAAAGGGATAGCGTCAGCGCTTGCCGGTCTCTAGGAAGTGTACGTAGTCGCCGAGAATCTCGGCGTGATCGAACGCGAGCGGCGAAGGCGGCTTGCGCGGATCGAAAAGCGCCACGGTCTTTGCATCGTCGGCAGCGCGCGGCTCTCCGCTGGCGCGCGCGACGTACACAATAGTTATCGTTTGCCCGCGCGGATCGCGATCGGGCCGCGAATAGACGCCGAGCAGTGCGCGAATCTCGACCTCGAGCGAGATCTCCTCGCGCGCTTCACGCATCGCCGCCTGCTCAACCGTCTCACCGAAATCGACAAAGCCGCCAGGAATCGCCCACCCAAGCGGAAAATTCTTGCGCTCGATAAGAACGATCTTATCGCCAATCTCAGCGATTACGTCAGCAGCGACCGGCGGGCATTGTGGACGAGGCATATTCTCAATCTAACACGTGATGCAGCTAGCGCGCTCAACCCAAGCCCTAACCCCTTCCCTCGAGGGAAGGGGAACAATCGCGTGGGGGCGGGCTCGGCGTCTGCATAGCTGGCGCGCTCATGCGATTGACAAGCGGGTCTGCGGACCACAAAGTTCTGGGACATCGTGATGCGCAATACAAAGAACTTATGCAAGTAGCCCGGCTATACGATTTCGGCGATATCCGCGTTGAGGAAAGTGCGCGGCCCGAGGTCGGTCCCACCGATATCCTGGTCCGTGCGAGCGCATGCGGGATCTGCTCGGGCGATATCATGCCCTGGTATATCAAGCGCAAGGCGCCGCTGGTGCTCGGCCACGAACCGGTCGGGACCGTCGAGCAAACCGGCGCCGCGGTGCGAGATTTCAAGCGCGGCGAGCGCGTTTTCGTACATCATCATGCGCCATGCTTTCAGTGCGCCGCATGCCGGCGCGGCGAATATGTGCAGTGCCCGACCTGGCGCGCGACCAACATTAATCCGGGTGGAATGTCCGAATTTTTTCTGGTCAGCGCCGCAAATCAACTCGACACGCTGCGGCTGCCCGACTCGGTCGCCGACGCCGACGGGGTGCTGATCGAGCCCGCCGCGTGCGTGGTCAAGTCGCTCCGCCGCTCGGGACTCAAAGCCGGCGAAACAATTTTGATCATCGGGCTCGGCATAATGGGCATGATGCACGTGAAGATCGCGCGGCATCTGGGCGCCGGAATGATCATCGGCGCCGACCTATTTCACTCGCGCGCGAACGGCGCTGTGGAACTCGGCGCAGATCGAGGAATCGTCGTCGCCGGCGACAACATGATTTCGCAGGTGCGCGAAATCACCAAGGGTGCGATGGCCGACGTTGTAATCGTAGGACCGGGCACCTCCAAGGCAATCGCGGCCGGAATCGCCGCGGCCGGCAAGGGCGCGACCGTCGTGCAATTCACCGCGACGCCGCCCGAGGACGAGCTGACGCTGAAGCCGCACGATCTCTACTTCAACGAAACGCGGTTGGTGCCGAGCTATTCATGCGGCCCCGGGGAGACTCGCGAGGCGCTGTCGCTGGTCCAGCGCGGCATTATCAACGCCGCCGAGCTGGTGACCCATCGTTTCCCGCTGGCGCAAATCACCGAAGCATTCGCAACTGCGCAGAAGCCCGAGTCGCTGAAGGTGATCGTCACCTTCTAGGAAAACGGCCTCGTGGCGGCGCCAGAAACCTAACCCCTAACCCTTTCCCTTGAGGGAAGCAGAACAATCGCGTTGGGAGGAAGTGGCGACTGAGCGCTTGATAGCGCTCCTCACGAAACGTCCCTCCGAGCGCAAGGCGAGACTATATTGTCCAATAGTCAGAAAAAGGGAACGCCACGAACTGAGTAATCAGCGCTGCTCGCAATGAGGCAAGTCAAACGAGTGCGGCTGCATATGCAACCGCCCTCGTTACTATCAAGCCTGAGCTAAATTACGGAGTTGCGGGAGCCGGAGCTGGA
>WNFD01004399.1_pt1 | contig 15015 bp, 8 predicted proteins | sample 5400491 | NCBI WGS metagenome assembly WNFD01 (sample SAMN13153343, study PRJNA577476) | soil metagenome | isolation source: 120 cm saprolite under Douglas fir tree site 2 hole 2 replicate 2 | place: USA:California | collected 2015-04-18
AAGCATAATCCGTACTCGTTCCCAGCCGACTACCCGGGCGTGATCGGCGTGGCAGCGGTCACGCAGGCGGGCCAGCCCGCGTACTTCTCTAGCGAGAACCTGTCGGTTCAGGTCGCGGCGCCAGGAGTCAACGTGCCGGCCCAGGGCAGGGGCAGCAAATACTGGGTCGTGAGCGGGACTAGTCCCGCCTGCGCGCTTACCGCTGGAGTCGCGGCGCTGATCAAATCCAAGTACCCAAAGCTCACGGCGGCGCAGGTGCGGAGCGCCATTACCCAGTCCACTTCGAACCGGCCGCATGGTGGCTACAACGATCAGGTCGGATTCGGCGCGGTGGACGCCGCTGCGGCCTTGCGGATGGCCGGCAAGCTGGCCAGCCAGGTGCCTGGCGGCCAGACACGCTCGGGAAGGGCAGCTGCTTCGGGCAACTTCGGTAACGGCCTGGCCGGCGTTCAAGCCTTCCCCGTGCCGCCCAGAGGACGGCAGAAGCTACTGGTGTTCGGGGGGATCGGCGCCGGCGGGCTGCTCTTCGTGGTCCTCGCGCTCTGGCTGCTCGTCAGGGGCAGACGCAAGAGGAAAGCCGCCCGGCGTGCATGGTCGGCGGCTCAGCCTGTCCCCCCTGGCCGCCTGGGCTTGGTTGGCGCGGCTGGTGCGGCAGCGACCAGCGGAACAGCTCTGGATGTGCGGTACCCGGCTCAGATCTACCCGTCGCAGCCGTACGGCCACGGTCTGCCTGTTCAGGGTTACCTTGGCCAGCCTGGTCAGGGCTTCCCAGTGCCCGGCTATCTCGGCCAGCCTGCGGAAGCCCAGCTAGCCCCGGGTGAGTACGGCCAGGTCCAGCCGCCGCTCGGGCCCGGCCGGTTTGGTCCTGGCCAGCCTGGACAAACCGGCCAGCCGGGTCAGCCGACCCGCGGGTACGCCGGCCAGCCAGGCCAGGCACTCCCCGGGTACGCCGGGCCCGGGTACGCCGGCCCGCCAGGTCAGCCGCCCCCCGGGTACGCCGGGCCCGGGTACGCCGGCCCGCCCCCGCCAGGTCAGCCGCCCCCCGGGTACGCCGGGCCCGGGTAGTACTCGAGCCAGTCATATCCCGGCCAGGCCTTCGCGCCAAAGGGCCACCAGGCTTCCGGCGGTCAGGACAACGCCGGCCAGGACAACGCCGGCCAGGATGATTCGAGCGAATCAGAATGGCCGTTCGATGACGGGCCTAGCGAGGCGGCTCAGCCGGCGACGACGGTTCCCCGGCTTCCGGTTCCGCCGCGGCCGCTGGAGCAGCGCCAGGATCTGGTCGTCCCGCCTTTGTCATCGCGCCCGACCGAACGTGACGTAGCCGACTGGCGTTCGGAACAGAGTCAGCGCACTGTGATCCCGCCAGGCAGGACCCTGCTTCCCGAACCGGACACCGGCCGCTGGCTCGACGACCCGCTGACCAGCCCGCGTTATTCCCGAGATGCCCAGCCTGGCGGGGAATCGGGGGCACGAGGATTTCGAAGCGACTGGCTGACGCGCCGGGAAGGAGTCACCACGCCGACCTCCCCGCCAACCCCACCTGCCCGGCCCGACAGGCCCGAACCGCCGGTGCAGCCCGCACAACCACCTAGGACCGAACAACCTCTCACGACGCCCCAACCCATTAGGACCGAGGAATCCATCAGGACCGAGGAGTCCATCAGGCCCGAGCAACGGGCGGAGCCGGCCGGGCAGGCGCAGGCTGCGCAGCCCTCCGCAGCGGCTTGGGGCCAGCAGGGGCCAGTGCTGGATGGGTCGAATGCGGAGACACCCGCGCGCCAGCCGTCCGAGCAGGCGGAACCGGTCATGCGGTCGGTCTGGGAGCCACTGACCAGGCATCGGCCAAGCCCAGCTCGATCGGCGTCTGAGCAGACCGTCGAGCACCCAAGCCCGATCGCGAGGTCGGGCACGTGGGCGTCGGCCGCGTGGGAAGCCAGACTGGGTCAGCAGCCTGCCACCGCTCGCAGAACTGAACCAGGGATGCCAAGTCCGGCCGCTGCCGAACCTGACTCTCTGTCACCTGCTCAGGAAGCGCTTCCCGCCGCCGACCCCGAGCGGGAACGCCAGGCTGACATCGAAGCGGGACTGTCGGCCGCATCACCCCCCGGCCAGCCGCCGCGCGAGTTGGTGCCGCGGCAGTCCGCCCCGCCCAGCACTGAGCCGTTGCCGAACCGGCAGCCTCGGCCGCCGGCCGAGCCTCGGCCGCCGGGCCAGCCTCAGTCGCCGGCCGAGCCTCAGTCGCCGGCTGAGCCTCTGCCGCGCCGCCAGCCCATGACGCACCTGGCCGCTCCGCTCCGGCGGGAGCGCCAGTCGCAGCCAGGACGGCAGTCCGAGGCCGGACGCCAGCACCAGGCGGACCCCGCGGAGCCACTGCCGAGCGTCTGGGACACCTGGCGGCCGGCCGCAGCCGCCAAGCGTGCGGCCCAGGCAGATGGCTCCGATCCGGCTGATGACAACGCGTAAGATCCGGCCGTCCGGCGCTGAGATCGGCGACTTCGCGAGCCGAGTCCTTGAGGTGGTCGAGTCAATCCCGCCCGGGCGCGTCATGTCCTACGGCGACGTCGCCGAATTCATCGGCGTTGGCGGGCCGCGGCAGGTCGGCCGAGTGATGGCCCTCTGGGGCGGCGGCGTTCCATGGTGGCGCGTCGTGCATGCGGACGGCAGTCTGCTGCCCGGCCACGAACGCGAAGCGCTACGGCATTACCGCCGGGAGGGAACGCCGCTGCGGATCGGAGCCGACGGTAAGCCAGGGCGGCTGGACATAGCAACGGCGCACTGGCCAGCCGAATCGTAGCCAATCTAAGCCGGCCCGACACGCCGGCCGGCCAACTCTCCAGCGAAGTGTCGGTGCCGGATGCTGGAATGCATAGGACATGGATAGGCAGCCGCCCGCATACCGCCTGGTTCGCCGGCCGATCACAGCGGCGGAGCCGCCGGTGCTCGACCGGGCGCAGGCCCAGGTTGTCGGCCATTCAGGCGGCCCATTGCTGGTGCTCGCCGGCCCAGGAACCGGCAAGACAACCGCGATCGTCGAGACGGCGGTGGACCGGATCGTGGGCCGGGGCCTGGATGCCAGCCGGGTCCTGGTACTCACCTTCAGCCGCAAGGCGGCGCAGGAGTTGCGCGGGCGGATCACACTGCGGCTCAACCGCACGACCACCGCGCCGCTCGCCCTGACCTTCCACAGTTACGCCTACGCCCTTGTGCGGCGCGAATCGGTATTCGCTGGCGAGGAGGCGCCGATCCTGCTGTCCGGGCCTGAGCAGCTGCAGGAGGTCAGGCGGATGCTGCGCGGCGAGGCATCGGACGGCGCCAGGCATTGGCCGCAGCGGCTGGGACCGCTTCTAGCCACCCGCGGCTTCGCGGCCGAACTGCGCGATTTCTTGCTCCGCGCAGCCGAGCGCGGCCTTGATGGTGCACAGCTGGCGCGGCTGGGGCGGCGGCTGGACCGCGACGACTGGGTGGCCGCCGGCGGCTTTCTGACCAGGTACGCAGCGCGGTTCGACCTGGCACCTGTGCCGGCCTACGACTACGCGGAGATCATCAGGATCGCCGGGCAGCTGCTGGCCAGGCCGGAGATCAGGCAGCGCGAGCGGCTCGCCTACGACGTGGTCCTGGTCGATGAGTATCAGGACACCGACCCGGCGCAGGAGGAGCTGCTACACGCGCTGGCCGGCGACGGCCGCGAGCTGATCGTCGTTGGCGATCCTGACCAGTCGATCTACGCGTTCCGCGGCGCGGACTCCGACGCGATCGGCCGGTTCCCGGCACGGTTCCGCGCTCCCGACGGCCGCCACGCGGCCGTGACCGCGCTGGGGACCTGCCGGCGCAGCGGTCCGGGCCTGCTGGCGGCATCGCGCCGGGTGGCCGTCAGGCTCCCGGCCGTCCGGCTGCCCGAGGTCAGGGCTACCGCTCGTTCGGTTTCCGAACAAGATCACCGGGCGCTGGTCCCGCTGCCTTCCGCCAGCCTCGGCGAGACGCGGGTCGTGATCGCCGCAAGCGAGCGGCAGGAGGCGGCGCTGGTCGCCGACACGCTCCGGCGGGCGCACCTGATCGAGCACGTTCCCTGGTCGTCGATGGCAGTGCTCGTCCGGTCGGCGGTCCGCCAGGTGCCTGCCTTGCAGCGGGCGCTGTCGAGCGCCGGGGTTCCGGTCGCCGTCGCCGGAGACGAGCTGCCGCTGGCCGACGATCCGGGGACTGGCCCCTTGCTGCGCCTGATCGGCTGCGCGCTTGAGCCGCAGGCACTGACCGAAGACGTGGCGGCTGACCTGCTGACCGGGCCGCTCGGTGGCACCGACGCGCTCGGCCTGCGCAGGCTGCACCGGCTGCTCAGGCAGCGCAACGCCGCGCAGATGGCCAGTCAGGACCCTGACCCGGGCGACGAGTCGGTCGGTCCCGCGGATCCAGCAGCGCCGCTCGCGGCAGCGCTGCTGGATCCCCGGCTACTGTCGGCCGCCGGCTGGCGGCCGGGTCATGCCCTGATCGCGGCGGGCGAGGCGCTCGCAGCAGCCCGCCGGATCGCTGGCCTGCTCGCCGTGGCGAGAGCGGCCACAGCCGCCGGGACGGCCCAGGAAGTGCTCTGGGCGGTCTGGGACGCCACCGGCCTGGCGAGGCAGTGGCAGGCCGCCAGCGCAGCCGGCGGCACCCGTGGCGCGACCGCGGACGCTGACCTGGACGCCGTGCTGGCTCTGTTCGACGCCGCGGCTCGGTTCGACGCGCGGATGCCAGCAGGGTCGATGGCGGTCTTCATTGACAGCCTGACCGGCCAGGAAATCGCCGGCGACTCCCTCGCCGAACGGGCACAGCGCGGGGAGGCCGTCACCATCTCGACCGCGCACCGGGCCAAGGGCCTGGAATGGGATCTCGTCGTGGTCGCCGGGGTGCAGGAGGGAATCTGGCCCGATCTACGCCTGCGCGGCTCCCTGCTCGGGATGGACGAGCTCGTCGAGGCCGCCGACCGCGGGCTTGACCCGACCGCCGGCGCTGCCTCGGCATCGGATGCGGCCGCGGTCGCCCTCAGCTCGAAGCTGCTCGACGAGGAGCGGCGACTGTTCTATGTCGCGGTTACGCGCGCTCGCCGCGCGCTGGTCGTGACCGCGGTCGGCGGCGAGGACAGCGAGGAACGCCCGTCCAGGTTTCTGGGCGAACTGGCCGGAGACCAGCTCGCGATCGAGGACGTAGCCGGCATCGGCAGGCGCTGGCTTTCGCTGCCCGCCCTGACCGCCGATCTTCGCCGGGCTGCTGCCGACCGGGGACTGCCAAGGCCTGTCCGCGAGGCAGCGGCCGCTCAGCTGGCCAGGCTGGCCGTGGCAGGGGTAGCTGGAGCAAGTCCAGCCCAGTGGTACGCCCGCACGCAATGGTCAGGCTCAGGGCCGATCAGCGACGGCGAGGTCAGGGTGTCTCCCTCACAGGTGGACAAGTTCGTCACCTGCGGGTTGCGCTGGCTGATCGAGTCGGCGGTCGGCGCCGGCCCGCCGTCGGTCGCCGGTCATCTAGGGACCGTGATCCACGCGGCGGCTGCGCTCGTCGCCGAGGGCGCCGACCAGGCTGACATCGCGGGCCGGATCGACGAGATCTGGCACCAGCTTGACTTCGGCAGCGTCTGGTACAGCTCCAGGCAGCGCGAGACCGCGAGCCAGATGGTGGCCAGGTTTGTCGACTGGCACCGGGCGAACCGGCGCGAGCTGATCGCCATCGAGCAGAAGCTGCGGGTCAGGATCGACGACGTCCTGGTCTCAGGCCAGGTGGACCGGCTGGAGCGCGACGCGGACGGCAGGGCCGTCGTCGTGGACCTCAAGACGGGCTCATCGAAGCCGCCCGCCGCCGATCTCGAGCGGAACCCGCAACTCGGCGTGTACCAGCTGGCCGTGCTGCTCGGCGCTTTCATCGAGCTGGGTGCGACCGAGCCGGGCGGCGCCGAGCTGGTTCACGTCGGCAAGGCGGCCAGGCCCAAATCGGCGACCGTGCAGGGCCAGCGTGCGCTGGCCGACGACCCGGACCCGAGCTGGGCCCAGACGCTCGTCAAAGAGGCCGCCGCGGCGATGGCCGGCCCGCAGTTCAAGGCGACGGCCAATGACGGCTGCAGGCGCTGCCCGGCGGCGACAAGCTGCCCGGTAGACGAGCGCGGCGGTCAGGTGACGCCGTGAGCCAGCTGACACTCTGGAACGACGATCCGCCGCCCGCCGACTCCGACCGGCCGCCCCGGTTCAGCCCGGCACAGCTGGCGCGGCTGCTCGGAATCGACGAGCCGACTCCCGAGCAGTCCGCGGTCATCAGCGCGCCGCTGGCCCCGTTGGCGGTGATCGCCGGAGCCGGTTCTGGCAAGAGCGAGACCATGGCCGCCCGGCTTGTCTGGCTGGTGGCGAACGGCTACGTCCGGCCCGAGCACGTCCTGGGGCTCACCTTCACGCGGAAGGCGGCCGCCGAGCTTGCCGGGCGGGTCAGGACGCGGCTCGACGGGCTGCGCCGGGTCGGGCTGGCTGTTGCTCGGGCGGGTCAGCCGGGCCGGACCGGCTCGCCGGTCCGGCCCGGCCAAACTGCCCCGGGCCGGGACTGGCCGGACGAGGCTGATCTGGCCGGTGATCCCGTCATCGCGACGTATCACTCCTACGCCGGGCGGCTGATTGCCGATCACGCGTTGCGCGAAGCGCTTGAGCCGACAATGCGGCTGATCACCCCGGCCGTGGCCTGGCAGCTGGCGGCCAGGATCGTGGCCGCATACGACGGGCCCATGGATGCGGTCGACTGGGCGCCGGTGACCGTGACGGCCGCCGTCGTCGAGTTGTCCGGCGAGCTTGCCGAGCACCTGCGGAGACCCAGCGACGTGCTCGAAGCTGGCGACTGGCTGCGGCGGCGACTCGCCGAGGTCCCAGCAGGCAAGCGCCGGCTGGCCGAAGCGACGATCAAGTGCCAGCGCGTCCGCGAGCAGCTACTGCCGCTGGTGCGGGCCTATGCCGCCGCCAAGGCTGAGCGCGAGGTCATCGATTACGGCGATCAGATGGCGCTCGCGGCGCGCATCGCCATCGCCCATCAGGAGGTCGGGGCGGCCGAGCGCGCCAGGTACCAGATCGTGCTGCTCGACGAGTTCCAGGACACCAGCCACGCGCAGCTTGAGCTGATGCGCGCGCTGTTCGGCGGTGGGCACCCGGTGACCGCCGTCGGTGATCCCTGCCAGTCGATCTACGGCTGGCGCGGGGCAAGCGCGGGGAACATGCGGCGGTTCGCTGACAAGTTCCCGCCAGCCTCCGTTGTCGATGGCACAGCCAGGGCAAGCGAACGTGCCGAAGTCCGGCTGCTGTCGACTAGCTTCCGCAACACCGGCAAGGTGCTCGACGTCGCCGCTGCGATCCAGCGCGACCTCCGGCAGGTCGCGCCTGAGGTGCCCAGGCTGATCGCACCGCCGCAGCGGGCTAACCGCGGCGCCGTCGTCTGCGCGTTGCTTCCGACCAGCGCTGACGAGGCCCGCTGGGTCGCCGAGCAGGTCGCAGGGCTGCTGAGGCTGCCTGGCGGGCTGGCGCCAGACGGGCAACCATGGCCGGATGGACGGCAGGACAGCGTCCGGCCCTCCGACATCGCCGTGCTATGCCGGAAACGCAGTCAGTTCAGCGCGCTGCGGACCGCGCTTGAAGCCGAGGGCATCCCGGTGGAGGTTGTCGGGCTCGGCGGGCTGCTGACCGTGCCCGAGGTCGCCGACATCGTGGCAACGCTGCGGGTGCTGCACAGCCCGGCGGCATCGGACTCGCTGATCAGGACACTCACCTCGGCGCGGTGGCGAGTAGGCCCGCAGGACCTGGTCGCAATCGGGGCGAGGGCGCGGGGACTGGCCAGGGATCAGACCGGCGCGGCAGGCGAGGATCCCTCCGAGCGCCCTGTTGAAGCTGACGAAGATCATCTGACCAGGGCGGTGGCCGACTTCACCAAGGATGCCGGCAGCCTCGTCGAGGCGCTCGATGATCTTGGTAATCCCGCGGCGTACTCGGCCGAGGGCTATCCGCGGCTGTCGGCGTTGGCCGCTGAGTTGCGGGCGCTGCGCCGGCATGTCGGGCGCCCGCTGCCCGAGCTGGTGACCGAGGTGGAGCGGGCGCTCGGGCTGGACGTCGAGGTCGCGGCGCGGCCGGGGAGCAGCCCGGCTGCGGCACGCGCAGATCTTGACGCCTTTGCCGATGCGTCTGCGGCGTTCGCGGGGGACGCTCAGGAGCCGACGCTCGGCGCGTTCCTCGCGTACCTGACGGCCGCTGAGACCGAGGAGTTCGGGCTGGAGGCTGGCCAGGTCAGCGACACCGACGCGGTCAAGCTCGCGACCGTGCACTCGGCCAAGGGGCTGCAGTGGCCGGCCGTGGTCGTGCCTGGACTGGCCGCGGGGACCAGGGCGCAGAACTTCCCGGCCAGGCAGCGGATGACGACGCGGTGGACGGACAATCCGCGGCTGCTGCCGTTCTGGCTGCGGGGCGATGAAGCTGACCTGCCGGCGCTGGCCGGACTCGACCCGGACTCGCTGGCCGCGTTCGGCCACGCCTGCGCAGACCGGAATCTGGCCGAGGAACGCCGGCTGGCCTACGTCGCCGTGACGAGGGCCGCCTACTGGCTGGCCTGCACCGGGTACTGGTGGGGCGCGGGCAAGAGCCCGCTTGGCCCGTCGCCGTTCCTGCAGGAGGTGGCTGACAGCTGCCGGGACGGCGCTGGCGTTGTCGCGGCGTGGGCAGACGTACCGGAGGATGGCGCCGAGAACCCGGCCCTGGCTGAACCGCTGACCGCGTTCTGGCCCGAGCCGCCCGGCGGCGCCAGGTATGACGCGATCCGCGAGGCAGGTGACATGGTGACCGCCGCCGCCGCTGCGATGGCTGCCGGAGCCACTGCCGAAGCCACTGCCGGAACCGCTGCCGGGACGGTTGCGCAATCTGGCAGCGCGGCGGGTCACGACGCCGCGGGGATCCCGGGGGGTGCCGCGGTGCCCGCCCGGTACGCGGACCTGGTCGCCGGCTGGGCAGCCGACGCCGACCTGCTACTCGCCGAGCGGTCGCGACGCCGGTCCGACGGGCCAATCCCGGTCGAGCTGCCGCGGCGCTTCGGCGTCTCGGCGCTCGTCACGATGGCCAGGGACCCAGCTGTGCTCGCCGCGCAGATCAGGCGGCCGATGCCGCGCCCGCCTGCGCCGCGGGCAGAACGCGGAACGGCGTTTCACCGCTGGCTCGAGGAGCGGTTCGGCCAGATGAGGCTGATCAACATTGACGACCTCGCGGGTGCCGTCGACGCGGACCTCGTCGCCGACGACGCCGACCTGGCCGAGCTCAAGTCGCGATTCGAGGCGGGGCAGTGGGGGCAGCGCTGGCCGGCCGAGGTCGAGATGCCGTTCGAGACCAGGGTGGGTGACCGGCTGGTCCGCGGCAGGATTGACGCGATCTTCGCCGACGCTCCAGGCGGCGGGTTCGATGTCGTCGACTGGAAGACGGGCCGGCCGCCGCGCCCTGGCCGCGAGGAGCGCGCGGCCGCCGTGCAGCTGGCCTCGTACCGGCTGGCCTGGGCCGCACTGGCCGGAGTGCCGGTCGATGAGGTGCGGGCCGCGTTCTATTACGTGCGCGATGACCTGACCATCCGCCCGGCCGACCTGCTCGACGCCGCCGGCCTCGCCGCGCTGATCGACGAGGTTCCGGCCGCCGAATCGCCGTGACCAGGGCGGCGTGTCTTTTTGTTGAGGAATCTTGACGTAGCGTCTTCTGTGCTGATAGATCGGTCCAATACGCCGAGTTTGGTTATCGTCATTCGTCAGCAAGCCTCGAGGGGGAGCCAAACTATGGCCCTGATAGCTCGCCGTGCCATCATCGCCGCCGGTGCCACGTGCGCGGTCGCGCTTGGCGCGGTTGCGAGCGTTCCTGCGGAGGCCGCAGCGGCGCCGGCCGCCAGCTGGCACGTGGCCAAACTGCTGAATCTTCGCCATTTCCGAAACTTGATCGGGCTGACCGCCACCGGCCCGAACGACGCGTGGGCGTTCGGGAACGGGGCCAGGCACCCTGCCGTCCTGCACTGGAACGGGACAAGCTGGACGGGATCGACGCTACCCGGGGCTTTTGCGAGGCCCGAGAACGCATCATCGACGGGCCCGAGGAACGTCTGGGCCTCGGGTGAACGGTGCAACGCAGGGCCGCCATCCCCGCCCGGATTCTCAGCGTACGTTTCCCGCTGGAACGGCCAGGCATGGGCGACCACAAAATTCAAGAACATGCGCTTCTGCGCCGGCCGGGTCGTGACTGTGGGGCCGAGAGAAGGCTGGCTGTTTGGCTTTTATGGGAACACGCGGTCGACGCTAGCGCTCCACTTCACCGGCGGAAAATGGCGGCTGTCCACTCTGGGAAATGTCGGGCAGATTCTCGCCGCCACTGCAGTTTCCGCGAGGGACGTCTGGGCCTTCGCGTCCGGGTCCCGCGGCAGGAGCCTGGCCATCCGATGGAACGGTCGCGCCTGGCGGATCGTATCGCTGCCCGATTTGCATCTCTCCAAGGGTCAATTTCTGGATCCTGTGGATGCGCGCGCGGTGAGCGCGACCAAGGTATGGCTAGCTGCCGAGATCACCAGCGTAGGAGTTCCCGTACTGCTCGAATGGAACGGCACGGCGTGGCGGCGGATACCCGTGCCCGCGCACAGCCGTCTGACGGACATCACAACCGACGGCCACGGCGGCGTCTGGATGCTAGGGGTCAATACCGCCGGCGTTTACTGGTTCCTGCACTATTCACACGGGACGTGGACCGTTCAGCGTGTCCCAGTGACCGGGATCCCCGGCGCGCCGGCAAACGCGAACTTCAATATGTACGCCATCGCGAGGATCCCTGGCACCACGTCGGTGTGGGCTACGGGCGACGTTAGCTGGCTTGACGCGACGAATCACGTTCATGCGTACACCGTTATCTTCAAGTACGGAACCTAGTCCGCTGGCGTCGGCCGAGGATAGCGGCTACGCGGCTGGCTGCCTGATGGCCTGGACCTGGGTGGTCTGGGCGACCAGGCGGCCGGCGTCGTCGTAGAGGCTGGTCTGGACGGTAGCCGTGGTCCGGCCACGGTGCAGCGGGACGGCCACCGCGCGCACGGTACCGGCGCTGACCGGACGGAACATCTGTGTCGTCGACGTGATCCTCGCCGTAGTCTGGCCCTCGGTCAGCCCCAGAAACGCCACGAGAGCGCCCATCGTATCGGCGAGCGACATGAGCGCGCCGCCATGGAGTATCCCCGCTGAGGTGCACAGCTGAGGCGACCAAGTCAAGTGGGCGACCGCCCGGTCGGGACCGGCCTCGTCCAGCTCCATGCTGATGAGCCCGGCGAACGGCATGATCGCGAGCAGGTCCTTGAATTCGGTCGACATTCAGTCAGTCTGGCACTCGAAATCGGGGCTCAACTCGCTCTGGGCGACCCGAGGTCGGCTGGACCGCGACATCACACGGATTGGGTAACCCCAAAAGGGGCATATCGCGCCAGATTGTGGCTGCAATCCGTGCGGAGTTCACGGTGCTGCTGCCCTGACCCGGCACCAGCATGATCACCTAGGCCTGGAGGGACGTCATGGCAGAAGACTGGCATGCCGCCAGCCTGGCCGGTCTACAGTTCCTATCTGGATTATTCGCCCGTCACAGCAATACCGACTCGAGGTGACACGAGTGGACACAGTCGTCCGCGACTACGTCGACGCTCACGCCGGCGAGTTCTGCGCCGCCCTGAAGCAATGGCTGACAATCCCGTCGATCTCGGCCGACCCGGCGCACAGCGCCGACGTACGCCGGTCCGCGCAGTGGCTAGCCGACCACCTCCGCGGGGCCGGGTTCGATGCGGCCGAGCTCTGGGAGACGGGCACGCCGGACAGGCCGGGTCTGCCCGCAGTGTTCGCGCAGTGGACGGCTGCCGACCCCGACGCCCCGACCGTGCTGATCTACGGCCACCACGACGTCCAGCCGGTCGAACCGCTCGATGAATGGGACTCGCCCCCATTCGAGCCGGTGGAGCGGGACGGCCAGATCCTGGCTCGCGGCGCGTCCGACGACAAGGGCCAGGTCCTGTTTCACTCTCTCGGTACCCGGGCCTGGGTGGCGGCGCACGGTGCGAGCACTCCGCCGGTCACGCTCAAGCTGATCATTGAGGGTGAGGAAGAGTCCGGGTCACCGCACTTCGCCGACCTGCTGCGGCGTGAGCGCGAACGGCTCGCCTGCGACGTCATCGTGGTCTCTGACACCACTATGTGGGCGGCCGACGTACCGTCGATGTGCACCGGCATGCGGGGCGTCATCGACGCCCAGATCGACGTCTACGGTCCTGACCGCGACCTGCATTCGGGTTCATTCGGCGGCGCCGTGCCCAACTCGCTGCACGCGCTGGCCGCCCTCCTCGCCAGCCTGCATGACGCCGATGGACGGGTCATGCTGCCCGGCTTCTACGACAAGGTCGCCGAGCTCACGCCGGCCGAACGGGATCTGTTCGCCAGGCTGCCGTTCGACGAGAAGGCATGGCTGGCCACGGCGGGCAACAGCGGCGCCGCCTATGGCGAGGCCGGCTTCAGCACGATCGAGCGGATCTGGGCCCGCCCGACCGCCGAGATCAACGGCATGTGGGGCGGCCACACCGGCCCAGGCGGCAAGACGATCGTGCCGCGCGAGGCCCATGCCAAGCTGTCGTTCCGGCTGGTCGCTCACCAGGAGCCGGCCGAGGTGGCCGGCATGCTTCGTGACTTCGTGGCGCAACATAGACCGCCCGGGCTCGATGTTGTCGTTACCGTCGATGGCCCGGGAGTCCGGCCGTCGGCTTCGCCGGTCGATTCGCCGGCGGTCGCGGCCGGGCGGCGCGCGATGGAGCGGGCGTTCGGCCAGGAGGTCCTGTTCACCAGGGAGGGCGGCAGCGGGCCCGAGGCCGACCTCGCGGAAATCCTCGGCGCGCCGCTGGTCTTCATCGCCGTCGGCCTGGACGAGGACCGCATTCACGCACCGAACGAGCGAGTGGACATGAAGCTGCTCCTGAAGGGCGCGGAGGCGGCAGCGTATTTGTGGGACGAGTTCGCGGCCGCCGTCTAGCCGCGTCGCTCCGGCGTGACTACCGACCTGATAGCTACTTTTTGACAACCTGCTCGCGCGGTCTGGCCGCCCCATGGCCGGGTGCGGGCGGGGTCAGCCGACGGCTCAGCCATCTCAGTATCTGCGGGAGTTCGCGGCGCCAGGTGGAGTAGTTGTGCCCTCCTCGCGGCAGGATCAGCGAGTAGCCCTGCATAGGCGGATGAATGAGGTGCAAGAACGCCAGGGAGCCCGGCAAGTTATCCTCGCTGGCGCTGGAGGCGATGAGCACTGAGACTGGCGGGGCCGGCAGGTTCCGCAGCCGCCATTGAAGATCGTTCTCACTGCGGTAGCCGTGGCTGCCGCCGTAGAGGTTGCCCGTCGTGTGGTCCTTGATCGCGGCGTAGATGCCGGACATGCCGACCGCGGCGGAGAACTGCCCTGGGTACAGCATGGCCATTTTGGCCGCGCAGTAGGCACCGGTGGAGAAGCCCATTGCGGCCCATCCTCTCGGTCGCGACTGCGCCCGGAAGGTGCGCTCCACGGCCAGTGGCACGTCTGTGCCGAAGAAGGTAGCCACCTGCAACCCCGCCGGGATGTTGGTGCATTCGGTGTCGCGGGGAAGCGCCACCGACGGATTCACCATGACGTAGATTGCTGGCCGGATGCGATGAGCGGTCGCGAGCCTGGCTGCCATGGCAGGCAGCCCGAGCATCCCCATCATGTTGAGCGGGTCAGTCGGATAGCCAGCAAACGCCAGGACCACGGGGAAGCGGGCCTTGGCGTAGGCGGGCTGGAAGTACACCGGCGGCAGGTAGACGTAGTCGCTGGCGCCGACGATGCCCGTGTACTGGCCGCGGATCGTCACCCGCAACACCGCGCCCGACCTAGCGGCGGCGCTGCTCGAGCGAGTGGGCGCGTGCGTGCGGCCGGCGAACAGCGGGAGTCCGGCGGCGTCCGGCCGCCCGCCGGGCGACGCGATGAGGCCGCTGCCGTACCGCCCAAGGGCTGAGCCACCGCGGTACGTCGCGCCGATACTGCTGCCCGTGATCACGATCGGCTGAGTGCTGGCAGCGCGGGCCGTGTCTGGCAGCGATACCGCGCTCTGCCGAGCGGGTACCGGGCCGATCAGTGCGGACCATGAGCTGAAGAAGCTGAACGAGTCGTTCAGGTACGCAAGGACCGCGGCGACGATAAGTATCTGGCCGACGGCGATCAGCGCGATCCGGGCGCCGACCTGTCCGTTGCGCTGCCATGCGAGCCTGGGCCACAGCCAGGTGGTTCCCGCGATCCCGCCGGCCGCCAGCATGATGGTAAGCCAGAGAAACAGGCCGCTAGTCAGTCCCACTCCCATGTCCCCCTTTGTCAGGCCCCCGCCTGATCCCGCGCTCTCTGGTCTCCTGCAGGCTGTTCAGGAACTGCCGTCCGCATTCAGCGAGCGGCCGAGCCAGTCGAGCGCGGGCGCCAACGGCCATAGCCCCGTCTGAGGCGGAGCCGACGCCACGCGCATCGGCGCATGGGCCAGCGAGAAGAACGGGCTGTCCGTGCGGCTCCCGGCGAACAGCACCGAGATCGGCTGCCCCGGCTGGTGACGTACCAGCCAGAGCAGGTCGTCCTGATGGCGCAACTGCGGGCTGCTGTCCCAGGCCGGTGGTCCGGGCGGCGCTTCGTAGTTGCCGGGCGGCACGACTACAGCAGCGAACATCGGTGCGTTGGTCAGCGCCAGCTGCAGTGCGCAGTACCCGCCCGACTTGTCGCCGAGCAGTGCCCACCTGGTGCGCTGGGTGTTCCCCCGGTAGCCGGAGCCGATCGCGGTCCGCAGGTCCTGAGTGAAGAACAAAGCCGCCTGTGGTCCGCCCGGGATGTTCAGGCAGCCTGGATCCGATCTGACACTCGGTGGGAGCATGACCACGATGACTGGCTGGAGCCGGCCGGCGACGATCCGCATGGCCGTGCTGGTGGCGAGGCGTCCCGGGCCATACGGAGATGC
>WNFD01003870.1_pt1 | contig 15011 bp, 15 predicted proteins | sample 5400491 | NCBI WGS metagenome assembly WNFD01 (sample SAMN13153343, study PRJNA577476) | soil metagenome | isolation source: 120 cm saprolite under Douglas fir tree site 2 hole 2 replicate 2 | place: USA:California | collected 2015-04-18
ATAGAAAGCCGCAATCGACGGATAGGCATGGATGTCGAGTTCGAAGCCGTGTTTGGCGTCGAAGCCTTGCGCCTTCATGATGTTCCACACCAGCGGATTAAAGACCGGTAGTGTCAGACTCGACACTTTGATGACGGGTTTTTGCTGCGCCCACGCAGCTGGCGACATAAATCCGGTCACCGCCGTGATTGCAACTAAGGCGGTCAGCGCGGCGAGGCCGCGTCGGGACAAGTTCAACATGGACAATTCCCTCCTCGTGGTCGCTCAGGCTGTGATCTTGCGCGTCACATGGCCGGAACGCGAGAGCGACTTTACTCTGCTTTCGTTTGCGTGCAAATAATTGAGCGCAAGCGAGTGGAGGGCGTGATGCCGCACATCACCGCGCGAGACGGGACGCGGCTCTATTATGAAGAAGCCGGGCACGGCACCCCGGTAATCTTCGTCCACGAGTATGCCGGCGACTATCGCACCTGGGAGATGCAGATGCGATACTTCTCTCGCGCCCATCGCTGCGTCACCTATAGCCAGCGCGGCTATCCCCCCTCAGACGTGCCGAGCGACGGAGCACGGTACAGCCAGGATATCGCGCGCGACGATGTCATTGCACTGATGGACGCTTTGAAAGTCGACAAGGCGCACGTGGTCGGCCATTCCATGGGCGCCTACACGGCGTTGCATGTCGGCATCCGGGCGTCGGCGCGCTGCATTTCGGTCGTCGCCGCCGGTTGCGGCTGGGGTTCGACGCCTGACGCAAAGAAACGCGAGGAAATGAAGGCGCTTGCTGCCGAGACCGGCAAAATGTTCGCCGAGGAAGGCATTGCGGCGGCAGCGGCGAAATATGCCGACGCGCCTATGCGCCAGGCGCAGAAGAACAAGGACCCACGCGGCTATGCCGAATTCGCGCGCATGCTGTCCGAGCATTCGGCCGACGGGCATGCTCAAACCATGTTCAACCTCCAACTCAAACGGCCGACGCTGTGGGAAATGGCGCCGGCGCTGAAGAAATTTTCCGTGCCGCTGCTTATTATCGTCGGCGACGAAGATGAACCATGCATCGACGGCAGTGTATTCCTTAAGCGCACAGCACCGACCGCCGGCCTGTTGGTGATCCCGCGTTCCGGCCACAATGTTCCGACTGAAGAGCCCGCCGCGTTCAACGCGGCCCTGGCCGACCTGTTCGCTGCAGCGGAAGCCGGCCGCTGGCTCGCGCACAAATCGTCAAAATAGAGAATCGGGAGTATCGCGATGGACCTCAAGCTCAAGGGCAAGACGGCGCTGGTCACTGGCGGCAGCGAAGGCATCGGCAAGGGGATCGCGCGCATGCTGGCAAAGGAAGGTGTCGACGTTGCGATTTGCGCGCGGCGCAAAGAGCCGCTTGAGGCGGTGGCGAATGAGATCTCCAAAGAAACGGGACGGAAGATTATCGCGATTCCGGCTGACCTACGCCAGGACGCCGAAGCCAAGAATTTCATTGAGCAGGGCGCCAAGGCGCTCGGTCGTGTCGATATCATGGTCAATAACGCGGGCTCGGCGGCCGGCGGCGTCATCGAACATCTGACGGAAGATGATTGGGAGAAAGGCCTTCAGCTTAAGTTTATGGGCTATGTCCGCTGCCTGCGCTACGTCCTGCCGCTTATGGTCAAGCAAGGCGGCGGTCGCGTCGTAAATCTGATCGGCAATGACGGCGTAAAGCCGTCCTATTGGGAAATTTGCCCCGGCGCGGCGAATGCTGCAGGACAGAACCTTACCCTCTCGCTCGCTGGCCAATACGGTAAGGATGGGATCAGCTTCGTCGCTGTTAACCCGGGCCCGGTGCGCACCGAGCGCTGGGCGGGGCTGGTCAAGGCGATGTCGCGCGATATGAAAATCTCATACGAACAAGCCGATAAGCTCGCGCCTGCCTCGATCCCCATGGGACGCATCGCGGAAGTCGATGAGGTTGCCGCTTTAGTTGTGATGTTGGCCTCCCCAATGATGCAAATGGTCAATGGTACGATGATCGAAATCGACGGGGGCCAGGATAAGCCTCTCATGGATCGTTTCCGCGACAAGCCGATAGGCTAAACCGCATGGCCAAGGCTTGGCTGGCTTGACAAGCTCGGGGATGGGGTCGGACTATTTGTATACAAACAAACTTGCCGGACACAGCACCGCAGGAGCGTCGTCATGATCACTAAGCGTCACGTGTTCTCGACCGCCTTCGCCGCCATTTTGGCTGGAGGCCTTTCGCCGGCAACGGCGCAGCAGACGATCAAAATCGGCGAGCTCAACAGCTACAAATCGCAGCCGGCGTTTCTCGATCCCTACAAGAAGGGATGGGAAATGGCGATCGAGGAGATCAATGCCAAAGGCGGTTTGCTCGGAAAGAAACTGGAAATCGTGTCACGCGACGACGGCGCCAATCCAGGCGAAGCCGTGCGCGTCGCTGAAGAGCTGGTCACCCGCGAGGGTGTCGCGATGATTGCCGGTACGTTCCTTTCCAACATCGGGCTCGCTGTCACGAATTTTGCCGGCCAGAAGAAAGTCTTTTTCCTCGCGGCCGAGCCATTGACAGACAAAGTGACCTGGCAGAACGGCAACAAATATACGTATCGCTTGCGCGCCTCGACCTATATGCAGGTCGCCATGTTGATGCCGGCCGCGATCGCCGCGAAAAAGAAAAAATGGGCATTGGTCTATCCGAACTTCGAATACGGCCAGTCGGCGGCCGAGAACTTCAAGACGCTGATGAAAAAAGCGCAGCCGGATGTTGAATTTGTCACGGAACAGGCGCCGCCACTCGGCAAGATCGACGCCGGCGCGGTGGCGCAGGCGATCGACGACGCCAAGCCGGACGCGATTTTCAATGTTCTGTTCGGCGGCGATCTCGCCAAATTTGTGCGCGAGGGTAACACACGCGGCGTTTTCAAAAATCGCGCGGTCGTAAGCTTGCTTTCGGGCGAACCGGAATATCTCGATCCGCTTAAGGACGAGGCGCCCGTCGGCTGGGTTGTCACCGGGTATCCTTGGGACAAGATCAAGACCAAGGAGAACCAAGCCTTCGTTGCGGCCTATCAAAAGAAATATAACGATTACCCGCGTCTCGGTTCGATCGTCGGTTACGTGACGATGAAGTCGATCGCTGCAGGCATCGCCAAGGCGAAGTCGACCGATACAGAAAAGCTGGTCGAGGCATTCAAGGACCTTAAAGTCGACGGCCCATTCGGCCCGTTCCATTACCGGGCGAGCGACCATCAGGCGACGATGGGAGCTTATGTCGGCAAGATCGCGCTGGAGAACGGCAAGGGCACGATGGTCGACTTTAAGTATGTCGACGGTGCCTCCGTGTTGCCGAGCGATGCCGAGGTCAAAAAGTTGCGCCCGGCTGACTCGAACTAAGGTTCCCGCGCGTCATGTCCTTGGCTAACCTCTTCCCGCGGCGGCGGGGGGAGGTGACTGTTTTATGAGTTTCGGCGCGTTCCTTTTTCAGGCGATCAACGGCCTTTCGACCGCCTCCGGGCTATTCTTTATCGCGGTGGGCCTGTCGCTGATTTTCGGCGTCTCCCGCATCATCAACATCGCGCACGGGTCCCTGTACATGTTGGGGACCTATGTCGCCTATACATTTGCAACCCGAGTGGGCGGTGCGTTCGGTTTTTGGGGCGGCATTGTTGCTACCGCGCTTATCGTTGGTGTGCTCGGCGCCTTGATCGAAATTGTGCTGCTGCGACGCGTTTATCGCGCGCCCGAGCTGTTCCAGCTGCTCGCGACCTTCGCACTCGTGCTGGTCATTAACGACGCTACGCTCTGGCTATGGGGTCCGGAAGATTTGTTGGGCCCACGTGCGCCGGGCCTGCGGGGATCGATAGAAGTGCTTGGGCGCCAATTGCCAAGCTACGACCTGTTCCTGATCGTGATTGCCCCTCTGGTGCTGCTAGCGCTTCATTTCGCGCTCGCCCGCACGCGTTTCGGCCGCCTGGTGCGCGCAGCAACGCAGGACCGGGAAATGGTCAGCGCCCTTGGCGTTAATCAGGCTGTCCTGTTCACCTCGGTGTTTGCGCTGGGTGCAGCGCTCGCTGGTCTCGGCGGCGCGTTACAGGTTGCGCGCGAGCCCGCCAATCTCGCCACCGATTTGGTCGCGATCGGCGATGCATTCGTGGTGGTCGTTGTCGGCGGCATGGGCTCGATTACGGGGGCCTATCTCGCTGCGGTGATTATCGCCGAAGTGAAAGCCATCTGCATCGGCATTGGTGTTGTCGATTTTGGCTTTATGGCCATCAACTTTTCCAAGCTAACGCTGGTCGCCGAGTTCCTGGTGATGGCCGTGGTATTGATCGTGCGGCCTTATGGCTTGCTCGGCCGGCCGCAGGCGCAGGTGCGTTCAATTGCGGATCCAGAAGACCCGATTCGACCTGCGACGCCGGCACTCAAGGTCCTTGGCGCCACGGTTCTTGCCCTCCTGTTGTGCCTGCCGTTGTTCGCGCAAGCGTCACCCTATTTGCTGATCCTTGGCATCGACGTTCTGATTGCGGTGATTTTCGCAACTTCGCTGCATTTCATCATGGGTCCGGGCGGGATGCATTCATTCGGGCACGCCGCCTATTTTGGCCTGGGTGCCTACGGTGCGGCATTGCTGGTGAAATGGCTGGCGATGCCGATGGGGCTCGCATTGATCGCGGCGCCGTTGACCGCACTTGGCGGCGCGTTGCTGTTCGGCTGGTTCGCGGTCCGGCTCTCTGGCGTATATCTCGCGATGCTGACACTTGCGTTTGCGCAAATTGTCTGGGCGTTGGTCTTTCAATGGGAGGCGCTGACTGGCGGATCGAACGGCGTGATCGGCGTTTGGCCGCCATCACCTTTCGATACGGCCTGGGTCTATTTTCTGCTGACCTTAGCGCTCGCGGTCGCGGCCGTACTGCTCTTACGGCGCTTTCTGTTCGCACCCTTCGGTTATGCCATGCGTGCGGGCCGCGATTCTCCGTTGCGCGCTGAAGCGATCGGCATCGACGTAAAGCGGGTGCATTGGCTTGCCTTCGCGATCGCTGGAGGAGTCTGCGGCGTGGCGGGGGGATTGTTTGCTTTTGCGAAAGGCTCCATTTCGCCGGAGACGATCCATGTCAGCCGCTCCATCGACGGCCTGGTGATGGTGCTGCTTGGCGGCATCCAGACGCTCACCGGCCCAATCGTCGGCGCATCGGTTTTCGCAACGCTGCAAGATACGGTCATGCGCCAGACCGAATATTGGCGGGCGCTGCTGGGGCTCATCATCCTGCTGTTGGTGCTGGCATTCCCGCAGGGCATCGTCGGCGCGTTCTCGACGCTTTGGAGCAGGGCGGGGAGGAAGCCATGAGCGTGCTTTCCGTTCGCTCCTTGTCCAAAGCTTTCGGCGGCGTGAGGGCCGTCAACGGCGTCAGCTTCGCGATCGAGAAAGGCGAGTTCCTCGCGATGATCGGTCCGAATGGCGCCGGTAAATCCACCTGCTTCAATATGATCAATGGCCAGCTCAAACCGGATTCAGGCCAAATTCTTTTCGAAGATGGTGACATTGCGGGGCTCGCCCCGCGTGATGTCTGGCGACTGGGTGTTGGCCGAACCTTTCAGGTCGCCGCCACCTTCCACTCGATGACGGTCGCCGAAAACGTGCAAATGGCGCTCATATCGCACGCGCATGAAACGTATGGTCTTTGGCATCCGGCCGCCGAATTGAATCGCGACCGCGCTCTCGCGCTACTCGCCCAGGTCGGCATGCGTGACGCCGCCGACCGGCCAAGCCGAGAGCTTGCCTATGGCGATGTCAAACGTGTTGAACTCGCGATCGCGCTCGCCAACGATCCGCGTCTTTTACTGATGGACGAACCCACCGCCGGCATGGCGCCGCGTGAGCGCAATGAACTCATTGCGCTGGTTAAACGGCTTGTGATCGAACGCGGCATTTCGGTCTTGTTTACCGAACACTCGATGGACGTTGTGTTTGCTTACGCCGACCGGATCATCGTGCTGGCACGCGGGCGGCTGATTGCTGACGGCGACGCAGCGGCTATTCGTGATCATCCGCAAGTGCGCGAGGTCTATTTTGGGACCGGAAAAACGTTTGCGGGAGCCGCGCCATGAGCGAAACAATGCTCACGGTGGAATCCTTGAGCGCCTGGTACGGCGCCGCCCGCATTCTGTACGGCCTCAATTTCGAGGTTGGCCGCGGCGAAGTCGTTGCACTCATGGGACGCAATGGCGCGGGCAAATCGACAACCATGAAGGCGATCATGGGGCTTATGGGGCAGCGACACGGGCGCGTGCGATTCAATGGGGAGGATATTTCCGGTCGCAAGCCTTTCGAGATTGCGCGACGAGGTCTGGGCTTCACGCCGGAAGACCGCCGTATCTTTGTCGATCTCACGGTGATGGAAAATCTCGATATCGGCCGCCAGCCGCCGCGCCACTTTGCAGACGGAGAGGCCGCTCCGTCCTGGACCGCCGAGCAGTTGTTCACGTTGTTTCCCAATCTTGCGGAGATGCCGGACCGGCTCGGTGGACGAATGAGCGGTGGCGAACAGCAGATGCTCACGGTCGCGCGCACGTTGATGGGCAATCCGCTGCTGGTGCTGCTCGACGAGCCGTCGGAGGGCGTGGCGCCCCTGATCGTGGAGCAGATGGCGCATACGATCCTGGCACTGAAAAAGCAGGGGCTTTCGATCCTTCTGTCCGAGCAGAATATCCACTTTGCACGGCTCGTATCGGATCGCGTCTATGTGCTGGAAAAGGGTCAGATTCACTGGCACGGCTCCATAGCAGAGCTCGATGCCAACCTGGACGTGCAAAGGACTTATCTGACAGTGTAGGATAGCGGCATTGAAGGAATGAACGCATGAAGACGCTGTCTCGCGAAAAACTGAAAGTCGTGGCGGCCAGGGCGGAAGCGCCCGAGCAGGGGAGTTATGTCCTCGACGAGCAGGCGGGATTTCTCATGCGCGTCGCCATGCAGCGCCATACGTCGATATTTACGTCACGCATGATTGAAGGCCTGACGCAGACCCAATTCGCCTCCCTCGCTAAGTTGCACGAAGTCGGTCCCTGTTCGCAGAATCATCTGGGGCGGTTGATCTATCTCGATGCGGCCACCATCAAAGGCGTCGTCGACAGGCTACACCTGCGCGGCTTCGTCACGGCCCTCAGTGATCCAAAAGATCGCCGCCGCCGCGCCGTTGCGCTGACCGAGCGCGGGCGTCAAGTGACGGAAGCCGCCATGCTCGTCGCCGCCGAGATAACGGCCGCGACGCTGGTTCCGCTGACCGCGGATGAGCAACGGACGATCGCGAAGCTGCTGCGCAAGCTCGGCTGAGTTACCAGAGACCCTTCAATCGTCCGCCGTCGAGATTAACCGACACGCCTGTGATGTAACTCGCGCGCTCGGAACACAGAAAGACGGTTGCGTTGGCGAGCTCTTCCGGCTTACCCATTCGGCCGAGTGAATTTTTCTTCGCCGCAACTTTGCGCGCTTCGGCTTCGGTCGTTACCCCAAATTCCTTCTTCATACCTTCGGTGTTGCGGACCCAGAGATCGGTCGCTACCCAACCGGGGCAGATTGCGTTGACCAGAATGTTGTTTTCGCCAAATTCCTCCGAAAGCGATTTTGTCAAATTCAATAGCGCGCTGTTGGTCATGGCGCTGCCAAACATATAAGGATCGGGCTCTTTGCCGGCACCGCCGATCGTATTGACGATGCGGCCCCATTTTTGCGCCTTCATCATCGGATAGACCGCGCGGATCGCGCGCATAAAACCGAACAACTTGGTTTCCAGTTGAGTCTTAAGTTCGTCATCTTTGATCGCCGAAAAGCGGCCCGAATACATCTGGCCGGCATTGTTGACGAGAATATCCACGCCACCGAGTTTTTGTTTCGCAGTATCGACCATTTTCGCGATGTCAGATTCTTTGATCATGTCGGCAACGACAACGTGAACTTCACCGCCGGTGCGCTTGACCAACTCGTCGCGCGCCTTGTCGAGCTTCTGCTGATTTCGTCCGGTGATAATCACGCGCACGCCTTCTTCGAGAAATTGCCGTGCGGTCTCGAAGCCGATGCCGCTTGAGCCGCCTGTCACGATCGCGCGGCGGCCTTTGATTCCCAGATCCATCTGACTCTCCCGTTGACGCCCTCAGGCGCAGCATAGAGTATCGCTCGCGGCAGCAATGCAACAAGAAAACGAGGGACGCAATGCAGCTCGGCCTTCACGGCAAAGTCGCCGTGGTCACCGGAGCCTCACGCGGCATTGGCAAGGCCGTAGCGCAGGCGTTGTTGGAGGAAGGATGCGCGGTTGCAATTTGCAGTCGCAACCCCCTGCAACTTGACGTCGCAGTAGCCGAACTTTCGAAAAAGGGGCGTGTATTTGGTGCGCCTACCGACGTCACCGACGAAAACGGGGTGAAGAGGTTTATCGATGCGGTGCTCAAGGAGTTCGATCGTATCGATATTCTCGTCAACAACGCCGGCACTCATCTGCGCGGCACCGTCGAGACGACAACGCTTGATATTCTCGAACGTCAACTGCGCGACAAGGTGTTTGGATTTTTCACGATGATAAAGGCCGTGCTCCCCAGCATGAAGGCGCAGCGCGACGGTCGGATCATCAATATCGTGGGGCAGGCGGCGCGACATCCGCATCCCGATCGTTTTCCGTCCGGCGTCACGAATGCTGCGCTGATGGCAATGACAAAATCGGTGGCGGATTCCGTTGCGCGCGACAACATCCGCGTCAATGCTGTGTGCCCACAATATATCGAATCAGAGCTGCTCGCTTCCTTGATTCAGAAAGAGATGCGCGAACGCGGCGTTAACCGCGCAACTGCAGCGGCGGGTTTTACGCGCGCAAATCCGCTTGGGCGCACGGGTCGTCCCGACGAGGTCGCGGATCTCGTTGCGTTTCTTGTCTCCGATTGCGCCGGTTTCGTCGCCGGCAGTGCGGTGAGTATTGACGGCGGTTATCATCGTTACGTGTTCGGGTGAGAGTGACATGCAGCTTGGGTTGACTGGCAAAATCGCGCTGATCACCGGCGGCACGAGCGGTATTGGCTTGGCGATCGCTCAGACGCTCGCGGCAGAGGGCTGTCACGTCGCCATTTGTGGGCGTGACAGGGCCCGGCTCGATAAGGCCGTAGCCGCGATCAAATCGCCGGGTGCCAATGGATTCATCGCAGACATCTGCAAGCCCGGCGACGTTGCGGCGCTTGTCGACGGTGTTTGCAAGGCCTTAAGCGGCATCGATATCGTGGTGAGCAATGCCGGCACGCACCTGCCTGGCCGCCTCGATGAAGTCGCTGGTAACGCGCTCCAGCGCCACTTCCAGACCAAGGTGCTGGGCGCATGGGAGTTGGCGCGGTGTGTAATGCCGGTGATGAAACAGCGCGGCGGCGGCCGCTTCATCGTCATCATCGGTCAAGCTGGAAAGGTGCCGCAGGCGAACGCTATTGCTTCGACCGTGATCAACGCCGCGCAGCACGCTTTCGTGAAGTCACTGTCCGATGATCTCGCGCCGCGCGGTATTCTCGTGAATGCCGTGTGTCCCAGCCGTATCAAGAGCCCGCTCACACACGCGCTGGGGACGTTACACAACGAAGTCTATTATGGCCGCAGCCTTGAGCAGCAGGAGAGCAAGTGGGGCGCCGAGGTGCCGCTTGGCCGCTGGGGCACGCCTGAGGATATCGCGAAAGCCGTCGCCTTCCTCGCCTCGGAGCGCGCCGCTTTCATTGTCGGCGCTAATATCGATGTCGATGGTGGCCATCAGCGGTCGATCTTTTAGCGGGGCATGGCCATGATCGACCTGCGCCACGTTTCCAAGACCTTCCGGAAAGGAAATGAATTGGTCGACGCGGTACGCGATATCAGCCTCACCATCGCGCAAAATGAAATCGTCGCCATCATCGGACCGAGCGGGTGTGGCAAGTCCACGCTGCTCAACATGGTCGCTGGGCTTTACCCGCCTTCGAGCGGCTCCATCATCTACAAAAGTACGCACGTGTCCGATGTGAACACCGATGTCGGCTATATGACGCAGAAAGACAATCTGCTGCCCTGGCGGACCGTTCGGGACAATATTGCCTTCCCGCTTGAGCTTGCAGGTGTTGCAAAGCCCGAGCGCGCCGACCGCGCCGATCAGGTGATCAAGCATGTCGGGCTCGATGGCTTTGCGCATCGCTTTCCACACGAACTGTCGGGCGGCATGCGCAAGCGCGCTTGTCTTGCGCGCATGCTGCTCTACGGTGCGGAAACCGCGTTGCTCGATGAGCCGTTTGCCGCGCTCGATGCACAATTGAAGCTCGCGATGCACGACCTGCTGCTCAAGCTTGCTGCCGAGACTGGGCAAACCGTGGTGCTGGTCACCCACGATCTCATGGAGGCGGTGACGCTTGCCGATCGCGTCCTGGTCTGCACGCGCCGTCCAGCCACATTGGCACTCGAGCAGTGCATCGCGCTCAAGCGACCGCGCGATGTGCTCAATGTCCGTTTTACAGCCGAGTTCAAGGAGCTCTACGACGCGCTCTGGGAGCGTCTGCGCGTCGAATATCACGAGGAACGGGTATGACCGCACCCGATGTCGATGCCGTGACGACGGATCTCCGGGACAATTCCTCACCCAGGTTTGGCAGCGGGTTTATGGTGATCTGCCAAGTCGTGCTCGGTCTCGTGTTTTTGTTGCTATGGCAAGGCGCATCAGGCCGGCTCGTCGACAGCTTCTTCATTTCCAATCCTCTCGAAGTCGGGACACGACTCATGGAATGGATTGCCGATGGTTCGCTGTTCCTGCACATCTGGGCGACGGTCTACGCCACTGTCATGGGGTTTCTTGTCGGCTCCGTTGGTGGACTTATTCTCGGCATTTGGCTTGGCGTTTCGCCTTTCACCAGCCGGTTGCTCAATCCATACCTGAATGCGCTCAACGCCCTGCCTAAAGTCGCCCTGGCGCCGTTATTTGTGCTGTGGTTCGGCCTCGGCATTGAATCCAAGGTCGCGCTGGCCGCCGTGCTGGTGCTGTTTCTGGTTTTTCTGAACACCTATGCCGGCGTGCGCGAGGTCGATCAGGATCTCATCGACGGCGCGCGCCTGATGAAAGCGACGCGCACGCAAGTCATCACCAAAGTGATCGTCCCCTCGGCAATGTCGTGGGTTTTCGTAGGGCTGAAAATCTCCGTGCCTTATGCGCTCATCGGCGCGGTGCTGGGTGAAATGATCGCGGCCAACCGGGGACTCGGCTACCTCGTACAATTCTCAGGCTCGCAATTCGATTCCGCCGGCGTTTTCGCCGTGCTGATCGTGATCGCACTACTTGCCGTTGCACTTAATTTTCTCGTCGAAATCGTGCAGCATCGCATGGAGCAATGGCGGGTCGTGGGCCGTTGAACAAAAACAATCGGGAGGACGTGCGATGAAGTTATGGAAAACGGTGACTGTCGCCGTGGCCACGTTGTTAACTGCTGCGGCCTCGGCAGAAACGGTAAAGATCACCAATATCGGCCACGGCTATTATTCCGGCGCGCTCTACGTCGCGGTGCAGGAGAAGCTATTCCAGAAATACGGGCTTGAGCCGGATATTTCATACGTGCAGGGCGGCCCGCTTGCGCTGCAGGCCGTGCTCACAAAACAGGCCGACGTGGGTATCCTGTCGTATGAGCACGTGCTCACGGTCGCCGTGCAGGGCAAACGAGTTGTCGCCTTCTTCAACATCGCCAACCGTCCAGTGAACAACGTTATCGCCAGCGACAAGTTGATGGCGGGTGCAGAGAAACTCAGCGTTGCCGACAAGATCAAGAAACTGAAAGGGCAACGCGTTGCAATGCCGTCGGCCAATGGTTCCGGCGAAAAAATGCTCGGCGTTTTGGCGAAAAAATACGGTCTCACGTTGCCAGGCGATATCTCCGCTGTGTACCTCGGCGCTGAGGCGCCGTCTTACGTCGCCGCCTTCCAGAAAGATCTGATCGATGCCGCATTGCCGTTCGAGCCCGCCGGCGTCCTGGTGCAGCAGTCCGGCAAAGGCAAAATCTATCTCAATATGATGAACGGGGAGATTCCTGAATTCCGCAACATTCTTTTTATGACGCTGGCGACCCATCCTGACATTATGAAAGACAAGCCTGACATGCTGCGCAGAGTTGCTCAGGTTTTTTCTGAAGCGCAGAAAATCTTAAAGGATGACCCCAAGCGCGGCATGGCGATCATGGCCAAGGAGTATTCGACCATGACGCCGGAAACCAACGCAGAGGCCTACAAGACGGTGAGCCAGATATGGACCAGCAGCGGCCAGATCACGGAAGCACAGGCGCGCGCCACTTTTGCCTACCTTCAGCCGAAGGGTCCGGCTGAAGTCGATTTCCCGTCGACCTTCACCAATGAATTCCTGCCAAAAAAATAAGTTGGGGAGGTGCCGGTGTTCAGCGTAGGCGAGGCGACTATCACGCGGGTCGAGGAAACTAATCTTCCGAGCTATCCGCTCCGCGATATCTTTCCGGAATTCACCGACGCCCATATGGCTGAACACAAGTCGTGGCTGGCGCCCCACCACTATGAGGCCGAGACCGGGAAGATCAGGCTCTCCGTTCACAGTTGGCTGTTGCAGGTCGGCGGCAAGAAAATCCTGATCGATTCCTGCTGTGGTAACAACAAGATCAAGCCGGGCCGACCTTTCTGGCACATGCTCAATCTGCCGTATCTCGAAAGGCTGGCCGCCGCTGGCGCGCGGCCCGATGAAATCGATATGGTGATGTGCACGCACCTGCATCACGATCATGTCGGGTGGAATACGCAGCAGAAGGACGGCAAGTGGGTGCCGACCTTTCCTAATGCTCGCTACGTCTTTTCGAAACCGGACGTGGACTACTTCTCGAAAGTCGATGCAGATCCCAAAGAAGGGCCGGCCGAGCTGGGGACATTCCGTGAATGTGTCGTTCCAATTCTCGAACATGGCCGCGCCGATCTGGTGAGCGGCGGTCCATATCGGCTGAATGATTTCATAGAAATCGATTCAGCCCCGGGCCATTCGCCGGGTCACGTATTCTTCAAGCTTGAGAGCAAAGGTAAGTGCGCCGCTTTCATTGGCGACGTCTGGCATCACCTGTTGCAGGTTTACTATCCCGATTGGAATTTTCCGAAGAACTCGGATGCTGCACAGGCGCGGGTCAGCCGACGAAAAGTTCTCGACTATTGCGCTTCAAGCGGTGCGCTTGTGTTTCCGGGCCATGTTGGGCTGCCCTTTGCAGGCCACGTCGAAGTGACGCAAAAGGGATATCGGCCAAATTTCAAGCCGTAACCATTAAAATCCATAGAGTTGCGCGGGATTGTCGACTAACGCCTTGTTTTGCGCGGCCTCATCCGGGATCCAGTCCAGAAGCATATCGAGCATCCAGGCGTCATCCGGCACCGGCACGCCGGGTGTGGGATGCGGCCAATTGGTCGCCCACAACATGCGTTCGGGCGCCTGCTTGGCCAGGGCTTTGGCGAGCTTTCCGACATCATCGTAGTTCGGTGGCCCAACCTTGGAGACCTCGTAAGGCGCCGACAATTTAACCCAGGTGCGGCCGCCGTCGAGCAAGCTTTGAAGCGTGCGAAATCCCGGATGATCGAGCGGCACAGGCTCGAGAAATTTTCCAACGTGGTCGATCACCAACGTACTGGGGAGGCGCTTGAGCATGGCCTCACGTTCGGGCAGTGCGCGGCCGTCGAGTTGCAGTTGCACGTGCCAGCCGAACGGCGCGACGCGTGCCGACATGGTTTCGAGTATCTCCCAAGGCAACGGTGCTCCGGCCAACATGAAGAAGCGAATGCCGCGCGCGCCAAGTTTTGTCAGCCGATCAAGTTCCGAATCGGCCACGTCCTGATCGACCACCACAATACAGCGCGCGTTTGGCCCGATCTCGGCGACCGCCTCCAGCGTGCAGCGGTTGTCTCTGCCATAGGTCGATGGCTGCACCACGACGGTACGTCCGATGCCGAGACGCTCGCACATCTTGCGGTAAGCGGAGACGGGCGCGGCAGGCGCATCGATCTTGGCCGTCGGCGCCTTGGGATATTTCGGGTCATAGATATGCATATGCGTGTCGCAGGTGCCGGCAGGCGCCTTGAGCTTCGGTCTGAGCGTGCTGTCTATTGCTGGCATCTGCGACCCTACGGACAGATATAACCGGCGCCATTCGGATTCGGGAAGCAGCCGACCGATTGCGGCAGTAGTGTTTTCGGTAGCCACAAGACGACGTCGGGAAAGAAAATACAAAACGCAATTGCCGCAAAGAATACGACGTAGATCGGAAGCGATGCGATCATCGCTTTGTAAAATTTAATGCCAACGAATTTCGAAGCCATCAAAAGCGCGAGTCCGTATGGCGGCGTGATCAATCCGAACGCCAAAGTAACGATGATCACCACGCCCATATGAACCGGATTTATGTCGGCATTCTTGGTGAGATCGAGAATGATCGGCATGAAGATAATGATCGCGGGAATAGCGTCGATGAAGTCGCCAACAATTACGAAAAGCGCGACCAGCAGCAGCATGATCAAGAACGGATTGCCGCCTGCCGCGGTCGAGATCCAGTCCGAAACCATTGCCGGACCGCGCAGGTAAGCGAGCATCCAGCCGAAAACTGACGCCGCGCCGATGGTGATCAGAGGAATCGAATAGAGCAGTCCGGTCAGCGCCATATCACGCGGCAGTTTTGCGACATGCCGCCAGTTGAGAAGCGGGATCGCCACGAACACGATGTACGCCACTGCGATTACGCCAGCCTCGGTCGGGGTGAACTGGCCCGTGAGAATGCCGCCCATGATGATGACAGGAATTATCAACGGCACGGCGGCTTGCTTGGTCGCCGTGGTGAACTGGCCGAACGTTGCGCGCTTATGTTTCAAGCCGACCGGCCCGAAGAAGTGGCTATAGATCATAAGCCCGATGCCGACGAGCACGCCCGGAACGACACCGCCGAGAAACAATCCGCCGATCGAAACATTTCCGGTCGCTCCGTAAACGACCGCCATGATGCTCGGCGGGATG
>WNFD01004410.1_pt1 | contig 15008 bp, 13 predicted proteins | sample 5400491 | NCBI WGS metagenome assembly WNFD01 (sample SAMN13153343, study PRJNA577476) | soil metagenome | isolation source: 120 cm saprolite under Douglas fir tree site 2 hole 2 replicate 2 | place: USA:California | collected 2015-04-18
TCCTGCCCCGTTACGTTCGCGTGCCAGCAACGCGGCTGTCATCGCTTGAGCGGCCGTAAGTGCGGTCACCTTATCGGGCACGATTACGCGGAGCATCCTCGGACGTCCCGTTTCGGAATCGGCCTGTATCGATGCGAGCCCGGACAGGGCCTGAATAACCGGATCATAAGTGCGCTTATGCACATACGGACCGGACTCGCCGAATCCGCTAATCGAGACATAGACCAGGTCGGACTTGACTTCACGCAGCGCAGCCTCGCCGATACCCATCCGGTCGGCGGTGCCCGGACGGAAATTTTGCACAAACAGGTCGGCTTGCGCGACAAGGCGCTTCAGCAGCTCGACCCCGCTCGGCTGCTTGAGGTCAATCACGACCGAGCGTTTGTTGCGATTGGCAACAGCAAAGGTCGGCGACATTGCATGACGCCGTCCGGCCAGCGCACGGGTAAGATCACCGCTGCCGGGCGGCTCGACCTTGATCACATCAGCGCCCTGATCAGCCAGCATCATAGTGGCCATCGGGCCGGAGATCATTTGGGTGACATCGACAATACGAAAGCCGCTGAGCGGTCCAGGCATAACTTGTGCCTCCATGTACTGAAAGGGAGGTTTTCAGTCACAAAAAGATGACAGGCTGGAAAGCCCGTCCCACGGAGCCGGCAACCCAGACTCTACCAGCGGCGGATACGGCCCGTATCGACATGGACAAATTCGGAACGCGGGTAATAGCCGACCCCGCCGCCGCGCATCGCCAACGCCACGGTGTGTAGCAGCATCAGTGAGCGCCCTTGCACGTTGACGTCCGAGGCCATGCCGTCCATGTGCAAGCTGTGGCGCGAGACGCCTTCGCTCTGGCTCGCCAGCCACGCGTTAGTCGCCGCCGAGCGGTAGCCGGAGATCAGGTTGAATGGCTGCGAAGTGTCGAGCGCACGACGAATGCGATGGAGCAAGTCGAGCAGGCGAGGATCGATTGCTTTCACTTCGTTGGTGCGATAATCGCGAAAGAAATAATTCACCTCGCGCAGTGCGCCTGGCACGTATTCGCCATTTTCGAAGTAGACCGTGTCGAGAGTTTCGCCGGTATGAACGTTGTAGAAGGAAAGCGCGCGGGTGGTTGAAGACCGCAGGATAGGCTCCGCAGCCCATTGCGCGGCACCTCCGCCGAGTGGAAATATGGCAGCAGCACCCAGCAGGCCGGCCTTGAGCAGCTTTCGCCGGGCGAAATTATCCCGCGGTAGCTTCATCCCGCTTCTCCTTGGGCTCGGCTTTCTAATCAACCAGATTTGCGCATTGGTTGGAACCCCACCACTATTGCGCCCGGCCAAAGCCGATGCGCCTCGAAAAACATAATTACAAGTTCAAATACGGCCGGGCGCAGGCTAAAAGGAAATGAGCCTGTATCCGATTTCGCGTCGCCGCCGTATTTCAGTGAGCGAGTCGGGCTGACCAGTTCCCATCATTGGGGAAAGCCGATTAGAATTCCGTAAGCGCGGGTCGAATTATTCATGGCCAGCATGGTTCAGGCAAAAGCTCGTCGCCCCGAGGAGGTTACTGCTCCAGCGCGCAAGACTGCCTCGCTCGAAGGCATCGGTCTTACCAAGCGCTATGGTGGCCGGGCGGTAGTCGACGACGTTCGTGTGCGGGTTGGTAATGGCGAGGTGGTCGGATTGTTGGGCCCCAACGGCGCCGGCAAGACCACGACTTTTTACATGCTGGTCGGGCTGCTCAGGCCTGACGGCGGCCGAATCGAGCTTAACGGCGCCGATATTACGACGTTGCCGCTCTATCAACGTGCGCGCCGCGGCATCAGTTATCTGCCGCAGGAGCCATCGGTGTTCCGCAAACTCACGGTCGAGCAGAATCTGCTGGCGGTTTTGGAGACGCTGCCACTTACGGAAGAAGAGCGCAGTGCACGGCTGCAGTCGCTGCTCGATGAACTTGATATCGCGCGGCTGGCGCGAACCAAGGCGGGAGTGCTGTCGGGAGGTGAGCGGCGCAAGGTGGAGATCACCCGGGCGCTGGTACTCGACCCGCTTTTCCTCTGCCTCGACGAGCCGTTCGCCGGAATTGACCCAATTACCGTGGTCGAAATTCAGCGCATTATCAGTTATCTCAAGGAGCGTGGAATCGGTATCCTGATGTCGGACCACAACGTGCACGAAACCCTGTCGATTATCGATCGGGCATACGTTATCCACGGCGGCCGGATCCTGATCGAAGGCAGTCCACAGGAGATAGTCGGCAACGAGCGAGTACGCGAAGTGTTCCTGGGCGAACGCTTCCGCCTGCGGTGATGCTTGTGGGCATCGGCAACCTGCCGGGGTTGCTTGCAGGCACAGGCTGGAAGCCTCTGCTTGGAGTTTCTACATTCGGCGCGGATGATGTGGTCCGCTGCTGTTCTGGTGCGTCTCCCCCTGATAATAGGGGGAGACGCACCAGAGCAGTCGCCGAACCAAAGTGTGTCTCCACAGTGGGGAGTCGTCAACTCCAGAATGTACAAACTCCAGGCACAGGCTGGAAGCCTGTCACCGCTTATTATCGACGGCAGTCAACATCCGGAGTATTCTCTGAAGTCATGAGCATCCTCGTACCATTCGTGATTGAGCAGACCGGGCGCGGTGAGCGTTCCTATGACATCTATTCGCGCCTGCTCAAGGACCGCATCGTGTTTCTGGGCGGCCAAATCACCGACGATCATGCCAACCTCGTCACCGCTCAGCTCCTGTTCCTCGAATCCGAGGACCCGGAGAAGGAAATCAACATGTATATCAACTCGCCGGGTGGCTCGGTGACGGCAGGTCTGGCGATTTACGACACGATGCAATTCGTGAAGCCGCCGGTCTCGACCTTATGCGTCGGCCACGCAGCCAGCATGGGCGCGGTGCTGTTGGCGGCCGGCGCCAAAGGCAAGCGCTATTCGCTGCCACATTCGCGGATCATGATTCATCAGCTCTCCGGCGGGTTCGAGGGCCAGGCAACGGATATCGACATCCAGGCGCGCGAGGCGTTGCGCTTGCGCGAGGTGCTCAATCAAATCCTGGCGCATCATACCGGTCAGAACATCAAGAAAATCGAAAAAGACACCGACCGCGATAATTTCCTGAGCGCTCAGCAAGCAGTCGAATTCGGGCTTATCGACGAGGTGATCGCCGGCCGCAACGTGTTGAAAACGCAAGCGTGACCCGCTGCTGCCAGTCATACGAGGGATCGGATAATCAGCGATCTAGCCGCTCAGGTTATTAATCAAGCGCCGCTCTACACGCGCGACCGGATTAACAAAAGCGGTCCCCCGCCCCCCTTTGAGGCAGGGGTATACGGGTGGTGGTTTGTGCAAGGTGCCTTACCACTGGTCCCGGCAGAGGGGTGCGTCAAGCGGGACTGTCGGTCTCTTCTGTACGTTGGGTTTGTACCTGAACGGACTCTGCACGATCGGATCGTCCGCGATGACTTTTGGGGAAGGGCAACTCGCTCAGTCCTCCGCGCAACTCTCGGCCTATTGCTTGAAAGACAATTGGGAACGGCCCCTACACGAATATCGCCTAAGAATTGGGGCTTTGATTCGGCCGCCGAATCACGTCTTAGCGATTGGATGGCGCAGAACGCTGCGGTGAACTGGGTGGTAGTAAAGGACCGTGACTCCCGCAAAATTTTGAAAGAATATTTGATTCGGACATACGATCTGCCGTTGAATTCGAAGGGCAACCGAAAGCACTCTTTTTACCGGTCACTTTACGCTCTGCGAAGAATAGCGGACCTCAGGACAGGAACGGCCAAGCGCGCGAGAAGTTCAACAGACTGGGGGAATGATGCCATCGTTTGGATCCGCAATCAGGCAACCAACCTTACTCCGCAGCCCGTGGATCGTTGGGAAGTGGCGCGCCCGACTGACCAGGCTTGCGAGACAGCGATTCGATTGATCGACGCTTTGGGGCCGAATGCTCAAGCACCCTCGGCGCTCGCCGCGACACTATCCGAGGGAATTGAGCTTGAGTGGCGGCAAGGGAAGAGACTGCTTTCGATAGAAATCATGGCGGACGGCACGTTAGAAACGCTCAAGTCTGTCGGCGGGCAACCGATCGTGGAAGAGCGGCTGGATGAGGGCAACTCCCGTATTCACAATCTGTTATCGTGGCTGGACATGGTTTAGTTTTGGTGCTTTGAGCGGGGCGGAAAGTGCCATTGCCTCCGGCGATCCCGCGTGGTCAACGCTTTGATGATACCTCTATTCCCGACGACTTCGTTCTCTTTCGCGGATTAGATCCAAAAGCCAGTTGGAACGCGCAAGTCTATAACCCTGCCGTTCCCAGCAATATCGTGCCCAAGGGCGCAATCCGCACCGAAGAACCCTCAACTCGCACCGACTTATTGGCGATCCAGGCTCAATATCCTAACTGGAAGATTGCAACGTTCTCGGCTGGCGATGCTCGCAAGGCCGGGTTACATCCTGATGCGTGATCCGAACGACCCGACCCACCTTCTGCTTTACGACAGGAGCGATCCAGATAGACGACCAAGTGCAAGCGTCGCGCAAACGCTCGCAAATGCCGCGCGTATCATGTAATGGCATTGCTGGCGGAGGCCATAGATAGCTTCCCAAAAGTGCCGGGGCAACACGGGTTCGTCATCGCCACAATGGGCTGGTATTTGAGCCTGGTATTGGCGGTGATAGTTACGTCAGGCTCTAAAGCCTCGAGACTACAACGACCTTTCCGCGCCTTGGCCGTGATGAGCAGGTGTAGTGGTGCAAGCCCGAATTAGGGCCGTGAAGCCGGTCCTTTCCCGGAGGCCGCTCACCGAGGGGTCGATCTCCCTTAACCTCCTTCGGCTCGCTGTCCCCATTATCATTTCGAACATGCTGCAAACTGCCTATCAGGTGGTCGACACGTTCTGGGTCGGCCGCCTGAGCGCGCAAGCGGTTGCTGCGGTGTCGTTCTGCTTTCCCGTCAGCTTCCTTTTGATAGCCTTGGGCGGAGGCCTGCCGATTGCCGGAACGGTGCTTGCGGCGCAGTACACCGGGCGCGGCGATGACGACGCGATGAATCACGTCGCCGCGCAAACGCTGTTGATGGTGTTCCTGGTCTCACTGGTGCTCGCGGCGCTCGGCTATACGGTCGCGACGCCGATCATGCGCTTGATGGGGGCGGCGCCAGAGGTGTTGCCCGACGCGGTGCGATTCTTCCAGATTGCGGTGCTGGGCTTCATTTTTGTCTTCATGTTCTTCGCCTATCAGGCGCTGATGCGCGGCAGAGGCGTGGTCTACCCGCCGATGTTCATCGTGTTCATCACCGTACTGATCAACTTCGCGTTGGATCCATTATTGATCTTTGGTTGGGGGCCGCTGCCACGCATGGGGGTGGCGGGCTCGGCAATGGCGACACTGTGCACGCAGGGGCTGGCCGCTACGATAGGGATCACGTTGATGGTCCGGGGGCGCCACGGAATCCATTTGAAATGGGCCAACCTACGGCCCGACTTCGATCTAATGCGCCAGATATTCCGTATCGGCTTTCCTTCCTCAATCGAGCAATCCACTCAGGCGTTGGGAATGACAGTCATGACCATGCTGGTGGCGGGCTTCGGCACGATCGCGGTGGCTGCTTACGGAATCGGTGTGCGAGTTATGAGTTGCGCCATCATTCCTGCGATCGGCCTGGCGGTGGCGACCTCCACCCTCGTTGGTCAAAACATCGGCGCCGACCAATTGCACCGCGCCGAGCGCACCAACCTGGTTAGTTGCTTCGTGGCCTTTATCATTTTGACGCTCGTGGGACTGTGGACTTTTTTTGGGGCGGCGGCAATCGCCAGGTTCTTTATTCCCCACGGCGGCCCTGCGATAGAGCAGAGCGCGGTCTTCATCCGTGCGATCGCGCTTAGTTTCGGTTTCATCGGATTGCAGCAGGTATTGACCGGCTCTTTGCGCGGCGCAGGCGACACGGTGGCGCCCATGGTGCTGGCAATGATCTCGCTGTGGATGCTGCGCTTTCCACTGGCCTACGTGCTCTCAGCGCATACCCCTTTGCACGTCAGGGGCATCTGGTATGCGTTCCCGGTGACCACCGTACTGTCGGCGGCGATGGCCGGGTACTGGTTCCTGTGGGGAGGATGGCGCGGCAAGCGCCTGCTGGATGACATTGAATTCCAGGAGCAGGTGCGCGAGGAAGCGGTGATCGAAGAGGGTGTCTCTTCCTGAGGCCAACGCTCTGTTCTTTCCTCCATCCCCTTCTCCGGAGTAAGGCGGTGGCCGCGGACGCTGGGGGACCAGCTCTCCAGCCGGTCAAGACCACAACCTGCAAGGCCCTCGAGCAAGCCACGCTGCACGCATTTGCTTGCGATGGTCCTGCAAGTGGTTACCTTGGTCGGTAGAGGCTTAGGTTTACAAATGAATGTCAATCGCTTTACTGAAAAACTCCAGGAGGGGCTCGGCCGTGCGCAAAGCACCGCCGTAAGCGCTCACCATCAGGCGGTCGACGTTGAACATCTGGCGTCGGCGTTGCTTGAGGACGAGCAGGGCCTGGCCGCTTCTATCGTCAAGATCGCCGGGGCTGACCTGGCCAGTGTCAGGCAGAAACTCGCTGACGAATTACGCAAGATTCCGAGCGTGACCGGCTCGGGCGCAGATGCCGGCCAGGCTTATGTAACCCAGCGCCTGAACCGTGTATTGACGCGCGCCGAGCAGGAAGCGGGCAAGCTCAAAGACGAATTCGTCTCCGTCGAGCACGTGCTGATCGCGATGCTCGACGAGCCGGGCGCCACTGCGCGTATTCTGCGCGAAGCCGGAATCACCCATGACAAGCTGATGGGCGTGCTGAAGAAGGTGCGCGGCAGTCAGCGGGTCACCTCACCCAATCCCGAGGCAACTTACCAGGCGTTGGAACGCTACGGCCGTGATCTCTCGCAGCTTGCAGCCGCGGGGAAACTCGACCCCGTGATCGGACGCGACGAAGAGATTCGCCGCGTGATGCAGGTGTTGTCGCGGCGTACCAAGAACAACCCCGTGCTGATCGGCGAACCTGGCGTCGGCAAAACCGCCATCGTGGAAGGGCTGGCCCAGCGCATTGTTGCCGGTGACGTGCCCGAAGGATTGAAGAACCGCCGTATCGTCGCATTGGACATGGGCGCGCTGGTGGCAGGCGCCAAATATCGCGGGGAGTTCGAGGAACGCCTGAAGGCAGTGTTGAAGGAAGTGCAGGAGGCCGAGGGCGAGATCATTCTGTTCATCGACGAGCTTCATACGGTGGTTGGAGCCGGCGCGGCGGAAGGCGCGATGGATGCCTCAAACCTGCTCAAGCCGATGCTGGCGCGCGGCGAATTACACTGTATCGGTGCAACCACGCTGGATGAGTATCGCAAACATATCGAAAAGGATGCGGCGTTGGAGCGCCGTTTTCAGCCGGTGATGGTCGGTGAGCCGAGTATCGAAGATACTATTTCGATTCTGCGCGGACTGAAGGAACGCTACGAAGTCCATCACGGCATCCGCATCAAGGATTCGGCGTTGGTGACTGCGGCGATGCTCTCGAAGCGTTACATCAGTGACCGCTTCATGCCGGACAAGGCAATCGATCTGGTGGACGAGGCCGCGGCCAAGCTGCGCACGGAAAAGGAATCGATGCCGGCGGAGCTGGACGAGGCGAATCGGCGCGTCATGCAACTCGAAATCGAGCGTGAGGCGCTGAAGCGCGAAACTGACCCGGCCTCGCGCGATCGGCTCGAAAAACTCGAAAAAGAACTGGCTGAGGCGCAGGAGCGGCGGCAGGCGTTGCGTGCGCAATGGCAGACAGAAAAGGACGCGATTGAGAAACTGTCGAAGATAAAGAGTGCCATCGAGCAGACCCGTCACGAAATCGACAAGGCCAAGCGTGAATACGACCTCAATAAGGTCGCCGAACTGCAATATGGCAAACTCGCGAGTCTCGAAAAGGAACTGGCTGCGGCGGAAAGCGTCACTGCCAAGCCCGGCGGTTCGCGCTTGATCAAGGAGGAAGTCGACGAGGAGGACATCGCCGAAGTAGTCGCGCGATGGACCGGGATTCCGGTGTCGCGCCTGCTCGAAGGCGAGGTGCAGAAGCTCACCCATCTCGAAGAGCATCTGCACAAGCGAGTCATCGGTCAGGACGAAGCGGTGTCGGCGGTGGCCGACGCCGTAATTCGCGCCCGCGCCGGCCTCAAAGATCCGAACCGGCCGATCGGCTCGTTCATTTTCCTGGGCCCCACCGGTGTCGGCAAAACTGAGCTGGCCCGCGCGCTGGCTGAGTTCCTGTTCGACAACGAGAGCGCAATGGTGCGCATCGACATGTCCGAGTACATGGAGAAGCACACCGTCGCGCGCCTGGTCGGCGCGCCGCCAGGATACGTCGGCTACGACGAAGGCGGTCAGCTTACCGAAGCCGTGCGGCGGCGGCCCTATTCGGTGCTGCTGTTCGACGAGATTGAGAAGGCCCACGCGGATGTTTTCAATATCCTACTGCAACTGCTCGATGACGGCCGCCTTACCGACGGTCATGGACGTACGGTCGATTTCAAGAACTGCGTCGTGATCATGACCTCGAATATCGCGAGCCAGGTGATCCTGTCGTACAAGGGCCAGAACTATGAGCGGATGAAGGAGCAGGCGCTGGATATTATGCGCCAGAGCTTCCGTCCGGAGTTCCTCAACCGGGTCGACGAAATCGTGGTGTTTCATCCGCTGACGAAGGAGCAATTGCGCCAGATCGTCGAGATTCAGTTGGTGCGGCTGCGCCAGCGGCTGGAGGAGCGCAAGATCGAACTGGAGCTGACCGATCGCGCCCGCGATTACTTCGCCGAGCACGGCTACGATCCAGTTTACGGTGCGCGTCCGCTGCGCCGCATGCTCCAGCGCGAGCTGGAAACCGCGCTCGGGCGCAAGCTCCTGGCGGGCGAAGTACGCGACGGCAGCCGCGTGGTCGTCGACGCCGGCCCGCGCGGACTGGAATTCACCACCCGCGAAGGCCAACGTGCCGCCGCATAAGGTAACCAAACTGGCTGATACAACGGTCGGAGCGGAAACGCTGCTCCGGCCGTTTTTGCTGACGCTAAAATGGGAGACCTCAACCGTTCGTTGGGCCCGGAGAACGGGGGGCCTTTAATTCGGCGATAATCGCCGCCACACCTGGAGGACTGTTCGACCACCAGCTTCGAACCGCGCGAAGGGCGAAACCAACGGTAAGAAAGAACGAGACGACTGCGACGATAATGAAAATCGCTTGCCAAACTTCTTTTTTCAATCCGAGTCCACCCCGAAAATCCGCAGTGAGCAAGGTTAAGATAACGGGAACAAATATCCCGAATGGGATTGCCCACAGTTCTCGGCTTTCCAACTCCTCTCTATGGTGAACTAAGCATAATTCAAGCTTATCTCGGGTCGTGACGATTAGCTCCTGTCCTACGTTCGCGTGAATCGTCGACTCACGCACCATCTGCTCAGTAAGACCGGTTGGTGAGGGATCAGGCATTCGCTTCTTTTTTTGGCTCAATATTCAAAGCGGCCTTAAGTAGCTCAGGGTCGGGTTCCTTGCGTTGATAAATCGTGAACTGTAAGGTCTTGTCGCCCCCCGCCAACGAATACACGCGGTAATGCAGGTACAGCCTTCTCCCGGCAGAAAAGCCGAAATTGACAGGCTTGTCGCTTCCGGTTCCGAGCGGCGAATTGAAATTGAACAACGTGATCTCTAGAGTTAGCTCACCGACCGACTTCGCCTCTAATCGTGAGACAGGTGGCGGCGCTCCAGGTTGTTGAGTCTCATCCACAAAGCGAAAAATCAATTTGAACCCCGGTGGCGACAGGAACGGAAAGCTCAATGACCCGGGAGTGCTTGCCGCCATTGGTCCACCCGCTGTCTCAATCGCGCTGAAAGAAATCTCGATCGGACTTGCTTCGAACGCGATGATCGTGCCGGTAGCAAGTACGTCCACCGGACCCGATGCTGCATGAAAGTCTGGCATGATGCGATGTTAATGCGAGTCGTGGCACTCCGCCAGCGGCTGGAGGAGCGCAAGATCGAACTGGAGCTGACCGATCGCGCCCGCGATTACTTCGCCGAGCACGGCTACGATCCAGTTTACGGTGCGCGCCCGCTGCACCGCATGCTCCAGCGCGAGCTGGAAACCGCGCTCGGCCGCAAGCGGCTGGCAGGCGAAGTACGCGACGGCAGCCGTGTGGTGGTCGACGCCGGCCCGCGCGGACTGGAATTCACCACCCGCGAAGGCCAACGCGCCGCCGCATAAGGTAACCAAACTGGCTGATACAACGGTCGGAGCGGAAACGCTGCTCCGGCCGTTATTTTTGCCTCGACATTGCGATCTGCTGACGCGTAAAGCAGCAGGAGGCACGCTCCTGTCCACGCGACCTCTTATCTGTCCATCATGCGGCATCTTCGAACGTCACCACGATGCGCTTTCCGAGCGCCGCAAGGGCGGCCTGAATCCTTTCGGGTTTAGTATCATGCTTCGGGTTCAACATGCGCCGGACTACCGTTTCGCTGACGCCTAAGCGTTTTGCAAGTTCGGTATTGGCGATGCGGCGTTCTCGCATTGCTATATACAAAGCCAGCTTCGGCGCAAGGTAGAGCGGCACGCTTATCATGTGCTGTCGCTGTTTTGGCTTCGATGGCTGCGGAATGTCGCCACCGCGCGAAATTCGGCCTGCGATCGCTTCGGCCAGACAGTCGGCCGCTTGCACAAACGTGTCCGCGAGGTCATCTCCACCCGTCAGCGCTTCAGGCAAATCCGGGAATCGGACGTGAAATCCCTTACCGTGCTCTTCGGCAAGAAAGAGCGCTGGGTAGCTGGCCGTAAACATCACAGGTCCTCCTTTCGAATGCCGAGCTGCTTGCACATATCGGCCAGCAGGCTGGGTCCGAGTTCTTTTTTGAGGTCTTTCACCACCGTGAAGCGTTCACCCAGGTAAAGCGTGCCATGACTGCCGACGCCGCGCTCAGAACTCCAGTGGCAGGCGAGGTTCTTCCGCTTGGCAATAGCTTTCACCTTGCGGACGAACTCACTACCTTTCATTACCTGATTGTCGAACAGTTATGTTCGACGCGCAAGGAGATGAGAAGGAACGCTCGAACGGCCCCGACATCTCCAATGTTCTGAAAAGCAGTCAATTTAATGGCTGGCGTGGTAACGCCGTAGCACCGTATAATTTCGGGGTTCTGCCAGAAATCGCATCGGCCGGGGGCCGCGTGCGGGGGAGGATGACTGGCAGTGATTCCAGTCCAATACAACCTTCGCAGTCTGATGGTGCGGCGGGTCGCGTCGGTGACGACCGCGTTGGTTATCTCGTTGGTCGTGATGATCCTGTTTATCCTGTCGGGATTCATCGCTGGCCTGCGCGCAACCGTACTCGGCAGCGCGGCCGATGGCGACTGGATAATCCTGAGCCGCGGCACCACTCGCGAGCCCGACAGCTTTATCACTCGCGAGCAATACGAAATTCTAAGGAGCCGTCCTCAAATCGCCAAGGATGGAAACGGGCATGAACTTATTTCGCCGGAGATCATCACTGGCTTCAATCCCGCGCCCGACAAACCCTTCGATCAGGTAATATTCACCTATTTGCGCGGTGTTTATCCGATTGCCTACGTGGTTTATCGTGCGATGCGGGTCGACAGCGGACGCTGGCCGTCGCCCGGCGTTGCTGAATTTGCGGTAGGCCGCAAGCTCGCAGCGCGCTTTCCTAATCTTCGGCCTGGGAGCGATTTCCGGTTCGGGCGGCGCGTCTGGCGCATTGTCGGAATCTTTTCGGACAGCGATAGTGCGCGCGAGTCAGAAGTGATCACCGATCTCGACCTGCTAGCGCAGGATGTCCATTACGCGAACGGCTTCGCCGTGATTCACGTCGCATTGCGTCCGGGTTCATTTTCCACCTTTGTCGAGTCGCTGACGACCGATGCACGGCTGCGAGTCGACGCAATCTCTGAAGCCGAGTTCTATGCCAACCAGAGTAAGTTTGTTGACCAGTTAAGAGCGCTGGGTTTGGCCGTTGCCCTGATACTGGCGATCGGCACCATCTTCGGCGCGATGAACACGATGTACGCCGCGGTAGCGCGCCGCACCGGAGAAATCGGCGTGCTGCGCGCGCTCGGGTTCGGCCGCCTCGACATTCTCGTCAGCTTTGTTACGGAAAGCGTGTTGCTGGGGCTCGCCGGTGGCGCTTTCGGCGAAATCTTGGGGCTGAGCGTTGCATACGCCGTCGGGTTACGCAGTCACCTGATGAACGTGGGAGCATTCATATTTACCTTCCGGCTGCCGGGCTCGGCGTTCATCTCAGGCATCGTTGCAGCAGTCGCAATCGGCGCCGCAGGCGGCATCCTGCCCGCCTGGCGCGCTTCGCGGATAAGCGTAATCGAGTCGCTGCGCGCCGTCTGACGAAGACGGGGGGCAAATGTTGAAGGCCCTTAAGTTGATCGAGCGTAACTTGCGCCGCAATCTGCGGCGGACAATCCTGACCGTGCTCACGATCTCGCTCGCGACCTTCATCTTCACGGTCCTGATTTCTGTTCCGGCCTCGATGGATCGATTGATCAAGGATGCCTCCGCCGGTCTGCGGTTGGTGGTGAACAACAAGACCGCGCCATGGGGCGACCTGCCCGCACGCTACTGCGCTGAAATCAGCACGCTTCCGGGTGCAGCCGCCTGCGTTGCGATGACTGGTTGGGTTGCGACCTATCGCGATGTAAGCGATCCAATTCAGGCTTTTGGGGTGGGGCCTGAAAATCCCGACGTGTACCCCGAGTACGATCCGACTGGCGCATTTCGCGCGGCGGGTGCAAAAGATCGCCGCGCCGCATTTGCCGGCGGAGTATTGATGAAGAAAGAAGGGTGGAAGCTCGGTCAGTTTATCACCCTTCAAGGCGCGGATGCCGGCCATCTCAGTCTGAGTTTCATCATTCTGGGCGCGATCACATCCAGGCATTATCCGAATGTGCTGGTGATTCGGCGCGACTACCTGATGGAAGCGCGGAAGGCTGCCGGCTATCCCGCCGCGGATGAGGCCTGGTTTCTGGTGGTCCGAGCTGACAATGCCGGCCGTCTAAGTGCACTGGCGCGCCAGATCGACGACCATTTCCATAACTCCGACTACCAGACACGGACAGTAACCGAAAGCGACGCACTCGCCTCCGGCCTCTCGGCAGTGGGCAACGTCAGAGCAATCGTGGCGACGTTGGGCGCGATCGTAATCCTGACCGTGTTGTTGATAGCCGCCAATTCGAGCGCGACGATAGTGCGCGAGCGAGCGACAGAGATAGCGATCATGCGGGCTTTAGGTTTCGACCGCGAGACGATAGCCGGACTGCTTTTTGGCGAATGTGCGGCAATCGGATTGACCGGCGGCCTGATTGGTTCCGTTTGTGCCTGGTGGGTTTTCGCTTCGGGGCTCACCCTTGGCGCAGTGTTGAACGGAAATGGCGCGCTGTGGATAACGGCGTCGCAAGCGCTCGCAGCGTTGGCAACAGCGGTCGCAGTCAGTACCGTAAGTGGCTTGCTCCCGATATTTGAAGTGCTGAGAATCTCGCCGGCGGCTGCGTTTCGCAAGGTCGTCTGATGGCCTGGTGCCGAGCGAATAAGAAAAGGAGCTAGCGGGGGAGAGCAGAGATGGCCGACAGGTATGCAGTCGAACTTGAGCACGTGACGCGGATTTACCAGCGCGACGAATTTGAAATTCGCGCATTCGATGACGTTACGGTCAAAGTGCCCGAAGGCCATTTTGTTGGGATTATGGGGCCGTCGGGCTCAGGCAAGACGACGATGCTCAACCTGATTGCCGGCATCGACCATCCTACCCGCGGCCAAGTGGCGGTTGCTGGTGAAGAAATTACCGGGATGAAAGAGGCGCAACTGGCGGGCTGGCGTGCGCGCCATATCGGCCTGGTCTTTCAGTTCTATAATCTGATCCCGGTCCTGACCGCGTTCGAAAATGTCGAACTGCCACTGTTCCTGACTGCTCTCCGGAAGGCCGAGCGCCGTACGCATGTGGAGGCGGCACTCAGCGCGGTCGGACTAAGCGACCGGATCAACCATTATCCCAGACAGCTCTCGGGCGGGCAGGAGCAGCGGGTCGCGATTGCGCGCGCGATCGTAACCGACCCGACCATCGTGGTGGCCGATCTTGACGCGCAATCGGCCGAGGACATCCTGACCCTGCTCACTGAATTGAATCGCCGGTTTAATAAAACCATCGTAATGGTCACCCATGACGCCCGCGCTGAGCGTTACGTCGAAACAATTTTCCGGCTCGACAAGGGGGTGCTGGTGGGGGTCGAATCGGGCCGGGCGTCCCAGGTTGCTGCGGCTGTCAGGAACTAACCTCCAGTCCCTCAAGTATGAGTTACACCGAGGCGTCCCCGGCTCTGTCATCCCGAGCGAAGTCGAGGGATCGCGCCCGGTCTTCGGGGGGCTTCCTCGGACCCATAGCCCTTGCGCAGAAGCTCCAACGGAACCGATCGCGCTATGCGAAAGATTCGCGCCTGCGCGCCGGAGACGGCGCGCGATCCCTCCACTTCGGTCGGGATGGCGGAAAGGGGCCGGCGCTCGTTATTGCTATTTACGAGACACGCAACCGAGTTAACGGCGCGCATCGACGATGAAATGGCTTAGCCTGATATTAAAGAATCTGCGCCGGAACCGGCGCCGTTCGATACTGACCGTACTATCCATCGCGGTCTCGTTGTTCATCTTCTGCGCATTGGCCAGCGTGCCGCTGGTGGCCAATCAGATTCTGGCGGATAGCGCTTCGTCGGTTCGCATCGCCTGTCACAACAAGGCCGGCCTCGCATACGGAGTTCCCCAATCCTACAAGCGGACGATCGCCGCCACCAGGCATGTAGTGGCGGTAGTGCCCGAGAGTTGGTTTGGCGGCATCTACCATGACGTGACGGACCAGTTCCCCAACTTGGCGGTCGATCCGGAACAGATTGAGGTAATGTGGCCGGACTGGGGGATGTCGAAAGAGGCGGTGGAGCAGTTCAAGGAATTGCGCACCGCCT
>WNFD01003874.1_pt1 | contig 15006 bp, 11 predicted proteins | sample 5400491 | NCBI WGS metagenome assembly WNFD01 (sample SAMN13153343, study PRJNA577476) | soil metagenome | isolation source: 120 cm saprolite under Douglas fir tree site 2 hole 2 replicate 2 | place: USA:California | collected 2015-04-18
GGGAGACGCGGTGAACGCCAAGGCCTCCACGTTCTTCGGCGAAATTCAGGGGCCGTGGTACACCGTGGGCTACAGGATGGCCGTCCTGGTCGAGAAACGCTACGGCCGTGCGGCGCTGATCGAATGCATGCTCGACCAGCGCTTATTGCTGCAGCGCTATAACCAGGCGGCGGAACAGCGCAATGCGCGCGGTCCGGAGAAGCTGGCGCTGTGGTCTCCGGTGCTGCTGAAGGCGGTGGAGGCAAAGGAGCGGCAGAAATAAATTAAAGGCAGGATTTAAAATTTGAAATTTCAAATTTTAAATTTAAAATCTTGTTCCTGATGCCGCGAACTTCTATCGCTGACCTCCTTTCGGGTGGCGACCGGCGGTCGCTGGGCCGCGCCGATCTGGTGGCCACCATGGTCGCGGAGAATCCACGACTGTTCCCCGAGTTGATCGCGGGGCTGTGGTCCGAGGATCGACTGGTGCGCATGCGTGCCGCCGACGCTGCGGAAAAGGTCACGCGCAAGCATCCTGATTTGCTCAGATCGAGAAAAAAGGAAATGCTGGGCCTGATGGCTGAATCCGTGGAGCCGGAACTGCGCTGGCATCTCGCGCTCATGGTTTCTCGGCTGGCCTTGAATGTCAAAGAGCGTCAGGTTGCCATATCCTTATTGATCGCCGGAACTTGCCGTCGCGCTCAAAAAGAACGCCGCAGCCAGAGATCGGTGGGAAAAACTCAGCTACACCCATAAGAAGGAGCACGCGGAGTCGATCCTGAAGGCGAAAAAGCCGGAGACGCGCATGCGGCGCGTTCAGAAAGCTGTTGAGATGCTGAGTGACAAAATCGGGTAATTGCCATCTGAGCACTCAGCAATCAGCATTCAGCCATGAAACAGGGTCGTTCGGTCGTAGTGAATGACGCTCCGATATCGCGTATTGCAAGTCAGCATTTAGCATTCCGGCAAGCTGCCTCTCTCAAATCACCGCGACCGGACAATTCTGTTTCATGGCTGAATGCTGAGTGCTGATTGCTGAGTGCTCAGTTGGCAATTACCAAATCTCTCCACTCGGTTCGCGCTACTTCGCGGCCGACTCGAAGCTTCTCACAAATTCCACCAGGCTTCTGACTCCGATTCCCGACGGGCCTTTGGCGATCCAGCCGCGGGCGTCGTCGATCCAGGCTGTGCCGGCGATGTCGAGGTGGATCCACGGGGTGTCGGCGACGAATTCCTTCAGAAACATGGCGGCGGTGATGGCGCCGCCGTAGCGTCCGCCGCTGTTGATGATGTCGGCGATGTTGGAGCGGATACTCTCGAAGTACTCGGGATCGAGAGGCAGCCGCCAGAATTTTTCGCCGGAGCGCTGGAGCGCGGTGGTGAAGTGGCCGTAGATGGTGTCGTCGCTGGCGAAAATGCCGGCATTGACCTGGCCGAGCGCCACGCTGACCGCGCCGGTAAGGGTGGCGGCATCGATGAGATGCGTGCAGCCGAGTGTACGGCCATAGTGCAGACCGTCGGCCAGCAGCAGGCGGCCTTCCGCATCCGTATTGATGATCTCAATCGCCTTGCCCGACATGGCGATCTGAACGTCTCCGGGCTTCTGGGCCTTGCCGCTGGGCATGTTCTCGGTGGCGCACACGACCGAGATTACGCGGACGCCGGGTTTGATCTGCGCAATGGCGCGCATCGCGCCGATCATGGCCGCGCCGCCCGCCATGTCGTACTTCATCTTTTCCATGCCGTCGGCGGGCTTGATGGAAATGCCGCCGGTATCGAAGGTCACGCCTTTGCCGATCAGGCCGAGCACGGGATTTTCCGGAGCGCCCTGCGGCTCGTAGCGCATGACGATCAGTCTCGGCTCCTCGTCGGAGCCCTGGGCCACGCTCCAGAATGCGCCCATCTTCAATTCGCGGATTTTGACCGGCCCCATGACTTCGCACTTCAGGCCGAACTCTTCGCACATTTTGCGGGCGCGCTCGGCGAGGATGGTGGGCGTCATGTGATTGCTCGGCTCGTTGACCAGTTCGCGGGTAAAGTTCTGGGATTCGCCGACGATGCGTCCATGGTCGAGGGACCGCTGAAGGCGCGCCTGGTCCGCGCCCGCGGCGGCTGCGACTGTGAAGTCCTTCATCCGCTGGTCTTTGCGGTCGGTACGGTAGGTGTCGGGATCGAAGTCGGCGACGATGGCGCCTTCCGTGATGGCGCGCGGAGCGTCTTCCTCTCCTGACGCCAGACCGGGAATCGCCAGCGTGCCGGTCCTGATCATGCGTCCTTTCAGAAAACGCACTGCCGCGCCCGAGGCCTTGCGCAGCTCGGCCAGACCAAAGGTCTTTGCCTTGCCGCCGCCCACGATGAGCAGGCGCTTTGCCTTGAGTCCTTCGGGACGATGGACGAGAACGGTTTCCAGAGCCTTGGCGGTCACCTCACCGGAGGCGATCACCTCGGCGGCTGCCTTGCCCAGCGCGGCGTCGTTATGGGCGAGGCGGGCGTCGGCCTTCTGTTTGTCGCCGTGGTCGAGGGCGATCACGATAAGGCATTCGGTTTCGACTTCAGCGGGATTGGCGGTGATCAGACGGATATCCATAGTTCCTTTAAACAAAAGATTTTAAATTTCAAATTTCAAATCCTGTTTCTAGCTTTTCCTCGAACGCGCCACGGCTTCTCGTGCTTCCTTGTCGGCTGTGCGGCGGCGTTCGGTTTCTCGTTTGTCCCAGGCCTGTTTGCCTTTGCCCAGGGCGATTTCGCACTTGAGCTTTCCGTTCTTGAAATACAGGCGCGTGGGAATCAGGCTGTATCCCTTCATCTGGGATTTGCCGATAAGTTTGCGCAGCTGCTCTTTGTGGACGAGGAGCTTGCGGGTGCGCAGCGGCGTGTGGCCGGCGTATCCGGCATTTTCATAAGCCCCGATGTGCGCATTGAGCAGCCACAACTCGCCATCCTTTACGAGGGCGTAGGCGTCCTTTAGGTTGGCCCGGCCTCCGCGGACGGATTTGACCTCGGAGCCGGAAAGCACCATTCCCGCCTCCATGCGGTCTTCAAGAAAGTAATTGTGCCCGGCCGCCCGATTGACGGCGGCGTCTCGTTCGCCCGAGGCGACCGGATCGCGCTTCGGATTCTTCGGCTTATTGGCTTCGGTCTGATGAGTGTTCTGGCGGGTCATGAAAACAACAGGTTCGAATCTGCCTCTCGTTCGAAATTTTTATGCTAGCACAAGCGCAAGAGTTGCACATCTCGCCGTTCTAAGCTCAGAGGCTGAGAAAGCCGACAAAAATGGGCGGGCCGTGAACGGAACTCGGGGGCTTGCGCGGGGTGGTTTTTGAGGTTCGCTTTAATCCGTTTCTAATGTGCAAGTTATATATATGATAGATGTTAGCGGTATATAATCTGTTCATATTGTGACCGATATGAACCGCCACCGTGAGAAAATAAGGGTTCCCCGACCCTTGAGGGGCAAGTCCAAATCCCGATAAGTCCAATGATCCGAACGATCAGACTGTGATTAAGGAGCGTATGAAGGGTTTAAGGAGAACGCTCGCATTCCTGATGCTGCTGTCGTGCATGGCTTTCGCCCTGCCGAAGAAAGACAAAGACAGCACGAAGAAAGAAAGCAATGAGTCGCCGCGCTCGCTCTACAACAAGGGCGTGAAGGCGGAGGCCCATCAGGACTACGAAGCCGCGTACGACTTTTACAAGGCGGCCTACGACAAGCACCCTGAGGATTTGAAATACCGGCTGCCCTATGAGCGCATGCGCTCGCTGGCTTCCGCCGCCAAAATTCGCCGTGGCCAGAAACTGCGCGAGCTGGGCCGTTTTGAGGAAGCGCTGGCGATGTTCGAGAAGGCGATGGAGGTTGACTCCAGCAACGATCTGGCGCAGCAGGAAATCCGCAGGACGAAGGAAATCATGGCCCAGCCTCCGCCGGGCACGAAGACGGACTCCGGGCCTCCCGAGGTGGATGAGCTGCACCGGCGTCTGGATGAAGCGGCGGGACCCGTGCGCCTTACTCCGCTGGTGAATGTTCCTTCAACGCTCAAGATGACCGGCGACTCCAAGGTCATCTATGAGACTCTGGGCAAACTCGCCGGGCTCAACGTCCTGTTCGATCCCGAGTACAACGGCAAGCGCCTGGGGGTGGATTTGCAGGGTGTTTCGCTGCAGCAGGCGCTGGATATCGTGGCCCTCGAATCGCGCACTTTCTGGCGCCCGGTCACGCCCAACACGATTTTCGTGGCCGCCGATTCCCAGGCCAAGCGCCGGGAACTCGAACAGAGCGTAATCAAGACTTTCTATCTGGGCAACGTTTCAGCGCCCACCGATCTGCAGGATGTGGTCAATGCCATCCGCACGATCCTCGAAGTGCAGAGAATTCAGCAGATTCCCTCGCAGAATGCGATTGTCGTCCGGGGAACGCCCGACCAGCTGGCGCTGGCCCAGAAAATGATCGACGACATCGACAAGTCGAAGCCCGAAGTGATCGTGGAAATCGTAGTAGCCCAGGTGCGCCGTGACAAAGTGCGCAATCTGGGGCTGCTCCCTCCCCAGAACGCTTCGGTGACTCTGGTGCCCAACTCCACCACCGCCACGACCACCACCCCGGGAACCGGGGGCACCACGACGACTCCGGCCGCGAATACGTCGCTCAATTTCAACAATCTTCAGCATCTGAATTCCACGAACTATTCGGTATCGTTCGGTTCGCTGACGGCCCAGGCCCTGTTCAACGACAACAACACGAAGATCCTGCAGAACCCGCAGATTCGCGCGGGTGACGGCGTCAAGGCCAGCCTGAAGATCGGCGACCGAATTCCGGTGGCCACCGGTTCATTCGGCACCCCCACGGGCATCGCGGGCGTCGGCAACCTGGGCGTGAATACTCAGTTCCAGTATCTGGATGTCGGCGTCAACATCGACATCACTCCGCACGTGCATCCCGACGGGGAGATCACGCTGAAGGTGGCGCTGGATGTTTCCAGTCAGACAGGCACAGCGACCATCGGCAACGTCACGCAGCCCATTATCAGCCAGCGCAAAGTGGAGCATGAAATCCGGCTGCGCGACGGTGAAGTGAGCCTGCTGGGCGGGATTCTGGAAGAGCAGGACGTGCAGACCACCAATGGCACGCCGTTTCTCTCGCAGATTCCCATTCTGAAATATCTGTTTTCCGCCAACGATAAAGAGAAGCACCTCAACGAAGTGGTGTTCATGCTGATTCCGCGCATCGTCCGGGGCCAGGAGCTTTCGTCGCTCAACCGGCGCACGCTTGATGTGGGCTCCGGCACCGGCATCGAACTGCGTGTCGCGGAAAAGCCGGTGAAGCCGGAAGCCGCGGCCGCGCCCGCCGTGAAGCCGAATCAGCCCGCTCAGCCTGGCGTGACTCCGGTCTCCACCCCGCCGGCCCCGGCTAAAACACCGGCGCAGCAAACACAGACACCGGCGCAGACTACGGAGCCGCCGGCGCCGAATAAGCCTCCGGTGGCGGGCGGCACAGTCATACGACTTGAGCCCAGCACCGCCAATCCGCCGCGCAATACCACTTTCGAGCTCAATGTCGTGGTGGGCGGCGCTCAGGACATCACCTCCTTCCCCATCGAGATCAGCTACGATCCGAAACTCGTTCAGTTCATCACGGTCTCGGCGGGCGGGTTCCTGGCTAAAGACGGGCAGGCCGTGGTCCTGAATCACCGCGACGACCCTGCTGCCGGCACGCTGAGAGTCAATGCCATGCGTCCTCCCGGAATGAAGGGAGTGGGTGGTGACGGAACCGTCTTCACCATTACCTTCATGGCCAAGTCGTCGGGGTCGGGTACCATTAACATAGTGAATGCCGGGCCCAAAAACAGCCAGAATGCCGCGATACAGGCGACAACCTCCGGCACAGCCGTAACCGTACCGTGATCGGAAGAGGCCACAGAAGCATGAAGCTGCACAGACAACGCGGTGTGACGCTGATGGAAATGATCGTTGTCATCACCATTCTGATGATTCTGATGAGCGCGGCGCTCCCGGTGGTGCGGCTCAGCTCGCAGCGCGCGAAGGAAACCGAACTTCGGCGCGATCTGTGGGAGATGCGCGGCGCGATCGACCGTTACAAGGAAGCGGCCGACAAGGGAGCGTTCCGGACCAAGGTGGGCAGTGAAAGCTACCCGCCGGACCTGGAAACTCTGGTGACCGGGGAAGACGTGGCGGGCAAGAAGCTGCGCTTTCTCCGCCGCATTCCCGTCGATCCCTTCACCGGCAAGGCCGAATGGGGCATGCATTCGATGCAGGATGACCCTACCTCGGACTCCTGGGGCGGCCAGAACGTGTTTGACGTCTACAGCAAGGCCCAGGGCAAGAGCCTCAACGGCACCGACTACAAGGACTGGTAATGATGAATCGATTCAAATTGCGGAAGCCCGGAGAGCGCGGATTTACCCTGATCGAAATGCTCATTGTGATCTCGATCATCATGATTCTCGCGTCGATTGCCGTGCCCGCATATCAGAAGCACATCCAGCACGCCCGGGAAGCGGTATTGCGCGAGGACCTCTATAGCATGCGCTCCGCGATCGATCAGTACACCCAGGACAAAGACAAAGCCCCGCAGTCCCTCGATGAGCTGGTGTCCGCCGGTTATCTGCGCGCCCTTCCCCGGGACCCGTTTACCCATGCCAGCGACACCTGGCAGCCGGCCAGCGACGATACGATCATGCAGCTCGGCCAGAACGGTACCGGCATCACCGACGTGCACAGCGGTTCGAGCGAGATTTCTTCAGACGGCAGCGCGTATAACACCTGGTAGCTGAGAGCTTCTGGCTGCTGGTATCTCGGTACTTGGTACTTGGTATTTTTGCTCCCCGCCGGCGTCTTCGGTATCGGCATCGGCGATTGAGCAAATACCAAATACCAAATACCAGGCACCCACCAGGCGCCAGGCCAGCAGCCAATAGCCGGCAGCCAGTAGCTCTCCCCGTCAAATACCAAGTACCGAGGTACCAGCAGCCAGCAGCTTTCCCACCAGGTACCACCAGGCACCAGGCCAGCAGCCAGCAGCCAGTAGCCAGTAGCCGGCAACTCCCCCACCCCTTCGATTTTCCCGCACTCATGCCGGGTTTGCTACCATTGTCTTCATGGCTGTGGAAACCGAAATTCAGACCCGTTATCTGCCTCCTTTGAAAGCGCCGCGTGGAAATGAACTGACCTGCAAGGGCTGGGCCCAGGAAGCGGCCATGCGGATGCTGATGAACAACCTCGATGAAGAGGTGGCGGAGCGTCCGCGGGACCTGGTGGTTTACGGCGGCACGGGCAAGGCGGCCCGCAATCAGCAGTGTCTCGATGCCATCATCGCCTCCCTGAAATCCCTGAAAGACGATGAAACCCTGCTGGTGCAGTCCGGTAAACCGGTGGGCGTTTTTCGGACGCACGATTATGCGCCCCGCGTTCTGATCGCCAACTCCAATCTGGTGGGCCACTGGTCGAACTGGGAAAAATTCAACGAGATGGAGCGCGCCGGTCTCATGATGTACGGCCAGATGACCGCCGGCTCGTGGATCTACATCGGCTCGCAGGGCATTGTCGAAGGCACTTTCGAAACCTTTGCGGCGGCCGGCGAAAAGCATTTCGGCGGCGGCCTTGCCGGCAAGCTGGTGGTCAGCGGCGGCATGGGAGGCATGGGCGGGGCCCAGCCTCTGGCGGCGACCATGGCGGGCGCATGTTTTCTCGGCATCGACGTGGATGCCGAACGCATCAAGAAGCGTCTCAAGACCGGGTACTGCGACTTCATGGTCAACAACCTCGATGAGGCGCTGCGAATTCTCAAGAACGCCCTGCGGAAGAAAGAAGCGATTTCCGTCGGACTGATCGGCAACTGCGCCGACGTCATTCCGGAGCTGGCGCAGCGCGGACTGCTTCCGGATATTCTCACCGACCAGACCTCCGCGCATGACCCGCTGAATGGCTACGTGCCCCACGGCCTTTCCCTCGATGCGGCCCTGGCCCTGCGCAAAAGCGATCCGAAGGCCTATCTCGACCGTTCGCTCGATTCCATGGCCCGGCACGTCGAAGGCATGCTGGCCCTTCAGGCGATGGGCAGCGTGACGTTCGATTACGGCAACAATATACGGACCTTTGCCTTTCAGCGCGGCGTGAAGAACGCCTATGACTTTCCGGGATTCGTGCCTGCCTATATTCGTCCTCTGTTCTGTGAGGGGCGCGGGCCCTTCCGCTGGGTGGCGCTCTCGGGCGATCCCGCGGATATCGCGGTCACCGACGATCTGGTGCTGGAGATGTTCCCGGAAAACCGCATTCTCGACCGCTGGATCAGGCTGGCCCGCAAGCGCATTAAATTTCAGGGTCTGCCGGCGCGTATCTGCTGGCTGGGCTACGGCGAGCGCGACCGCTTTGCCCTGGCCATGAACGCCATGGTAAAGAATGGCCGCCTGAAGGCCCCCATCGTGATCGGTCGCGACCATCTCGATTGCGGCTCGGTGGCTTCACCCTACCGCGAGACCGAGGCGATGAAAGACGGCAGCGATGCCGTGGCCGACTGGCCGATTCTGAATGCCCTGCTCAATACCGCGAGCGGAGCAAGCTGGGTTTCGGTGCATAACGGCGGAGGCGTGGGCATCGGTTATTCGCAGCATGCCGGCCAGGTGCTGGTGGCCGACGGCACCGAGGCCATGGCCTGCCGCATCGAGCGTGTGCTGACCAACGACCCGGGCATCGGCGTGGCCCGCCATGCGGACGCGGGTTACCAGGAAGCGATCGATTTTGCGGCCAATAAAGGCCTGAAGATTCCAATGGCCGGGAAAGTGAGCAGCTAATGTCTGAAAGAAAGACACCTGGAAAAAAGACGCCGGCAAAAAAGCCTTCGCCCTATCTGCTGCTCACCAATATCGGCCAGCTTCTCACCATGCGCGGAGGCCCGCTGCCACGGCGCGGCAGCGCGCTCCAGGAAATCGGTTTGGTGGAAGACGCTGCCGTGCTGTGCAGCGGCGGAAAAATCGTCGATGCCGGCCCCCAGGGACATGTGTTGCGCGACCCCTGGCTGCAGAAACACCGGGGTAAGGTCAGAGAATACGATTGTCGGCGCAAGGTAGTGGTGCCGGGGCTGATCGACTCGCATACTCATCCTGTTTTTGCCCTGCCGCGTCTGCTTGATTTTGAGAAGCGCACGGCCGGTGCGTCGTATCAGGAAATCGCCGAATCCGGAGGCGGCATACGGTCGAGCGTGGCCGCGGTGCGCGCGACCACACGAGAGCATCTGAGCCGTCTGGTTCTGAAGGCCTTCGATGCGATGCTCCGGCAGGGCACGACCACCATTGAGGCGAAGTCCGGCTACGGCCTCACCTTTCATGACGAGTTCAAATCGCTGGAAGCCATTCATGACGCGGCCGGCCACTGGCCCGGAACGGTGGTTCCCACGCTGCTTGCCGCTCATGTGGTGCCCGTGGAGTATGCCGGAAAGGGCGACGACTATATCAAACTGGTGTGCAACAGAATCATTCCGGGCGCGGCCCGGCGCAAGCTGGCCGTATTTGTCGATGTCTTCTGCGAGCACGGCATCTTTACCGTGGAGCAGTCGGAAAGAGTCTTTGCCGCCGCCCGTCGCCATCGCCTCGGCACGCGCGCTCACGTCTGCCAGTTCACGCCGTCCAGGCTCGAAGCTCTGCTGCAACATCAACCCGCGTCTTTCGATCACATGGATTGCGCCGCGCCCGCCGACATTACCCTGATGGCGCGCAGCGACACCGTGGCCACGCTGCTGCCGGGAGCCAACTACTTTCTGGGACACACCGAATTCCCCAATGCCCGGCGTCTGATCGATGCGGGTGTGCCGGTGGCCCTGGCCAGCGACTTCAATCCCGGGACCTCGCCCTCGCCGAGCATGCCTTTCGCCATCTCCCTGGCCTGCACCCATATGAAGATGACCCCGGCGGAAGCCATTGCCGCGGCCACGGTGAATGCGGCCTGCGCTCTGAATCTGCAGGATAGCAAAGGCAGCCTTGAACCGGGCAAAGACGCGGATTTCGCGGTTTTCGATTTCGACGATTATCGGGAGATGGGATATTGGTTCGCTTGGAACCGCTGCACGGAAGTATTTGTCGCGGGGAATGCCGTGCTGGGTTCGGAAGCCTAAAGCCTTTTCACCGCAAAGGACGCAAAGGGCGCAAAGGAAAAACAAGGAAATTTCCTTTGCAGGATTGCGGGATATGGTTATTGGGCGGGATCATCATTCGTAATGTGTGAAGGGTCCGGGGATTTGGAAAACTTGAAGAGGGAAAAAACTCTGCATCGTTCATTCATCAGGGTCGTATTCGCGGTCTGTCTGTTGATGGCGTCCGTGGGCGCGAAGGCGCAGAGCGCCACCCCTCCGCCTCAATCCACTCCGGTTCCTCAGCCCGTTACGCCTCCGCCGTCTTTAATTCATGAAGAACTTCCGGCCACTCCCAACTCACCGGATGACACTTCCGCAGCCAATCCGTCCAATAATCCGGAGATCGTGGTTACCGCTGTGGGCGATGTGATGCTGGGCACGACTTTTCCAAATGAGGGGGGCGAGAATCTGCCGCCGAACGATGGCGCGGACCTGCTGAAGGAAGTTACGCCCATGCTGAAGCTGGGGGATGTGGTTTTCGGAAATCTGGAAGGGCCGATGCTCGATGGGGGCGAATCCGCCAAGTGCCGCCACCGGGTCACCAACTGCTTTGCCTTTCGTGTGCCCACGCGCTACGGCAGGTATCTGAAAGAGGCGGGCTTCAAAGTCATGGGACTGGCCAACAATCACGCGATGGATTTCGGGGCCGAGGGACGCGCGAGCTCCCGCGCCGTGCTCGACGCCCAGGGCATCGCCCATTCGGGAGAGATCGGCGATATCGCCCGCCTGAATGTGAAAGGGAAGCAGGTTGAGCTGATCGCCTTTGCCACCTATCCCGGCTCCAACAATCTGCTCGACCTCGATGTGGCGCTGCGGGCGATTGCTGCGGCGCGCGCCGAATCCGACATCGTGATTGTCTCGTTTCACGGGGGCGCGGAAGGCTCGACCCATCAGCATGTGGCCGAGGGCGACGAGATGTTTCTGGGCGAAGACCGCGGCGACCTGCGCCGCTTCGCTCATGCGGCCATCGACGCGGGCGCTCAATTGGTGATCGGCCACGGGCCCCACGTGGTGCGCGGCATGGAAGTTTATCGCAACCGGCTGATTGCTTATTCCCTGGGCAATTTCGCCACTTACGGCCCGTTCAATCTGAACGGCGAAAACGGTATGGCGTTCATTCTGGAAGCGCACCTGGCACTCGACGGGCGCTTTCTCGGCGGACGCGTTCATCCCATCCGGCAGGAAAAACCGGGTGGCCCCAAACTCGACCCGGGCATGGCCGTTATACCGGTGGTGCGCGCACTGACCAAAGCGGATTTCAAAGATGACGGTGTTACAATCGGGCTGCGAGGCGAGCTGTGGCCGCCCTTTGCCAAGGTTCCCGGTTGCAGCGAATGGCCGGAGCTGGTGAGACAGGCGCTGGGCTCCGCAACCTGTGAAATCTTTCCGCTGCCTTTTTCCATCTGATGAGACTATTGAATTTATTTGCTCTTTTCCTCTCGAAGCGATTCCTGGCCTGCCTGCCGGTACTGCTGGTGATGATGATCGCGGGCAGCGCGGCGCTGTGTGGCGCGCAGACGGTGAAGCTCGCGGATGCGGACCCCGAACTGCGCGACGCTCTGCTGCACGACGCTCAGTGTCCCGCCGCCGGCGTTGCATCGAACGATGCCGATCACGCCGCCCTTTTGCAGACCCCTTTCAGTACCCAGACGCTGCATGGCGCAGGGGGCGCTGTGGTGGGCGTAATCGCCATGCCTTCTGAAGGGTGTCACTGTCGGAAAGAAAACTGCACGGCGTGGGTCTACGTGAAATCGCCGCGCGGCTTCCGCCTGGCGCTGCGCCAGGTATTTGAATCGCTGCACCCGATGAAGGCATGGAAGCACGGCATGCCTTCCATTACCGGGCGTTATAAGGTGAGCGAGACCGTCTATACCACCAGTGTTCGCGACTGGGACGGCTCGGAGTATCAGCCGACGATGTGCGCCACCGTGACCCAGGGGCGCGATCCTCACCGGCCTTCCGTCGTCAGGCAGGATTGTCCGAAGTAATGAAGTTACCGCGGACGACGGCTCCCTGGTTGCCGCTCCGCCCTCGGTCTGCGATTTTCAGGAGAACCATTTTCAGGAGAACCATGAATACTTTTGCCCGGTCTTTCGGAGCGCTGCTGGTTTTTGCCCTCGCCGCGGCGGTCGCCGACGCTCAGCGACTGCCCGTCACCGCCGTTCCCGACCGTTACGATCTCACCTTCACTCCCGATCTGAAGAACGCGACCTTCACCGGTTCGGAAACCATCGGCGTCCGTCTCGCGCAGCCCGGCCGGTCCATTGTCCTTAACGCCGCGGAAATCACCTTCACGAGCGCCCGTGTTACGCAGGAAGACCGCGCGCAGGAAGCCACCGTGACTCTCGACGGCGGTAAAGAGCAGGCCACGCTGACGGTTCCGACGCCCCTGGCCGCCGGGCCGGCCACGATTCGGATTGAATACAGCGGAATTCTCAACGACAAACTGCGTGGCTTTTATCTTTCGCGCACCCGGCTTCGGAACTATGCCACCACGCAGCTTGAATCCACGGATGCGCGGCGCGCCTTTCCCTCGTTCGATGAACCGGCGCTCAAGGCCGTCTTTGATATCTCTGTGGTGGCCGACAAGGGCGATACCGCGATCTCCAACGGCCGAATCGTCTCCGATACTCCCGGCCCCGGCGAAGGCAAACATACTCTGAAGTTTTCCGCTACGAAGAAGATGTCCACCTATCTGGTGGCCCTGGCGGTGGGCGATTTCCAATGCAATGAAGGCGAGGAAGGCGGTATTCCGATCCGGGTGTGCGGCACGCCCGACAAGAAACCTCTCGGAGTGCTCGCCCTGCGCTATGCCAAAGAGATCCTGAAGTATTACAACGACTACTACGGCATCAAGTATCCCTTTGAAAAACTCGACATCCTCGGCCTGCCCGACTTCGAGGCGGGCGCCATGGAGAATACCGGAGCGATCTTCTACCGCGAAACTCTGCTGTTTGTGGACGAGAAAAACTCCGCGGTGGATTCACGCGAGGCCGTCTATGACGTTCTGGCCCATGAGATGGCCCATCAGTGGTTTGGCGATCTGGTGACGATGAAGTGGTGGGACAATATCTGGCTCAACGAAGGCTTCGCCACCTGGATGTCCGGCAAGCCCTTGCAGGCGCTTCATCCTGAATGGAACGGAGCGCTCGGGGCGGTAGGGGCCACCAACGGCGCGCTGGTCTCCGACGCCCTGCTGAACACCCATCCCATCAGGATGAAAGCCGAGACCCCCGACGAAATCAACGAGCTGTTCGATACGATTTCCTACGAAAAGAGCGCCGCTGTTCTGCGCATGATCGAGGCCTATGTGACGCCCGAGGTCTTCCGCCGGGGCGTGAACGCCTATCTGCGGAAGTTCGAATACAGCAACGCCACCGCCGAAGATTTCTGGAACACCATTGCGGCGGCATCCATGCGTCCGGTCAACCAGATCATGCCGACGTTTGTGAACCAGCCGGGCGAGCCGCTGGTCGGCATCAAGTCGCGCTGTGTCGAGCCGCCCGCGGCGCCCGCGCCCAAAGCAAGGAAGGGAAGAAAGCCGCGCCGCGTGATCAAAGCCGAGCCCCGCACCGAGATCACTGTCAGCCAGCAGCGCTTTCTGGTCACTCCGGGTCCGGTCGGTCCTGGGAAGACCGCCGCAGCCGATCCTCTGTGGCTGATACCGGTGTGCATCAAGCCCGAAGATGGCAAATCGTTCTGCCAGATTTTCAGCAGGCGCGAAGAGACGGTGCGCGTGGCGGGCTGCTCCTCCTGGGTCTATGCCAACTCCAACGCCGTTGGCTACTATCGCACGAAATATGACGATGCGGGACTCAGGAGCCTTTCCCAGGCGGTGATGGAGCGGCTGACTCCGGCGGAGCGAATTTCACTGGTCAACGATCAGGTGGCCCTGACCAAAGCCGGGCAGCAAAGCATCGGCACCATGCTCGATCTGGTCGTTTCGCTGAACCATGACACGGAATTTGCCGTGGTCGATAGCTACGCCACCGCGCTGGACCAGATCGGCGATTATCTTATCGCCGGCGAGCGGCGCGCGGCTTATCAGGCATGGATACGGTCCAACTTCCGGCCCATGCTCGCCAAAGTCGGATGGGAGCCGGGGCCCGGCGACACCGACGATATTCGTCAGCTTCGCGCCATGCTGGTCTCTCTTCTGGGAAAGGTCGGCGAAGACCCTGAGGTGATCGGTCATGCGCTCGAACTGGCCCGCCGCTATTTGAAAGACCCCAACGCTCTGGATGCCGGCCTGGCCGGCGATGTGCTCAGCCTGGCCGCGCGCAACGGCGATGCGGCGCTGTTCGAGCAGTATGTGAGCGCCATGGGCAGCGTGAGTTCTCCGGAACAGTTTTATGCCGTGGGCGGGGCGCTTTCCCGGTTCCGCGATCCGAAGCTGGTGGAGCGCGTGCTGGAGAGCAGCGTCTCGGAAACGGTGCGAAACCAGGACGCCGCGTCGCTGATCGCCTCCGAATTGCGCAATCGCGAGAACCAGCCGGTGGCCTGGGCCTGGGTGAAAGCCCACTGGCCTGAGGTTGAAAAGAAAATCACCATGTCGAGCGGCTCGACGATCGTGAACGCCACCAACCGCTTCTGCGAGGCGGATGTCAGAGACGACGTGCAGCAGTTCTTCACGGCGCACCACGTCCCTTCAGCCGATCGCACGCTCAAACAGTCGGTCGAGCGGATGAACACCTGTATCCGGTTCCGCGAGTCGCAGCAGGGGAACCTGGCCGCCTGGCTGAAAGAGCACTCCGGGGCAAGTGCGGCGGCGGCGCGATAAAAACAAAAACAAAACCTTGAAATGCAGAGGAAGCGGAGGCGAATGTCCTTTCGTGTCCTCATCTCTCTGATGGTGAAATAAGTCAGGAAATATCGATATCGCGCCCTGG
>WNFD01010237.1_pt1 | contig 15004 bp, 11 predicted proteins | sample 5400491 | NCBI WGS metagenome assembly WNFD01 (sample SAMN13153343, study PRJNA577476) | soil metagenome | isolation source: 120 cm saprolite under Douglas fir tree site 2 hole 2 replicate 2 | place: USA:California | collected 2015-04-18
GTGGCAGTTGCTTTGCGACAAGTCCTGAGTTCTGTGGTGGAGCGGGACGCCTGCCCTCGGGAGAGGGTGGGTAGCCCGCTCCAAATTTTGGTCCCGCTGCATCCGCCGGAAATGAACTACTAATCCTTCTGTGAAAGAAGCGAGGTGCGGACAGCCTCCAATTCCTTCTTCTTGGCTTCGTCGACATCGGGGAAGGCAAGATCGAGCTGGTCCAGCGTTTGGATGATCGCCGAGGCGACGGCTAGCCGAGTGAACCACTTGTTGTCCGCCGGGATGACGTACCAAGGAGCGTGCTTCGATGCGGTGCGCTGAATCATCTCCTCGTAGGCCTCCTGATAATCCTTCCAGAAGGCGCGCTCCTGGACGTCAGCCATAGAGAACTTCCAGTTCTTTTTCGAATCTTCGAGGCGCTCGAGGAATCTCTTCTTCTGCTCTTTTTTTGAAACGTGCAGGAAGAATTTGCGGATGACGACGCCGTTGCGCGTCAGGTAGCGTTCGAACGAGTTAATGTCCTCATAGCGCTCATCCCAAATGTGCTTGGTGATCAGATGGTCGGGCAGCTTCTGGGCTCTCAGAAAAGGGGGATGGACGCGCACGACGAGAACTTCTTCGTAATAGGAACGATTGAAGATGCCGATCTTTCCCCGAGACGGGATCCATCTGTGGGTGCGCCAGAGATAGTCGTGTCCCAGTTCCTCGTTGCTGGGCGACTTGAAGGAAGAGACGTCGCATCCCTGAGGGTTCACTCCGGACATCACATGCTTGATGGCGCCATCTTTTCCGGCGGCATCCATGGCCTGAAAAATGAGGAGTAGAGCCCAACGATCTTGCGCGTAAAGCTTTTCTTGCATGTGGCTGAGGAGAGGGATGCTATCTTCAAGCAACCCCTGGGCCTGATGCCTGTCTTTGAGGCCGTTGGTATCGGCTGGGTCGTGGTCCTTCAGCCGGAATTTCTCCCCCTTCGTGATGCAGTAGGGTTCGATGATACGCGAAGCTTCTTTGCGGAGTTTGCCGTGTTTCATGATTGCGGAAGTGTAGTACAGACGTGCAGCTCAGAACAGCGTGCCGAGTCCCCATCCGAAGGCGGAAAAGCGATTGTGAGCGTGGAACGCGGAATTGTCCGAGAGGGCGATGAATCGGTGCAAACGCAGAACATTCAGTGCATAATAAGCGCGAACGGGAACCTGGACGCCGGGCACGGTCCAACGGAGCTCGATTCCAGTGGAGCCGTGAAGCACGCCGCTTGTTGCGCCGAGTAGCAGCGGCTTGGTGGGGCCCAGCCAATTGGGGAGCAACAAGCCGGAGCCGAGGTCGAAGAAGCCAGCCGCCTCGGTGCCGCCAGCGAGTGGGAAGCGGTATTCAGCGCTGGCGGCGGTGACGAGATTTGCCCCCGAAGGAGAGGCGGAATAGATCGGCGCGCCGTTTGCCGCGGTCCTGGCCGTTACGGCGTACGGGCCGAGCTCGCCGGGACGAAGGCCGCGCACGAGTTCATCGCCCGAAAAGAGCCGCGCATAAAAGGGCATATCGCCGTGATAGCTGCCAGCGCCGCTGAAAGTCGTACGAAAAGCCCAAGCACCTGACGGAACGAAAAACGGGTCGCGGAAAATGCGGCTGTATTCGGCAGAGGAACGGAGCATGTTTTCACCACCGCCGAGCCATCCTCCGGAAGCGGAATTTGCGAACAGGACATGCTCATTTCCTGTGTCACGGTCCCAGCCGACTCCCAGTGAGCGGCTGGAAACTTTCGATCGAACGTCCCCGAGCGTTACGCCGGTCACAGTTGACGGAGAGGTGGGCGGATATTCGGTTGTTGTACGCGAAAGAGTGTAGTTGATGCCGAGCGAATCGGTGTTCGTCAAGGGGTAAGTCCAAGGGATACTGATCCCTTCGCTATGGGAGGAGAAAAACGGCCCTTGCGGGCTGCGCGCGAACCGCGGGCGGATCACATTATTAAAAACGGAGAATGCCAAGGAGGCTCGCGTGCCGAAGATTCCTTCTTTTGCCAAGCCGAGCATGATCTGCACGCTCTCCGGGCCACCATCAAGTTGCGCCGAAAGGAGCTCTTCGCGATTCAGCAGGTCGAAGACAGTGTAGACGACGCCCAGAGTGCTGCCGAACTGGCCAGTGCCTCCCGCCAAAGAGGCGCGCTGCTGCCCAATTTCTTCCAGGCGGATTGAGACGTTTGCCGTGTGGGTGGCTTCATCGAGTTGGACGCGAATATCTTCTTTGTGGATCGGCTTGAAATAACCTGTCCTCGCCAAACGCAGGAGACCGGCTTCGAGTGTGCGCTCATCGACGGGGCGGCCTTCGCGCAAGAGAATTCTGCGGCGCACGTAGCGGTCGCTGAACTTGTGCAGTCCAAGAAATTCGATGCGCTGCACGAGGTACGGTGGAGAGTCGCTCAGATTGAATGCAACGCGCGCAGTGTGATTCTCCGCGTTGAAAGTTCGCATCACATCCACGGAATGGGAGGGAAGGGAATCGAGTTCAGAATTTCTCGGTTGAACGAGCGCACTCCACAATCGCTGCAACCTTTCTATTTCTCGTTGGGAAAAAGCTCTGCCTTCGTCCAGCTCAGGAAGAGTTACAGATGGTCGCCCGCGTTCTTTCGCGGCATGCTGGAGAGCGTCCGTCGCTACGATGGATTCGAAACTGTAAAAAGGGCCTGCTTCCACGGGGATGGAGACGGATAGTCCCGCGCGCGCCGACTCATGTGGCCAGGGAAGCCACAGGCGCGATAGTTCGGCCGATTGGGCAACTCGCGCGTTGCCAACTCGCGCTTCCGGAAAGCCATGGTTCAGGTAATACGACAGGATACGTTGGCGGTCTTCTTCAAACGCTTCGCGAGTGTATGCGTTTTTGCCGCGCCATGACGCGAGCGGTTTCCACGGCGCGATGTTGCGCATCTGCGCCCGCAATATTTTTGTGGAGACTTGGGGATGGCCATCGAAGCTCACCTGGTGCGTTCGAAGCAGGGGGCCATCGTTGATTTCGAACCGAACACTGACGGTTGCGTTGCTCGCTTCCTGACGCGCGATCTGGACGGTGGCCTTCGGATGGCCTAGCTCATTCAGTCCGTTTCGAATCGCGAGGGCGATGCGCTGAAGCGCGACGGGATCGGCCGGTTTGCCCAAGCCTGGCGCAAGGTGTTTCTCCTGCAACAATTTTCCAATCTGCCGGCGCGAGAGCAGCTGGGAGCCTGAATACTCCACTTTGGAAAGAAATGGAAATTCGTGCAGGTGAAAAATCAAAGTTATGTTCTTGGAGTTTTCAGGCAATTGCGGAGAACTGCCGGTTGACGGCGCAGTTTCGACCTGAATCCATTCGAACCAGCCCAGCCGCGCAAGCGTGCGGACGTTTTTATCAAGCATCGATGGATCGAATCGATCGCCGGCATGCGTTGCAATTTGGGCGGCGACCGCGGCGGGAGAGATGCGGCGTAATCCCTTGAAGCAAATCTCGTCGAGGATCGGAGCTTCCACTGTTTTCAAAAGGGCGGGAGAAATTTCGGCTGGCAGCTCGTGGATTTGAGGCAAGACAGGTCTTGCAGACAACAATAGCGCACCGAGGTAAACCACGGGCTTGAGACAGGTCACCGGCATCTCTCCTTGCACCGAGGAGGATGAGTGAACGGATGAGCGGCGTGGCCGAGGGGTTGTCTGCTCCCAAGAAAGATGTGGCACGAGAGCAACAATTAGAGGTGGACCCTGGACCGCTGCGCGTTGAGCAAAGCGATCCAGGGCATTTGCGTGAGCACGACTGGGGCAGAACCTGCCCGCCCACGGCTCAGTTATTCGGAAACGACTATTCCGGTCGCCGGATCAAGGATGACCTTGCCAGCGCTCGGCCCGCGGTTGAAGTCGAACATGTTGTTCAACGTGCCCGCAATCGCATCCGTCGAGCCGTTTCCGATCCGGCCGAGGTCCCAATTGTCTTCGATGAACCGCAAAATCGAAGATTGGTCCGTTATCGAGTCATCGATGAAGTTTTGCTTTGCCCAGGGCGAGATTACCAGCAGTGGCAACCGCGGGCCAAAGCCGCAGCGACCATTCTGCGTCCCGCCGCTGACATCATTCGCCTTTGGCGAACCACAATTGCCTGGCCCCAGCAACTGGTCGTCCGACACATTCGACTGGGTCACGATCGTCCCCATCTGATGGTCGTACCAGCCGTCGGAATCATCCCAAGCAATGACAACGGCGGTTTCGTTCCACTCCGGGCTATGCATGAGCGCGTTGATCACGCCGACGGCGAAAATCTGTTCGTCGATTGGATCAGAGTATCCGGCATGGCCATCCTGGTAAGCGCCCGCCTTCAGGTACGTGACGGCAGGCAAGCGGCGCTCGCTTAGAGCGGTGAAGAAGTCCGTCAGGTCGTACTGGTGATTTGCGCCGTCCTGCGAAGTTCCGATGAGGAGCGGATTGCTTGGCCGCGTGTGGTGGATGTTTGTGGTTTGCGGGAAATACATGAACGGCTCGTGGTGCGGGATGTAGTCGCCAGCATTCACGACTGCATCGTCTCCGGCGAGACCCGTGTGGTGCTGGCCACATACTGCCCGTCCTTGCGCGTCCACACCCGTCGGCGCGAAGCCGCCCTGGAACCAGCCCCAAGTGATGCCCTTGGCATTCAACAGGTCACCCGCGTTTTTACCGGACATAGTGATCTGGTTGACGCCCTGTTGAGGCCACGCAATCGTCGAGCAACGGCCGTGGATCGCCGATCACTGCTCCGGTCGTCGCCGCGTTGGCAATGTTGCCCGACGCACTGGCCGGCTTGCCGTTCGGTCTTGTGGGAAACAAAGTTCCAGGAAAGGTATTGCCTACAGTTAAGTTGAGCGCTCCTGGAGTGGACGGCCCGAAAGTGGTGCCCCAGGAGTTGTCGCTCATGGCGAAGTACTGCGCGTAATTCCACATCGCGGTGACAGTGTTGCCGTCGTAGTAGCCCATCGTGCTGGCGGGCCCGAGGACTTTATCTTTGCAGCTCAGTTTCTCCACAAATTTGTCCATCAGGCCGCCGTCCGCGGCAGCCTGCTCGTCGCCATAGTTGTGGTCTTCGTCGCACGTCACCGGCACGCTCGGGGGAATTCGGAATGGATTCGCTTTGTTAGGATTGTTAGTGAGCAGCCCAGAAGACAAGAGCGTGTTGGATCCCGGGGTATCCTCCCTGCCGTGGAAGGGAGTCTCGCCCGGGAGGTTAAAGGCGTGCGGATAAGTGCCGAAATAATGGTCGAACGAAACGTTCTCCTGAAAGATCACCACAACGTGCTTGATGGGTGTCTTTGTCGAGGAACCGTCTTTGTCTTGTGCAGATGCTGGGTACACGAGCAACAGCGTCATGGCCGAAGCGGCCACAGCAGCCAAAGCCTTAGTAAGACACTGACGCATAGGAAATCTCTCCTTGAAATTCTCAGTCTTGAACCACAAGTGAAAACGCAGGGGCGGACGCACTCACGGCGAGGCGCGGACTCTAAGGCGTCGCAGCCTGTTTTCCTGCGTGTAGAGTTCTACGCCGGATTTGTTAGCGGTAGATTAACGGTTTGTCAAAACTGATGGCGCAAACCGAGAAGCTGTATAGAATCGGGACGCACCGGGAGGCCATGAGCACACTCGCGCGCAAACTCCGCCTCATTGATTACTTCGCGTTGGCATTTGGAACGATGGTTGGCGTCGGCTGGCTAGTGCTTATGGACGACTGGCTCGGACGCAGCGGGCCGCTCGGCGCGATTCTGGGCTTTGCTCTTGGGGGAGTTCTGCTGCTGCCGGTTGGGTACGTTTATGGCCAATGGGTGCAGCGGCTTCCGGACGCCGCTGGCGAGGCTGCCTACGTTGCCCAGGTTTTTCCGCCGGTCGTCAGCTATTTCACCGGCTGGATGATGCTGCTGGCGTACTTCATCGTGTGCCCGTGGGAAGCGGTGGCTGTCGGAAAGCTTGCTGCGTACATCTTTCCATCATTGAATTCGTTCGAATTGTATCGGGTGGCGGGGCAGCCCGTTTTTCTCCCGCGCTTGCTGTTGGGCGTCGCGCTAACGGTTTTTCTCTTCGTCCTTCTGTTAGGCATCAGTGCCAATCGTGGCGCTGCTGTCAATTTTCATCCGGCGTTTCGCACGACTCCCTTCGTATCAATTTTACTTACGCTCCAGATCGTGCCTTATTTCATGACCGGATTCGAATCGGTGCCCAAAGTGGCGGAGGAAGCCTATCCGGGGTTTCGTGCGATAGGATTTTTTCGCGCGATCATGATGGCGGTTCTTGTGGGCGCGGGTTTCTATGTCCTCGCCGTCGCGGCGGTGGCCTACGTGGCGCCCTGGCAAGGTTTGATTGGAAAACGGTTCGCAACCGCTATCGCTTTTGAACAGGCGCTCGGAGCACGGTGGCCGGTTCGATTGATTGTAATCATGGCTCTCTTCGGGTTGTTTCAATGTTTCAACGGGAACTTTGTGGCGTCGAGCCGTTTATTATTTGCATATGGCCGCCGCAGGTCTATTCCTCCGCGCTTTGGCGAAGTTCACGAAAAATTCCAGACGCCTTCCGTGGCCATTCTTGCGATCATGGCAGGAACGCTGGCCGGTCTTCTTCTGGGCGATGCGCTCCTTGTTCCCGTCACGGAAGTGGGTTCGATGGCGTCGGCCTTAGGATGGTTCGCGGCATGCCTCTCCTTCTGGATCGTGGAAAAGCGAGTATCGATGCGGGTCGTGACCGGGCTGGGGATTGCCGTTTCCTTGCTGCTTTTCCTGATGAAGGTTCTGCCCGCATTCCCCGGGCACTTCTCGCCCGCGGAATGGATCGCATGCGCCGTCTGGATCGGTCTCGGGATCGTCCTGCATGTCCGGAGGTAGCGTGCCAAATTACTTAAAGAGCTTCAGCAACAACGAGCGAGACATGAGCCTACGAATGAGAGCGGCATGCGAGCGAGAGCGAGCCGTTATGTATACTCTCAAAGGGAGCCTGATTCTATCCATCGATGATTCCTTTTCTCCATCTTGGGCCGCTCACGATTCCGACATTTGGCCTCATGGTCGCCACAGGTTTGTTGGTTGCTGCTTACGTCTTGCAGGCAGATTTTGACCGTCGCCGCGAGCAATTCGCGAAGAGCGGCTATTTGAAAGGTAACGGCAAGCCGGGCCATCACGACGAAGGCTTTCTCATTATCGGCATGGCTGGAACCATTGGCCTGGTGGGCGCACGCCTCTATCACGTTCTGGAGAGTCCCCGCGAGTTGATAGCTGATCCGGCATTGCTCATCAGCCGGTTTGGGTTTGCCTGGTTCGGCGGATTTCTTGGTGGATTTGTGACGCTACTGTTTCTGGCGCGACGTTTTGAGATTCCGGCGCTTGAATTCATGGACCTATGCTCGCCGGCAGCGGCGGTTGGTTACGCCATCGGGCGCATTGGCTGCTTGCTCTCAGGTGACGGCGATTACGGCGTGCCGACGACGCTGCCTTGGGGGATGAGTTTTCCAAAGGGCGTTGTGCCGACGACAGAGCATGTTCATCCAACGCCGCTATATGAATTTTTCATTTGGCTGGTTATTGCGGCGTTCCTGTGGCGCATGGGGAAGAAAGCAGTAAGCGGCGCGCGGCCCAAGGGAGAGATCTTCTGCGGCTACCTGATCCTGACCGGCGTGGCCCGATTCCTGATTGAATTCATCCGCATCAACCCGCGATCTTTTTTTGGCCTTTCGAACGCGCAGGCTGCGAGCCTGATGTCAATTATCATTGGTTTCCTTATGTTCTGGTGGATCAAGAGCAGTGCGATTCGGCAATCGAAATCCGCTTGATCATTCCTTGCAGGTGCTCGCGGGCCAGGAATTTGGCGAGTGCTACAGCATCTGTCTCAAAACGTACTGCAAAATGCCCCCATGATGGTAGTAAGAAACTTCCTCCGGCGTGTCTACTCGAGCAATCACAGGGAAGGTCTTTACCTTTCCATCTCCCGATTTAGCATGTACCGTGATCTGTTTCTTGGGCGCGAGTGATGCGACCCCTTCGATTTCGAAAACTTCGTGCCCCGTCAAGCCAAGCGATTCGCGGTTTTCTCCCGCCTGGAATTCAAGCGGCAGCACGCCCATGCCGACCAGGTTGCTGCGGTGGATGCGTTCGTAGCTTTCGGCGATGACCGCACGTACGCCCAGCAGCCGCGTCCCTTTTGCCGCCCAATCGCGCGAAGAGCCGGAACCGTATTCTTTTCCGGCGATAACCACCAGTGGGACACCCGCTTCACGATATTTCACGGCGGCGTCGTAGATCGACATCTTCTCCCCATCTGGAAGGAAAAGGGTCCATCCCCCTTCGGTGCCCGGAGCGAGTTGGTTGCGCAAGCGAATGTTCGCAAACGTCCCGCGCATCATGACCTCATGGTTGCCGCGGCGCGCGCCGTAGGAGTTGAATTCATGCGGCTTTACTCCGTTCGCGATGAGGTATTTCCCCGCGGGCGATTCGACGGGAATCGAGCCGGCCGGCGAAATGTGATCGGTAGTGACACTATCGCCGAGAATCGCAAGCACTTTGGCGCCATGAATGTCTGCGAGCGCCGGTGGCGTCTTCGGCATGTTTTCGAAATACGGCGGCAGCTTGATGTAGGTTGACTTCGGGTCCCACTTGTAGATGTCGCCTTTGGGAACAGGCATGGACTTCCAGTGCGCGTCGCCTTCGAACACCTCGCTGTACTGCTTGCTGTATTGCGATGAAGAAACAGAGGAACGAACAGTTGATTCGATTTCCTGCGGCGTCGGCCAGATATCTCTCAAATAGACGGGGTTGCCTGCGGGATCGCTGCCGAGCGGTTCGCTGGTGAGGTCAAGGTCCATGCGCCCCGCGAGAGCGTAAGCGACGACAAGCGGCGGCGAGGCCAGATAATTCGCGCGAACCAGCGGATGAATGCGGCCCTCAAAGTTGCGATTGCCGCTCAGGACGGCAACGGCGATCAGATTGTTGTCCTTGATGGCGGAGCTGATCGCTTCCGGTAGTGGACCGCTATTGCCGATGCAGGTGGTGCACCCGTAGCCGACCAGGTGAAAGTTTAGTTTCTCCAGGTAAGGCGTCAATCCCGCAGCTTGCAAGTAATCGGTTACCACCTTCGATCCTGGCGCCAGACTTGTCTTGACCCACGGCTTGACGTGCAAGCCGCGCTCGACCGCCTTCTTCGCCAGCAAGCCCGCGCCCAGCATCAGCGAGGGGTTCGAAGTGTTGGTACAACTAGTGATAGCGGCAATGACCACGGCGCCGCTCGAAAGATCAAACGAGTCGCCGTTGTTTCGAACGGCAACGTGCTTCGCCGGCGTTCCTTCCACAACTTTCTGAAAGGAAGACTTCGCTTGGCGCAGCGCGACGCGATCCTGCGGACGCTTGGGACCGGCGACAGTTGGCTCGACGGTTCCCAAGTCCAGTTCCAGCGTGTCGTTGAAGAGTGGCGTGGGCGTCTGATCCGTGCGGAAGAGCATCTGCTCTTTGCAATAGGCTTCGACAAGCGCGATCTGCTCGGCCGAACGCGAGGTGAATTGCAGATAGGCGAGTGTCTCCGCGTCCACGGGGAAGAAGCCCATCGTCGCGCCATACTCGGGGGCCATGTTGGCAATCGTTGCGCGATCAGGAACGCTTAGCGTGGACAGTCCTGAACCATAGAACTCCACGAACTTTCCGACGACGCCTTTTTTGCGCAACATTTCCGTCACCGTCAGAACGAGATCCGTGGCAGTCGCGCCTTCGCTCAAGCGGCCGTGCAGACGGAAACCAATGACTTCCGGAATGAGCATTGAAGAGGGCTGGCCCAGCATAGCCGCCTCTGCTTCAATACCGCCGACGCCCCAGCCAAATACGCCCAACGCATTGACCATGGTGGTGTGCGAATCCGTGCCTACGACCGAATCAGGATAGGCCTCGAATCTGTTTCCATACGGCATCGCGCAGACGACTCGTGCGAGGTATTCCAGGTTTACCTGGTGACAGATGCCGGTGTCCGGTGGAACGACCTTGAAATTCTGAAACGCCGTTTGTCCCCAGCGCAGAAAGGCATAGCGCTCGACGTTACGCTGGAACTCCAACTCCGCATTCAAGGCGAAGGCATTGACGTTGCCAAAATTATCGACCTGCACCGAATGATCGATGACCAACTCGGCAGGGAAAAGCGGATTGATTCGCTTCGGACTGCCCCCCATGCGTTGCACCGCTTCACGCATGGTGGCGAGATCAACGATCGCGGGTACTCCCGTGAAGTCTTGAAGCAGGACGCGCGCGGGCATGAACGCAATCTCTTTTTCCGGAGCGCCGGGCCGCCAGCTTGCCAGCGCACGGATGTCTTCGGCATGGACAAACCGGCCATCCTCGCAGCGCAGCAGATTCTCCAGAAGGATCCGCAGTGAAAAGGGAAGCTTCGACAGGTCGGCGACGCCCTGTTTTTCAAGAAATTCAAGGCGGTGAATATCGAAGCTCTGAGCGCCAACGTTCAGTTTGTCGCGAGTGCGGAAAGAATTGCCCGCGTTGATGGCCATCCTGACAGTCCTTTCGCTGTAGTACGTAGCTCTCTATGATAGCCGAAATTGAATCCAAGCGCCGCGCAGCTATACTTGTAGGAGCGTGAATATCGTTCTCATTTCGACCTACGAGTTGGGGAGGCAGCCCTTCGGGCTGGCATCGCCTGCGGCATGGCTGCGCAAACGCGGCCACAACGTCGTAGCGCTGGACCTAGCCCGGCAGTCGCTGGATGAGGCCGCGATTGGCGACGCCGAGCTCATAGCGATCTATTTGCCCATGCACACAGCCACGCGGCTCGCGGCGCAACTCATTCCTTGGCTTCGGAAGCAGAATCCCGGCGCGCATCTATGCTGTTACGGCCTGTACGCTCCCATGAACGTTGAGTATCTTAGCGCGCTCGGAGTCTCCACGATTCTCGGCGGCGAATTCGAAGAAGCGCTCGTGCATCTGGCGGAGCGACTTGCCGTGGATGGAAAGGCAATGGCGCAGTCCCGGGAGTCCATGATCTCCATGGCCCGGCTGCAGTTCGAAGTGCCTGATCGATCCGGAATGCCTTCGATGGAGAAGTACGCGCATCTCATCGTTCCTGGGGATGGATTCCGCATCGTTGGCTCGACGGAAGCGAGCCGCGGCTGCAAGCATCTTTGCCGGCATTGCCCGATCGTGCCGGTTTACAAGGGAGTTTTTCGAATCGTCGGCCGCGACGTGGTGCTCGAAGACATTCGCCGTCAGGTGGCCGCCGGGGCGCAACACATTACCTTCGGCGATCCGGATTTCTTTAACGGCATACGTCACGCCATGCAACTCGTTGACGCATTTCATCGGGAGTTTCCGTCCGTGACATACGACGTGACCATCAAGATCGAGCACTTGCTCAAACTTAAGGAGCACTTGCCCGCCCTTCGCGATACTGGCTGCCTCTTTGTGATCAGCGCCGTCGAATCCGTCGATGATGCGGTGTTAGGTTTTCTGGACAAGGGGCACACGCGCGAAGATTTCCTCCGCGTCATTAGAACTTTCCGCGAGCTTGGCATGACGCTTCATCCGACCTTTGTGCCGTTCACGCCCTGGACGACGGTGGACGGCTACCTGGATTTGCTGCGAGTGATCGAGGAACAGGATGTCATCGAGAATGTCGCGCCCATTCAGCTTGGTATTCGCTTGCTCATTCCGGCGGGCTCGCGGATGCTGGAATTGGAAGAGGTGCGCAGCCTGGTTGGGCCGTTCGATCCGCAGTCATTGGCGTACCCTTGGAAAAACAGCGATCCGCGCTTGGACATTCTCAGCGAAGCCGTTCAGGAGATCGCCGCCGCAGCGGAGCGGCAAAAAGAATCGCGGCCGGCTACATTCGAACGCATCTGGAAGGCCGCGCACGCTGCAGCTGGGTGGGCCGCTCCTCAGATTAACCTATCAGTGCGCTCCCAACCTGGCGTCCCGTTCCTCAGCGAACCCTGGTACTGCTGCGCCGAGCCGACCCGGGACCAGTTGGTCTCCATCGGGGCACCAAAGGCGCTGGCAAAAAATGCAGTCGCAAGCGCCAACGGTTTTGTCTGATCTGGCGTTGAAACGCATCACGCATGATGAATCCACCCAAACGGTTGCTGCTCTTCACTGCGAAACTGGGCTACCAAACGCGCAGTTTTGAAGACGCCGCGCACAAGCTGGGCGTGCAGCTTGTTTACGTCACCGATCGATGCCACCAACTGGAAGATCCATGGGGTGATCAAGCTATCGCCGTACATTTCGAAACACCGGAGGTGGCTGCCTACACAGTTATCGAGGCGCTACGCGGCCAGCATGTCAGCGGAATTCTCGCTCTTGGCGACCGGCCCGCTGCCGCTGCCGCTTATGCCGCGCGTGGTCTTGGAGTCTATTACAACCATCCTGCGGCCGTTGAGGCCTGCCGGAACAAGCTGCGCATGAAAGAAGTCTTCCGAGATGCTGGGCTGAACGTTCCGTGGTTTCGGAATCTTTCCATCGAGCCCACGCCCGAGCCGGTGCTGCTGGGCATTTCCTATCCTTGTGTGCTGAAACCGCTTTCGCTTTCAGCGAGTCAAGGCGTTGTGCGCGCGAACAATCGTGAGGAATTTCTCGCGGCGGCTGCGCGCGTCCGGCGCTTGCTTAAATCCCCGGAGATTCTTGCCACTCGCGAGGCAAATCTCGATCAGATGCTCGTCGAAGGCTACATTCCGGGCAAGGAAGTCGCGGTTGAAGGACTTCTTATAGATGGTGCTCTGAAAATATTGGCGATCTTCGATAAGCCCGATCCGCTCGAGGGTCCATACTTCGAAGAAACGATCTACGTCACACCTTCGCGACTTCCCGAATCCGCGCAGCACGCCATCGAGAAATGCGCGAGGGAGGCAGCCCGAGCGTTGGGCCTGTCGCATGGTCCAATCCATGCGGAGTTTCGTATCAACGACGATGGCGTGTGGCCACTGGAGGTAGCGCCGCGGCCGATCGGCGGTCTCTGCGCCCGCTCCCTGCGATTTTCCCTTAATGGGGAAAGTAAACCCATCGGGCTGGAAGAGCTGCTTCTCCGTCACGCGCTGGAACTCCCCGGATGGAATTCGCCGCGCGAGCGTATCGCCTCCAGCGTCATGATGATTCCCGTTCCCAAAAGCGGGATTCTGGAAGGTGTTTCTGGAGAAGATGCCGCTCGTTCAATTCCAGGTATCACCGAACTGACAATCACCGCCCGCTTGCACGATGCCATCGCTGCTTGGCCTGAAGGATCAAGCTATCTGGGATTTATTTTTGCGCGGGGCAATACACCTGAAGAAGTCGAGCAGGCCCTCCGCGAGGCCCATGAAAAGCTGTCGTTTACGATTACGCCGGTTCTGCCGGTCGAACATCCCGCGACGCGCCGAATGACCAACCAGGGAAATTAACCTTTTGCCTTGGGCGCAACGTATCCCTCGGGCAATTTGGCGCCTTCGCCGAAAAAAAACTGTTCCATCTGTTCTTCCATGATTTTCTGCGAGTTAGGATCGAGGGGATTCAGCCGGTACTCGTTCATCACCATCTTGGAATGCTCCAGCCAAAGCTTCCAGGCGTCCTTCGAGACGCTTTCGTAAACCCGCTTGCCAAGCTCTCCTCTCCACGGAACGCGATCCAGACCGGGCAATTCTTTGCCAAATTTGACGCAGTGCACCATGCGCGTGCCTGGTTTTACCGGTTCGCTGGGTGCCGGTGTTGGATCACAGGATTCGTTCGCCATGCGTTTCTCCTCACGCGCGTCCTTCCATCTCACCTTACTGCAAACTCGGCGAAATTCCTAGTTGCCAGCAACGATTCCACGGCGATCCGTGCAAAACCCATCGCCGCCGTCAAATGCAACTCGCGCTGGCACTCGGTGACTTCGATTCTCTTGGCCGCCGGCAGAGACCCGTAATACGATTGCATCTGACGGGTGGCGCCGAATCAGGCCTAACACAATTGGAAACCATCCTCCAAAACGCCCTCGGGAAGACGGGTGTCGAAACTCCGTAAATTTCGTATCTCTTTACGTTCTCGTTCATCGAATGGTACAGCCGTAAATTAGATGCAAGATCAGAGGAGCTGCGCCCTTGGCTGAAATCACCACGCTGTTTTGGGACATCGGCGGCGTCATTCTGACAAATGGCTGGGACCGCGCCTCACGAAAGGACGCCGCAAACGCTTTTCACCTGGATTGGGAAGAATTTCAGGACCGCCACGATCTCTCCTTTCCAGCCTTCGACTCCGGACAAATCACCCTGAACGAATATCTCGACCGCACGCTCTTTTATCGCCAGCGCGCCTTCACGCGCGAGGAATTCACCGCCTTTATGTTTGCGCAGTCCAGAGAATATCCGCAGACGCGCGCAATTCTGGATAAGGTCGCGAGCTCCGGGAAATACTTTGTAGGCGCCATCAATAACGAGCCTCTCGAGCTCAACCAGTACCGCATTGAGGCCTTCGACCTTCGAAGAAACTTTCTGGTTTTCTTCAGTTCCTGTTACGTTCGGTCCCGGAAGCCCGAGGAGATGATCTTTCGCATCGCGCTGGAAGTTACGCAACGCCCGCCGGAGAAGTGTCTTTTCATCGACGACCGCCCGCTGAACCTGGAAAGCCCGCGGCGCCTCGGCATGAATACCATTCTCCATCAAAACGCAGAGCAATTGCGTTCGGAGCTTGGAAACTATGGGGTTGAGGTATAGTTTTGGACGCTGCAACAGGTACCTGAACAGGGCGCAACTTCGCGGAGGGAGTGACGATGGCTGGGGATTCGGGTCGTTCCGGTTCGGTGTACGGCGGCGTGGCTGAGCCTTGCACGGTAATTCTTTTCGGCGCCTCAGGGGATCTCGCCAAGCGCAAAGTCATTCCCGCAATGTACGACCTGGCGATTCACAACGGTCTCGGACCGCGTTACGCCATCGTCGGCTTTGCGCGCACGTCCATGTCCGAGGACACCTTCCGCACTACCCTGGGCGATGCGGCGAAGAGCATCTCCGAAGTCGGGCCCATCGATCCGCAGCAGTGGGACGAATTCGCTTCCAACCTTTATTACAGTCC
>WNFD01003877.1_pt1 | contig 15000 bp, 14 predicted proteins | sample 5400491 | NCBI WGS metagenome assembly WNFD01 (sample SAMN13153343, study PRJNA577476) | soil metagenome | isolation source: 120 cm saprolite under Douglas fir tree site 2 hole 2 replicate 2 | place: USA:California | collected 2015-04-18
AGCCGGGTCGTGATCGAGCCGACGATCCTGATCTGGTACGCCGGGTTCTTACTGGTCACCCTGGCCCTGGTGCCGTTCCAGTACGGCGCCGTCACCTACGCCGCATGCGAATCCGCGCTTGGGCGCCCCGTCACTTTGTCCGGCGTCCTTCAGGGAGTCGTGCGCCGTTACTTTCCACTTTTGGGCTACATGCTCCTCATCTCGCTGATGGCGATCGCGTTCTGCCTGCTTCCGCTCTGGATCTGGATCTGGGTGGGTTGGTGCGTCGTCATGCCCGTGATGTTCATTGAAAACGTGGGCCTGATCGAGGCGATGGGACGGAGCTGGCGTCTTGTGCAAGGGCGCTGGTGGAGGACCTTACTGGTCCTTTTCCTGATGTTCGTCGTCTACTACGTGGTGAGCCTTGCGCTGCGTGCGTTCCTCGCTCTGGGCCAGGCGCTTCTCCAACTGGTCCTGTCGCAGCTGGTGATCGTGTGGATCTCCGCAGCGACGTCCGCGATCGTCGACTCACTCGTCTATCCGATAGTCCAGATCGCCATAGTTCTCATCTACTTCGACCTGCGCGTACGGAAAGAGGGCCTCGACCTGTTCCAGCAGGCGCAGCGAATCAGCCCGCCGCTGCCGGCACCGTGATAATTCGCTGACGATTCGCACCTTCTTCCGCGCCTTCGCTTTGACTGCCACCGTGCTGGCGTTCGCGGGTTTGACCGCGCTTCCCGCTTCCGCCGACGACGTGGCGCCCGACGCGTACCGGCAGGCTGTCCAGAACGCATACGACCTGGTGAAAGTTCCGGCGCCCAACGAGGTGGAGAGGCGCCAGGCGATCACCGCGCTCGAGGCGGGTACCGGCTCGTCGCAGCCGGAAATCCTGCAAGACCTCCGGCGCCAGCCTCCCGATTACGTGGACGCGAGGGCCCGTATGGCCGCCCTACTGTCGGCGCTCAGCCCGCCCGCCGACACCTCGGACCCACAGCTGGCGCAGCAGCGGCTCCATGACGTGCTGGCAATGCCTCGCTACGACGCGCTGCGGGCACCTCCCTCTTTTCTCGACCGGCTCGGACAGTGGGCGCGCGAGGGCATCCGCAATCTGATCCGCCTGCTCTTCGGTGGAAGCGGCGGCGGGCCGCAGGTCGCCAACTGGATCTTCTATCTGATCGGCGCAGTCGTTCTCGCGGCCGTTGCGATCGTCATCTTTCGTTTCACTCGCGGGCGATTCCATGAAGATGCAATCGCGAATCAGCCCACCGGACCTCGAGCGCCGGCGGACTATTTCGCGGAGGCGGATCGTCTTGCCGCCGAGGGAGATCGCGTCGGCGCGATTCGCTCGTTGTGCGCCGGAGTTGCGGCCACCCTGGCGGGCGAACATACCTGGGTCGGGAGCCCTCTGACCGTGCGGGAGATCTTCCGGCGCGCGCCAGATCCCACTCGACTGAGCCCTCTTCTATTGCCGTTCGAGGCCGCGGTTTACGGTGGTCGCGAAGTCGACCCGGCGACCTATGAGCGTGCCGCGCAGGTGGCGGCGCCATACCGCGATCCGGCGGCGGTGGCGGCATGAAAGGAGCACGCGGCTGGGCCACCGTTGCTCTGGTCTCCATCGCAATCGCAGGTGCCGCTTACTTCCTGCAGCCGCATCAGGATTCTCCGGAGCACAGCTCGTCGAGTGACGCCGCCAACGGGGCGTCCGCGGTGCGGCTCTTCGCGGAATCCATGGGCCATTCGACGGACCAGATCACCGGCACCTTCGATCCGCCGGCTACGCCTGGCCTGCTGTTTGTCTTCACCCCCACGAGCCCGTTCAAGACCGATGAGGCTCAGCGCACCAGAACCTGGGTCAGCGCCGGCAACGTCCTGATCTACGCCTCCGAGGAAGGGGACAAGGAGCTCGACCACGCGTTTGGCGTCACGCGCGCGCCGGGCTTCGCGCTCGTCAGCACCCAGGTCGCGACACCCGTCGTGCAGGGGGTGACGAGCGTATCGGGCGGGGGTTTGCTGATGCCTCTCGAGGCGAGCGCGGAGCAGGTCGCGTTCCTGCGAACCTCGAGTGGTCTCGTGCTCGGCTACGTCCAGAGAATCGACATGGGCAAGGTCGTCGTGCTTGCGGACCCGCTGGTGCTGTGCAACGGCTACCTGGACAAGCAGGACAATGGCCGGCTGCTGGCGGACCTGCTTGGCCTGACCCGGGCCAACGCTCCGGTCAGCTTCGACGAATACCATCACGGCTTGGTCCTCGGCGACTTCGCTCCACAGACATGGCTCCTGACGCCATGGGGAGCAGCGCTTCTCTGGCTGCTCGTCGCGGTGTTCGTGGGGCTGGTGCTGCGCGGCCGGCCCTTCGGACCGCTCATCCCGCGGCCAGCCCACGCGGCGCGCGCCGACGTGGAATGGGCCGTCGCCGTCGGCGAGATGCTCCGCCGTTCGAGCGCGCGAGCGGTCACCCTTGGCTTGCTCGCGTCGGCCACTGAACGTGCGGTGTCGGCTCAGACGGGCATCCCGCTGCAGCCGCGCGAGCGCTTCTGGAATGCTCTATGGGTGCGCGTGCCGGAACTCGCCGCCGAGCTCGCCGAGGCGGAGAACGCGCTCCATGCCGCGGCCGTGAGCGAGCCTGAGCTGTTGAAGGCGGCTCAACGGCTTCACAGCATTGCCCATCCGGCGTCGGGTAGGGTGGCCTGATGGCCGGCACCCCGCCCGAGTTCTACTCCCGGCTGCGCGAGCAGCTCATCAAGGCCGTGGTCGGCCAGGAAGAAGCGATACGCCTGTGCGCGATCGCTCTTGTCGCGCAGGGCCACGTCCTCCTCGAGGGTGTGCCGGGTACGGGGAAGACGCTCCTCGCGAAATCGATCGCTCGCGCGCTGGCGCTCGAATACGGTCGCGTCCAGTTCACTCCGGATCTCATGCCGGCCGACATCGTGGGCACATCGGTTTATGACCTCGCGAACCGCACCTTCGCGCTGCGCCGCGGACCGATCTTCACGAACGTGCTGCTCGCGGACGAGATCAACCGAGCCCCGGCCAAGGTTCAGTCGGCGCTCCTCGAGGCGATGGAGGAGCGGGGTGTGACGCTGGAGGGCCAGCAGCTTGCGCTTCCGGCGCCCTTCTTCGTCCTTGCGACGCAAAACCCCATCGAGTACGAAGGCACCTACCCACTGCCTGAAGCGCAGCAGGACCGCTTCCTCTTCAAGGTCCGGCTCGACTATCCCGCACCGGCGGACGAGATGGAGATCCTGCGTCGCTGGGAGTCGGGAATCGAGCTTCGCGATCCCGTCAAAGCGGGTGTCGAGCCCGTGCTCGGGCCGGACGACATCGAGGCGTGCCGGGCAGAGGTTGCGAAGGTGGTGCTGGACGAGAAGATTCGGTCCTATATCGTCAACCTGGCCTCAGCCACGCGGACCGCGCCCGAGATCGCTCTCGGGGCCAGCACCCGGGCAGAGGTCTTGCTGATGCTGGCGGCGCGCGCCTACGCAGCGTTCGAAGGGCAGCAGTTCGTCACTCCTGACCACGTGAAGGCGCTGCTCGCGCCGGCATTCCGGCACCGCTTGATACTGCGTCCGGAGGCGGAGGTCGGCGGGCAGACTCCGGACAGCGTGCTGGAAGCAGTGGCGAGCCGGGTCGTCCCTCCCCGCTGATCCCATTGATCCGAGGCCTCGCACCACAGCCCAGGCTGTTGTGGGCGGTCGCCATCGGCGCGGTGGTGATCGCGCTGGCGATCGTGTCCCCGGTGCTCGGCGTCATCGCCGTGATCTATCACGCCGGACTGGTCATCATCGCGACGCGCGACCTCGCGCTGTTGCCGGGGAGGTCTGGCTATCGCGTTCGCCGCGCGATGCCGCAGCCCTTCTCGCTTGGCGAGCACGAAGAGGTCGCTCTCGCCGTGGAGAATCCGGCGGCGGCGGGTCTGAGGGCTGTGGTCGCCGATCACGCGCCCGACGACTTGAAGCCTCAGCCTCGCGAGCTGGAGGGTCGCTTCAATGCCGCAGGGCTGCTGACGGTCACTTACCGGACTTCTTCGCCGAAGCGCGGCGCCTACAAGTTCGGACCGGTTGACCTGCAGGTCTGGCGGGACGGGGGCTGGTGGCGCCGGCAGGTCCGGCTGCTGCACCCGGACGAGGTGGCGGTGTTTCCAAACGTCGTCGCCATCAAGCGCGTGCAGCTCACGTTGCGTCGAGGCCTTCGCGCGATGGCGGGTTTGCGCCGCGCACGGCCGCCGGGCGCGTCCACCGCGTTTGCGGGCCTGCGTGACTACGTGCGAGGCGATGACGCCCGGCGCGTGAACTGGACCGCCACCGCAAGGCGCGACCGTCCGGTGGTCGTGGAGGTGGAGGCCGAGCGAGGCCAGCAGGTGATGATCGCGATCGATTGCGGCCGTCTCATGACCGCGCCCGCCGGCGAGCTGGACAAGCTCGATCATGCAGTCAACGCCGCCCTGATGCTGGCCTGGGTTGCCCAGGCTTACGGAGATCGTGTCGGGCTGATGACGTTTGACGACCACGTCACGAGCTTCATCAGGCCGGAGCGCGGGAGCACGCAGCTCCGCCGGTTGACCGAAGCGCTCTACGCGATCAAGCCCCTACCCGTCGAACCGGATTTCGGCCATGCGATGACACATCTCGCGCTGCGGCTCGGCCGGAGATCGATGGTCGTGGTCCTTACCGACGTACAGGACCGTGAGGCCTCAAAGGAGCTGGTCGCGCACTGCCTGCGGCTTTCGGCGAAGCACCTGGTGCTCGTGGTGGCGATGTCCGATCCGGCCGTCCTCGTGGCGCGCGACGCTCCGATCGCTACGGGTGCGCGGGCTTACCAGTGGGCCGCTGCCGAGGAGTTCGTCGCGAGCCGGCGGGAGAGCTTCGAGCTGATGCGGCGCGGGGGAGTGCTCGGCCTTGACGTCGTCGCGGGAAGTCTTTCGCCCGCGCTGATCGAGCGCTATTTGGAGCTCAAGGAACGCGCGCTGTTGTAGTAAGTCGACGGCGTCCGGTGAGGAGCAGATAGGAATAGAACAGCAGACCGGTGGTGAGCCCGATCGCGGCCTTGATCGGGAATGGCGCATCCGACGGTGAGATATTGCCCTCGATGGTGCCGGCGACCACCAGCAAAGGCGCCAGGCCCAGGAGCAGCGTGAAGGCGCGCTGGCCCGCGATCACGAGGGCGTCGGAGCGGTTGTGATTGCCCGGCGAGATGAGCGCCCAACCCATCATCAGCCCGCCGGCACCCTGCGCGACCACTATCGACAGCTCGAGGACTCCGTGTGCGATGACGAAATCGAAGAGGCCGCCGCTCACCCCGTAAGCCTGAGTCAGCCCGAACAGCCCGCCGAGGCTGATTCCGTTCGTGATCATCACCCACATCACCGGCAGACCAAAAGCGGCGCCGAGGGCGAAAGCCAGCATGGAGACCCAGATGTTGTTGGTCATGATCAAGCCCGCCGCCGCGATGCGTGCGTCGGGCGGGATGTGAGTCCACAGCTGATGGCGATGTACCCCGTCGATCAGCTTTGGCGAAAAGCCAATGGCGTAAGCGGCATCGGGATTGGCCAGCACCACGAAGTAGCTCACGAGCGCGGGGACGAACAAGAGGGCCCCTGCGGCCAGCAGATACGGCGCTGCCTCGCGGTAGGTGCGCGGAAGAGTTTCGGTATAGAAGACGCGAATCCGCCGCCGTACATCTCCGCCACGCCGGTAGACGATTCCATGGCCGCGCGCGACGAGTCCGTTGAGGTAGCGATGAACCGGCTCGCCTGGCCAATCGCGCTGCGCCCGAGCAAGGTCGGCGGTGGCCCGCCGGTAGAGGGAAGCCGCCGTCAGGACCTGGGCTGGCGCAAGGCCGTTGAGCTGTCCTCCACCCGCGCGCGCGAGGAGGTCCTCGAGCCGGTTCCAGTCGTCCCGCCTCAGAGCGACGAAATCTTCTGACCGCACGGGCCAAAATTACCTGACATGCAGCCGCTGCCGGACACCGACCTCATAGTGCCCACCCCGGAGCGGGTTTCGTTCGACTACCAGGTGGCAGGTCTTGGAACTCGCGCCCTCGCCCAGGTCCTTGACCTGCTGGTCGTGGCCGGCATCCTGCTGGCCGTCTATTTCATCGCCATCGCCGCTGTCGCCGCGAACGCCAATACCGTCGCCACGTTGATCGCGATAATGGGCAGCTTTGTCGTGATCTTCGGCTACTTCTGGATCAGCGAATCGCTGTGGTCCGGGCAGACCATCGGCAAGAAGGCATTCCGTCTTCGCGCGGTGGGCGATCGCGGCGAGCCGCTCACGTTCGGGCAGGCGGGGATCCGCAACATCGTCCGGATCGTCGACTTCCTGCCTTACGCGTATGGCGTCGGTCTGGTCGTGCTGTTCGTGAACGGCAAGGGCAAGCGACTCGGCGACCTCGCGGCCGGGACCATCGTGGTCAAGGACTCGGATTCGGTCGCGCTGTGGCAACTGCCCGGAGCGAGAACAGCCGTCCCGCCTGTGGGCTCGACGGGGCCAGCTTCGAATCCATACACCGCGGCAACGCCCGCCGAGCTCACTCTGCGCCGTCTCGACCCCGAGCTGCGCCGGTTCGTCAGCGCGTACGCGAGGAGGCGGCCCGAGCTGTCGCTCGAGGTGAGGGTTCAGCTGGCGAGCCAGGTCCAGCCGAGTCTGCGCAACGCGGTCCCGGACCTGTTCGCGCAGGGCGGTCCTCTCGCCGCACTCGATCACCTCGCGGATCTGGAAAGGCAGTGAGCACGAGGACGCCGCCCCGGGGGTAGTCAGGGCGGCGCCTTTACGCCTCAAGGAGCCGGGGGTCGATTTCCGTTCCTTTCAAGAAATAAAACGACCGAGCCCGTAAAAGGCTACGCGGCCACTTGTAAATCCCCCCGATGGGTGGGAGAGTAGTCCCTCCATGCCCAAGTCCTCGATCACTTTCGTGTGCACCGACTGCGGCGGCGAGAGCCTTCGGTGGGCCGGCCAGTGCCCTCACTGCCAGGCCTGGAACACGCTCCAGGAATTCCAGGTGCGCAAGGCGGCAGCAGGTCGCGCAAGCACAAAGGCGAAGGCGAGCGCCTCGCAGCCTGTCGCGCTGAGCGAGATCGCGAGCGACGGCGCGCCCCGCCGCGCGCTGGCGTGGGACGAGCTCAACCGAGTTCTCGGGGGCGGAATCGTGCCAGGCAGCCTGGTGCTTGTCGGCGGCGAGCCTGGCGTGGGGAAGTCGACTCTGCTCATGCACGCGGCGGCCCAGGTCGCCCAGGGCGGCGGCCGTGTGCTCTACGTCTCGGGCGAGGAGTCGCCGCAGCAAATCCGCATGCGGGCGCAGCGGCTGGGTGCACTGCAGGCGGGCATCTTCCTCCTGGCGGAGAACGACCTGGATGCGATCTGCGATTCCATCACCGCCGAGCCGCCTCTCCTGGCGATCATCGACTCGATCCAGACCGTCACCGACGCCGGATTCGAAGGCGGCGCCGGCAGCGTGACGCAGGTCCGCGAATCCGCCGGCCGCCTGATGCGCCTCGCCAAGGAGATCGGGGTGCCGATCTTCCTGGTCGGACATGTGACGAAAGACGGTGCGATAGCCGGACCGAGGGTCCTGGAGCATATCGTTGACACCGTGCTGTACCTGGAAGGCGACCGGCGGCAGGAGCTTCGCATCCTGCGCGCGATGAAAAACCGATTCGGCTCGGCCGAGGAGATCGGCGTCTTCGCGATGGGCGAAGCTGGGCTCGTGGAAGTTCCCGACCCCTCGGCAGCGCTGCTCGGCTCGGCCGCCACCTCCTCGCCTGGCACCGCCATCGTCGCGGCGCTCGAGGGAACCCGGCCTCTGCTGGTCGAGATTCAGAGCCTCGTCAACAAGAACGACAACAGCATCGTGCGGCGGATCGCCAACGGCATCGACATCAACCGCCTCCACATGATCGTCGCGGTCCTTGAAAAGCGCCTTGATCACAAGTTCGGAAATTCGGACATCTTCGTCAGCGTCGCGGGCGGCATCCGGGTGACGGAGCCGGCCGCCGATCTCGGTCTTGCCCTGTCGATCGTCAGCAACCAGAACAACAGGCCACTGCCAGACGGCCTGGTTGTCATCGGTGAGCTGGGGTTGACGGGTGAGGTGCGCCGCGTGGGCCAGCTCGAGCGCCGCCTGCAGGAGGCGGCTCGGCATGGATTCACTCGCGCATTGATTCCGGCCGGCGTAAAAGCCGGACGGCCATCCGGTCTCGACGTGGTCGAGGTCAGGACCCTGGCGGAGGCCGCCTCCGCCGCGTTTTCTACACCTATGAGGTCTGGCGCATTCATCAGGGGGGCCGGAGTATCGGTCTCCTGAGGAGGTAACTCGTGAAGCGTTCCGAGCGAATCGCCCGTTGGATCGGGACAGGGCTCGGAGTGGTCGGTGGTTTCATCCTCGGTTATGGCTTGGTCCGGCTGGCGGGAAATCCGCACCCGGGCTGGGCCATCATCGGGCTGACCACGCTGGAAGGCTTGATCTTCGCCTACCTGGGCACACCCTACGTGCTCGGTGGCTGGCGATCGTTCAACCTCCGGCTGACGAGCACTCCACTACCCGACCTGTTGAGCGGCCTTCTTGGCATCATCGTCGGTCTTGTCATCGCGGTCCTCATCGGCTTCTTCGTGCGCGACCTTCCTTATGGGATCGGGCTTTCGTTCGTGCTCGCCGTCTTGCTGGCGGCTTTGGGCGCATCGGTCGGCCTCACGCGCCGCGCCGAGCTGACATCGCTGTTTTGGGGCGGCGCCCGCGAATCAGAAGGTCACCGATTGCGCTCGGTGCTGCTCGACACGTCGGTCATCATCGACGGCCGCATCCTGGACATCGCAAAGACCGGTTTCGTGGACATGCCGCTGGTGGTCCTCAGCTCGGTCCTGCGCGAGCTGCAGATGGTGGCTGATTCCGCGGACGCCACGCGACGCCGTCGCGGCCGAAGAGGTCTCGACGTGCTGACCGACATGCAGAAAGACGCGTCCATCAACCTGCAGGTGGAGGAGGACGATCCGCCCCCCGGCACGGAGATCGACGCGCACCTCGTGCGCACCGCCAAGCGCAAGAGCTGGGCGATCATGACCAACGACTTCAACCTCAACCGCATCGCGCGGCTGGAGGGTGTCGGGGTGCTCAACCTCAACGAGCTCGCGCAGGCCATGCGCCCTGTCGCGATTCCGGGTGAGGAAATCGTGGTCACGGTCGCGCGAGAGGGAAAGGAGCCGGGCCAGGGAGTGGGGAGCCTAGACGACGGCACCATGGTCGTGATTCAGAATGGCCGCCGGCTCCTGAACCAGACCATCACCGCAGTCGTCACTTCGGTGATTCAGACCTCGGCCGGCCGGATGATCTTCGCCGAACCCGCCGGCAACAACGGGCGGCGCCCGAACAGCCGCGCCAAGCCTGAGGACCCTGTTTGACCGTGACTATCGGAGCCATCGTCGCCGCCGCGGGCTCCGGCTCGCGCCTGGGCAAAGGGAGCAAGGCGCTCGTCCAGCTCAACGGGCGGACCACCCTGGCGCGCGTGCTCGAGCTGTTTCTCGCCCTGGACGAGGTGGACAGGATCGTGGTCGTTGGTCCGCCGAGCCGGCTCGAGTTCGCCGAGCGTGAGGTGCAGTCGCTGCACCCGCGAAAGCCGGTGATTGTCAAGGCCGGCGGCGAAAGTCGCCAGGAATCGGTCCGGGTAGGCCTCGGCGCGCTGGGCGAATGCGACTTCGTCCTCGTCCACGACGCGGCGCGGCCCCTGGCCACGGCAACGCTGGTGCGCAGGGTGCTGGCCGCGGCGATGGAGTCGGGCGCAGCGTTCCCGGCCATCTCTCCGCGCGACGCAGTGAAGCGAGTCGAAGGCAACCGTCTCGTCGAGAGCCTGGACCGATCCCGCATCGTGCTCGCGCAGACGCCGCAGGCCTTCTCGTACGAGCTTCTCGCACGAGCCCATCGCGAGGCGGCTGACGCCGGCCTGGTGGGTGACGACGACGCGCAGCTTGTCGCCGCCACCGGTCACGCGGTCACGATGGTGGAAGGTGAGCCGGCAAACATCAAGCTCACGACACCGGAGGACCTCGGCGTCGTCGAGGCGCTGATCAAAGAGCAGGAAGCCGCTTCCAGGTGAGGGTGGGCATTGGATATGACGTCCATCCTCTGAAGGCGGGCCGAGAACTGATTCTTGGCGGCGTGCGCATCGACCACACCGCCGGGCTCGACGGGCATTCGGACGCCGACGTACTGACTCATGCTGTGATCGACGCGCTGCTTGGAGCAGCGGCGCTGGGCGACATAGGGAAGCTGTTTCCAGCTGACGATTCGAAATTCGAGGGAGCTTCCAGCCTGGATCTGCTTTCGACAGCGGCGGATGCGGTTCGCGCGGCCGGCTTTCGGGTCGTCAACATCGACAGCACCGTGATCGCCGAGGCGCCACGGCTGCAGCCGCACTTGCTGGAGATGCAGGACACACTGGCGAGATGCCTGACGATTGACGCCGGTCGGGTGAGCGTCAAGGCCACGTCTCCAGAAGGGCTTGGCGCGTTGGGACAGAGAGCCGGCATCGCGGCGCAAGCCATCGCCCTGGTCGAAGAAACGTGACGGTCAGGCTGCACAACACGCTCACCGGCACCAAGGACGTCTTCGAACCGATCGAGGAGGGGCGAGTCCGCATGTACACGTGCGGGCCGACGGTGTGGAACTTCGCGCATGTCGGCAACCTGCGCGCTTTCCTCTTCTACGACCTGGTGCGGCGGCACCTGCAGGTGAGCGGTTACCGCATGACCCACGTCATCAACCTCACCGACATCGACGACCGGATCCTCGATCAGGCGATGCATACCGTGACCACGATCGCCGAATACGTGAAGCCGTATGTGGCGGCGTTCTTCGAGGACATGTCGGCGCTGCGCGCGCAGCCGGCGGAGCACTTTCCACGCCCGACCGAGCACATTCCCGAGATGGTCGAGATGATCGGCAGGCTCCTCGAGGAAGGGCATGCCTACGCCGCCGACGGCGACGTGTATTTCCGCATCGCGAGCTTTCCTGCGTACGGCGCCCTGTCGCACCTGGACCGCGATGGGCTGAAGGCCGGCGCTCGTGTGGCGCAGAGGGTGCGGGGGCTTTCCCCCCGCATTCGAGAGGACAAATATGACAAGGAGTCGGTGAGCGACTTCGCATTGTGGAAGCACGCACATCCTGGAGACGAGAAGCTGGGGGCGGCCTGGGACGCGCCGTTCGGGCGCGGCAGGCCGGGCTGGCACATCGAGTGCTCGGCGATGAGCAAGCGATACCTCGGCGACACGCTCGACATCCACGCCGGCGGCGTGGACCTGATGTTCCCGCATCACGAGAACGAGATCGCGCAGTCGGAAGCGGCGAACCACAAGCAGTTCGCGCGCGTGTGGCTGCACTCCGAGCATCTGACCGACGCGACCGGCGAGAAGATGTCGAAGAGCGCCGGCGGTTTCACCACGCTGCGCGACCTCGTTGATGCGGGTCATGACCCGATCGCAGTCCGCTTTTTCCTGATCGCCAACGCACACTACCGCGCGCGCCTGCGCTTGAGCAGCGAGGCGCTTCATGCGGCGGCAGAGCAGGTGCGGCGCCTGCGCGAGTTTGCCGACCGCGTGAGGCGGACGGTGCCCGGGCGTACGGAGGATGAAGACCTGCTGCGCCGGATCGGCGAGGTACGGTCGGGCTACCGCGAGGCCCTGGACGATGACCTCAACCTGCCCCAGGGCATCGGGCTGGTGTTCGAGCTGATCCGCGAGGCCAATGCGGCGCTGGATGGCGAGCGCGTCGGCGAGAGGGGCCGGCAGGCGCTGCTGCAGCTGATCGACGACGTCGACGCCCACCTGGACGTCGTGCGCGCTGATGAGCCGGGGCTCGCCGAGGAGGTCGAGCGTTTGATCGCCGATCGCGAGGCGGCGCGCAAGGCCCGCGACTTCGGCAGTGCCGACCGGATTCGCGACGAGCTTCGCCGGAAGGGAATCGCCCTCGAAGATTCCAAGGATGGTGTGCGATGGCGCCGCGTCCGGTAAGACGCCCTGTCCCACGCACTCCGGGTCCTGCGCCCAACCGCGCGCCTTCGCGAATCCCCGCGGCTGGTCTCATCCATGGGCGCAACGCGGTGCTCGAGGCCGCCCGCGCGGGGCGGGTCGTCAAGGTGTACCAGGCGTCGGGCCTGGGCCACGATCCACGCCTGGACGAGCTCGCGAGCTTGACCAGGATTGAGGTGGTCCCTGCAGAGCGCCTGGACGTCATCGCCCCGGGCGTGCACCAGGGCGTTGCCGCGGAGCTGCAGCCCCGGCGTGAATGGCCGCTGAAGGAACTGCTCGCCACCAATCCGACGCTGCTGGTCGCTCTCGATTCGATCATGGATCCGATGAACCTGGGCGCGATCCTGCGCAGCGCGGAGGTCGCCGGCGCCGAAGGAGCGATCATCCCCGAGCACCGCAGCGCTCCGCTGTCGCCCGCGGCGGTCAAGGCGAGCTCCGGCGCGAGCGAGCTGCTGCGCATCTCTCAGGTCTCCGGGCTGCCCTCGGCGATCACCGAGGTCAAGCGCTCGGGTATCTGGTGTGTGGCGCTCGACCCGCGAGGCGAGATGCCGGCGTGGGACTTCGATTTCACGCAGCGCGTTTGCGTGGTCATCGGGAGTGAAGGCGAGGGAGTGCACCGGCTGGTCAGGGAGAGGTGCGACGCTCGTGTCCGGCTGCCGGTGAAAGGCCACATCGCGAGCCTCAACGCGTCTGCGGCGGCATCCGCGCTCCTGTACGAGGTCATCAGGCAGCGAGCCGGGCGCGCGCAGGGCGCAGATTCAAACGAGACGGCTTCGTAAACTGGCTCGCTGTGCCTGACGCCACCACCGAGCTCGAGCGTGCGGTCGCTGACATTCCGTTGACGCGGTCGGCGCGTGAAATCCTCGACCGCGCCCTGGCGGCGGCGAAGTCGCGCGGAGCGAGCCCCACCGCGCGCGACATCCTCGAGGCAACGCTGTCGACGCGCGGCACGCTGGCCGACCAGGCGATCCGCGCTCTTGGCGCCGACCCGGCATCCATCGCGGCAGAGCTGCCACCGGTCGACGGCGAGGCTGCGGCGACGATCCCCCTCCGCCAGCTCCTGGTCAATGCGAATCGCGAAGCCCAGGTGCTCGGCCACTACCAGGTCGACTCGATCCACCTCCTGCTCGCGATGCTCTACAGCGATTCGCCTGAAACCTCCGCGCCGCTGCAAAAGGCGGGCCTGACCATGTACGACCTGCGCCGCCATTTGCAGGCGGGGACGAAGGCGGATTTCCAGCCCGGGGAATCGGACAGGGCCTCGGCGACCCGGTCCCAGCCGGCGCCCGCGGTGGCCCGGGCGCGCATTCAAAGCCCGCCCCCAGGTGTTGCTTCCCGCCCGGACGCCGCGCTGCGCCGCAGACCGTTGCCCTCGCTGCGTGGCGCGATCAGAGTCAGCCCGGTGTTCCTCGCTCTTGTCGCCGCCACCGCGGCGACCGGCGCGCTGCTCTGGTATGGAATCCTCCCCGCCTATGCCGGGCCGCTGACGATCCTCTTCGTCACCGCGGGTTGGATCACATCGGTGTGCGTGCACGAGTTCGCGCATGCGCTTGTCGCCTACCTCGGAGGCGACCTGAGCGTGAAGGACTCCGGCTATCTCGACATGAATCCGCTGCGCTACACCAACGTGCTGCTCAGCCTGGTCATGCCGGTTCTGTTCCTGCTGCTCGGCGGCATCGGCCTGCCGGGTGGAGCGGTTTACATCAACCGCGCCGCGCTGCGCAGCCGGAGCTGGGATTCGGCGGTATCCGTCGCCGGCCCGGTGGGCACTCTCTTGTGCGGCCTGCTCGTCGCGCTTCCTTTTGTCATCCCCGGCCATGGAGCGTGGATCAACCAGACGAACCTGAACTTCTTCGCGGCGCTGGCCTTTCTGGGATTCATCGAGGCGGTGGCGCTGGTGTTGAACCTGCTGCCGGTGCCTGGACTGGACGGGTTCGGCATCATCCGGCCGTGGCTGCCCTACTCGGCTCAGGGTTTCGCGATCCAGTACGGACAGCTCGGGATCCTCGCTGTGTTTGCCGCGCTCTGGCTCGTTCCGCCGGTCGGCCAGGCCTTCTTCGGTTTCGTGTTCGACATCACGAATCTCATAGGCATCGATCCGCGCTTCATCATTTACGGCCAAGCGCACATGCGCTTCCGCTGAGTGTCGGGACACTGCTGATGGAACGCGTGATCGTCGACGGGTACAACGTGGTCCACGCGTGGCCCCAACTGAAGCGACTGCTTGGCGAGGCGTCGCTGGAGGCGGCGCGTGACAAGTTGATCGAACGCCTGTCGGTTTTCGGGATGGTGGTAGGAGCGGACATCACCGTGGTCTTCGACGCGCACCATTCGGCCGCGCGGACCAACAGCGAAGAGCTGGTCGACGGCGTGCATGTCGTGTTCACGCGCAAGGGCCACTCGGCGGACCATGTCATCGAGCGCATCGCCTATGACGCGTCGCAAACCGGCGACGCGATCACCGTCGCGACCTCTGATCGCTTTCAGCGCGACCTGGTGCGGGGGATGGGTGGGGCGGTGATCAGCGCGCCGGAGCTGGAGCGCCGCGTCGTCGACGCAGAGCAAGAGCTCGGCCGCCGAGTAGAGAAATACCGATGAGTCAGGTACGCCGCACGCGCATCGTCTGCACCATCGGGCCGTCGAGCTCATCGCCGTCGATGCTCCGCACGATGATCCACGCCGGCATGGACGTGGCCCGGCTGAACTTCTCGCACGGCGACCATGCCACCCACCGCCAGGTCGCTGCCGACGTGCGCGAGGCCGCCGAAGCGGCCGGCCGTCCTATCGCGCTGCTGGGCGACCTCCAGGGGCCGAAGATCCGCACCGGTCCCCTCGCAGCGGCGTTCCAGCGATTGGTTCGCGGCCGAATCGTGTTCCTGACCGGAGCGCCTCGCGAAGCCGGCGTGCCGAAGCCGGAGAACGAGATCGAGGTCAGCCACTCGGAGCTGGTCACCGCTCTGCGCCGTGGCGACAGGGTGATCCTGGACGACGGCCGCATCGAGTTGATGGT
>WNFD01004062.1_pt1 | contig 14997 bp, 7 predicted proteins | sample 5400491 | NCBI WGS metagenome assembly WNFD01 (sample SAMN13153343, study PRJNA577476) | soil metagenome | isolation source: 120 cm saprolite under Douglas fir tree site 2 hole 2 replicate 2 | place: USA:California | collected 2015-04-18
AGGACACGCGGCTGCCGGACATCTGGGCGAAACGGCTCGCGCCGCTGTACCGCGCGAGCTACCACAAGTACTGGATCGACGAATTCTTTGGTTGGGCGTTCACCCGGCGCACGATGGATCTGGCGCGCGGCGTGTTTGCTTTCGACTCGAAAGTTATTGACGGCGGCGTTAACGGCTCAGCGTGGTTGACGCGTCTGTCCAGCCGCCTCACCGGAGGCACGGACAAGTATCTGGTTGATGGTCTGGTCAACGCGATCGCCGGCTTCGTGGTTCGTCTGATGTCGCCGCTGGTGCGCGCCGCGCAAACGGGTCTCACGGCGAATTACGCGCTGGTCATGGTGATCGGCTTGCTCGTCGCAGTCACGCTATACCTGGTGAAGATCCTTTAGGTAGGCGTCGAGTATCAGAAGCCCGCGCGTAAGCAAGGGCGACTAAGCCCTCCCTGACGGTCGGGCTTCTGAAACTTCTAATTCGCGAGGACTGACGTGTTTACACACAACATTATCTCCATAGTCACCTGGCTGCCGGCCCTCGGCGCGATTCTGGTTTTTGCGCTGTTCCGAAAAGAACAGAACGATCTGATCAAGAAATTCGCGACCGTTTGGCTCGCGCTCGACTTTGTCGCGTCGTTGTTCCTGTTGACGTACGACCGCGGGCTCGGCGGCATGCAGTTCCTCGAAGACCATCAATGGATTCCGATTATCGGCGCGCGTTATCAGATGGGCGCGGACGGCGTGTCGGTGCTCCTGATTGTGCTGACGACATTCCTGGGTTTGCTGGCGGCGCTCTCATCGTGGAAATACATCCAGAAGCGCGAGAAGGAATACTACATTCTGCTTTTGCTCCTGCAGACATTTGTGCTGGGCGTGTTCGGTTCGATGGATCTTTTCCTGTTCTACCTGTTCTTCGAAGTCGGTCTGGTGCCGATGTATTTCCTGATTGGCGTCTGGGGCGGCGACAACCGGCTCTACGCAGCGATCAAGTTCTTTCTCTATACGCTGGTCGGGTCGGTGGTAATGCTGCTGGGAGTTTTGAAGATTTATTTTCTGACGCAGGACACGGCGCTGACCGCAAAGATTACGCAAGCCACCGTCGATCTCCTGGCCGGCAACAAAGCAGCGAGCGCAATGGTTGCGAACACTCTGCAAGCAGCAGCCACAAATCCTTCGGGACCTACCGGCACCTTCAACATTCTTTACCTGCAGGCGATTGGCTCAGTGATGCCGATGGGCACGATGCAGGTTTTGCTTTTCTTTGCGTTCGCGCTGGGCTTTGCCATTAAGGTGCCGATGTTTCCGTTTCACACGTGGCTGCCCGACGCGCACGTCGAAGCGCCCACGGCCGGTTCCGTCATTCTCGCCGGCGTGCTGCTGAAGTTGGGAACGTACGGCTTCTATCGTTTCAATCTGCCGATGTTTCCGAAGGCTTCGATGGACGAACACTTCTTCGGCAGCTTCGGCGTACGCAGCGTGATGGTCTTTCTGGCCATTGTCTCGATCATCTATGGCGCGCTGGCGGCGATGTATTTCGTCGTGAAGAAAGACGGCGATGTTAAGAAGCTCGTTGCGTACTCGTCAGTCTCTTCGATGGGCATCGTGATGCTCGGCCTCTTCGCTCTGAATCCGAACGGTATCAACGGCGCGGTGATGCAGATGATCAATCACGGCATTTATTCCGGCGCGCTGTTCCTGCTGGTCGGCATCGTTTACGAGAGGCGGCACACGCGCAACGTCGCCGAATTTGGCGGCCTGTCGCACGTGATGCCGGGATACGCCGCGGTATTTCTGATCATGGCGATGACCGCAATTGGCTTGCCGCTATTGTGCGTTTTCATTTCGGAATTCCTGGCGATGCGGGGCGCGTTCGAAGCGAATCCGGTCTGGGCCGGCTGGGCGGGACTGGGAATAATTCTGAATGCCGGTTATATGCTCTGGCTTTACCAACGAATGTTCTTTGGCGAAATCGAAAACGAAAAGAACAAGCTGCTGCCGGATCTAAACGTGCGCGAGTGGGCTTACATGTTGCCGCTGGTGATCATGTCTCTGTGGATTGGAATCTATTCGGCGCCGTTCATTCGTTACATTGAGAAGCCGGTTAACGCGCTGGTCAAACAGTTGCGACCCAATTATCCGATTCCGGGGGCACCGGCGCCGACCGCGCCGGTGCAGACCAAGGTTCAGAAATAGTGAAGGGCAAAGGGCACAACGCGAAGAGCAAAGCGCAAAACACAGGCAGGCCGACAAACTGATCATGTTGCTACTCTTTCAAGCGAACACTCTCTTCAACGTGGCCGATCTGCAAATGATCGCGCCTGAGTTGATCCTGAGCGTGATCGCCTGCGTCGTTCTGGTGATGGAAGTGATCCTGCCGTACAAGCTCGGCAAGGTCACCGCGTATTTTTCCTTGATCGGAATCGGGCTCGCTTTTTCTTCGCTGTTTCTACTGTGGAGCGGGAATCGTGACAACCTGCCGCTGACCGGCTTCTATGGAATGATTCGCATCGACGGCTTTGCGATCGCATTCAAGGGCATTTTCCTGATCAGCGCCGCGCTGGCGATTGCGATTGCGGCGCGCTACCTGGACATCGAAGGCGAACAGCACGGCGAATACTACGCCCTGATTTTGTTTGCGACCGTCGGGATGATGTTTCTCGGCAGCGGCTACGATCTGATTTCACTTTACATCGCGCTGGAGTTGATGGCCGTGACGTTTTATGTGCTGGTGGCCTTTACCAAGCGCCAGAAGCCTTCGAATGAAGCCGCGATGAAATATTTTCTGCTGGGCGCGTTCTCGTCCGGCATCCTGCTCTACGGCATGTCTCTGCTTTACGGCGTGACCGGTTCGACGAACCTCGGGGAGATCGGGACAAGCGTCGGCGCGGCACTGACGTCGATCAGAGCCGAGGGCGCAGCGAGCGAGATCGCAGGTCTCAGGCCGATGTTGTTGCTGGGCATGATCGCGCTGGGCGCGGGACTGTTTTTCAAGATCGCCGCCGTGCCTTTTCATATGTGGGCGCCGGACGCCTACGAAGGCGCGCCGACTTCGGTGACCGCCTTTCTTTCGACCGGATCAAAGGCCGCGAGCTTCGCGCTCTACGCGCGGATCTTTTTCGTAGCGCTGGCGCCGATGCGGATTGAATGGGCGCCGCTGCTGGGCATCGTGGCCGCGCTGACGATAGTAGTCGGGAACTGGGCCGCGGTTACGCAAGAGAATTCAAAGCGCCTGCTCGCCTACTCGTCGATTTCCAATGCGGGTTACCTGTTGCTCGCGCTGGTCGCAAACAACAAGTACGGGAACATCGGGCTGGTGATTTATCTTCTGGTGTACGTTTGCATGAACATGGGCGCGTTCGGGATCGTGATCAGCCTGCGCCGGCGCGGGATCATCGGCGACAACGTCGATGATATGACCGGGCTCGCACACAAGGCGCCGGGAATGGCCGCGATGATGGGCATCTTCATGCTATCGCTCGGCGGCTTGCCGGGCACGGGCGGATTCATCGGAAAATATTTTCTGCTGTGGGGACTGTTCGACCGCGCGCGGACGGACGGCAAGAATTGGTATTACTGGCTCGCCGGGTGGGCCGTCATCAACATCGTCGTCTCGTTTTACTATTACATCCGCTTCATCAAAGTCATGTACCTCGGCGATCGGGTGGCCGACGAACGCCCGCTCAGTCTTTCGCCGGCTTTACGCTCGGCGCTAATAGTTTCCCTGATTGGAATAGTTGTCATTGGCGTTTACCCGCAACCGTTTATCGCTATCGCGCAAAAGCTGTTTCCGCCGGTTGCGGCGATCAGATCGCCGGCTTTGAAATAAGATTCACCTTGAAGTTGTCTTTTTCGCGGGGCGATGTCTTGAGACTTCAAACATCGCCTCTCGCACTTTTATGTGGGCATACTATTTTCTGGCGGCAATCGTCATCTGGCTCGGCCTGAGTTCTCTGCGGGGCGGTTTGCGCTTTGCCCGCTATCTGGAAGCGGAGCTGAAGCAGGAATATCCAGAGTTCACGCCCTTTGTCACGGTCTTCGTTCCCTGTCGCGGTGTGGATGACGGGATGAGAGAAAACCTCCTGGCAATTTTGGGGCAGGAGTACCCGGCGTTCGAAATAATTGTAGTCGCTGATCGCGCCGACGATCCGGCGCTCGCCGTCGTCGCGGAAGCGTGCCGGTCCTTCGATAGACAGACCAGCCCATCAGTTCGCGTCGTGATCGCCGGAGCAGCGACCGACAGCGGGCAGAAAGTTCACAACCTGCGCGCCGCCGTTGGCGAAGCTGATCCGCAAAACGCGGTCTTTGCCTTTGTTGATACCGATGCGCGGCCCTCATCGCGTTGGCTGCAATCCCTGGTCGCGCCATTGAGGGACAAAACCATTGGCGCGGCAACGGGTTATCGCTGGTTCGTCGCGCGGGGCGGCATAGCTGCTCATCTGCGATCGGTTTGGAATGCTTCGATTGCTTCAGCGCTGGGCGCGCAGCGCGACAAGAATTTCTGCTGGGGCGGCTCGACTGCCATCCGGCACGAGACATTTGAGCAAGTCAAAGTCGCCGAGCGTTGGCGCGGCACGGTGTCTGACGATTTCACAATGACCCGAGTGCTGCACGAGGCAGCGCTGCCGATCAAGTTTGTACCGCAATGCCTGACGCCCTCGTTCGAAAGCTGCAGTTTCCACGAGTTGATTGAATTCACCACCCGGCAGTTGAAGATTACGCGCGCCTACGCGCCGCACCTTTGGAAGGCAGTGCTTACCGGCAGTTTGCTTTTTGGGCTCGGATTTTTCGGAGGGATTTCGCTGGTTGCGGGGCGCGCAGCGATGGGGCGGTCGTTCGCGACACCGCTGATACTCTTGCTGGTAATCTTCGCGTTGGGGATGATGAAGTCATACCTGCGTTTGCGAGCAGTTCGTTTAGTGATCGCGGATCGCCGGTTACGCTCTTTCACGACCACCCTGGCCCATCTCACGCTCTGGCCGTTGGCTTCGTTGCTCTTTCTTTGGAATGCGCTGGCGGCGATTTCGCGTCGCATTACCTGGCGCGGAATCACCTATGAATTGAAATCGTCAACTGAAACTGTCATCATTCGCCGCGAAAGCTGATCACCGTGCCAAACAAAGCCATACAGTTCGTGCAATTGCTGCGTTCGACGAAACGCGAAAAACGTCTCGGCACGGTGATCCTGTTTGTTACCTCGCGCTGCAATTCATTCTGTCGCACCTGTTTCTATCATGAAGAGCTGAATCAGCCCGGTGACTTGACGTTCGCCCAAATCGCGAAGGTCTCAGAGACGATGCCGGCGATTACCGACCTCTGGCTTTCCGGAGGCGAGCCGACGCTGCGGCACGACGCCACGGAGATCATCGACACGTTTATTCGCAACAACGGCGTGCGCCGGTTGATCATTCCGACTAATGGTTTGGTGAAGGCTCGCGTCTACCAGATCGTTGATAAGGCCCTCGGTTCGCATCCGGCGCTAGATCTGTATTTGAACATCGCCCTGGATGGCCATGGGGAGACGCACGATCGCATACGGGGCGTGCCGGGCCATTGGGAGAAAACGCTGGATTGCATCGAAGCGCTTTATCCTTTGAAAGAGAAGTACCGGGATCGTTTCCGGCTGAACGTCAACACGGTCATTTGCGCTGATAACTATGACGAGATTGAAAAGTTGGCCGAGTTCATGTGGAACGCCTTTCGTCTCGACGGCCACTATTTCAACATCGTGCGTGGCGAGACTTTGGTCGGAGATGAAATCAAGCAAGTCCCGCCGGAAGTCTTGCCGGGAATGTACACGTTCGTGTCTCAACTGACGAAACGCTACGGCGATCGGATGTTCGCCGCAGACGACGCGCTGAAGCGCTTCGCCAAAAATGTCGCTTACGTGGGCACGATCACGACGCACTACCGAACGCAGCATGCAAACTTTGCCGCATCGACTCCGTGGCCGTTCCCATGCACAGCGGGAGAAACGATTGCGGTCATTGATTACAACGGCGACGTGCGCGCCTGCGAATTGAGGGAGAGGTTCGCGACTCTGAAGGACTACGATTTTGATTTCGGCGCGCTGTGGGCAGCGCATGGGCGGCAAGTTGAACTCAACGCGATCGACGGCGGCAAGGCTTGCTGGTGCACGCACGTCTGCTTCATACACGACTCAATGCGGCATTCGCGGCGATCGCTACTGCTCGCAGCGCCAAAGAATTATCTAACGCGGGCGAATTGGCAATAGCCTGGTGCCTAATGCCCGAAGATGACAAGCAGGAAATCAATCGCAAGTCCGGCCTCGCTTACGCCGCAGCCTTTTCGCTATTCGGCGCGGTCATCGCGGGCTTGGGCGTCGGCTGGCTGCTGGATCGTTGGTTGGGAACGCGTCCGTGGCTATTAGTAACGGGCCTTATCCTGGGCGCAGCCGCCGGCTTTTACGAACTCATTCGCACCAGTTCGAAGCTTTCCTGAGCCGAACCGGAAGCGGCGGGATTGGACTTGTCGGTCAAAAAGGTTCGTCCAAATTCCTGTAGCCTTCGTCTAAAAAGCTGTTGACCGCACGTCTGCCGGCCGTGCTATATTGAATTGAAGCAGGGTAAACCCCGGTGGCCCCTCCACCAAAAGTTAGGTAAGCCTCATATCGATTGGGTTAACGTCGTCCTTGACCAGAGAGGCATTCGTCTTATGACAAATCGTGCTTTTGCATTGCGCAGACGCTTCATCTCGATGTTATGCGCGACACTCGTTGTGTTCGCCGGCGGCCTGTTTAGCACAGCCTTGGCCGCGCCGCAGATTAGTCCGACGCTGATTAGCACCTCAACTACGACTCGAGCCATCGCGCTCGAATCAGTGACGATGCACGCTGAGCCTTTTTCGCTCTCCTCTGAGGGGAACTTTAACGCCGCCGACCCGCGCACCCGCATTGAGATCTTTTGCATGAGTCTCGATTTCCTGGCCGGAGAAATGTCCCAGTCAGGGAACATCCTGGTAGGAGATCCGAATGCGCTCACGGTCGATGCCGAAGACGCGGCCCACAACCATTACTCGCTGAAAGTCGAATACGTCGCGCAGGTGCCGCCGTTGTTGGATTCGCAGGGGAACATCACCACAGATTTTCGCGGCCTCTACATGGTCATCGTGCGGCTTAATGATTCGATGACCAGCAATCTGGGTGACGTGTTGCTTCGTTTGAACCTGCACGGGATGTCGAGCAATCGCGTGCGCATGGCGATCGGCGCAATCGGCGGCGGGCCGGCCGACGATCCAGGCGCGGTGCCAACGCCGGCGCCGGCAACACCGCCGACACCGATCATGAATCCGCAGACGATCGCACAATACCAGGCGCAGTTCGCTAATCCGGCGTTCCCGTCCGATCAAGATCTAAGAAGGTTCCTTGAGCAGGCCAGCTGGGGAGGCAAAGGCGACGACAGCGATTTTAATCATCTGCGCGCCATCGGAATCCCGGCTTACCTGAACGAGCAGTTCAATACGCCAACGCAATTTAATGATGCGTCTGATCCGCTCTTTCTTTTATCCTCAGATTATCCCGCTTCCGCGCCTTATCCACAGTTCTATCCGGCCAGCCCGCCAGCGCCGGTATGCGACGCCACCTGTGTGCGGGATTTTTACTCGCTCTATCCGCTTCAGAAGCAGTTCATGTTGAATGCTCTGACGCAGCCGGATCAGTTGAGACAGCGGGTATCGTTTGCGTTTCACAAATTCGTTGTCGTCGGCGGCCAGCCGTTGAACAACAACCAGGCATTCTGGTACGCGCCGTACTTGCAAACAATCGATCGCAATTCGTTTAGCAACTTCCGCAACGTGCTTTTCGAGATCACTCTCAATCCAGGGATGGGCGAATACCTGAATATGAGAGGGAACTCGGTCGTGAACCGTGTCAATCCTACTCCTAACGAGAACTACGCTCGGGAGATAATGCAGCTGTTCTCAATTGGCGTGGACACGCTGAATCAGAACGGAACCCCAGTGCTTGACGGACAGGGCAATCGAGTTCCGAGCTACGACCAAACGACGATTGCAAATCTGGCGCGGGTATTCACGGGTTGGGATCTCGGACCGAACAAGAACTCGGCAGTTGATGGTACGCCGACGGTTGCGAATTACCTGGATCCGATGGTGCCGAACGGCAACGCAAATCGATACGACATCGCGGCGAAGACTCTGTTGACCGACATCAATCACGCGAGTCCGGTGGTTGTGCCCGCGTGCGCGAATTGTGTGGTGGGAGGCACGAACAATCTCGCGAATACCCAGGCGTACGCAATAGCTTCACTCAACACCGCGATTGACAATCTGTTCAATCATCCAAACACCGGGCCGTATGTTTGCACGCAGTTGATTCATCAAATGGTTACCAGTAATCCCGCTCCTGCCTACGTGGGCCGTTGCTCAGCGGCGTTCGCTAACAACGGATCAGGTGTGCGGGGAGACATGAAGGCCGTGATCACGGCCATCCTGCTTGATCCCGAAGCCCGCGGTGATGTTAAGACTGATCCAAACTACGGTCATCTGCGCGAGCCGGTACTGCTGATGACGCATCTGCTGCGCGCGTTCAACGCCGTCACCGATGGCGTGCTGGTTACGAGCACTGGCGGCAGTTTCAGTACGCCTTTGGGACAGAATGTATTCAACCCGCCGACGGTGTTCAGCTACTTCCCGGCGGATTTCGGTTTACCCGGAACCAGTCTGGTCGGTCCGGAGTTCGGGATTCTCGACACTTCCACAACTTATTCGCGGGCGAACTTCATGAATACGTTGTTTCTCGGGAACAACGGAAACGGTATTCCCATCAGCAATCCCAATCGGCCTGCGGGTACGCAAATCAATTACGCAACCTATCAGGCCATGGCCGGCAATCCGCAGCAGCTTGTAGATGCTCTTAATGCCAGGCTGATGCACGGCACGATGTCACCCGCGATGAACGCTAACATCGTCGCCGCGGTCACTGCGATTACGAGTGCCGATCCGGCAGGGCGGACGCGCACAGCGATCTACTTAATCGCAAGCTCAGCGCAATATCAGGTGGAGAGGTAGAAACGATGAACGAATCACGCCGAAAATTTATTAGAACCTCCGCGTGCGGCTTAAGCAGCGCCGCGATGATTGCCAGCCTGGACAAGTTCAATCTGATTAATGCGATGACGCAGGATCAGCAGCAGCCAGACGTCGCGTCGGACTACCGCGCGCTGGTGTGCATATTCCTGTCGGGTGGCACGGACGGCAACAACATGGTCATTCCCTTCGACGGCTACACGGTGACCGGCGGCGGATCTACCAATGGATATGACAATGTGCGCACCGTTTCAGGCCTGGCAGTGCCCTTATCAGCGCTGGCGAACACGAAGATTACGCCTTCCAATACCAGCAGTGTGGCGTATGCGTTTCACCCGAATCTGTCACCGGAAGCGAATAACGCCGGACAAGCGAAGGGCTTTATGGATGTTTGGAATGCCGGCAAACTCGCAGTGCTTTGCAATGTCGGTTCGCTGGTGCAGCCGATCACTCGCGCGCAATACGCGGCGGGGATCGGACACCCGTATCAACTTTTTTCACACTCCGACCAGGTTAATCAGCAAATGTCGTCGATCGCCAACACTACCGGTCAAACCGGCTGGGGCGGTCGAATCGCCGATAAGACGAACTCGCTCAATGGCCCGGTCGCGCTGCCGATGAATATTTCGCTTGCGGGTACGAACCTATTTTCAACCGGCGTTAGCTCGCGCCAGCTAGCAATCGCCGCCGCGCCCACTTCGTTGGCCAATGTGCTCAACCTGAATTGGAATGGACCGGCCTCAGCTGATCCGTTCGCCAACGGCAGCAGCTTCAGGACGCTACTGGGATTCGACCAGGGCACGACGCTGATTAAAGCCTCCACTGATATTACAAGCGGAGCGTTGACGGCTGATGCCGCGTTGAATTTAGCTGGTAACCCGAGCCTCACCGCTATTTTCCCGAACACGTCGTTGGGAAATCAGTTGGCCCAGATCGCCAAGCTACTCAAGATCAAGTCGACGTTGGGATTCGCGAACGGGCGCCAGATCTTCTTCTGTAACGTTGGCGGCTTTGATACGCACACGAACGAAACAGGTAGCAACCCCACGAACCCGGCCGGTGGTGCCGCCGCGTCTGGCACTCAGGGCGGCTTGCTGACACAAGTCAGCCAGGCCATGCGCGCTTTCTATGACGAAATGGTCGCCCAGGGACTGAGCAATAACGTCACGCAGTTCACACTCTCAGATTTTGCCCGAACGCTGCAACCCTCCGGCTCAGGCGCCGGCTCAGTCGGGACGGATCACGCCTGGGGCACCCACGCCTTCATTATGGGCGGGGCCGTCTTGGGCGGCATGTTCTACGGATCAACTCGCCCGGATGGTTCCGGTCTCCCCTACGGTTTTCCAGCGTTACAGATTGCCGGCCCGGATGACACCACCAGTAATCGAGGTCAATGGATACCGACCACCTCAATTGATCAGTATGCGGCAACGCTCGCGAATTGGTATGGCCTGTCAACGGTGGATAGAGCGACGGTATTCCCCAGTCTCTCAAAGTTTGCCACGCCAAACCTTGGATTCCTGGGGCCTTAGCTTGTGCGTGGTTAGAATTCGCAAATTCGAAATCAGCCCAGCACAATTGAACAAGCCGTTCACTGTGCTGGGCTTCTTGTTTTGCCGTAGCTTTGCACCCGCGGCTGAGTTAGGATTTGGACGGTGATGCCGAAGAAATTTTTCCCTCGCCGAAAGCCACGATTCGTTTTTTCCCTACTTATATTTCTGTCCCTGTTTCTTTTGGGCGAAGCCTCTCGTCAGATCGCGCCGGTCGTAACCAGACAGAAACACGAAAAGAATCCCGCAAGCGACGGCTCCGATCGTCGTAATCATGATAAGAAGGAAAGAGCGCCGGCCACAGCTGCCTTGCTCAATCTGCCGCTCAGTTTTGAACCAGGATCCGACGCCAATCAGTTTTTTGCTCGTGGCAGCAGCTATCGGCTGATGCTGACGCCTTCACAAGCGACCATCGCCGTAGACAACCACGCTCGCGAAAGAATCCTGAGCATGGAACTCGAGGGTGCGAACGTCAGTGCGAAGTCTGAAGCCATCAATCCACTGCCCGGAAAGCGCAACTATCTGATCGGTAGCGATCGCTCAAAGTGGCGCACCGATGTGCCGACTTACGCCGGAGTTCGTTACGACGAAGTTTATCCAGGAATCAGCGTTCTGTATTACGGGCGACAGGATCGGCTTGAGTACGACTTCAAGATCGCGCCCGGCGCAGATCCGAAGACAATCAGGCTCGCTTTCAATCGCGACCTGAGACCTCGGATCGCGGCGAATGGCGATCTCGTCCTGCGGTTCGCGGGCGGTGAACTCCGCGAGCCGAATCCAACTCTCTATCAGGAGATTGCCGGAGAGCGGCGACCGGTCTCAGGCCGTTACTTGATCGCGGGCAAGCGGGAAGTTGCTTTTGAGGTTGGGGCTTACGACAAGACCCTGCCGCTGGTAATCGACCCGGTACTGGTCTACTCGACTTACCTTGGTGGCAGCGGCGACGATCTCGGCAGCAGCATCGCGATTGACAGCAGCAACAATGTCTATATTGCCGGCACCACAAACTCGGTAAACTTTCCGACTCAGGGACCTGCCTTTCCAAACAAAGCCGGATTGAGCGACATCTTTGTGACTAAGATTAACGCCACCGGCAGCGCCATTGTCTATTCTACCTATGTCGGTGGAAGCGGTCTGGATCGTGGCGATGGCATTGCAATAGACAGCAGCGGCAACGCCTATGTTGTCGGCCGAGTCGACTCGAGTTCAACTAACTTTCCGACTACGCCGGGGGTGATTGGCCCGACATATCGAGGAGGAGATTTCGACGGCGTTGCCTTCAAGCTGAATCCTCAGGGGAATGCGCTGGTCTATTCGACCTACATCGGCGGAGAGGACAATGATTCGACCGAGGGCGTAGCCGTCGACTCTGCCGGCAGTGCCTACCTCACGGGCGGCACCAGGTCTCAGGGGTTTCCGGTTACCGGAACTGGCTTTCAATTCACCCGCAGCGGAGACACGGACGCTTACTTGATAAGGCTGAATTCAACCGCCACCGGATTGATGTATTCGACATTTCTGGGCGGTGCTGGAACTGATCGCGGCAGCGGAGTCGCGATAGATACGAGCGGCAACGCTTACATCGCCGGCTATACGTCCTCGCAGGACTTTCCCACGGAGAGTGCCTTTCAGAATTCCTTCGGCGGCAGCTTTGACGCTTTTATTGCAAAGATCGACACGAACTCAAGCGGCGCCGCGTCGCTGGTATTTTGTACTTACCTGGGTGGCACAGGGGATGACAAAGCCTTCGGCATCGACATCGACAGCGGCGCGAATAATATCTACGTCACCGGCCAGACGTCGTCGAACAACCTGCCGCTTTTGAATCCTGCCCAGCCCGCGTTCGGCGGGTCGTTTGACGCCTTCATTGCCAAGATCTCAAGCACGGGGACGAAGATCTACACGACTTATTTGGGTGGAACCGGCGACGATCGTGGCACCGGCATCAAAGTCAACTCGTCCGGCGAGGTCTACGTCACCGGTTTTACGTCGTCGACAAATTTTCCGACGGTAACGCCGCTTCAGATCGCTAATGGCGGAGGGTTCGATGCCTTTGTAGCGAAGTTGAATTCCGCCGGCAGCGCTTTCCTCTATTCTACTTACTTTGGCGGCAGTGCGAACGAGAGCAATGTCACGGCAGTTACGTCAACGAATCCGATTGGGCTCGACGACGCCAGCAACGCTTACATTACCGGCTTTACGTCATCCACAAATTTCCCCACGACGACGCCGCTACAACCTGCTAACGCCGGAGGCCAGGATGCTTTTCTCGTCAAGATTACCGACGCCGTGCCCGCCGCAGATTATTCGATCTCGATTTTGCCGGCCTCGCGTACCGTGGTGCCCGGTGGCGCGACTACTTACACGGTCACGGCCACTCCCGCGGGAGGTTTCACCGGCACGATTTCGCTGGGCGCATCCGGCTTCTCAAACGATTCGACCGCAAGTTTCAATCCTACGACCATCGTCATCACTGACGCATCAGCGAAGTCGTCAACTCTGACCGTGACTACCACCGCGGCGACGCCGCCGGGAACTTATGCACTGAACCTCAATACGACGAGCGGGAACCTACAGCACCCCGGCTCAGCCCAACTTTTTGTTTCGGGAACGGCGAGCGCCAACCTGGCGATTACTAAGACAGCCTCCCCAAATCCGGCGACGTCTCTGGCCAATCTCACTTACCGCATCGTGGTGACGAACAATGGTCCTTCACCGGCGACCAATGTAATTGTCACGGACCAGTTGGCGGCCGGCCCGGCTTTTGTTTCCGCGATACCGACTCAGGGAATGTGCAGCGGGCCACCGACGATCACATGCAACCTCGGTTCGATTGCGAACGGTGCGGTCGCCATCGTAAACATCATCATAACGCCACAGACGCCGGGTCAGCTGACTAACACCGCGGGCGTTGTGGCCACGGAAAATGATCCGGACACGAACGATAACTCGACCACAATTCAAACGACCGTAAATGCGCCGGCCAGCGGTCCCTCGATGCTTGATCCAAATCTTTCGGTGAAGACAGTCGTGACTGGTTTGTCCCAACCGACGAGCATGGCCTTCATCGGCAACAACGATTTCTTCGTGCTCGAGAAAAACACCGGCAAAGTTCAGCGTGTCACAAATGGCGCAGTGCAAAGCACCGTGCTGGATCTCGCGATCAACAGCGCCTCAGAGCGCGGCTTGCTGGGGATCGCGCTCCATCCAAATTTCCTGCTCAATGGCTACGTCTATTTGTACTGGACTGAAAGCAGCACCGGAGTTGATTCGACAAATCTCGCGGACGTGGCCTTACTCGGGAACCGCGTCGATCGCTACATTTGGAACGGCTCGACGCTGACCTTCGATCGCAATTTGATCCATCTGCATGCTTATCAAGCCGACGCCAATCAGCCATTGCGCGGCAATCACAATGGCGGCGTTCTTCGTTTTAGTCCGGACGGGAAGCTTTACATCCTGATGGGCGACAACGGCCGGCGCGGTTTGTTACAGAATCTTCAGTGTGGCCCGACCAGCGTATGTCCCGGCCCGACTGTGCCCGACGATCAGTTTGGCGGGCCAGAGCCGGATGACGCTCACCTCACCGGGTTTATCTTGCGTTTGAACGACGATGGCTCAACGCCGGTCGACAATCCCTTCTTCAATGCCTCGACCTCGCTCACTGGGCAGGCCGCTGCAAATATCAAGAAGCTTTACGCTTACGGCGTGCGCAACAGCTTCGGCGTGGCGTTCGACCCGCTTTCCGGCAATCTTTGGGACGAGGAAAACGGTGACGATACCTTTGACGAGATAAATCGCATCACGGCGGGTTCCAACAACGGTTGGGTGCAAATCATGGGACCAGTCAGTCGCATCGCTCAATACAAGCAGATCGAAACGACGTACGGCAACGGCGACTTGCAGCAGTTGCGCTGGCCGCCTTCTCAGATCGCTGATACTCCGGCCGCGGCGCTCGCCCGCCTATACATGCTGCCCGGCGCGCATTACAACGATCCGGAATTCAGTTGGAAGTATGCCATCCCCGCGTCACCCCTGGGTTTTGTTCAGGGCAGGGGACTGGGTCCTCAGTTCGAGGGCTTCAAGCTGACGCCGGATCGTCTGCACTTTTCGTTTACCGATTCGCGACTCAACGATCTGGTGGCCGACAATCTGGATAAGTTCGATATCACTGAAAGTGAAAGCCTGCTGATTGGCCAGAACTTCGGAATCACCACAGACATTGAGACCGGACCGAACGGCGATCTATACATCGTCTCGAACACCAACGGCGCGGTCTACGAAGTCTCCGGCAAACAACCGACTCTTTTTGTGGCCAACCTGAATGGCGCGCAGGAAACACCGCCGAACAATTCGACTGCGACCGGCACCGCGACGTTGCTGCTTAGTCCTGA
>WNFD01012670.1_pt1 | contig 14996 bp, 7 predicted proteins | sample 5400491 | NCBI WGS metagenome assembly WNFD01 (sample SAMN13153343, study PRJNA577476) | soil metagenome | isolation source: 120 cm saprolite under Douglas fir tree site 2 hole 2 replicate 2 | place: USA:California | collected 2015-04-18
CGCGTTCGTCCCGGAAATGCGATTCCACGGAATGCCGAGGTCAGTTCAATGCTTTTGGCCAAAGCCGCACTACCCTTGCAAATTTCAGCGCTTCCGCAGAATGGGACTCCCGCGGACTGCATGCCCCAAGCTGCGACGCCGCAGTCTGCGCCATCGGACGCGTTTGCAGTGGCCCTGGCACCAAAAGGGGTTCGAAAACACAATTTGGCCGATGTCTCGAACTCGCCCATGTTCCTTTAGTCGAGGTAAGGGTCGGCCACGAGTATGGGAAACCATCCGCAAACATGCCACGGAAAGAGACAAGCGCCATGACTCGTACCCAGCACGTCGCACAGGGAGCGACCAATCTGCAAGGTGCAGATTGCCACCGGTCGCGATCTTTTGTGCGGATGCGCTTTGTCTTCACGAGCGTTTTACTCTATGCGCTCGGACAGGCAAGCATAGCGCTTTCTGCCTTTGCCACTTGTACCGCACCTCGAAATCCGATCGAGGCCGAGAATTGTCTGCCAGGTACCTCCTCCAGTCAGTGGTATGTTTCGGGGGCGGGCTCACCGAATATTCAGGGCTTTGCCACCGACATCAGCGTGAACGTGGGCCAAACCATTTCCTTCAAAATCTCGACGAATGCCGCCTCATACCTTATCGATATCTATCGTCTGGGCTTCTATCAAGGAAATGATGGTCGGTTCGTAACTTCCCTCTCGCCCTCGATGCCTCTCCCGCAAATCCAACCTCCCTGTCTGAGCGACAGTTCGACTGGTCTGACAGACTGCGGCAACTGGGCCATATCCGCGTCTTGGACAGTGCCCAGCACCGCCGTATCAGGGATCTATTATGCCCGACTCACACGGCTGGATACGGGCGAGGCCAGTCCCATGCTTTTCGTCGTCCGCGATAATTCCAGCCATTCCGACATTCTGGTGCAGACGTCCGACACAACCTGGCAGGCCTACAATGACTACGGTGGAAACAGTCTCTATGCGGGAAGCCCCGCCGGCCGCGCCTACAAAGTCAGTTACAACCGGCCGCTCAATACACCGGGTGATTTCTTCTCGAACGAATATCCCATGCTTCGCTGGCTCGAGGCGAACGGGTACGACGTCAGTTATTTCGCTGGCGTGGATACGGACCGTAACGGCGCGCTCATCGCTCAACACAGAGTCTTCATGTCTGTTGGGCATGACGAATACTGGTCGGGCGGACAACGTGCAGACGTGGAAGCCGCCCGGGCGGCGGGCGTGAATCTGGCATTTTTTAGCGGCAACGAAATCTTCTGGAAGACCCGCTGGGAAACAAGCATTGACGGCACAAATACACCGTACCGCACGCTGGTTTGTTACAAAGAAACGCTTGCGAATGCGGTGATTGATCCTGCCGACCCCCCCACTTGGACGGGGATATGGCTGGATCCGCGCTTCAGCCCACCAGCAGACGGAGGCCGTCCGGAAAACGCATTGACCGGCACAATTTTCCAGGTGAACGCGCCTCGAAACGACGCGATCATCGTGCCTCAGGCTGACGGCAGAATGCGCTTCTGGCGGAACACTAGCATTGCGACACTCGGGCCAGGCCAGGTCGCTACCCTTCCGACGGGAACACTTGGATCTGAGTGGGATGAGGACGCTGACAATGGGTTTAGGCCTGCGGGTCTCATACGACTCTCGACCACTACTTTGGCTGTGTCAACCTATCTCTATTTTTCTCCTTCCTCAGGCTACTACTTTGGGAATGCCGTCGCCACGCACCACTTGACCATGTACCGCGCTTCCAGTGGAGCCCTGGTCTTCGGAGCCGGCACCATGCACTGGTCGTGGGGGCTGGAGGCCAACGATCCCAATATGCAGCAGGCAACCGTGAACCTTCTTGCCGACATGGGAGCTCAGCCCGCGACGCTGCAAGGCGGCCTGGTACCAGCGACTGCTTCAACGGATACGACTCCACCCAAATCGCTGATCACCTCGCCTTCCCCGGGAAGCAAAATAACTGCGGGTTCCTCGGTAACAATTTCGGGTACTGCGGCGGACTCCGGCGGCGGCGTGGTTGGAGCTGTTGAGATCTCGCTGGACGGTGGAAAAACCTGGCACCCCGCTGCTGGACGTGAGAATTGGACTTATAGCTTCACAACCGGGAATTCTGGAACTCTGAGCGTCCAGAGTCGAGCGGCTGATGACAGCGGCAATCTGGAGGTTCCCAGCCCGGGCATTACGGTCACCGCAGTTCCGCAACCGTGTCCATGCACCATTTGGCCGAGCACCGTGGCACCCGCGAATGCCGATGCCGGGCCCTACTCGCCGCTGGAACTCGGGGTGCAATTCCGGGCGGACGCCAGTGGCTACGTAACGGGCATACGCTTTTACAAAGGTGCCGCAAACACTGGCATGCATGTGGGGAACCTGTGGAGCGGCTCGGGTGCGCTCCTGGCGAGTGCCACCTTTACGGGGGAGACCGCTTCCGGCTGGCAGCAGGTGAGCTTCTCGAATCCCGTGCCCATCGCGGCGAATACAGTGTATGTGGCTTCCTACCACACCACGGTAGGGCACTTTAGTATGGACCAGAATTACTTCGCGACCTCCGGAGTGGACAATGCGCCGTTGCATGCTCCAGCAAGTGGGGGCGGTGGGGCGAACGGCGTGTACGCGTTTGCCAGCACCAGCGCCTTCCCCGCAAACAACTACAATGCCTCGAACTTCTGGGTGGACGTGGTCTTTAACACCAGTGGCGGGACAACTTCGCTCCTCTCAGTCGGCACGACTTCTCTCCCTAACGGCACGCAATCCGCAGGGTATAACCAGAGCCTCGCCGCTGCCGGCGGCACCGCCCCGTATAGTTGGTCGCTGTTTTCAGGGACTCTGCCTTCAGGCTTGACCTTGTCCGCGAGCGGACAAATCTCCGGCACGCCGACCATCTTGGGGACAAGCAACTTCAGCGTGCGAGTGGCCGACTCGAGTGTTCCTGCGCAGACTGCCACTCAAGCATTGAGCATCACCGTTGTCGGACCAATCGGCTCCCAGAACAAAGCCGAGCTGAAAGGTGACTACGCACTTACCTTCAGCGGAATCACGGGGAGCGGTGGCGGCTCGTCTGTTTTTGGCGCCGTGGGAAGATTCACGGCGGACGGGGCGGGGAATGTAACCAACGGCGAACTGGACACCAACGGCCCCGGAGGGGTTCTAAGCGCTCAATCGTTTACCGGGACCTATGCAATCGGTGCAGACAACAGGGGTGTAATGACCTTAAATATCGGCGCGGGCAGCGCGAAGCTTGCCTTCGCCATGATGGCCGACGGCAACGCCAAGTTCATCGAGTTCGATGCCGGAGGAGGGAACGGAACGATCAGCTCAGGGACCATGGAAAAGACGGACACGAATGCCTACAACACGGCCAAAATAGCCGGTGACTACGCCTTTGGCGTCGCCGGCCTGGATAATTTAAGCAATCGGGCGACAATTGCAGGCCGATTTACTGCGAACGGGGCGGGCACTCTCACCAACACAGCCGGGGACCTCAACGCCTATGGCTCCGTTAATTCGATGACCTTTACGGCAGCGAATTACACGGTGTCCAATACCGCCACGGGGCGGGGCACCATGAACCTCACCTTCACGTTTGGCGGAACACCTGACAGCCTGAATTTCGTATTTTACGTCGTGAATTCAGGGAAACTGTTTGTGATGGAGAGTGACGCGGTCTCGAGCACAACCCCTTTGCTAAATGGCGTCGTGGTGCAGCAGCAAACTCCTGCCGGAGGATTCTCCAACGCCTCGCTAAACGGCAACATGGTGATTTACCTCACCGGACTTTCTGCGTGCGGGGGTGGAACGAGCAGCGTGGCCAAAGCGGTGGCAGGTTTGTTCATTGCCGATGGCAATGGCGCCCTCACCCTAACCTTCGACGAGAACTTCTGCAGCGCGCCCAACTCCGTCAACGGACTGTCTGGGACTTACAGTGTGGCAAGCAACGGGCGGACATCCATCACGGTCGGAACGGCTGGGGTGGTTGCCTACCTGGTGAGCTTGAATCAGGCCCTGCTCTTCAGCACGGATACCTCTGTCTTGTTCGGATTCGGCGAACCCCAGGCAGCAGGGTCGTTCACCAATAGCGAAGTGAAGGGCACGTATGCCGGCTTTGCGACCACACCGGTGACGTTTGGTGTGGCTCCCTTCTCTGGCGAATTCACGGCGGACGGCGCCAGCCCGACGGGCAGTATTAGCGGGACCGAGGATATCGGAGCCGGGACCGGACCGAACCCGGGCGTGGCGTTCAATGCTACATACTCCGTATCCTCATCGCCAACAAATGGAAGAGGAGCCATGACGGTCACTTCCGGATCAGGAGGGAGCGCCGTCGTCTACGTCATTTCCCCATCGAAGTTTGTAGCGGTCTCATTGAGCGATCCGAATCCCGCAGTTCTGATCTTCGAGCAGTCTTCACCTCTTCCAACCCTCTCCCTTTCCTCGGTGACCATGAACCCAACGAGTGTCATCGGCGGCGCGCAGTCCTCCACGGGCACGGTAACGTTCAGCGGCCCAGCTCCTGCAGGCGGCGCGCAAGTCGCGCTTTCCAGCAGCAACGCGGCAGCCAGCGTGCCTTCCAGCCTGACCGTTCCGGTCGGAGCCACCAGCGCGGCCTTCACGGTGAACACGAGCGCGGTGGCCGCGTCGACTCCGGTCACCATATCCGCGTCCTATGGTGGCGTGACCCAAACGGCCTCACTCACCGTGACCGCCGGGCCAGACTACCTCCTTTCCGCATCGCCGACCAGCCTGAGCATCACACAGGGAACCAGCGGGACGAGCACGATCACAGTCACTCCGCAGAACGGCTTCAGCGGCAGCGTCAGCTTGTCCGCCTCGGGTCTACCGAACGGCGTGACCGCATCGTTCAGCCCCAACCCCGCCAGCACGACGAGCACGTTGACGCTTGCGGCCAGCAACCCAGCCACCACCGGCACGGTCACGGTGACCATCACGGGCACATCTGGCACGTTGACGCATACGACTACGATTGCGCTTACGGTGACCGCCGCACCGAACTACACCCTTTCAGCATCGCCGACCAGCCTGAGCATCACACAGGGAACCAGCGGGACGAGCACGGTCACAGTCACTCCGCAGAACGGCTTCAGCGGCAGCATCAGCTTGTCCGCCTCGGGTCTACCAAACGGCGTGACCGCATCGTTCAGCCTCAACCCCGCCAGCACGACGAGCACGTTGACGCTTGCGGCCAGCAGCACAGCCACCACCGGCACGGTCACGGTGACCATCACGGGCACATCTGGCACGTTGACGCATACGACTACGATTGCGCTTACGGTGTCGCCACCACCACTTCCAACCGTCTCTTCGCTGACGCTGAACCCCACGAGTGTGATTGGCGGCACGCAATCTTCCACGGGCACGGTGACGCTGAGCGGACCAGCTCCCGCGGGAGGCGCGCAAGTCCTGCTTTCCAGCAGCAACGGGGCGGCCAGCGTACCTTCCAGCGTGACGGTTCCAGCGGGAGCCACTAGCGCGACCTTCACGGTGAACACATCTATAGTTCTCGTGTCGACTTCGGCTAACATCTCCGCTTCGTATAACGGCACGACTAAGACGGCAACTCTTGGAATATTGCTGTAGCAACATGGAGCATCATCCTATGGACTTCAAGAGGGTTGTTTGACTTCAACTGAAGTGGGAATGAATGGAACCCAGGATCAAGCTTGGGCCAAGGCCCATCCGAATCCTGCTAGTATGATTGGGGCCTAATAATCTAGCCAAAATCGGCACGGGTTGAATCCTCATTTGCACAGGCGCAGTCTAGCCGCAGTTTTAAGCGCTTGAAGTGCCGTGTAGTCTGATTTTCAAGAGCGCGCCCTGCGAGTCGAATCTTCCACAGACAGTCCGTTCGCAGGATATAAAAGATTTGCAAAATCTGATCAGAGTGAGAAAAGAACTTCCGACGCAATAACTCTGAAGAAGCGCTCCAAATCGCTTGGCTCGGGAATCGCCCGTATCGGTCGTGGCGGGGCACCGTGCGTGTCCTTGTGATTTCCGAATCGCTAGTCCGGCGAGGCCATCGATTCGCGGACAATGGTCTGGGGAAGGTATTCGGCCAATGCTGTGGTGAAGAGTGCTGCGCCCTCAGAATTGAGGTGAAGTTCATCGGGCTGGTAATACTTGGCGGAGAGCGCTCTGGGATCGATCGGCACCAATGTATCCACGCCGGCCTTCTGCGAAGCGATGATCAATTCTCGGACCCCATCCTCTGAAGATGGAGTCGGCGGGAGGAGGATAATCAGCTTGGCGCCGTGCGCCTGGCATAGTTCACGAAGCTGCTCCAACCGATAATTCGCTGTGGCCTGGAATTGGTGGGGCGACGGAATGGCAGGCTGCGGCTTCAGGAGCAAGAGGAGCTCTCTGTAATGGGGAACAGCGTGACGGAGAATCTGCGTTCGAAGGACGGTGCGTGTATCCCAGAAGACGCTTGAATGGGCAAGTAGAAGGTTACTGGTGGCTGTCCGATCCATTTTAAGATCGGACGCCACACCGAGAGAATCTCGCATATCAAATAACATCAATGGAACATAGTCCTGTCGCACACTGTTTGCGAGGAAGCTATTCACTCCAACACCGAGAACCACGACCTGCGGCCTTGATCCTTCACGAAACAGGCGCTGCAAGCCATAGAACCAGTCATAGTAACCGGTGGCTTCGAGGAAGATGGGGTAAATGCGCATCTGACTTGAGGTCAATTCCTTCAAGCGGTCGACGTCGACCCCCTCTAGCAACAGGGAGTTACCTATCATTAGAACCGAGGTCGGCTCACCGGGCTTTGCGGGGCGCATCTTGACGGCTTCGGCGTATTGTCGGGAAGCGCGAGCATAGGTTTCGGAGTGGTGTTTGAGCAGAAAATCACTAAAGAATTCGAAAGCAAACATGAACAGAGCACAGATTCCGACCAGGAGTTTGGCGTAGAAGAGGGCGCCGGACTTAGAACTGGAAGTAGACGAAGGGGCGGCAGCGAGGGCGGTTCGAACGGCATAAGGCGAAGTTGCGAATGGATATTCGTGGTTGCTGGCTTCCAGCAACAGGTCTACAAGGAACAGAGGGATAGAGAAAAGGCAGAGCATGAAAAACGCTGAAGCGTACTCGCTCCGCCATGCGAAATTGGACAACCCCGCGAGTAGTTGCACCGCAGAAGTGAGTGAGGTCGCCCGGAAAAAAGCTAGGCTCAGGCAAAGAACGTTGAAAGTGAGAATTCTCTGCGCCCAGAGGGAGAAGAACCCGACGGAGTGCTGAGGAAGATCCGCGCCTCCTGATTTGGATTTGGCTGGGAAAAAGTACCGCTCGACAGCCAACACCACACCATGGATCGCGCCAAAGACGACAAAGGTCCAATTTGCGCCGTGCCAGAGACCGGCGAGAACCATGGTGATGAAGAGATTACGCGCGGTTTTCCATTGGCTATGCGCGCTTCCGCCGAGGGGAATGTACAAGTAATCGCGAAGCCAGGTGCTCAAGCTGATGTGCCAGCGCCGCCAGAAATCCTGAAGACGATTGGCGAGGAAGGGCTGGCGGAAATTCACCATAAAGTGGAAGCCCAGCAGTTGCGCGCTGCCGCGGGCGATATCGCTGTAACCGCTGAAATCTCCGTAGACTTGCCAGGTGAACGCGTAGGTTCCGAGAAGTACAAGCCAGAAGTTTGAGGGGCCGAATTGCCCGCCAAAGACTGCATTTGCCAGAACCGCACAATTGTCCGCGACCACACACTTGCGGATGAGACCTGAGAAAATCAGCATCATGCCATCGAAAAATCGATCCGCGTCGAAAGTGCGCTCCTTCTGGACCTGCGGAAGCAGATGCCCCGGCCTTTGTATCGGACCGGCAATCAAGTGAGGGAACAGACTGATGAAGAGACCATAATCGAAGAAAGACCTGGAAGCCTCAATCCTGCCTTTGTATACGTCCACGATGTAGGCGACTTCCTGAAAGGTGTAAAACGAAATGCCCGGTGGAAGAAGAATGCGAATCAACGGCAACGGAATATTGTGAATACCTAACCTGTCAAGGGCGCCCAAGAAAGAACCCGCGAAGAAATCGAAGTATTTGAAGACCCCGAGAATCGTGAAATTCAAAACGAGGGAAAAAATAAACCACTTCTTTCTGTTAAGGTCCGAACGGCCGGGGGCAATTTTCTGGGCGATCAGAAAATCCACGGTGGTGCTCCCAATCATGAGTGCGAGGAAACGCCAGTCCCACCAGCCGTAGAAAAAGTAGCTAGCGAGCAGGAGGAAAATGTTTTGGGCGCGATGACTGAGACGCCAGTACAACAGCACGACTGGTATTAGGAACAGAAAATAGGCTGGCGAATCAAAAAGCATGGCGCCGAGTCAAAGAGATGTCTGCCGTTTTCTTCATATTTGCGCCCGATCTTCCAAAGAATAGTCAGTTCCTTGCCGGGGAGGCAATCAGTGGAATCAAGGAATTGGAGTGAGGGAAATACCTGAGTGAGATCGTGTTGGGAGGTTTCCGGTGAATCGTAATTGAGGAGGGCGAGCCACTATACGCGGAAAGCGCGATTGCCCAAGTCAGTAGCCCCACCTAATGCAAGGCAGACAGCTTTCACATAAACCCAGCCTAGCTCGCCCGGCGTCCAGGGGAGACGCCGAAGAATATTCTCACGATTGGGTCGGGAATTATCCGCTGCGCTATTTAAGGTTTAGACCGGATTGTGAAGGGCTTCCGTTCAAGCTACGGTTGCGCACGGGCCGGACTCCCCCTCGGCAGGAAAGTTGGTCGCAACTGGCAGATGAGTTGTGGGGGAAACCTGGCCTGTGCCGAACAAGGGCCCGAAGAGTCCTGGGACTCTTACGGCGGTAGCTTATCAAGCGGAGTTATTATGGATATTCGCAATCAGCGTTGGCCTTGGTTCGCGGTCCTGGTCAGAACAGGCAGAGAGAAGACTGCGACTTTGCAATTGGAAAACGCGGGCTATGAGTGCTTCTTGCCCGTCAGCAAGTACACTCGTCGTTGGTCTGATCGCATGAAAGAAATCGAAGTGCCGCTTTTCCCCGGGTATCTCTTTTGCCGCATGGACCCTTACAACCGCTTGCCCGTCCTGATGACTCCGGGAGTAATCCAAATTGTCGGGACCGGCAAAACACTCATTCCAGTCGAGGAGGAAGAGATCGCTGCCATTCAGCGTGTCGTAAAGAATGGCCTTTCGACGATGCCTTGGCCGTACCTGCAGGTCGGCCACGTAGCGCGAATTGAGGAGGGACCTCTGCGCGGCATGACGGGAATCATTGTCAGAATCAAGTCCGGAATGAAGCTAGTCCTATCCGTAAGCCTGCTACAGCGGTCGGTGGCAGTCGAAGTCGATCGTAGCTGGCTAGGCGGCGTGCACCCGACAAGGCCCGCAGCGATTGAGGCGCGGCTCGACCGATTAGCGGCAACCCCAGCCAATCCGAATTGATCCGGTCCATCTGCATGTTGCGCAAGGTTATTTGGCAAGCCAGATGGGGGATTGATTGAAGCGGAAGAACGACTTGCGCCCAGCAAGGAAGCACTGGCGCTCCGCAGCGACGCCTCGTGTTTGGACCCATTCGTTGTCCTGAAGGACATGGGGTGCCACGGCGCAGGAAAAAAGAGCCCACGACCTGAGATGCTCCTCTCCCAAAACAAACTATCTGCGAGAACGGAGGCCGAGGCGCGGGAAGAAGTCGAATCGTTCCTGGGTAGCCCTGTGGTTGCGTCATTCCCAAAGAATGACAAATAGAACCAATGGTCCTCGATTTCTATCAATTGCGTGAGCAGCCGTTTGGAGTGACTCCGGACCCGCGCTATCTTTACCTCAGCCGCGGGCACCGGGAGGCGCTGGCCTCCTTGTTCTATGGGATTGAAACGAATCGCGGTTTTCTTTCTCTTGTCGCGGAGCCGGGGATGGGCAAGACCACGCTTCTATTCCAGCTCCTGCAGCGCTGGAGGGGCCATGTCAACAGCGCCTTCCTGTTCCAAACTCAGTGCGATTCCCGAGAGTTTATCCGCTACTTGATGAATGACTTGGGTCTCAAGAGCGACGGCGAAGATTTCGTGCGGATGCACTCAGAGCTTAACGAATTCCTGTTTCGCGAGACGCTCGCAGGAAGATCCGTCGTGATCTTCATCGACGAAGCTCAGAATTTAACTGATACCGTCCTGGAGACAGTGCGTTTGCTCTCAGACTTTGAGTCGGCAGAGAAGAAACTGCTCCAGATTGTTCTCGCCGGGCAGCCTGAACTAGCACAGCGATTGTCGCGTCCGGGTATGGCCCAGTTACGTCAGCGGATCGCTATCCAGGCGCGATTGGACGCGCTGACTGCCGCCGAAGTAGTTCACTACATCGGTCATCGGCTGCAAGTAGCAGGATACTCGGGCACTGAGTTGTTCACTCCTGGGGCTCTCGGGCTCATCGCGGAGCGCAGCCGGGGGATACCACGTCTCATAAACAATCTTTGCTTCAATGCACTGTCATTGGGTTGCGCCACGCAGCAGAAGCAAATTACTTCCGAAGTCGTACGGCAGGCTGCTTTGGACCTATCGTTGGAGACTCATACTCCAAAAATTCCGGTCCCACATCAGCAGACGGGATCCAAGGCTACTCACGGTCTGGGTCAGTCGTTGCAGTCTTTCTTTGCCTGGATCGCAGACAATCTTTTCAGGCGGCGGGTTCTTCAAATGTCGGTTCTTTCCCTCGTGTGCGGCGGTTTCGTGATCTACTTTGGGGTCCGTAGCGTGGCAGGGACGTTTCGACGCCCGGCCGCGGTCTACCAGGATACGCAAACGACTTCAGCGGTCACCGGTCCCGAGTCCCAGCCCGTGGAGCGCGTAACAGATCCCACTGCCGGCCAACAGCCTCGTGAGTTGCCGCAAGCCATCGCGCATGAGAATTCGTTGAATTTTTTCATTTATGTGGTGCAACCCAAAGACACGTTGCGCGACCTCTGTGTATCGGCTTTGGGGCGCTACGACAAAGCCGTCCTGTCGCAAATCCAGAAGCTCAATCCGGAATTGAGAAACGCCGACCATCTGGAGGCGGGACAAAAGATTCGGCTTCCGCTGAATGCCTCGAACTGAAGAGAACATGCCGCGATCGATAACTTGTTGCGATTTGATTCCCCTGGGCTTGCTCGTCAATTCCCGCCAGACATGCGTGTATGGCAGATCTTAGAGAATTCGACGCACGGCCAAATTCCCTACACACGATAAAAACAAAAGGATCGGCACCTCGATGGCAAATGCGCTAAAAGAAATGTCGAATTTTGCGAGCCTCTCAAAGTCCCCTTTGCGAGTGCGCATTTCTTCGAACCGGCTCCGGCACGAGGTCCTTGCCGAGGACGTGTTCCGGAGGGTTTTCTGCTGGGAACGGAAGAGAGCAGAGCGTTCCGGCAGGTGCTTTCTGTTAATGCTAGTGCACGCAGGAAGCTTTCTCCAGGCGAATCACAACGAAAGAGCGCTATCCGAAATAGTCTCAGCGCTCTCCAGTATCACGAGAGAGACGGACCTTGCCGGGTGGTATCGAGAAGGCGCCATTCTTGGGGTCCTCTTCACGGAGTTCCGCGAAGGGGACCGGAAAGCGCTGGAGATCTTGACGTCCGCCAAAGTGACCGCATCATTGCGGTCCAGGTTCAGTCCCGAACAGCTAAATAAGATGCGCATTTCGTTCCACTTCTTCCCGGAGAGGGGCGACAAATCCGGCCTCGGCCAACTGGCAAACGCGGAGCTTTATCCAGACTTGTTCGAGAGAGATGAAGAGAGGAAATTCTCTCGTTTTCTGAAGAGGTCGATGGATATTGCAGGAAGCTTGGCGGCTCTAATCCTTTGTTCTCCGCTATTTGCGCTTATCTCGCTGGCCATCAAGCTCACTTCGAAAGGACCAATCCTGTTTAAACAAGAGAGGGTGGGCCGGTACGGCTCGCGGTTCACGTTCTTGAAGTTCAGATCGATGGAGTGCGGCAGCGATGCGCGCATTCACCGCGAATATGTCAAGCGGTTCATCGCTGGAGAAGCGGATGCGGCCCGAGTCAGCCATACTCAAAATGCTGTTTACAAAATTCAAAGCGATCCGCGTGTCACCCGCGTAGGGAAGTTTCTACGAAAAAGCAGCCTGGACGAACTGCCTCAGTTCATCAATGTATTAAAGGGCGACATGTCTCTTGTCGGGCCGCGCCCTCCAATCCCCTACGAGTTGGAAGGTTACCAGATCTGGCATCGGCGCCGCCTGCTAGAGTCCAAGCCGGGAATCACGGGGCTCTGGCAAGTGAACGGTCGCAGCAGGATCAAGTTCGACGACATGGTTCGTCTGGATCTCCAATATGCGAAAACGTGGTCGCCTTGGCTGGATATCAAGATCCTATTGCGAACCCCAAGGGCTGTCTTTTTCGGGGCAGGCGCCTACTGAGGCGCTTTCGCCATGCAATCGGGTTTTCACCTTTCGCGCCAAGAGTTAAAAGTCAGAGCGGCTTCTAGAACGCCGAGGAAAACGACAATACCCAGTTTTTTTGGAGAGGGCTCAATGGCAACTCAAACAGATCCTGTTCGCTATGGATTTCCACGACCAACGGCACCAGAGATTTCCAAGAGGTTGAAATCCCACGCGTACCAAAGTCCGTCTAATCTCGTTCGTGTTGGTGTTATCGGTTACGGTTACTGGGGTCCGAATGTAGTCAGGAATCTGCACAGTCTCGAAAACTGTCAACTCGTTACAATCTGCGACAAGAATTCAGACTCGCTCCGACGCGCAAGCCGAGCTTATCCGGGTGTCGAGTTGACGATCGACTACTCGGAGCTCCTGACTTCGACTCAAATCGATGCCATCGCCGTGATTACTCCGGTCTGGACGCATTTCGAGCTGGCCAAAGCGGCTTTACAAAATGGCAAACACGTCTTTGTCGAAAAACCGTTCACCTCGACGCCGCAACAAGCCGAGGAGCTAATCGAGTTGGCGGATCGGAACAGACTCAAAATCATGGTGGATCACACGTTTCTGTTCAGTGGCGCAGTGAGGAAGATCCGGGAACTCGTCGACGATGGCACCTTGGGGGATCTGTACTACTTTGATTCGACGCGCGTGAATCTGGGCCTCTTCCAACATGACGTAAACGTCGTGTGGGATCTGGCTCCGCATGATTTGTCGATTATGGATTACGTTATCAAGGCGAAACCGGAAGCGGTCGTGGCAACGGGCGGAAGGCATTTGAACGGTCTGGCGGACGTGGCTTTTATTACGGTCTACTTTCCGGGCGACGTGATCGCGCACATCAACGTGAACTGGCTCTCTCCGGTCAAGGTTCGAAAGACTCTGATCGGCGGCGAGAAAAAGATGCTGGTGTGGAACGATCTCGAGGCCGATGAAAAAATCAAAGTCTACGATAAAGGCGTGCAGATGACGAGCGGGCGAGGCGTATATGATTTACTGGTGAGCTATCGCTCTGGAGATGTTTGCGCGCCAAGAATCGAGCAGACGGAGGCGCTGAAGGTCGAGCTTGAATACTTCATCGACTGCATACTGAACGACCGAACGCCACTCAATGATGGGGCAGCAGGTTTGCGGGTGGTCAAGATTCTGGAAGCGGCCGATCAATCATTGCAAGGGCGAGGAAGAGTCGTCTCCCTATGAACAAGTACCACTGTATCGCTCCCGATGTGCAATTGGGAAAGGATGTGAAGCTTTCCCAATTCATTAATCTCTATGGCTGCGAAGTTGGCGACCACACCAAGATAGGCGCCTTCGTAGAGATTCAAAAAAACGCCAGAATTGGCAAGAATTGCAAGATCTCGAGCCATAGTTTTGTTTGCGAAGGGGTGACCATTGAAGACAATGTTTTCGTGGGCCATGGCGTAACCTTCATCAATGACGCATATCCCCGTGCCACCAATCCGGAAGGCGAGCTCCAATCCGAAAAGGATTGGAAAGTAGAACCAACGCTGGTGAAAAAAGGCGCCTCCATTGGTTCCGGTGCGACGATCCTTTCGAATCTGGTCATTGGCGAAAATGCTCTGGTTGGTGCAGGCAGTGTGGTCACGCGGGACGTGCCTGACAATGCCATCGTGGCTGGGAATCCAGCAAAGGTGCGCCGCTTGATCGCGCCCGAAATGAGGGTAGCGTCATAATCGGCAACGACAAAATTCCTTTCCTGGACCTGGTGACGCCCCACCTAGAAATGGAGGAGGAACTGGTTTCGGTCTTTCGAAGGGCGCTGAAGACCGCCGGATTCGTCGGCGGACCGATAGTAGAACAATTCGAAAAGGAGTTTGCGCAGTTTTGCGAGACCGAATACTGCGTGGGGGTTGGGAATGGCACTGACGCACTGCGGTTCGCCCTGATCGCCGCCGGAGTGCAGCCGGGCGATACTGTTGTTACAGTGCCGAACACTTTCATCGCGACCACAGAGGCAATCTCTCAGGCCGGCGCGCGGCCGGACTTCGTGGATATTGATGAGCGCACCTACAATATGGATGCGCGAAAGCTCCACGAATATTTTGAGACGCAATGCCGTCTCGACCGTGGGACTGGAAAATTATTGCATCGCAAGACGGGAAGTCGTGTCACCGGAATCGTCCCGGTGCACCTGTACGGCCAGATGGCGGACATGGATCCCATTCTGGAGCTCGCGGAACGACATGGCCTCGTAGTTATCGAAGATGCCTGCCAGGCTCACGGGGCGGAATACTATTCCCGAAAGGAGGGTCGCTGGAAGAAGGCAGGATCGATGGGCGCGGCAGCCGCCTTCAGCTTCTATCCTGGAAAGAACCTGGGCGCTTGTGGGGAGGCGGGAGCAGTGACGACGAGCGATTCAACACTTGCGGGAAAGATTCGTATGCTGCGCGACCATGGCCAACTTCAAAAATATCGGCACGAAATAGAGGGATACAACGGCAGACTGGATGCAATCCAGGCGGGGATTTTGCAGGCCAAGCTCAAGCACTTACCACAATGGAACCAAAGTCGGCGCACGATTGCCCGCCGATACGACG
>WNFD01003882.1_pt1 | contig 14992 bp, 10 predicted proteins | sample 5400491 | NCBI WGS metagenome assembly WNFD01 (sample SAMN13153343, study PRJNA577476) | soil metagenome | isolation source: 120 cm saprolite under Douglas fir tree site 2 hole 2 replicate 2 | place: USA:California | collected 2015-04-18
CGGCTTCAGGCAAATCAGGCTATGCCTTTGAACGACAATGACGTGATCAATTTTGGCGACGAGGTCGCGCTGTTTAACATCGTGTACTAAAAAGTCCCAGGGGCTCGACTCCTGGGATAGTTATGATTTCATAACCGCATTTCCCCTATCCCTACCAATTCATATGCTCCTCCACCTGCGGCTACCCCATCTCTTCCAGAACGGGGAGGAAGCAGGCGTTTCTTATTTGGCGGTGGTGAGGGGCACAAGCCGCGTCTTCCACCGTAAGACTTTGATACGCCTACAATCAGCTACCTTGGCCGATTGGGTAAGTCGCTTGCCTGTTTGGGGGTCGTGCAAGCTGAGCTTGCCAGACATACTGCCGCCCACATAGGCTTTCCCCCACTTGGGGTGCTTGACCAGTGTTCCACGTTTGATGCCCTGTGAGAGTGTGCCCCCATAGGGTCTTCTTTTGCCGCCCTTCTCCGGCTCGAAACGATGGAGTTGGCGGTGATGCCACATCAGCGGGGCGATACATACCAGCCGCCTGTTATCCGGTTGCTTCTGCCCTCCTACGACTGAGTACGCCAGACACCATGCATCGACGCAGTGGGCCTCCCACACCTCCGCCAGCTTCTTCCCCGTCTTCTTCAGACCGAGCTGGTCGCGCACTTCCTTGGTTTGGTAGCCCTGCCTTGTCTGGACAGGAGCCAGCTTCGAGAGTTCCTCGTAGAACCACTGCTTGCCCACTTCCAACGGGGAAAAACTGCGATTCCAATGGCGCTTGTTGGGTTTGGTCTTCGCCTTGATGTCTTCCACCACGAAGACACTGACCGGGAAGATCTGGCACAGCCACTGCGCCAGGCGCAGTTTCCACTGCCAGCGCGCCCTGGTGGAGGGTGGGAGCCTCTTCCGGCTGTGCTTGCGGTTTTGGCGCATCTTCCGACATGGAGTCTTGCGCTTGCGGCGGGTACGGCGCATTCTGCTGCTGTCCTTCTCCGCCTCCTTGACGCCACCTCTCGCCTCCGCCTGGATGTTGGTGTACGTGTGAGCGGCTGAGGCCACGACGATCCCTTCTTGTTTGGAGCCAGGGTCGACGCCGACCGCGATGGGTTGCTGCTCGCGCGCCGAGGGCTCGACGTTGAGGCGCACGCAGAAGAAGCCCCCCTTCCAGAAGCCGGTCGCCTTCCTGCTCTTGATCCAGCGCCTGGCTCGCGATGGGATCGTGGGCATGAGCGGGTGTTGTTCCTGATCGACCACAGGGACAAAGATGTTCGGCATACGCGATAAGCCTCCTGGTGGAGTGTGCTATGGTCCCTTCGCTGCTGATCACGGAGCGGGTCCAGGCTAGGGAGGCACCCGTACCGTCCTGTGGGCTGCCATACCTAGTGATTCAGCTTCCTTCAGACGCCCGTACTGAAACCGAAGCCTCAATCCGAGCTTGGACAAGCTAGTCTCGCAGTTGCCCTTGTTGGCTCCCCGATGGCAAATCGGCTTGCTTCACAAGCCCATCCCCTTCAAAGGGATGGGTGCTTGACAACCAACTATCCATTCCTACCCTTCAAAACGTATTGATTACGGTATGACGGTGGAACAGGGAGTTCTTCGTGGCTCCTACACCGCACCGTCTCCCTACAGCACACCGCAAGTAGCTTGCACTACTTGTGTGGCCCAGGCCGGGCAAGGAACCGCTGGTAAATGTTGACTGCGCTGTCCTCGTCGCGATCCATCACCAGGATGCAGTTCTCACAGTGATACGTGCGTACCCACAGTGGCATGTCTTTCTTGCACTTACAGAGATGGCACATCTGATCCATGTGTCTCAGCAAGCCCCTGTGACAACTTTCTGACGCTTAACAGCCTACGAATGTGCGCTACGGAGTTATGCAGTCAAGAGAGTTAGAATTAGTCTCCCTCGCATCCCGTAAAAAGTATAGCATGACAACTTGGAAATATCAAGATAATTTTGGACATATTGGTATCATTTGACAAAAAATACTTTGATTGGTAATATTAAGAGTAAATTGAGCAAGGAGGCAACCATTGACAGAAATCTAACAGATTAGTATTATCTGGCATATAGAAGAAGAAAGGAGGCGAGCGTGGTAGTGCTAAGAGATATTCTTGATGCCGACGAAGTAGCCGAATTGCTACGTGTTCATCCTCGAACTGTTAAGCGTCTCGCTAGCCAGGGGGAATTGCCAGGATTTAGGGTTGGGGGACAATGGAGATTCCGCCGAGAAGCTATTGAAGAATACATCAGACGACAAGAACAGCAACATGATGATCGAAAGAAAGACGATGATTGAAAAATACGCGAGGTCCTATTCTCTACGTGTTGTTTGTCAGATAAAAAGGTTCTCGGACCGGTTTGGTGATGCGGATTGCGCATTGGAGTAGACCTCTGGCTCTTGCATCACTCTCTTAAGAATTTGCTCTAACTAGGGCGGCCGTTTCTCGTACCCAGGCTGGCTCGGTTCTCTTTCTTCCCACCAAACCGGTCCGAGAACCTTTATCTTTGACAGCCCCTTACGGTTGTGCTGGAGTCGCAACAACCTGGCCGTTTTTCAGCGACTTCTCGTGGCTGGCTTTCCCGGCTGCAGGGGAGCTGGCCTGTGAGAATTCCACGGTAACTCCGAAATGAAACGAGATTCCATTCTAACTCCGTAAAAAAGTCGGTCATAATCCATCGAACTTGGAGAGCATCCTGTTAATAGCTCTGGCGTCATTTTTGCAACACAACCCCATTGATTGCATTCCTGTCATATATTGAAACGAGCCAGCAATGGCACAATGGACTTTTCATAAAAGCCCGGATTATCCTTTTCCAGCCAGTAGAGTGGCTTGAGCAATATAGGTGGTAGTCCCTGTTCTAATGCTTTCTGCACGGATTTAATCGCTTCCTGATTTCGTCCCATATATGCATAGATCATTCCTTTCCAGAAATGAGAATCTTGTGTCCGTGGGTTTAGTGAAATAGACTGCTCCAGCTCGACCAAGCCTTCTTCGAACTTACCTTTTAGAGCTAATGCTACCCCTTCACAGATGTGTGACTCAGTCTGCGATGGATCAATCGCTGCAATCGTCTCCAACTGCTCCGCCATTTCTATTTTAGGCCGCTGTCGGTCCATAGATGCGTACACTACCATCCATGCAGCATTGATATTCTTTGGGTCTGCCTCCCTGCTCCTGACAAAGTCGCTCACAGCCTGCTCAGTATTTTTAAGCCTCAGATAGGTGTAGCCTCGATCTAGGTATGTATGAGCATTATTGGGGTCCCAATCAAGGTATTGTTCAAGAATGAGGCGTAGATCTCTAATAGAACCTCCCTCTGCAACCAGTTCCCTTAACCAGCGTGTAAGCCGTTCATCAGACACCTTGGCATGAATAGTTTTGACGAGTATAGGGCAATACTGATTCAATTGCTTAAGTTGCTCCTGTACGAAGGTGCGGTCTATCAGGCGATGACCATACTCGCACAAGGTGTCCAGAGCAGAGCTTAAGAAGTAGACTAGTTCCGAGGAGAGGTCGACCCATGGAAGCGTGGTCAGGTGCTGTATCTTGAGGGCAAAACAGTGTGGCTTGAGCCGCTCATTTTGCACAAAATGCGATATGGGACAGCGCAGACCTTGCTGCTGGAACAGGGCCCTGCGAAGAGCGGCGAATCTGCCTGGTCCATCTTCATCAACAGTAGTGAGCCAGCGGAGATACTCCAAGGAGACATGTATTTCTATATCTGAGCGTAAATCATCGATTATCTTTTCACTTATCTTGTCTTGATCGCACTCTTGCGACTGGCTGATCACCTTTGCAATCTCCAAGGTCTTGGCAAGAGAAACACCTAGATCAAGGACGTTACCCAGTATAGGCTGGAGCCATAGTGGGTATGGAGGCCGTGAAGCTGGTGCGGGATCCAATTCCTCGATGTGACGCGAAAGTAGTGTGTAGTAGATCTCTACCTGAGTAGGTCCAAGCAAAACAGAAGGGCGTCGCTTGATGAGCTCTGAGCAAAGCAGGCCAAAAAATTCAGTCACCTTTTCGTCTTTCTGCAGGTCATCTAGTGTGTCAGGCTCACCCTCAGAGGGTACTTGCGAGGTCGCTAGCTTACGAAGCCAATTTAAGATATCATCTGGTGTTACCTCGGATTGTAGAGGTATCAAGTTGACGTAACTATGAACACGGCGCAGCAATTCATCTGGATAGTCGCACAAGGTGTCTTGCACGGTAAAACGCAAGAACTGATTGTTCAATAAGGTTTGCTCATCGAGGGCAACAACCTCAAGTGCTAGTCTACCTGGGATGCCCAGTGTTTGGATAACCTCGTCCCCCATGTGCACGATGGCAGCACGAACGCTCTCGTATAACGATTCGTGCTTTGTCAGCGCGTCCAGCAGGGTGTAGTCAAGTTCAAGCAGGCAGGAGATTTCAGGTACTTCGAAAGCGGGAGGGTTCTCAGGCATTGGCGTCGATTCCTTTCGTCTGTTCTGCGTGTGCGCCGTCTCCTGCACCTTGCATCTCGTTGGGAGAAAGCAGTTCTTCCTGAGAGAGTACCATCAGGCGAGGAAACTCCTCTTCCACAAGCAATCTGATAAAGGGCCTGAGTTCTGCATTGCGTGTGACCAGTACCATGTTCCAATTCTGTGTATGTGCCCGTACCCAATCGTCAACCATCGACAAAAATTCCTGTTTTTCTTCTGGGGACATATTGAAAGTAATGGTATGCTTCCCCTGTTGCAGGGCAGAGGCAAGCCTGTCTTCCCATTCGTGGGAAAGTTCGAGTCGTTGAGCCGTTAGCGTGTTGCCTGGTAGTTGTCTCTTCAAAGCAAGCCGCACAGAGCGTACCGCTCTGCTCAGGTTGCTATCGCTCAAATCAGGTCCTTGAACCGCGGTGAGAATGCTCGCCATGTCGGTGAGAGGCACCTGTTCCTGGACAAGGGCGCGCAAGATGCGTGCAAAGTAAAACTGTGTGCGCTCATCGGGGAGAGCAGATGTAAGAAGTGGTGCAACAAGCTCGTTTTGTTTCCATTCACTCAATAATTGTTGTACCTCGTCGATCCCTATAATGTCAGCCAGGTGTGTACGCATCACGGCTTCAAGGTTATAGGTCATGTACAATAGCTCATCAGACCAAAGTTCCAGGTTCTGGTTGCTCATATATTCCCATGCACTCGGGGCCACCCAGCAGCCAGGTGCCCCTGTAAGGGGATGCGGCATTGCAACGAGAGCGTCTGGGGAAACACCAGCCGCCTGAAGGTCGGTGGGAGAGATAGGGCTGTAGTGCATGCCAGGTTGGATATTGCCAGCCAAGAGGGGTACATCGTTGAGCAAAACTATGTAATCTGTCTCCTCGCCTACATCTGTGTAACTTATCGAGATGTCTGGCAGGTAGATCCCCATCTCATCATGAAGCCGCTGCCGTGACTGGTTCAGGTATGTAGTGATGGGGTCCCAATTTGGAGGACCATCTTTAGGTAGCAAACGATCGGTGATATCGAGCGCAATGAGCAGTGCTTGGGTCTCTTCCGGCTCCAGCTCAGCAAGTTGGTACTTGTAATCAAGAAATGCTGCAAGTGATGTTCTTGCCTCCGCAAGATCGCTTCGCAGTTGCTCATCCGTCTCTGGCTTCTCTGCAAGAGCTTTCCACGCATCATCGAGTGCCCAGTAGCGAACAGCGTCGTAGAGCATAGGAGAGCAGGCAGCGCCTAGAGCCGTACCAGGGTTGGGGTATCCACTATCCCGGTATAACCGGATTGACTCGGTAAAGAAATTCATGGCTTCTGGATCATCTGTCACGAAGCTGATATATCCTAGCTGGCTATATACCCGTGCCTGTCTCGGGAGGTCGTCGGTTAAGAGATCGAACAAGGGCTCCATGAGGTCGACGATTTCATCCAATAGTTCATCCAATAGTTCATCACTTGGCTCCGTGCTGAAGTAGTAATCTAGTGCATTTTGCAGGGGATCAACAACATTTTGAATAGAGCGTATATCAGGGAAGCGATCTCTCTCTTTCTCGCGCAGGAGCAAGTATATCTTTGCCACTTCAATCCACTCATCTTTTTCTGAAAGAAGACGTGCCAGACCAGCCTGGGCAGCGATCCATGACCAACCGCTGGTCTTCTCCGTCAATTCAGATTGTGCGAGAACCGCTCTCAACTCATCCTCCGCCGAGGGCAGTTGCTCAAGTTCAGCTTTGCGTCTATCGATCTTCTCCTTGATACGCTCGATAATCCCATGTGTGCGTGCATCAGTCAACTGTGAGGGGAAAAATTGCAGTAATTCCTGTAAATCCGTCAGGATATCGTCAAGTTGTCGGCGGTTGGTCGATAGCTCGACACTTCTACTCAATAGTTCCTCTGCAAGCACAAACTTCCCCTGTGAGAGGTAGCACTGACCAATGCAGCTTGAAAGTAACCCAGGGTCCCAGCCGGGCATAACGGGCATCTGTTGGAATATCTCAAGAGCAGCATCTATCTCACCAAGACGGTACGCAGCCCAACCATAGTAAATCTGATTGATATGGTTGGAAGGGTCGTTATGCTCCCATACCCAGCGATAGTCCTGCATAGCCAGATCAAGCTCACCTTGCCAGAGGTAACACCGTGCTCGCCTACTGTGATACCAGACCTCATTCGGGAATTTCTCTATCAGGGTGCTAAATAAAGCGGCCCCTTCTTGATAGCGTCCCCGGTTAAAGACGATGTTAGCCTTCTCACCCAGAGCGTTCACATCTCCAGGAGAAATGGCTAACCACTGATCGATGACCGTTTCAGCTTCAGCATAGCTGCCTAGATTCGACAGTGCGATCTCTCGCTCATTCAGAGCTACTGGTGCATTCGGGTCAAGACTCACTGCTTTCTCTGTAGCTTGAAGTGCATTTGCATCCAGACCCACATTGCGATAGCAGTGACCAAGATAGGCATAGGTAATGGCGTCCGCTGGATATAGCATCGAGCGTTCCATATAAGCGACAGCTTCCCAACTCAGTATCAATATTTGTTCTTTTGAAAATCGAGCCAATTGCTCATTGATCAGTGCTCGTGTAATATAGACCCAAGATGTATCGACATCGATAGGTTGAAGCTGGTAGGCCTGCTTCCATACTGACAGGCTCTCGTCAATCGGTTCCCTGGCGGAGGTCACGTTCTCCCAACTATACTGGCGGAGTGACTCCGCCAGACTCCAGTACGAGTGGACATACTGTGGGTTGAGGGCTATAGCTCGTCTGAGCAAGAGCATAGAAAGCAGATATTCGCCCTGGCTATACGGTTCCTCAGCTGCTTCATAGAGAGCTAATGCAATTTGTTCTTGATTGCCGTCATGCCTGCGTGATGCCTCTTGTTCGAGTAGTTCAGCTTTCAGCTGATAAGCCTCTGTGAGTACAGATGTCGGTTCCTGGGTCTCCATCAGACCAAGTGTTAGGGCGTGATTGAGGTGCTGCAAGGCAAGCTCCGCGTTACCTATCGCATGGTAGAGACGAGCTAGCCAGTAGGACATATTCCCGTCGTGTTCATAGTTTGCAAGTGCGGGTGGTAATTTGTTGGGTGTTAGGAGTTCGTTAGCTATAGCGCGTGCCGCGTCAGCATCTATCTGCGTTGCCTCCTCAAAGCATTTCTGCGCTTTCACATAGCTAGCTGTAAACAGATCTATGCGACCAACGAACAGGGTAATATGTATAAGGGCAAGAGGTGCGCTTGTGCTGTTTTTGATACGGGGCTCCCATTCATTGACAATCCATTTGCTTTGGAGTAAGGCTATCTGAGGAGAGAGGAGTTCATGCAGATGAGGCATGACAGTTTCAATCTGGTCAGGTACGTGTAGCAGTGCATCAAGGTAGGAACGAAAGGCACCATCAGGATTCCCTTCCTGCTCATAGGCATACGCCAGGCAAAATAGGATATTGCCAAGCTCCGAAGTTGTACCTTGCGCGTCTACAGCGTTCTGCAATACTTCAGTGGCTCTGGTATACTCTTGAAGTCGTAACAAAACAACGCCTAAGTCGAAATAGAGTTCAGCAAGCGACCTGGTGTTCTGTTGACGAGCCAGCACAGCAGCGACAGGACCAAGAGGAGGATGAGAGGCTTCTTGAGGTACAGATGGTGTATCTGCTGGAACGGCATCAGGAGAGGCAGGGAGAGGAATGGTAGTTTTGTCCTTCACAGCTGAAGAGAGAGGCCCGCTGGTCGTCGTTTCATCGTCGAGTCTTTGGCGGCAGTTGTAGCAAAACTTGCTGCCTACACGAACTAGCACATGACAGTTAGGACACTCTCTTTTTGCTTCAGGAGAGAGATCATCGGTTGTATCTTTGAGACTTTTCATGCTGCCATCCTCCATAAGAGCGGAGCAACAAGTACCGGTATAGCGATCATGGATTCATTGCAACGGTGATATTACTCCTGTCTATTCATCATTGACATACCGCTGGCGTCAGGTGATTGTTTCTTATCGCGCAGTTTAATACATTGAATGCAGAGTCCCGTTGTCTCTGTTATCTTTTCTCGCACCTGCCCCTGTTCACACCTTGCACATTTCAACGATACTCCACATTCGGGACAGAATTTGCCCAGTATCTCATTCTCATTTTTGAAAACGGCGGCACAGAAGATGCACCGTAAAGGAAGATTGCACTCGTAGCAAAACTTCCTGCCCACCTGAACTCGCTTATGACAGCCAGGACACTCAATCTCATTGGGATTCGCTAGAGGTTGAGGACCAACGATCAGACCGGAACGGTTGGGTTGGACATCGGGCATCATCTCCTCGACGATGATACTCTCAAAACTACTCAGATAGAGTACCGGCAAGCCAAAGGCATAAGAAGATAGTGGATCGTTCGACAATTTATGTTGCATTGCGTTGCGACCAGCTTTGACTGCCAAATCAACAGACTTCCCTTTTACCAGCTCTTCATAAAAGCCGAGTGCGAACGTAGCAGCTATCTCATTCTCAATCCTGTACTGCATCGCCACGACTGCCGGAATATTTCTGCGGGCGAGGTGCATAGCCATACCGGAGATGGTACGATAGGGGTCGGGGAGAGCGCTTTCGCAAGCTTGTAGGAAGACAAGCTTGAGCAATTTGTCGCTGCCACACCACTCGGCGAACTCTTGATCTTTTACCCAATCCGGCTCGCCGCCATTCCCCTTGACGAAGGCAATTTCACCTCCATCTTTTGTATGTTGACCATGACCGATGAAGTGAATGATGTTCGGTTGGAAGCTGTTGACTATTTCCCGAAATGCTTGACGCTCGACCTTTGCCTCGTACTGATCACCAAATGCACCGGTTTGGGTGATGAGTTGTCTCGAGCTGATGACCTTAGCCTTTTCCAGTTCCTCAATTTTGTCCAGTATACTGTTATATTGGACAGCATCCATCTCGCGTGGTCGGGAGACGACAAAGAGAACTTTCACCGGTTTGGGTGTTTTCACCTGTGGGGGGAGTTTAGCACCTGATAAGCGGCGGTTCAGTAAAAGTTGCGTCTCGTTGACAAGAAATTGTCCCACGTCGGACCTGCTATCATCTGGCTTATAAAGGTACTCCCAGGGCCACTGCGCTAGTGTGCCGTCCGCAAATTCAAGTTCGATACGTATCAGGTCCAGTTCAGCGTCACTAAGGACGTCGCTTAGCTGTTTTTGAATTTTTCCTGTAAACAGTGCACGATATAAATGTTCACCAAGAATTTGTATAAGCAGGAGTGTATTCATCTGAAGGCTTTTGTCATGTGTCCAATCTGAATAGAGTTGCAGCTCTTTAATGAGGAAAGTGATGGTAGAACGCCTCAGAAAGTCGAGATCGAGTTTTTCGTCTCCGTGATCTAGCGGGTGCCAGTAATCAGGGCGATCTTCTTCGGCCTTTGATATCGTCCACACAATCCTGTTATCTGCCTTCACTTCCAGCTTGAGAATGCGAATACTCGCTTGTTCCTCTCTCATATGCTCCTCGTATCGGTCCTATAGCGATAGATCATACCTGGACTAAAGACAAGGGCTAATATCCCACGCCGTCTGACTGCTTATCGGCGCACCTTTCTCAAAAAAAGCTCGCATCGCCTTCGGCAATTGTTGGACTGCCTGGAAGAGATTAGTAGGCGCATATTTGAATACGCGTGAGGAGGTCATAGCTGCTGCTATCTCTACCTCTTTGGTCGCTTTGGGAACCTGGATAATCACGATGAGTCCCAGATCCTCACCCTCGAAAAACTTTGTACCGTCGAGTCGCCACCAGACCTTTTGCGTTCCAACCGGACCATGATCAAGCCTGACTTTTTTGAGATGGTACTGGAATGGGCCGATGACCATACCTCCACCACTAACTACTTGCGCACTAATCCCTGCCCCCGCACTAACTTTGGCGTAACCTGTATCAGCGGCAAAGGTAGGTGTACTGGCACTGAACTGAAAGTCCTCGTTGAGGCGTACTTCAATGCGACCATCAATGCTTACCACGTTTTGGAACTCCTTTGAGGGTAAGATTTGATACGCAAAAGGCTGTAGATGCGGTTCCGCATTATTGGCACGCAGCACGAGAATCATCTCGAGTCGATCGAAGGCCCAGTGGGGGGCTGGGTGGAGATAAATTGGGGAACGCAACTCATAGAAATTGAAACTTTTCGAGAGTTCTTTAAAGCGGAGTGGCACTATTGCCTTGGCTGCAAGAAAATCCTTCTCCGTGATCTTGTAGACTCGTGGAAACCCTTCGAACGAGGCCGCATCCTCCATCATCTCACGCACCAGATCACCTTCAGCTGTTTTAGGAACTTCACTATGTGATGGGCCGAGGTGTGAGCGTCGTGCATCAAGCTCCTGCGCCGCCTGTTGGAGCAAGTTGCGGCGATCAACCCCTTCTAGCATGGAGCCGGACGTGAAGTCAATGTTGTCCATAGCAGTTCCCCTGATTGTTAACAACCTACTTGATAGCGGTAGGTGGCCTTGTCCCCTTCAGCGATGATGTGGTTATCATGATCTAGTGCCATCTACATAGACGCCGACCAGATCATTTTTTGGTGATGTAATTTCGATCTTTTTTACTTGGTTGTGTACTCAATCTTTGTATCAAAAGTATAGCACGGGGTGGTTGAGATTACAACGTCAAAACTGATGAAAGGTCCACCAACTATCGGGTTGTGCTGGCTACTTCGGTTATCCGTTCTAAAATAAGGCAATCTTTGCTCGCTTCCGTCAAAATAAAATGTTATCAAATGAGCAACCATGAAATAGCTGTATTATTGTACTGAACAAGCATCTACTTTTTTCAGGGTTACGCTGGAATCGCTTACTTTTTTCGGAGTTACGATGGAATGCTCAGCCTGCTCTGCGCGCTGCTTGATACCCAGCAACATCTTGCGTGTCATCAAGAATTCGATTAGTTCAAAGAAGAAACCGGCTATCCTGGCTGCCGCAGTCTGGGACGGTTGGGCCTGGCCGCGCAAGCGCGAGATGAGGCGCGTGTGCTCTCTATCGACTTCAGCGAGAGCAAAGGCCCAGGTGAATGCTGGGAACATCTGCTTGAAGCCCTCAAAGACGCCCTCGTCGTTTGCTTCGACGCTGCCGATTACCAGCACTCGTTTAGGCTCGACTACGAGTACTTTGAAGCCCTTGCCACCCGGCTCGGCTGGAATGATGTCACCCGCGTGGATGTGCTGCCACTCAGGGTTGATGGCATCTGCGTTCTTCATCTTGAGGCCGATCAGGTTCTCAAGCCGGTCATAGGTATAGTATCCCCCTCTTCCTTGCCCAATTTGCACCAGCCAGGACCAGGCTTCGGCGGGCCTAGCCCGTATGGTGATAGCGCGAGTCAGGTTGACATCAGGATGGGGTACCAGTTCATCTCCTGGAAGTGTGCACTTGACCTCCTCGTCTGTGGCTCCCCACCTGTGCTGCCAGGGGCGGAAGAGCAGGATATAGGCTCCCAGCGCCGCTCCACTGACTGTTATCAATCTTCTGGCGAACTTTATGGCCATGGCGTTGTTTCTCCTTTATATAGTATCGTATTCCAACAGAAATACCTGTCTCCTATCAGAGCAGATAATATACCAATATGAATACTACAATGCTGCCTTCACATTGCTATCTCAGATTGCAAGAATCATCGCACAAAGAGGTCACAATGTCATTTGTCCGATCGAGGGGGCTTCATCGTCTGCCAGATAAATTGGTTCTGCGACCGGTTTGGTGAGAAGAAAGAGAACTGGATTAGCCTGGAAACTGAGAACCAGTAACTCTGGTCACTGCAGATCCTCTAAAGTGTAATGGAAGAGCCAGAGGCCTACTTGAAGGCACTATCCACATCACCAAACGAGTCCGAGAACGCAAATCTTTTCATTTCTGTTGAGCATCATACAAGATGCTTCAGCAGCACAATTTCATAAGGCCTGAAACCTACATGCTGATAGACATCGGCTGCCTGTCGGTTTTTTGCTAAGACCCCAATTTTCAAGACAGTTGCGCCTTGCTGCCTGGCAAAAGCTTCTGCCTGTTGCAAGAGCATGGTCCCAATTCCTCGGCCTCTGTATGCTTGGAGAACAAAAATATCAGAGATATAGGCGTAATCCACGAGAGAAGACATATAAGTCTGGCTCTCATGCTCAAAGCGAACATTGACGAAGCCAACGACCTCCTCATCTACTTCTGCTACAAATATTTTGCCTGTATTCTGATGATGCGCTTCCTGAAGTTCTTGAAAGTTGCGCTCGGCGATCCGTTCTCCTTCGACACGATCTGGTTCCAAAACACGTTCAAAATCTTGCAACTCAATGATACAGCGTTTCACGCGGTCTTGATCCTCTGGTCTGTAGGTTCTCACAAGAGCTTTGTTTGCCATATCCTTTTCCTTTTTGTTCAGTTCACCGTCATACGATTTCCCATAAGACTTTGCTTTCTCTATCCTCCGACCACTTCCCAAGCCGTTTCACGTTTTACCCACCGCTGATCGGTCTGCAGGTTCTTAGACACATTGATATTGGGGGCGAATTCAAAAATCGAGCGAGGACTGTGCATAGAGAAGTTAAGAATCACGCCCAGTTTTACAATTCGCCCCCAATATCACTTTAAGTATACCCGCTTGCTTTAGCCAGGGAAAGAACGGCGTTGACAAGGACATCTTCTCAAAACGGGGAACAGGTGTCTTTGTTTCAGCGCGATTAATCGTATGACCGTCCACCTTATGTACAGCTGCTCTGGCCTGAAACCCTGACTCTCGCCCGCGTGAGCGTTCGGGCATTGGCATTGCCACGTCGCACAAACACCTGCACATGGTCTCGTTCGTCACAGCTTCGGTGCATTGGAGTTGGCCGTCCCATCAGATCTTCTCCCGTTTTCTCTCAGCATACCATACATTTCAAACTGGACTGACTACTAGTTATGATTTCATAACCGCATTTCTGCTCTCCCTACCAATTCATAACCGTTCATCTATCCATTCTTCCCGTCCATCCACTATGCTCTACGCATGTCGATCTCTCTCTATCAAAATCAAAAGGATAACATTGTCAATGAGTGAAAGAGGAACCTACTCTGGGAGACTCAAGCGATCTATTTCCAGGCAGTGGAAGCTCGTTATGCTATCAGCGTTGATAATAGCGCTCATCCTGGTAGGGGTGTTTACTATACTTCCTCGCTTACAGCCGACCCGCGCAGCAGCCCCTTCGGGTGACTGGCTGACGTACATGGATGGCAACGCTCGCCAGGGCTATAATGCGGCCGAGACTGTTATCAATGCGACATCAACCCCTCACTTGAAGCTGCATTGGACAGCTCCAGCAGGAGGTAGTATCTTCTCCCAGCCAGTGGTAGCTAATGGCACCATCTACTGGGGATCATTGGATGGGTATGAGCACGCGACGAATCTCAATGGGGTGCAGTTGTGGCAACAGTTTTTAGGTGCAAGGACAACTTGTAGTCCTCTTCCCTCACTTGGAGTGGTGAGTACTGCAACGGTGGCGACAGTCTCTATCAACGGAACGCCCACTTCCGCAGTCTTTGTAGGTGGGGGAGATGACCATGTTTACGCGTTGAATGCCGCGACCGGCGCAGTGATCTGGAGTACTGGATTAGCAGGCCCGACAACGAATACCTTCATCTGGGATTCACCGCTGGTCTACAACAATAGCATCTATATAGGTACCGCGACAACCGGCGAACCAAAATGTAAAGTGGTGCCGGCGGCTCTCTTTAAGTTGGATGCAGCGACCGGAAGTATGCAGAGCATTTTTATTACCACCCCTCCCGGTTGTAACGGTGCTGGCATCTGGACGACACCCGCAGTTGATACGCAGGATGGCTCAATTTACATTACCACAGGCACACAGGGTTCGTTCACCACCTGCAAGGAGCCGTATGCTATCGCCCTGGTCAAGCTCAGTTCCTCGGACCTGACGGTGCTGGATCACTGGCAAATCCCTGTTTCTCAACGCGGGCCTGATAGCGATTGGGGAGCGACACCCACACTGTTCCAGGCGAATATCAAGGGTGTCTTGCACAATTTGGTGGGGGCGGTAGACAAGAACGGCATCTATTATGCCTTTGACCGGACCGGCCTGAGCAAAGGTCCAATATGGACAGCCACGATCTCTGTAGGAGGGGAGTGTCCCCAATGTGGACAGGGCAGTATCTCTTCCAGCGCCTGGGATGGCACTACGCTCTATGTGGCTGGAGGCAACACGACTATCAATGGCACCAGTTGTAAGGGGAGCTTGCGGGCACTTGACCCGGCTAGCGGTGCCTTTAAATATGAGCACTGTTTTATAGATGGGCCGGTCATCGGGGCTGTCACGGCAGTCCCAGGTGTGGCAGCCATTGTGGAGGGACCAAACCTGGTCCTGATCGCTACCGCCACGGGGAAAACCCTCTTCACTTCTAAAGGATCCGGGATTAGCTTCTATGGCTCACCATCTATCTCGAACGGTGTGCTCTACATTGGAAGTAAGAATAAAGCACTGTACGCGTATGGAACCTGAATTGGCTCACTCCTGGTGAAAAGGATGGTAGGAAGCGGCCCGCACTGAACCCGGTGC
>WNFD01004423.1_pt1 | contig 14989 bp, 9 predicted proteins | sample 5400491 | NCBI WGS metagenome assembly WNFD01 (sample SAMN13153343, study PRJNA577476) | soil metagenome | isolation source: 120 cm saprolite under Douglas fir tree site 2 hole 2 replicate 2 | place: USA:California | collected 2015-04-18
CGAGAGGTTGATCACAACCGAGTGCTGACCGTCTTTCCGGTCAATAGTTAGGATGCCGCCTGGTTCCGTCAATCGATTTACGAGATTGCGCACCGATAGTGGCAAGACGCAAGTCAAAACCACTGAGAGCAGACCAAGACCGTCGTTCCAATAACGTCGCCAGAGGTAGGGTTCCTCCTTGACGCGCCAGAGCCATTCGAACCCCAACCTTTGCACCCACCTTGGCGCTCGTTTGACGCTGCCTGCCTGCCAATTGATGGTTGCCCCAAATTGCGCGCGGAATGGCACTTCAAGACGATCATGATTGCGCAGCAACCACCCTTGCGCCTTTTTTGCCGACAGGAATACCGTTAATAGAGCTGCCTCACTTGAATTAATGCTCTCCAGAATTGAATCGCTGCTTATCTCCGAGATAGAACCAAATCCTGGATTCAGCACGCCAACGCACGCCAAGCCGCCTTCTTCAAGGTTTAAAGTATGGCGGACTTTTTCGGCAACACCCTCAGCACCTCCAAACAAAAACACACTCAATCTGCGATCGGAGGCTCCTCGCGATCGCAATGCGTCGAAAATATCCGATCCCGATACTCGTTCTCGGATTGGGATCCCCAGCAAACGGGCAATCCATACCAACGGCATGCCATCCACAGGGCAAAAATCGCTCATCAACAACGATTCACGGAACTCCTCGTCGGACCGACTCATCATCAAGAAATTGACGTTCGGCGTCGACAGCAAAAACGGAGCTCTCGCGTCGACCGACAAATCAATACGCCGCAAGACGGCCGAAAGATCGAGCGCATCGAGCGGCATTCCGAGGACACCAAAGACTTCCCGCGAAAGGTCATCTAGTAGATGTGCTTGATCCGACGAAGGCGCGGCTGACGAAAGACCGACGTTATGAATACTCAGCTCGGCGCTCCTCGCGAAATGCGAGCGGCGCTCGCAGACTTCCGGCACGAAATTCCAAAAGTCCGTTTACCCGAAGATTACATAACTAAAAAGGATGGCATCCAGTTCGACATTCATTAAACTGTCAGCTGTTGCTTGGGGAACTAGGATCTAAACGCCTGTCGGAGAGCATTGCTTTAGCAGAGAGACCAATAGATGCTCAATTTTGGGGCATCGACCAAGTATCTCCATAAAGCGTGATCGCTGCGGAACAATGGCGAACAACTCGCGCTGCCCGTGTTATAGGCTGGAAAAGATGATTTCGTTCGCATCATGCCTCCTAGACACCATTGCTGCATGCCTGGCGGTTCCCACTGTTGTATTTGCTATTGAAATTTGCGCAGCGTTCTTTCTTGCGCGGCGGCACCAAGCCCCGCCAATGGCTCGGAGGCGCGGAACAGTTGCGGTTTTGATCCCAGCCCATGATGAAGCGAAAGGAATTCTTGCGACTCTGAACGACATCAAGCCGCAGTTACGCCCCACCGATCGATTGCTTGTGGTCGCAGACAACTGCACTGACGACACCGCAGCTGTTGCGGCTTCAGCTGGCGCTGAAGTCACCGTGCGATCAGATCTTACCAAAATTGGAAAAGGCTACGCGTTGGACTGGGGGTTAACTCATCTGGCGTCAACCCCGCCCGACATCGTCATCATGATCGACGCTGATTGCAGCGTCACGACGGGCACGATTGATCGCCTTGGCAGCGTCTGCGAACAGGCGCAGAGACCGGTGCAATCCCTCTACCTCATGACCGCTCCCGCAGGACCGAAAATCAATCATCAGGTCGCGGAATTTGCCTGGCGCGTCAAAAATTGGGTGCGACCGTTAGGGCTCGGCGCTCTCGGCCTCCCGTGCCAGCTGATGGGCAGCGGCATGGCATTTCCCTGGGCTTTGATCCGATGGGCAGAACTTTCGAGTGGCGTCATCGTGGAGGATCTCAAGCTTGGGCTCGAACTCGCCTCGGCGGGACATCCACCGGTATTTTGCCCATCGGCTATCGTCACCAGCACCTTTCCGACCTCGGCTCACGGCGCAAGGATGCAACGGCATCGCTGGGAACAAGGACACGTCGGATTGATTTTGACGAAAGCTCCGCCTCTGCTGTATGCCGCTATGTCGCAAAGAAGCCTGAGCACGCTCGCGCTTGCTCTTGATCTGATTGTTCTACCGATTTCTCTACTCGGATTGTGTTTGTTCGCGAGCCTGGCGGCGTCAAGTGTTCTCGCTGTCATGGTCGGTGTCACAACCGCCTTCGCGATCAGTACGACTTGCGTCGCTATATTCATGTTTGCGATTGCGATGGCGTGGTTTGCATATGGTCGCGTCATCTTGCCCCCTAAATCATTCGCTCTCATCCCCGCTTACGTTGCCACAAAAATTTACCTTTATGGGACTGTGTTACTCGGAAAAAGGGTCTCTCGCTGGGTCCGCGCTGACAGATCCAAACTGCCATGATGCGGTAAATCCGAGCCAACATTTGCGATGCATGGACCGTACAAGGTTAATCGCCGCAGTCCTTTCGGAGCGCCGTTCCGGAAACTTTACGAACGTTTTGGCAAGATACTATAATCTTGCTAACACACGGCGCGCTCAGGGCTTGCCCGCGTTGTAAGCGCACATGGCCAGGAAAGCCGGACTGAATGCGCCGTTCTCAACGCCGTTATCGTAAGCGTCGATCGCGTTGCCAGGCCGCGTGGCCACGGCGGGAACCTTGCGTGGAATAAATGTCCATCTCGTCAAGACGAGATCGAGGATCGCTGGCATCGCTGATCCAGGATTCGCAGCCCACTTACTGAAGTAGCTAATCCAGTTCATAGCCCATGCGGCACTATCTGTCGCCGCGGCAATAAATGCGGTTTCCGAAGCTGTGATTTGATGTCCACCTACTTGGCCGATTAAGGGCCAATCGGGACCGCCTTCGTATTGTATCAGGCTCTTACCAAGCGCCTGCAAAGCCGCGGCATGATCCGCAATTTGGGAATTGTAATAGAAGGATCCGGCTTGTCCGGACGGGATGTTAACCTGAGCGATAAAATTACTGATTGCTTTTGCTTGATCCGGTTTGCCGTAAGGTGACGTCCCGTTAAACGTGGCAGCGTCGTCTGCAAAGCCACCTACTCCCGTCTTTGACCAGTAACCATCAGCTGTAGTTACGTAGGGCGCGATGGCAAAATAATCCATATGTGAGATTGGCGTCGCACTTGGTCCCCAGATGTTGAGTGGGTCATTTAAGAACTGCGCCGTTCCTAGAGCTCGCCTTTTATTGCCGCTATTCACCCACTTCGCACCGGAGTTATTGGCAAACCCTCCCATGACGAACTTAACTCTCGGGTTGTTTTTTGTAGCAGCTTTGATGTCTTCGGTCATGTAGACCGCACGAAGCTGCATATAACTAATCCCCTCCGTCGTGCCCCAGCGCAAATTTGCCTTGTTCGATGCCATTGCGGTTTGAGCGAAAGCGGTTACACCTGCCGTATTCCACAACTCGTTACTTAGCTCAACAAACAGATTACATCGACGATCAAGGCCAGCGTATCCATTAGCACCGTTTAAGATTACGTTCGCTGCGCCCATAGCCCAATTCGAGCTATCAACATAATCGGCCGGTTCGGCCAACTTTGCGTCGCATGACAGCATGGCCATAATGCCGATATTAAGCCACAGATGGGTAGGTCCACCAAAACCTTGCAAGTCGTAGTAGGCCTGCAATTCATTGATGAGCTTGGTCATGATCTCAAGAGGCAAACCTGATTGAGAAGTGTTGGCTACCCACGCGCCATAAACCCAATTACCGTCGCCATCCTGCCTGCCTGCAGAAGTTTTATCAAAGACCGCGGCAAAATAACTATTTGCAGCATACGTCTGCCCGTACCCAGTGATGGCCGTAAGTCCGTCGGCATCTGTAACCGGATAGTCGCCCCGCCCGCCGACATTCAGCGATGTGTACTGAACAACTCTCGGAGAACCTTTCGAGTCAAATACGGGATACGTCGTCGTATCAATCGCTATCGTGAACGTATTTACGTCCAAGACTGTGACGGTGTAGATCGAAAAATGGAGTTTCGTCATGCCGAACGGCATATAAAACTGGCACGTATCGCCTGTCATAAATCCGTGAGATGGTGCGGTGACGCTCGCTGGATTGGACCTGGTAATTGCAGTTACCGCTCGCCCTTGAGCTGCGCCGCCGCCATAAGCCGGCCGCACGGTCGCATTGCCAAGGAGGAACGTGACTTGCTCGCCATGTTGCATCGTCGCGGGAGTCTGCCTTGGTCCGGTTTTTACGGCTGCCAGCGTTAGCCGGTTAGCAGCTCCGCTAGATACGCCATAAGGCGGAGATCGCGTCCAATCCTGTGCCCACCCTGCATTTGTCGGAAGCATTCGATTTTCAAACCGAATCTGCCCATCATTATTTCCGCCCTGGGCACCCATAAAGCGGATCGCCGACGGATTAAGCTTCGCGAGGTTTTGCAGGTAAGCCTTTCTAAAAACCTTTCCAGCCAAGTAATCAGGCTCATCTCCGAGCCGATACCATCTGTAATTTTTTGCGTAGTTTTTACCTCTGAATCCGGTCGTACCGATAGCCCAAGATATCAAGCCAGAAAATCGGTCCGATGAGGTATTGTTGTATGCAATAACAATTCGTGGGCTCACCCCGGAAAACCGACCATTGCCTTCCTTTAGATATCTGCCGGAGCTCAGTGAGGCCTTGACCGTAAAGAAAGAGGCAGTGTTTGCCTGCGGTGTGTTCCAATCCCCGACCCCGTCCCAAGCGAGCACATAGTACTGACCAACATTTCCCGTCTTGGTTGCCACGCCTGGATTTGAATCAAGAGCGTAGGTGAATTGAGTATTGTCTAGGACGGTGCGTGCCGTGAACGTTCCATTGTAACCCGTCGGTACTGCATCGGAAATTGTTACATCGCATCCGGGCACGTAAGTGTGCGGGGCGCTCGTCTGTACCGTGACGATGCCGGCAGACCAGGACATTGATGCAATCGGAACAATCGGACCGCCGTAGTTTGAGGAATCCGGCACGGATAGACCTCCACCAAACCCGTGATTGGCTTGCACCGAAATCTCAGCGTTCGGCCAACCGTCAGCGTCGATCAACTGTGTCCATAACGCCTTGGTGGGGTCCGTAAAGCTATTGCCGCTCGGCCCTAACGCATTCGCTCCGTACTTCAGATGATTAATAAAGGCGTAGTCTGTCGCTCCAGCGCCTTGTACGTTGATGACTGTGCGTTGCGAAAGTGGAGCGACTTTCGGTGCGGGATCACCTTGCGCTCTCGCATCCTCTATCACTCCATCGTGACACCGCGAACCGAGCGTGGCGCCGGCTATCGTACAACCAGCCTGCAAAAGTTTGCGTCGAGATAGCTTAGACTGCAAAATATTGATCCTATAACTACCTTGATAGGGTAATCTTGCGAACATCCACACGCTTGCAAGAAGCAAAGTTCAACTGCTTAGCACTTGTCTTAGCGCCGCTACGGACCCTCTTTAGCTCGGTTTCAATTTGTAGGCCAAATGGGTAGAACATTCATGGCAGAAGATGCTCCTAGTCAAACTGTTTAGTTATTGCGCAAGTTTATCCCAGGCTCCTTGCAACCGTATTTGCGGGGCTTGCGGAAACGGTTGCAGATATCGGATCGACCTTTGGACGAGCCTAATCGCACAGTGTTTCCTTACAAGCAGGTTCATCGACTTCGATAAGAGAACTCACTACATCTTGCGAACGACATAGAAGATCTCGCTATTCCAGGTTCCATTGTTGAATTTGGGCTCTTGGACGGGGGTACTGCCGCCCTCATGGCGTTTGGCACGAAACGTTCGGGTCGCCCCCTTCACCTCTTTGGCTCTTGGGAGGGGTTGCCCTCAATTACAGAAAACGATGGCCTTGCTGAGATGTGGGCCGGGGATATCGTTCAGTCCGCGACGGGTAGCCGCCGTGCTTAGGAGCGCTTCAGATAGACCCTATCCGCGTGACCTTCCATAAAGGTTGGTTCCACAAAACATTTCCAAAAACCAACATTGAGGCAATAGCGTTGCTTCACGTTGACGCTGACTTCTATGATTCCGTTCGCTTGACGTTGGAAACGTGGGGACCTCATGTTTCGAATGGGGGCTACATACAGATTGACGACTATTCTTCGTTTACAGGATGTCGCAAAGCAGTCGACGAATATTTGACCGCCCATCCGAAGTTGCGCCTGGAAACGTAAATGGATATTGCGTATTTCATCCAAATTCAGCACTGATTCACGAGTTAGCCGCGAGTGAAAGGAGCTTACGAGATCTTTGATCAGCGAACATTGAAAATAGCAAACGTTCGTTCAAAGGCGGATAGCGATCCTTACGGATGTCAAAATCAAATGTTTATTCCGCCCTTTCACACCCGGCCCAGTTGTTACATTGTCCTCTTTGGGGTACTTTGAAAAGGCTCGTGGCGAAGAAGCAGACTGGAGAATTGAATGCTATTGCAAGTTTTAGATCGCGAGGAGGTCCGGAAGCGCTCTCAAATCGCGAGGCCGTTCCCGTTCGTCAAAATCGAAAACTTCCTTGATCCAGCTTTTGCGAGGGAAGTCGCCGCCGCCTATCCGTCTTTTGACCTGGCACTCGAAAAGGGACAGACGTTCAAGACCGTCAATGAAAAGAAAAAGGTTCAGATAACGGACGTTCGCCTGTTTCCAGAATCGATCGCAAGGCTCAACGCGGCGCTCGCCTCGACGGAATTTCTGGCTGACCTATCATATATTACCGGCATTCCTGATCTGCTCGCAGATGAAGAGCTCGTGGGAGGCGGCATCCACGTCACCGGACCTGGTGGCCGCTTAGATGTTCACGTCGACTTCAACTATATCGAAACGCGCAAGCTTTATCGGCGGATCAATCTCCTACTATATCTAAACCCGGTTTGGGATGAAAAATGGGGTGGCCACATACAGCTTTGGGACCAAGATGTTAAACGTTGCGAACAAGCGTTTGCTCCGGTCATGAATCGTTGCGTCATCTTCGAAACTAGCGACATCAGCTTTCACGGAGTGACGCCCGTCACAAGTGCCGCGCCTTTTCCCAGAATTTCTTTTGCAACTTACTATTACACGAAGGAGCGCCCGGCGAACTGGAACAGCGGTGTCCATGGGACGATTTTTAAGGCGCGCCCGCAAGAGCGCCTACGCGCCTATGTACTCATGCCGGTGGAAGAAATGCAGCAAAAGCTTGCAAACAACATGCGTCGCGTGAAAAGCGGAATCAAACATCTGATTCGTTCTTAATGGGTCGGAAATTTGCGTGGACTTAGACGATCCGCGCGACAATGGATACCGACTGGTGCGGTTGCATTACAGGCGCGAGACCCACAAGTTGAAGCACAATTTTTCCAGCTGACTGTCGACAGCTCTCAATCGCTTTGATTATAGGCGATGGTAACTTGCAGCTCAGGCGAATGGGCCGTTGACCTATTAAAACGTCCGCGATTTGTTTGGCTACCGTGTTATTTGGCCGCTGAAGCCCCATTAGCTCTATCGCGAATAAAATCCTCAAAATATGAAGTATCCGGCAGGTCGTTTTGTGGAGCGTCAATCGTGATTAAAACAGAGCACGATGTTAGACCTCTATGTCCGTTAGAAGCCGGGGTTCCAGAAGAACGCAGGTTACATGTACTAGATGGGATACGTGGCGTAGCCGCAATCGTAGTCGTAATCGGTCACCTGCCGAAGATGTGGATCGCTGAGAACTTTAGCCACTTCTACTTGGCAGTCGATTTGTTTTTCATGCTCAGCGGATTTGTCATAGCCTTTGCTTATGAGGAAAAGTTAAAGTCCGGATTGAGTGCGAGGCGATTTATGCTTATCCGGTATATACGATTGTACCCTCTTTATATCGTGGGAACACTTATAGGGATCATGAGCGCTATTATAACTTACGCGATGGGAAAAGGAGACCTGTCGTTCGCATCTTTAACAACAGCGATTGTCACGGCAGTGTTGATGCTTCCTTCACCTAATTTCGGTGATACGGATGGTCTCATGCCGCTCAATCCCCCCGCTTGGTCCCTTTTATTCGAATTGATCATGAATTTCGGATATGCGTTCGTTCTGTTCCGACTAGCTACCACGACGATTTCACTAATAGTTGTGTCTTCAGCCGTCGCGCTGATCTGGACTGACCTTCATCTTCACAGCCTGCACACCGGTATGAGTTGGTCCACGGCCCTTTACGGAATAACTCGAGTGATCTTCCCGTATTGCGTCGGCATTCTTCTTTATCGGACAACATCAAAGGGCCAAACGAGCGGGGTGTTCGCGTACGCTTTCCCCCTTGTATTGCTTTTCGCGCTGATGGGGCATGGGCTCCGACCCGAGGTAACCGAACTAGTCAGCCTCGTCTTCCTTTTCCCATTCATAATTTTTGGCGGAGCGAAAATAGATGCATCCAATTCGATTGGGTTCCATTTTCTCGGAAAGATCTCGTACGGTCTTTACGTCACGAGCGTTCCCATTATAACGCTACTGTCCCGCATCTTGCATGCCTCGCATATCGACGAGAATTTCTTGTGGCCTTGGTTCGGTTACATTGTAATTGCGGTTCTTGTTAGCTTCGCAGCTTTCCTCAATACCCATTTTGACGTTCCTGCGCGGAAATATATTAGGGACTGGCTCATCCCAACTAAAACAGGTCGGGAGCTGAGCTAACTTATGAATGCAATTTGCTCTCCATATGACTTCATCTGAAACTGATCGGCCGAGTCTCCGCGCCAGCTGCCGATATCCATGCTAACGAATTTATACTCGCTTGTTGTTTGCATCATTGTTTCCATTGCGACCCTGATCCAGTACTCCAGGTTACAGGAGAGTTGAATCGATGAGAATTGCGCTGTTTGTTCCTTCCTGGCCGCATGGCGGCGCAGCCAATGGCATTGTCACCTATGCGGCCCAGATGGTTCCCGCTCTTCGTGCGTTAGGTCACGAGGTTTTTGTAATTACCCCAAATAAGAGAAGTGATGATCCCCATACGATTGACCTTAAGAGCTTCTCGCGCCCAACATCGATTCGGGACCGGATCCTTTCTCGAATAGATCCAGAGGCGCAAATTTGGCGAGGAACAACCGCAGCTATTGAGGCCGCAATCATTCATCTCGTTCGCGTGCACAAGTTGGAGGTCTTCGAGATTGAAGAATCTTTCGGATGGAGCTTAGCTGTTTCTCGCCTCAAACTGCTACCGGTGGTCGTGCGGCTGCACGGTCCATGGTTTTTGAATGGAAAATTCGATAGTCAGCAACCCGCCGATCGGTCTAGTCGGCGCAGGGAGACATGGGAGGGGCGGGGAATTCGCAAAGCCCAATTTGTAACTTCTCCCTCAGCCGAGGTTCTTGCCGCAGTTAAATCCCGCTATAAGCTTAGCCTGTCAAACAGCGTTGTAATACCGAACCCGCTTGATGCTTCAACCCGGGAAACGAGTTGGGATCGGCAGAATTGTGACGTCAACAATCTTCTTTTCGTCGGACGATTTGACGCGAGAAAAGGGGGAGATTTAGTCTTACGTGTCTTTGGACAGCTAGCGTCTACCTACCCTGAATTGAAGTTAATCTTTGTCGGCCCGGATACCGGCATCCAGGGTCCCGATAATAAGTTGCTATCTTTTTCTGAGTTCTCCCGAGCCGTTTTGCCCGAGACTTGCAGGCGGCGAGTTGAATTTCGCGGTCAAATGATACATTCGGAGTTGATGTCGCTTCGGCTAAAGTCCTTCGCAACGATCGTTGCATCTCAGTACGAGATCATGCCTTACACCGTGCTCGAGGCGATGGCTTTGGGATGCCCGGTCGTTGCTACAGCCGTCGGCGGGATTCCTGAGATGATTCAAGACCGACGCAACGGTCTCCTCGTGCCTTCGCAAGATGCCGGCGAACTGGCTACAGCCTGCAACAGTTTACTCAAAAGTCCTGCTCTTGCTGCTTCGTTAGGTCACCAAGCCTGGAAAGATTGTAGCGATTTTTACGGTTCGAGAAATATTGCCGAACAGACAGTCCAGGTTTATTGCCGAGCGATAGAAATTTATGCAGCGAAGAACCGGCATCAGAAGCTGTCTTCTATCTCGAGATCGGATTAATTTTGTGCTTTCTAATTCGAGGGACCGCACCCAGACTTATTAGATGAGGTTTTTCTGCGCGATGCACGTCTTGAGTGATAGTCGCCCTCAGCGCTTCAACTCTTCCAAGCAGGGCGCCGGCTAGAAGCCAGGTCCATGGGATCAATCCGGAATTTGGCAGTAGATCTACGATGTTGACGGAAACAATTATGGCAAGTGCAGCCAAGCAGACCTTCTCACTTTCTGATTTCGCAAACCTCAGCGCTGCCGAAGCTCGTAAAATCCCTATCGTGAGCAACCCAAATTCTGCAAGAAACCCAAATACTCCGAATTGACCCAACGTCAACACCCAGTGACCATCTGTTATGCTAATGTCTTGGCCCCATTCCGCATATACGCGGCTGCGCCCATAGCGGCCCCAACCGAAAAGCAGACGCTCTGACGCTCGTTTAAGCAGCGAATCCTCATTATCAAATCGAAACTTGAGAGACTCGGCGCGTTCGACGCTAACAGATGATGCTCCACTCACCAGCAGCTTAGTGGGAAAGACATCAAACGAACGAAGTGTTGGGTAAAGTAAGGCAATGACTGCCAATATTTGGGCAATCCGCATCAGAGTCCGTGGATTGGCGAAGCGCATCAGCGGCACAAAAATCAGGCCATACACCGTGGCGCCAAGTGTTTTGCATAAAAATAAAAGCACGCTGAGGTAGATTGTCACCCCCGCAGGCGGTAGCTTAAATATCTGCACGCGTATCCGCCATAGTGCAGCAGCGGAGACTGCAACCGTCATAACAAAAAATGCTGCTAGCAACCCATGGCCCATAAAGACCATAGGACGATAACCGCCCTCGCGCATTTGTTGGATAAAGTCCGTGGGATAGTATCCATACACCCAGTAGTGCAGCTGTGGACTAAATCTGATTTCGAACAACAAGGGTATCGAATACATTAAACCGGCAACAACTATCACCTCCAGTATCGCCAGATTATCTGCCGCACCTCGTAAATATCGCCGGCCCAAAAAGAAGGGCATGAGAGAAATTAATGAAGTCTCGACGGTAGAGATACCATCGTAGATACCTACGCCAGGCAACACCCGGTCACCAATAATTATCACGTCGCCATTCAATTCTGACGTGATGGCAGGGCCAATTACAAACACGGCCATCAAAAGTTCAGTGAGCCCAATGGATGCCGCGATTTTCTTCCGCCCTCGGGCTAGGATAAGACACCCTATAAAGGCACAAAGATTTGGCACCGACATCTTATCGAATTGGGGAATCATCTCAAATTTGATTGCTGCACCCACCGGAAGCAGCAATTGCCCCCCGAGGATGGTCCAGAGGGTCGCTAATCGGAGCGGCAACGTTCTAAAAAGTGAAATAGCCACCGCGGGCCATAGACAAATTGCGATCATCGCAAGCACGATTCGTCCTACTCCTAATTCCACTGAGACATTCCGGTCATCGTTGTACCGAAAACGGAACAGTAGGCTCAAAAAGATGATGTTCTTGCGACCCTAAAGCACAGTCCAGAAAATCGACACGAAGGCGAATGTTCAGGCACTCTCAAGGCACCGAGGAAGGATTTTTGGCCTGCGGGCCGAAAGGTCATAGCCAAGTAACATGAGCGATTACGCGCCCAACACATCATCGTAAATGCGGCATATTTGGTTTGCCTTCGCTGCCCAAGTTAACGTTTCGACGACCTTCTTCCGTGCCGCGAATCCAAGGCCGGACAGTCCTTCCGGCGACCCCACAATCTGCTCGATAGCCACCCTCATGCCATCGACAAGACTTTGTTTGTCGGTAAACTGTACCTTGATCCCGGTGGTGTCATCTACCAATTCCGCAGGCCCTCCATAATCAGCCACCAGCGGAGGCACCCCAAGGGCCATTGCTTCTACGACTACCCCTCCGCCAAATTCTCGGATGCTCGGCAATATTAACATATCGCACTCGGCGAGCTTTTGTTGAGCTACTGCATGGGGCAGCCAGCCATGAAATTGAACCGCGCTTTCGATTCCAAGCATCTTTGTCATGAGGCTCAAGAACCGTCTTTCGGGACCATCTCCTATAATATGCAATTGAAGGCTACCATTGACCAGAACGTGTTTCGCGGCTTCCAAAAGCACATCAACTCCCTTGTATGGGACGAGACGCCCAACGAATGCCGCACGAATAGGAGTAGAAGGAAGCCGGCTGCGGGGAGCCCGCATCTTTTCGAAATCAACGCCGTTTTCTGGAACGTACACGCACTTAGTTTTGGCCCAATTGGGCATGTCTTGGTAAGTGAATTGTGATCCTACGATGATCTTCGAACTAAACCGCCGGGTTGATCGGTAAGCGGGCATAAGTTTGTAGATCCATCTCACGCTCGAAAGCCATTCCCGCTCCGCATACTGACGTCCCTTAAAATTAGGTGGCCAAGGCAGTCCCCCATTCAGGGGGCCAATTATGAAGGGAACGCCTATCTTCGCAAGGCGCTTTGCAACTAAGCTTTGGCTCGTTGGACTTAGCGGTGTGATGCGGTGAACCAGGTCAAACTCTCCGCCTCTGATACGTCCCTCAAATTGACGCCAAAACTCCTCTTCGAAGGAATAGTAGGCAATCGATGAGAAAGCTGTCGTTGTGGTCCAGCCCTTCCCGCTTCCGCCTCTAAGCTTTTCTGCGATTCTATGGAGCGGTGACGCAATTTTCTCATTATCAATCGCTGTGAAGTCTTTTCCCTCCCGCAACCCCTGTCGAACAATGGCATCGCGATTGCGAACGTGTGTCACCACGTGAACATCTGCAACTTCAGCTAGCGCTCGCGACAGACTCCAGCCAATAAGAGGTACGCTCGTCCACTCAGGGTTCGCTGCCTCAGCTATCACTAACACGCGATGTCGACGGGACCGCTTCATGCCCTTCATCCACGTACTCATTTGAAGCAATCGGTGTCGTGAAACGTTCAGTTGATCCGGCTTGCTTTAATTCGTCGGGCCACGCTCACCAACCGTTCTAGTGGTCCAGGGCGATCATACCATTTCGTGTTTCGAATGTCCGTCCTCGAGGGGCGCTGATATCCGAGAACGGGCGACAACGCGTATGTCCGTAGGCCGGGGTTCTGCGCCCTAATTGTAGAATAAGCTCCGTCGACATGCATAGGACCGCCCAGAGGATGTCCTGCCGGACGCTGTGAAATCATCTCCAAACCCTCTATAATCGTCGAGATTGCATGGTTGTTGATCATCATGAAGTGAGCACACAAGACGCTAGCCTCTGGTTTGAGAAGCGATAAACCCGCCGACATTTCCTTGAGAGCGTGGCCCGGATAAAACACTGACCAATTAGAAGCGTCCAGCTCAGCTAGAACGGATTGCCATCGGTCCGAAAAGTCGCGGACAAAATTCACATCGTCCTCTAAGATCACCAGTCGTTCAACGCTAGCGGCTTTGGCTTCTTTCAAGACTGCCAGATGGCTGAGAAAACAGCCTCGAGCCCCCGGCGAGGTAAAATCTCCGGCAGAAGAAGGCTTGATGGCGGGAAAGAATGTCGCGCTCCAACCTATCCGCAAAAGCTCTCTTTGCATCTCGGTTCGCCGGTCAACCCGGTGTTCGAGATTGATTACAAACGTTGAATGCGTTCGATTCATGCGAGTCGGTCAATCAAGGCAGCCGAACAGAGGCCCCCAGCTAAAAGTGTCCGCCCTGCCGATCCGACAGTTTGCATAACCTAATTCCTGAATAATCTCGGAGGTGGCGCTTTTTCCAAGTAAGTCTCCGCGCAAGAACGTGAGGACCGCCCGAAGTATAGAGTTAACTGGTCAAGATGAATCCCTCAATGTCAATTTACGCCATAATCATCAGCGTACAAATGGTAGCATCGGTATCTTATTGACACCAATCGCTCCAGCTTTGGTTGGATCTACGGGCCTGTTGCGATCCGACGGCATGAGCGACGCTGCCGTCCCTCAATGGTCGCTAGAGATCGTTTGCTGGTCCATGGCTTAGGGATCACGGATGTAAAACACGCTGTCGCCAATTTGTTCCTTGAGCACAAACCCAAGGTCCGTTAGGTCGACCATAAGGTCATTCACGACTTGCTGGCCAAGAATCTTCGGATGCATCTCGGTCATAAAAAAACGGATGCGATCGCCGAGTGCCGGCAACTCTCGTCTAATAATATCGGCTTCTGAGCCTTCGATGTCACAAACGATTCCGGCGTTAGCGAACCCTCCGTGAATGAGTAAATCTGTCACGCTTGTCGTTTCCACTCTGACGGTTTTACCGCTGGACATGCCTTTGACGCTGCTACCGACGAATTGCTCATCAACATTTAAATCGACGTGATCGCAGCCATAAGAAATTGCCTTGGAAACAACCTGAAATTTGCAACCATTGATGCGACGGTTGCGCTGAAGAATAGTAACCATTGCCGGGTTGGCTTCTACAACAATGTGGTTTTCCGGCTCATCCAACTTGCTGTTCACGAGACAAGAAACGACCCCCAAACCGCCCCCGAACTCGAGGACCGGAACGTCGCTTGGCAACCATCGCCCGATAAGGGTCCTTTCGTCGATCTCATGAAGACCAAATGCCAGCGTGCTTTTGTGCGGTGTCGATATCTGCGGACAGTCAACAGAATAAGTTAAACCGTCCATTCGGACACGGTTTCCGAATAGTTCCACCACTCGGCCAACGACCGGATTGTTAACTTGAAATCGGGAACGGTACCAGTTGAGCCTCCGAGACAATCCCATAAAGTAGTTCCTATAATTTTGATCGCCGGTAGGCTACTTTAAGGTCCAATGAGCCTCTTCGAAATAGGCACACGATGACGGGTCCCAACCCCAAAGCATAGTGTCCTCAATTCGGATGACTTCAAACGGACAGAGCCCATCCAGTTTCTCATATATTTCCATCCCGGGCGGCTCGGTTAGATGGGTACGAAGATGATAGTG
>WNFD01004530.1_pt1 | contig 14986 bp, 9 predicted proteins | sample 5400491 | NCBI WGS metagenome assembly WNFD01 (sample SAMN13153343, study PRJNA577476) | soil metagenome | isolation source: 120 cm saprolite under Douglas fir tree site 2 hole 2 replicate 2 | place: USA:California | collected 2015-04-18
CGAAAAAAAACTAGACGGTTGGACCACGGCTGCGACACCTGCTCGCGGATGGTGTCTTTGTCCAGGCACACGCGAGAACATCTGAGCGCAACCGCTGGAACTATGCCCGGCAAAACCTCCGTGCGGACTCGACCAGGACCTGCTCCAAGACATCAGCCCGCGAGCAGGGTTCTCTAGCCATCACGAAAGTCCTCGCCGTTCTGTTTGAAGTGCGGCGATGAGTTGATCGATTTCCGCGGCTGAGGTGTAAGCATAACAAGAGGCGCGAATCGCCCCTTGGACACCCAACCGCTTCAACACAGGAAGCGACGCGAGATCACCACCTCGAACGGCAATGCCCCTCGCGTCGAGAGCCGTGACGACATCGAAAACGGACCGGTTCTCGATCACGAACGAAAAGACTGATATGCGATCGCTTGACTCGGTTGAACCAAGAATTCTCAGGTCCTTCACTTCTTTGAACCGGGACAAGGCATATCGTGTTAGCTCCTGCTCACGCTTCCAGAGCGTTTCTCGCCCCAACGATTCAAGAAATTCAATCGCCGCAGCGAGTCCCACAGCTCCGGGCACATTTGGCGTACCCGCCTCAAACTTCAAAGCGCCCTCGGCAAAATGAGTGGGAGCCAACTCCATCTCCACGTCGTGAGCCATGTTGCTTCCCGTCTGATACGGCGGCATGTTGTCCAGAATCTCGCGGCGTGCCCACAGGACCCCGACTCCCATAGGACCAAACATCTTGTGCCCAGAAAATGCAAAGAAGTCGCACCCGAGTTTCTGCACATCAACGGATAAGTGAGGAACGGATTGCGCGCCGTCCACAAGTACGAGCGCGCCGACGCGGTGCGCTCGTTCACAAATTTCCTTGACGGGGTTGACCAAGCCCAGGACGTTCGATACGTGGGGAAACGCAACAAGCTTTGTGCGCTCAGACAGGAGCGTGTCTAACTGGTCGAGCCGCAACCGACCATCATCCTCTACATCCAGAATCCGCACGCGCACATTGGCGTGCTGTGCCGCCAATTGCCAGGGCACAAGACTCGAATAATGCTCCGATACGGTTAGGATGATCTCGTCACCAGAGTGAAGGTTCGCCTTCTCATACAGGGTCGCTGATCGGCGGGCGAGCGTGTGCAAGCTCTTTGCGGGGTTCGCATTGTCGTGCAGGTAAAATTTCGCGAGCGCGTCGATGACCGCCCGAGGGCGCTGGGTCGTGGCGGCGCTGTCGAGGTAGACCAAGCGGTGTCCGTTGACTTGTTCGCTCAACACCGGGAATTGATCGCGTCGACGCTCGAAATCTTGCGGAGGAACTCGCGGCGGTGTGCCTTCATGGCTTCTCCATTCCCATTCTCGAACGTGCTTGCGCGGCCGGCGACTCGCGAGGATCAGACGTCACTCGATGCAAACGAGCAGTTTCATGGCGCGAAGGCATAAGTCCATTTCACCGCAAATCGAGTCTCGCGCACCTGTGGCGGGTTTGCCGGGGCGATGCTGGCGAATTGCGTGCCCACGTTGTAGATGATATACAGATCGCTGTCGGGCCGGTAGTTGTACCTCAGGCGCACATTGGCACTGATGGCCTGCGTGTTTGAAGTATCCATCTGAATAAGGCTAGTGAAGGTCAGAAAGCGGCTGAAGGAATAATTTCCTTGGAGGCTCGCCAGCACCACGGAGAAATTCCCGTTTGGCAGTCGCAATCGAAAACGATCCCAGGTTTCCATGGCTGAGATTGAGAATTTCGCGGTCGGACGATAGTTAGCTCGTACCCGGAATTCGTTGAGCGTACCCCCGTAGTACCCGCCAAATCGCTCGAAGAAATTATAAGTAAATCGGCGATCTTGCCCCGACCCATACGTCAACTGGTGGCGCGCGAAGTGATAGAGACCGTTCGGAATGAACACATTTTTGTAAATGTGAAGGGGCGTTGTGATTCGCTGGGTGAACACATCAGCGATATCATCGTCCGTATATCCGCCGTTGTTCAAATCGGCTCGAAAAGTTCCCTGCCATTCCTGAGTCTGTACAACGCCCTGAGTATCTGGCGCGTGGAGAATAAAACCTTCGAATTGCAACTCTCGAATGCCACTGATTTTGGGCCTCACCTTGAAAGTCAAATCTCCATAAGTCTCATTGGTGTTGGTGAGTTCGATGAATCCCACCTCGGGATTGAAATTCGGTCCTATTTTCCTGCGCTCAAATTTTCCTTCCACCCAGTTTGACCGGTAGGATAAGGAAGCGCCAACATCGCTATTTCCACTCGGGTGGCCGGGCGACTGAGTTCCAGCCATGTGCGCATCGACGAACCAGTCTTTGAAGAAGACGAGACGGGTATCTACGCCGCCCGTTTGATTGAAGCTATCCAGCAGATCGCCCGATTGCTTATCGATCCCCATCACGCCGATATACGAACCGGCCCAGAGAGATTCTTTCAGTCTTGCAACGGCATAATTGGCGTAGGGATTAGGCCCACTAGAGCGCGTATCCACATCCATAAAGCCGAACTCTGTGCGACAAATCGTTCCCGTAAGCCTCGCTCCTCCGTTTATGGGCACCTGTTGGCCAGTGACGGAATCTATTCCAATTTGGCGGCTGAAGAATAATTGGTCCTGGTCCCCAATATCGAAATTGAAGACTCCGGCGTTTTCGAGGAAGAACTGGCGCTTCTCCGGAATAAAAACTTTGAAGGGTGTCAGATTGAATGGCTCAAGGTCGACTTCGGTGTCGGCAAAATCAGTGTTGCCTGTGAGATTCAAGACAATGTTGGCGGTGAGGCCGTATTTGAGGTCGATTCCACCCGTCAACGGGAATTTGGGGTCCTGTCCGGTCTGCTTATCATATTGAGCTAGACCGTAGGGTTTCACGATGAAAAGCCTTCCGCTTCCAATGTCCTTGATGCCGCTAAGCTCTCCCGCCTGTGAAACCTTGGTGATGCCGAAAGTTCGCCGGTAAGCGCTCCAGAGATCTTCTTCATTCTTTCGACGGATGAACCGTTTGAAATTCAGTCCCCACACCACATCGAGTGAATGGCTAAAGTTAAGTGTCGTGAAGGGAATTTCTACCGTTGCTGTCCACCCGTCACCAACCGCGTGCGCCTCGGATGACCATACACCGTCCCATCCCCGGTCGAAGTCACCTCCATCCGAACCGCCTTGTTCTTCCACGACGAGACCATCGTTTTGGGTACCCAGGGGATTTATCTCGAAGACGTAAGCGCCCCGACGGTCATGGTTTGAATCAATGAGGATTTCGAAATGATCGTCCAAATCTTGACTGACATCTCGCCGTAGTTCCGTTGCAATGATCCGAGAGGGCTCCGAGTCGTAGCAATGGACCCCGAAATACACAGCGTGCCGCGTATAGACAATGCGCACTTCCGTCTTCTCCGTTGCTGTTTCACCCTCGTGGGGTTCTCGTTGTCGAAAATCCGTGATCGGCTTAGCATCGAGCCACAGGGGATCGTTCAGAGTGCCATCCAGTTTTGGGGCGTGGTCCACGGGCACGGCCTCGGCCACGCGTCCACTCGTCTGCGGATTTGCAGGGAGCCCGGCTGAACGAGGCCGGGCCGCGCCCTCACATAGTGAGGACATTGCGCAGATGAGATAGGCGCCGCATGCGAGCCGGTGCAAATGATGGCGTACATTTCTCACGTTTCCCTGCGCCCCCACGCAGAGCCCATTTCAGTCTTCGAGCGTCAGCAGCAAATTATGACCGGGCACACATCATGCCTAAAACCGCCTGGATGCTGCGCATTTTGCCTCGGAGAGCAGTTCACCCCTCCTCCTCTGCGGGACACAAAGACTCACGCCGATGCGTCGCATCGTACGCCATGTCTCCCCCAACTATCGTTCCTCCACGGGCTGAATCTTTACGAATTCTTTGTAGAGCAGAAGATCATAGAGAATCTTCAGCGCCCCCGCGAGGAAGAAAGGCACATTGATCCAGGAAGTCCGCGCAAACATGAACCCGACGAACAGAGGGCTGATGGCTGCGCCCGTGGTGCGCGCGACTCCCGTAAATCCACCCGCAGCCGACTGTTCCTCGGCCGGAACCACGGCCATCGTGTAGGACTGTCGGGTGGGAACATCCATCTGGCTGATGCTGAAGCGGAGAAGAAGCACCAGAACGGCCGACGAGAGATTGGGCATCAGCGGCACGAGGATGAGAAGAATATTCGACGGCAGATGGGTGACCACCATGGTGCGGATGAGCCCGATGCGCGACGCAAGGCGGGAAGCCAATAGAGCGGAGATTCCCGCAAAGACGTTCGCCCAAAAGAAAATCGCGCCAAGCGCGGCTGGTTGCACGCCAAAGCGCAGATTAAACCAATATGCGGCGAAACTTTGCACGACGAATCCGCCGGCGAAGGAATCCAGGGCAAAGAGCCCCGATAGCTTCAAAACCACGTTGCGTGACCGGGCAATTCCGAAAATGTGCGCAACGCTGGAGGAACCAACCGGGCCGTTGGAAACCGGATTCACTTCCACGGATTTCGAGAGACGCAGGAAAAGAAACGCCAGCGCGACTCCCGAGGCAGCGTACAAGAACACTACGGCGCGGTAGCTTTGCACGTGCGTCATCGTTGTCTGCTGCAACGCCTGCGTCAAACCGCCACCGAAGAGCGCGCCCAGGGCGGTGGCAAGCGACCCGGCGAGCGTGTACCACGCAAAGACTTCGGTCCGAGCCGAAGCCGGAACAATATGCGAAAGCGCCGCTTGTTCGATCGAGAGAAACGGCCCCACTTCGTTGCCACTGGGACTGATCACTCCGATCGTGCCTGCGATGACAAGGAAGAGCAGGTTGCTGGTCAATGCGAAAGCTAGGCCAGCGGCAGCCATAAGAATCGAGCCGATGATCAGCATGCGCCGCCGACCGATGCGATCCGCCCTGGTTGTCAGGTAGAGGGACACCACGACATCACCGGCGAGCGTCAGCGTGAGAACGAGGCCCGCTTGGGCCTCCGTGAGTCCGAGACCAACGAGATAGAAAACCAGGATGACGGAAAGCGAACCGTACGCGAACAAACGGGCAAACCTCGTGACGAACAGAAGCCAGCCGTCACGCGACAGAGTTCTCAGCACAGCGGGGATCAGGTTTGTCGTTGCCATTCGGTGAAAGACTGCTGCAAGCGCCTATCGATTCGTCACGGCTTCGTAAACCACCATTCGCGCAACAGGCTTGCCGTCTTCTTCCTGTTCCGGCGTGTACACGCGGTGAGTTTTGAGATCGACCGCCAAAGTATGCACGGCGTGCTGCACGGGGAAATCCTCCACCTTGCGATAGTGGTCCGGATCGTCTTGGTGAAAAACCGCGATGGCACCGCTGTAGCACGCGACGTAGATGCGGCCCAAACCCGGATCAAACTTGATTACGTCGGGACCGCCGGGCATTTTGAGAAACGCAATGGGCGTGTGCTTGTCGAGATCGAACACCGTCATCAACTCGTTTCCCTCACACGAGAGGAATGCACGATGGTGTTCCGAATCGAGCGCCATGCCGTGGTTGCCCTCGCATTTTCCGACGGGATACCGTCCAACCACCTGGTCCGTTTCCGGATCAATGACCGCGAAAATGTTCTGGTCCTGTAGGTTCACGTACACCTTGCGCGCGACGGGATCGTACTGCGGCATTCCGGTTTCACTGTCGAAATGCAGGGTCTTGATGATTTCGTCCTTGGTCACATCCACGATCGCTTCCGCTTTTCCCCGCTCGTCTGAGACGTAGAGCTTATGAAAGGGAGCCGCATACGTGCTGCCATCCGGTTTGGCTTCCGTTTTCAACTTCTTCACGACTTTCATCTGCTTGAGATCGACCACGCCGATGGTGTTGTCGTGCGCGTTCGACGTATAGAACTTCTTGAGTTCGGAAACATATTCCACTCCCTCGGCGCCGGGCGTATCGGTGATCGTCGCGACAACTTTGTTGGTGCCAAGATCGATGACGTACGTCTGGTCAGCGGCAAGATGCACGGATAATAAGTAATGATCGCCTTCATCAATCGTGAGGTAGTCGAAACGTTTGCCGCCCGGCCCAGGCAGGTCAAACTTCGTGACCTGCCTGAGCGTTTGTGCGGACGCGGCTGACGAGAACAAACCTGCCAAAGCAAGGCAGGCGCAAACGCCAAATTGCAGCGAAAACAGTTTCGTTCTCATCTTTTTCTCCTTAGTGCCCCATCGAACGGGAAGCGTCGCCACCCTTGCCGAGTTCGTCGAGAGCGGCTTTGAATCCGGCGGCGAGCTTTTCGGCCGGGCCTCTGCCCCAGTAGTGCAGGAAGATCACGACAGGCCGGTCTCCCGTCATGTGATGGTGAATGGCCACCACGTCGAGACCGTTCTTGCGCAGCGCTTTTAGAACGGGCGTCACTTCGCCTTCGAGCATGGCGACATCGCCCGCAATCGCGGCATCTTCCTGCGTCCCGACGAATGCCGCCCAGGTGTTCAGTCCCATCCGAGCGTTGATCACCGCTCCGTGTTCCTTCATTCCCAAGTCGTCGCGCCCCACTGTGATTTTGTAAACGGGGCCTGTCTGTTCGCCCTCATGCCCGGCAATTTTGGCGAGTTTCGCTACACCAAGCGGTGTGCCCGTGGCGCTTGCCGGAGAAACGGCTTCCGGCTTCACGTGTCCGATCAGGTCGAGACTAGGCTTCACGCGCCGCGCCAGATCGGCGGCTTTGCCCATTCCATGAACGTGCATGTAGTACACGTGCGGATCGTCCCAGAAGAAATGGTTGTGAAGAGCGGTCACGTCGATTCCATTGTCGAGCAGCGCGGAAAGGACGGGATTTACTTCTTCCTGCAGCAACACCAGGTCACCCATCATCACGTCGGACCCGTCGGTCGCTTTCGTCAACGCAATCCAGCCCCCGAAACCAAATGGGGTCGGCGTGGAAAAACCCTGAATTGTCATCTTCAAATCGTTGCGCGGAATGTTCACCTTCAGAACTCCCGCTTTGAAGTCGCCCTTGCGGTCGAGAGATTTCAATACTTCCTGATAGTCGGCCGGAACATCCTGCGCCATGGCGGGAATTCCGAGCGACACGAAACAAGCACACAGAATGAGAATGGTATGTTTTACTGAGTGAAACATCGCACTACCTCCTGATTTATTTGGTCATTGAAAAAATACGAAGCGGCATAATGCTTTTGCCTCCGCGTCACTTCCGAGTTTGTGTCTCGGCTGGAATCTGCTTGGCAACCACGTGCGTTCCCGGACGCAGCTCATCTGTTCCTCGCGCTGCGATTTCATCCCCGTCATGCAATCCACCTATAACTTCGATGGACTTGCCGTCGAGTTCCCCCGTCTGCACGTTCACCCATTCCGTGTTGCCATCGCGGATGCGAACAACAAACGTCGCTTCCGTTGTTCTCACGACCGCAGACAGCGGAACAAAGAGGGAAGGCCCGGTTCGGCGCACGGCCCACTGTACTTCGGGAAACATTCCCGAACTCAAGCGTCCGTCCGCATTGTTGACTTCGAGCTCTACGGGCATCGTGCGCGTTTTTACGTCCACCGAATGCGCGATGCGCGCGACCGTTCCTGTAAAGGTTTGCCCGGGATACGCCGGAACACTGAACTCGAGCTTCGTTCCTTCCGCGATATTTCCCGCGTATTTCTCCGGAACCGGTACAACGAGCCTCAGCCGGTCCGCTTTCTCCAGCCGGAGCATCGGCATGACCGCGCTCGAAGCGCCTGTCGAAGGTCCGACCAGAGACCCCGGATGAACGTTTCGCTCCGTCACGATCCCGTTGAAAGGAGCCCGAACCTGAAGATAGCCTTCAAGGTCGGCGACCGATTTCAATGCGGACTTGGCGGCTTCCGCGCTCCCCCGGCTCGCGTCCAGCCTCGCCCGATCCCCGTCCACGGCTCGTTGTGCGATTTCAAGGTCGTTCCCCGCAACCACGCCCGGCGTTGCCGAAGCGCTCGTCAATCTTTGGTAGGTGCTTTCGTCCGAGCTGAGTTTCGCTTGCGACTCGGCGCGTTGCGACTCCGCGGCCTGCAGTTTGGATTCCGCTTCCGCCCGCTGCGCGGCAAGTTCGGGAGCGACAAGCCGAGCCATCAACTGGCCCGATTTCACATGTGAACCCCGATCGACGTTGATGGAATCAACGTAGGCTGTCACTTTCGGAAAAACAGCCACTGTCTCGTACGCCTGCAGTTCCCCAGGTAAGCGCACCATGATCGACAACTTCTTCGAAGAAACTTTGGCCACCTCAACCGTAGGCGCCGACGCGGCCGCGGCCCCTGGAACGGCCGCGCCGGAATTGGACGGTGAACCGCATGATGCACAGAACACGATTGCCGCACTGAGAACAGAGATACATAAGAAGCCGATTCGTATCATGCCGCTCCTCCCGGGAGTGACGTTCGGAGCCCGCAGTCCCTCTGCCGCGAAAACGCTCGCGGGATCTTCCGGATCGAGCGACGGCGACTTCGTTCCCGCGCGTTGTTGAACGATGGAAAATACGAGCGGCAGAAGCAGCAGCGTGGCTCCGGTGGCGAACAACAGGCCCCCGATAACGGCGCGGGCGAGTGGAGCCGTCTGTTGACTGCCTTCGCCAAGGCCCAAAGCCATCGGCACCATGCCGGCGATCATCGCGAGACTGGTCATCAGAATCGGTCTCATACGTGTTTTCGCTCCATTAATCGCAGACGCACTCGCTGCATTTCCCGCTCGGCGGTACTCCTCGGCAAAGGTCACCAGCAAGATCGCGTTCGCCACTGCCACACCAATCGCCATAATCGCTCCCATGAACGATTGAATGTTTAGACTGGTGCGAGTCACAAGAAGAACAGCGAGCACACCGCAGATCACCGCGGGCACCGTCGAAAGCACGACAAAGGCCAACCTCAGCGATTGAAAATTCGCCGCGAGAAGCAAATAGATCACCAGAACCGCGATCAGCAATCCGACTCCTAGGTTGGTCAGCGTCTGCTTCATAGGCTCAATCTGTCCTCGAACAGTGACCTTCACTCCGCGCGGCGGCGAACCAGCACGCTTGATCGCTTCGTCGAGCGCAGTGGAAACTCGGCCCAGGTCTTCGCCGGACACGTTCGCAGTCAACGTAACAATCCTCTGTCCGTTCAACCGGTGATATTCCCCGACGACATTCCCGTAAGTCACCTGTGCCACGTCTCCGAGGAGAGGATGCGACGACGATCCCTGCGTCAGGGGAATGTGTTCGACGTCCTGAATCGAAGTCATTTGGGATTGCGGAATCTGCACCTGCACCTGATATCCGACGCCCGACTTCGGGTCGGCCCAATAATTGGGAACAACGAACCGGCTTGACGAAGTCGCCGCCAGGAACGAGCGGCCCACGTTCGCAGTGGTTACGCCCAGTTGCCCGGCGCGCTCGCGGTCCACGTTGACGTCGATGCTCGGATAATCGAGCGGCTCGTCATACTGCAAATCGCGGAGCGCGGTTATTTTGGCCGTCTCCAGACGCAATTTCTCGGCAAAGGCCCGGTCCGCCGCGAGATCCGGTCCGCTCACGTTGACTTCCACCGGAGTGGGTGCGCCGAAATTCATGATCTGCGTGACGATGTCTCCCGCTTCGAACGAAAACTGGCATCCCGGAAACTTGTCCGGCAAAAGTTTTCGCAATCGCTCCTCAAACTCATCCACGCGGATCTTCGCGTCCGGGTTCAATGCCACGCGCACCACTGCTTCATGCTGGCCACTCGTCCAGAGATAGATCGTGTTGATCGGATAGTTCGGAGGAGGCGCACCGATGTAACTCAGGGTGACGCTGACATTTCCCTGGCCGGCAGCATCTTGAATCGAGCGGAGCACATCGAGCGTAAGCCGTTCCGTGGTCTCGACCCGCGTCCCGATCGGCGCGCGGAACCGTAACAGCAGCTGTCCGGAAGAAACGCGAGGGAAAACCTCTCGGCCCAGATAGGGGCCGAGCAGAACCAGCGCCAGAAGGGCAACCACCGCGTAAGCGGAGAGCGCGAGCCAACGTATCCCGACCAATCGATGCAAGGTTTTGTCTAATCTTTCGCGCAACCGCTTCAGAAGCGAAGCGTCGTTTTCTGCTTCCGGTGCATGCTCGCGCAGAGTCCACGTCGAAAGAACCGGAACGAGGGAACTCGACAGCAAGTAGGAAGCCCCCATCGCCAGTCCGACAGCTAGAGCGAGAGGCACGAACAACGCGCGGGATACGCCGGTCATAAAGAACGACGGAACAAACACGGCCAAAATACACAACATCGCAAGCAAGCGAGGGACCTGCACCTCTTTACTGGCTTCGAGAACTGCCAAAGCCCTCCCTCGCCCCTGTCCCAGATGATTGTGAATGTTCTCCATGACGACGGTGGATTCGTCGACCAGAATTCCAACCGCGAGCGCTAATCCGCCGAGCGTCATGATGTTCACGGTTTGCCCCGCGCCCCACAGCGCTACCACCGCGGTGAGCAAGGCAAATGGAATCGTCGTAACCACAATCACCGCGCCGCGCCAATCCCGCAGAAACACGAGCACGACAAGCCCGGTGAGAAGGGCACCCAGCAAACCTTCCCGCACGACCGACAACAGCGAATTCCGGACGTAGGACGATTGGTCGAATTCGTAATCGATCTTGATGTCGGAGGGAACTACATTCTGGAACTGCGGGAGGTTGGCTTTGACTGCGTTGACCACGCTCAGCGTTGAAGCATCCGCACGCTTCGTGACCGGGATATAAACCGTTCTCCGCCCATTTACCTCGGCATAGCCCGTGATGATGTCGCTTGCATCGTCGATCGTTCCGATGTCGCGCAAAAAGACGGTGGGTCCGGCTCCCAAGCGAATCGGGAGATTTTGCAAATCCTTGATATTCGCGACGACGGAGTTGATGGGCGCAAGCCGCAACAGGTCACCCGTTCTGACATTTCCTGCCGGCACAATCGTATTCCCGGAATTGAGCGCCTGAATCACTTCTTCCGGAGCCATGCGATAGGCCCGCAGACGGTCGGGATCAGCGCTCACGACAATCGTGCGCGCGGCTCCTCCGAAGGGGGGAGGAGCGGAGACGCCGGGCAGAGTGGCGAACAGCGGGCGCACGCGATTGAGGGCCAGGTCTTGTATCTCCGCGACGCTCTTCGTCGTACTTGAAAAAACCAGATAGCCGACGGGAACGCTGCCGGCGTCAAAACGCATGATGAACGGCGCGACCGTGCCGGGTGGCATGAAGGCTCGCGCACGGTCGACATAGCCAACCGTCTGCGCCATGGCCTGGCTCATGTCCGTGCCCGGATGGAACGTCAGCTTCAGCAACCCCACGTTCTGGATCGACTTCGATTCAACCGACTCAATGCCGGTGATGTAGAGAAAATGGTATTCGTAGTAGTAGACAAGATAGCCTTCCATCTGCGCCGGGGACATTCCACCGAACGGTTGCGCGACGTAAATCACCGGCAAATTCAGGTTCGGAAAAATATCGATCGGCATTCGCAGAAGAGCAAGAATCGAACACAAGGCTACGCCGATCACGATTACGACGACACTTATGGGATTTCGAAGCGCGCTCCGCAGCAGCCACATGGCTAGTGGCCTCCCTGTGGTGTACCTGGGAGTGACTGCAGGAATGGTTCAAGGTCTCCCTGAGCTGCGGCCACCGAGGCCAGGTTCTGCCAGACGGCCAGGCGCGCCAAGGCATCATCGATTTCCGCCTGCACCAGCAGGCTCTCCGCATCGGACACATCCACAAGCGTCGCGAGGCCCGCTTGGTAGCGGGCACGCACCTGCGTTTCGGTTGTATGGGCGGCTTCGAGTTCGAGTGGCGTGTTCTCGGCAACTTTTCTCGCGCCTTCGAGCGAGGCCTGCGCCTTGCGGAGTTGTCCCGTCAAATCCTGCAGCGTCTGATCGTAGCGAGCTCTTTCCGCCCGCTCATTCGCTGCTTCGACGGCTTTCTTCGAACGGATCGTGAAGATATCGAAGACGGGGAACGTCACCGTCACTCCCGCAGCCCAGTTGGAGTGGTCCGGCGTCAGGCCTTCGCTCCCGCCAAGAAACTTCCCGGCCGGATCCAAACCGCTTCCGCGTCCGTAGACTGAGGACTGCAAATAAAACTTTGGATAGTAGGAGCGATCCAGAATATGCACCTGAGATTGCGACTCTTCGACGCGTGCTTGCTGCGCCTGCGCTGCCGGATTTGCTGAAACGGAAGTGGCCGCTGGCGCTGAACCGGGCACGGCCCCGAGCAACCCGCTCTCCTGCACTTCCACCTGGGAATCGGCAATGCCTAAGATGTCGGCCAGTAAGGCCCGGCTGATTGCCTCTTGTTGCTGCACTCTTGCCAGGCTGACTCGCGCTCGCGCGAAGTCGGCATCGGCTCGCGAAGCATCTGCGCCCGGACGAAGTTGGTTATCTACGAGAACGTGCACCGATTTTGCAAACTCCTGCCGCCGTTGCATGTCCGCCTCAGCGGCGCGTACCGTTTGTTCCGCGGCGAGCAGCGTCATGTAGGCATTGACGGTAGCGATGCTTACATCCAGGCGAGTCAACGAAGCCTCCGCAGTCGCGCGATTCTGCGCGGCGCGTGCTGCATCCACCTTGGCTCCGCGATATCCAAAATCGAGAGGCTCCCAGGAAAACAACAGTCCTGCCGCGCTTCCCCAGGCGCTCTGATTCGATGTTGAGACTGGAACCGGACCCGAGATAGGAGCGATGATGGACTGCGGCAGCAGCAACCCCGTGATGTTGTTGTCTGTCGCTCGATTGGCCTGCCAGAGAACGTCCGCGCGCGGCAGATAGTTCGTCCGCGCCAATCCCACACCGGCTTCGGCGGCGCGGACGCGTTCGAGCGAAGCCCGTGCGGCGGGATAATTCTTGAGAGCAAAGTCCACGGCTTGCTCCATGGTGAATACCTTCTTGACTGGCTCGGCAGAAGGTGTTTGTGCCGGCGCTGGTTTGCAGAGCGCCAGCGAGAAAATCGCGGTTATCGCCATTCCCAAATATTTCCTAAGACTCCTGTGCACGATCATCGACTCCTCTTTTCGAAACGTCCTATCCGTTCCCCGTTCCATTCATCTCCGCCTGCTGGCCTCACTTTGCTGGCGAGTGGTACAGCCCTTCCATCAATTCCATGCCGCGCTCGAGAAGTTTCTCGTCCGGAAATCGCTGCCGCGCCCAGCCCTTCAGAATCTCGTCCACTCCGTAGCCTTCCTTGCGGCCGAACCGGTCATCCAGAAGATCCGCGTCGTGAATCATTTGGCCGATCACCGCTACCCGCGGGTCGCGAATCCGAAATTCTTTCTCCAGCGTTTCAAAAGTGCAGTCCGTGCCGCGATGACCGAAACCCCGCTCATGAAACATGTCGAAAGGCACGCCCTGGGGAGGCACCTGATCCTCTGGCGCAAACGCGAATCGCGCTTTCGGATCGATGAACCGCCGAATCAGCCAGGCGGACGCGCAGCGATCCACGCCCGGCCTCGGCCTCGTGACCCATATCCGTTTCTTGTAGTCTTTCGGATTGATCTTGGCCGTAACCCCGGCCTTGGCGGTTCTTGACGAACTCGCACGTTCGAGTAATTCGCTAACGCGCTCTTGTAACGGGCTCTCGAAGAAGTCGACGTCCACAATCTCCTGGAAACGGTTCCGCAAGCGTCCGACGCGGGCGATGCTTCTCTGTTCCGCGGGCTCTCTCGACAATGTCTGCAGCTCTTGAATCAGCTCCTGGTATTCGCGCACACGCGCCTCTGAGAACCGGCCTTTCAGCTGCGCCGTCGAGAGATTGTCGATGGACTCCACGCGAACCACGGAGGCATCGCCTCCATACTTCCGGATTGAGGACGCGAGCCACTGGAACCGCTCTTCGTTGCTCGCATTGCTCGGCAGCAGGTAACCCGAATTTCCGAGCGGCACCGTGCCGTACCTCTGGAGCTTTCGCCAGATCTCCACTCTCTGGCTGGCGCGTTTCGTGGGCAGCGTAAACGTCAGCAACAGCCAACCGGCCGATCGTTTCTCTCGTACAGTCATTTCCTCTAGATGTTATGTCTATAACCTAGAAAAGGTCAAGTCGGCGGATTCGGGTGGCCTTGTAGGATCATCGGACATAGGCTCACCCAACAGAACGATACGTGCCCGGATACGAATGGAATCGGTTTGCGAGTTATTGGACGGCAGAATCGGGCGGCGGTTGCTGGCCAACGATCCGAAGCTCTTGACGCAAGGTGTGCTCCTCGGCCGCCAGCGGCATGAACTGCTCGTGCCAGAACCGGGCCCGCTCGGGGTCCGGAAGCGAGGTCATTGCATGCACTACGGATATTTCGCGCTTCGTGATTTCGTTGATTTGGCGCACCAGGTCGATGATTTGCGACATGTTCTGCCACGTCTCCGGGTGGTGTTTCCCGCGCAGACGCTGAAGGTTCATTACCGACCGATGGCTGTCTCTCTCTTTGGCGGTCCTATAAAGATCGGTGAACTTCTGCAGTTTCTGATCGTATTCCTTTTCGAGCGGCTCGACCTGTGCGTACGCCGCAATGTAGTCGTTCATGCTCGTGAGTTCGCCGTCTTTGATGGCGGCAATCTGTGCGCCGAGTTCCCGCAGATCAGACTCAGCTCGCGTAATCTCCGCCGCGAAGGCCTCGTCTCTTCGGTCCTCAATCGCGAGCGCAGCCGCAACGGCAATCACAGCTATAAGTAGGATAGCGGCAGCAACGATTAGGTATTTCGGAGGTCTCCCATTTGTTCTCACGTCGGGCACGCTAGCCGCCTTATTGATTGCGTTAGTCCATTCTAGCTTGTTCTTGCCGCTGGCTGGATTCTGGCAGGTTCCAGTCTGAAGTCCTATCCTTCGTTACATTTCTGCACAACGCGCTTCTACCTCACACGAACTCTCGCCGACCTGGTCATACTTTAGCAATTTGAATGGGAACTGATGTGGCCCACTGTGTAAGCCATCGGCTTTCAATCGAAGGGTTTGGTCATGTTGCCATCGTGAGTTATGGAGCGGGCGATGGGAATCGAATCCACGCACAAAGCTTGTGAAGCTTGTGTTGACGGCAGTCG
>WNFD01010392.1_pt1 | contig 14981 bp, 14 predicted proteins | sample 5400491 | NCBI WGS metagenome assembly WNFD01 (sample SAMN13153343, study PRJNA577476) | soil metagenome | isolation source: 120 cm saprolite under Douglas fir tree site 2 hole 2 replicate 2 | place: USA:California | collected 2015-04-18
CATTTGCTGCACGACAAGCTCGTGACCATCGTTCGGGCTTCGCGAATGGTCCAGGTCAAACACAAACGGGAGGTCGTGCTTCGCGTAATCCTCGGGGCCCAAGTCCTTCTTCTCATAGGGACTATAGGGGCGTGTCCTTACGCGGGGGTTCAGGATCCAACGAACCAGATAATCGTAGTTGTCTTTTTCGCCCACTCTCGAAAGGTTCGCCGCGAAATCTCCGCCGACCAGGTTCGGACCTTCGCCGATCGAATGGCAGGCCTCACAGCCGCGCGCTTCGAACAGTTCCTTGCCGTGCGCGGCGTTTCCCGGCGTTTGTTTCGGAAGGGCCGGCCCGGTGATGGCGGATTGCCAGACGTAAGCCGCGATCGCCTGAATTTCGTCGTCCTGCAAACGGAACTGCGGCATTTTGGTGGTGGGACGGAATTCGTGCGTGTGTTTCAGCCAGTACGGAATCCATTCCTTGTGAATCTTCATCCGGACTTCTTTCAGGTCCGGACCGACTTTCTTGATCTCCTGCAGGAGGTTGTGCGAGCGCTGTTCGAGCTGCTCGATCTGCGCGTCCATACCGGAAATTGTTACGGTAAGATTGGTGGCTTGCGCGTAGTAAGCGTTCGCGGCGTCGTTGTCGCTGGCGGAGTCACCCTTCTTGTTGAGTTCCGCGATCCGCAGGCGATCGTCCTGCTTCTGATTTTCGAGCTGCGCGATCACCTGCCGCGCGCTGACCAACTGTTCGTCCTGATTGTCAAAGCCCTGAAAGCGATGGCAACCGATGCAGCCCTTTTCCCGGTAGAGCGCCTTGGCGCGGTTCAGAACGGGAGCGTGCTCGGTGACCATGTCCGACGCGTGGCACTGCTGGCAGCCAGCATCGAAGTTCTCCGGATAATTCAGCGGCCAGAGCCAGTGTTCGTAACGGCCGTGCGCCTTTTCAACGGTGTCGAGCGCTCGACCGTTCCCGCCATGGCACGGTGAGCAGCCAAACTTTTCCAGGGGATGATATTTCATCATGTCTGGATCGGGATGGCTCGAATATGGCGCGTCCTTGCTCTTGTCCAGGCCGAGATCGGCTTTCGTTACCGTCATGGTGACAGGCACGATCAGGGGATCGGTTCCGAGATGGCAGGATTGGCAGCGGTCAACCAATCCGGTGCCGCCAAGGTTATTGATGGAGGCGCGGTTCGGGTTTACGTTGATTTGCCGCAGCTTGATATCAAGTTTCTCCATGCTCCCGGCAAGGGTTTGCAGATCGCGCGCGGCCAGGCCTGGGAGCTGTTCCTTCACGTATTCGCTGAGTTTATCCTGCGCGTCTTTTTCCGGCTGATCGACCTTGCCGCGTTCGGCTACGAGCTTTGCCTTCCCGGACATGATCGATGTGAACAGATCATTCAATTGTTGGTAATTATACTTTGTAGGTACTATATTCCCGCCCTCGACCGGCCAGGCAACCTCATACGTCTGCGCCTTGGCGTCATTCAACTCCTTCAGCTTTGACCCTTTCGAGCTCTTATTCTTTTCGTCGATTTGCTCCAATTGATAGGTGAGCGATCCGACCAGGCCGCGCGCCAACTGGAACATGTCGGTCATGGCGGCGCGCTGGCGATCGAGCAAATCGATCTGCTGCCCGATTTGCTGATCCTCCGCTTTCGCAGCCTCGTGCGCGGCTTTCACATCCGCAAAAAGTTTTTGATATTCAGGTGTGGCGTAGAATTTCTGCTCGTCGGCCTTGCGCTTCTGGTACTGCTTATCGAGGTACGACGAATACACTTTGGAGAATTCGCTCTGATAGCTGCGCCACGGCCGCAGCCCGTAGAACTCGTCGTAGAGCGACCAGGAAACGGTCAACATCAACAAGAATACGGAAACAAGGACCAGGCCGGCCATCGGCCGGGTTGTAACCGGATCATCAGGAGGAAGCTCAGGCACCCAGTGCCTCCTTCAAGTACTGAATCAAGGCTAAATACTGAACCACGGCGTCACCCAGATGTACTTGATGCGAAATACGAGCCGAAGCAGAATCTTTATCGGCAGGCTCAGCATCAGCACGAGAAACAATTCGGTCGTGACCATTTGCAGCAGCGTCATGCGCTTAAAAATCTTCCTGCTGAATTCAGTGAGCAGCAGCATGCGGTGCGAAAGATACCCAGCGAAGAGGAAATAAAGCGCCAAGGGAAAGAGTCCAAAGATAACGCGCGCCAGAATGGGCGCGTAACTCGCATTTGCCGCCGGCATAAAATGGACCAGCCAGGAGCCATTGATGCCGAAAAGCTGGTCCAGGTTTCGATTGACAGCGAAGTCTACCCGCTGTGCATCCCACGTCTGCCCCGGCCAGAACCACATCCATCCGGGGCCGCGGATGAATGTGCCGATGACAATCATCAAGACCCACAGGCCGATGAAGCCGAACAGGAAAGTCCAAATCGCGAAACGCCGCTGCTTGTAGGTGTAATAGCCGTTCCCGAGGGGATTGGCGTCAATGTACGGAACGACCATGAGACCGACAATGATGAACGTCGGCATGATCACTCCCGCGATCCAGGGATCAAAATAAACCAGCATTTCCTGAAGGCCGAGGAAGTACCAGGGCGCCTTGGCTGGGTTCATCGTGACATTGGGATTGGACGGCTCTTCAAGCGGTGCGTTAAGCGTGATCGACCAGACCATAAGGAGCACGGTGACAAGAACCGCGGCCACCAGCTCGATCCGCAGCAGGTACGGCCACGTGTGGACTTCCTTTTCCCACTTCGGATTCCAAGGCTCCGTCTTGCGGTATTCGGTCTTGGCGAGTTGGGGGTCCGCGGAGAGTTTGTCGATCAGACGGTCGTTCGCAAACGCCTGCCGGAAGGCGTACCAGACGTAAAAAGGGATAAGGAAGAGCAGCGCAACAATCGGCACATTGTCCGGCGCGGAAGCGATTTCCCAGATCTGGTGGAAATTCATGTCGGCCTCAAACCTCGCTAGATGCTACCAGCCCGGCTAAAGCCGGGCCCTACAGAGAAGCACAAACTCTACTGCATGCCGCTTGGCCGCAAAATGACTGGCCGGTGGCCCTTCTCTTCCTTAATCTCGGATTCGAGCATGATGGGCGCCGGCCCAGAAATACCGCCGTCCTTACGCACGCGCCAGAAATGCAAAGCCATGAAGATGCTGGCGATCAATGGAATCGCGATGCAGTGCCAAATGTAGGCGCGGAGAAGCGCGTTGGCGTCCACAATCGATCCGCCTAACAACGCGAAACGCACGTCGTTATACGGAGTCATCCCGAGGATCGCTCCGAACGGACCTTCGGTTCCTAACAAGGGCGTTGCGCGAGCCATGTTCGTGCCCACGGTGACGGCCCAGAAGCCCAACTGGTCGTCGGGGAGCAGATATCCGGTGAACGACAGCAGCAGAGTTAGCACCATCAGCAGAACGCCGATGCACCAGTTGAATTCGCGCGGGCGTTTGTAGGAGCCCGTCAGGAAGACGCGGAACATGTGCAGCCACACGGCAATGATCATCAAGTGCGCGGCCCAGCGATGCATGTTGCGCAGAAGCTTGCCGAAGGGCACGTCATTCTCAAGATAAAGGATATCGCGGAAGGCCTGCACCTTTGACGGGTGGTAGTAGAACATGAGCAGCACGCCCGTAAAGGTGAGGACAATAAACAAGTAGAACGTGATGCCGCCCATTCCCCAAGTGAATTTATATTTGACGGCGTCGCGATTGACCTTGGCGGGATGCAGGTGGAAGAAAACGTTGGAGAGGACCGAGAGCGCGCGGTTGCGCGGCGTCTCGTCGTGCCTGACGCGGAAGATCGAGCGGAAAAGCTGGGTCTTTTCAGGCGCTTTTAAGCCCTCCAGCTCTTCCTTGCCCTTTTCCTTGATGACTTCCCTGAGGTCCGTGACGTCCTGACGGACACGGTCAAGCAGCCCCGTACCTTTCTTTTCGCCGTTTTCTTCGGCCATTCCTATCCCCCTCAGGCCGTTCCAGCTTCCGTAGAGATTCTCAGAAGCAGCTATCGAAAGTGTGCCTTGTTGTGGCCCGCGTTCCCGACTGTGTCGGGATGCATCAACCGCACTTCAGACGCGGGGTTCTGCTAGCATTTCACTCTAAAGCCTCACTTCAAAAGAGGTGAGCTACAACACCTAGACAGGCAAATACGCGCCGGGATCGTTGAACTGATTCACTCCGGCGCGCGGGTCGTCCATATACAGCCTGCTGGTATCGACGATCAGTTTCCCCGTCGCGTCCTTGTCCAAGTGCGCGCGGTCCATCGGGCGCGGCGCGGGGCCCTCGAAGTTGACACCCTCGCTGTCGTATCCGCTTCCGTGGCAGGGACACTTGAATTTATTTTCCGAGGATTTCCATTCCGGCGTGCATCCCAGGTGCGTGCACCGCGCAAAAATCACGAAAATGCGGTCCGGCTCGCGAATAATCCAAACGCGGTTCGTCATCAGGTAGCGCTGGTCAATTCCCAGCGTAAAATCAGCCGGATACCCGATGTTGAAGACGGTGTTGGGTTCGTAGAGAGCGCGCGGAAAGAAAAATCGCAGGAACATCAGAAGATTGATGCCAAGGTAGCCATAAATCATCCCCCAAATCACGCGCCGCCGCATTTTGTCCGGCGGTTCCGCGCTCTCGGCTTTGCTCTTTGCCGCCGGCTTGGCTGCTGCGGGCGGGGTTGCTGGGGGTGCTGCGGCTTTCTGTGTCGGGGGTGCAACCGTGCTTCCGTCTACTGGGTCGGCCATAATGGCGCGAATCAACCTCTCGATAAAAAGTATAAATCTATGAAATCACCGTATCAAGATCAGCACTCTTATATATTCCGCGCACGGCTTTGTGTCAAGACGAATTCCGATTCCTGGTAACACTAAGGACCAATACAGGAAAAAGCTTAACACAGAGTTCACTGAGGTGCAGAGGCACAGGTAGCTCAAAGGGTAAACGCAGCGCAATTTTGGGCTAGGCGATGGCTTTGAGGACGAGGTCGGCCAGGGCGGAAATGAATGTCGGGGAGTCACCTACAGCGGGCATCATTTCAAATTGTTCGACGCCGAGTTTGTGGGCTTCTTCGCGGGCCTCGATATTGATTTCGTGAAGGGTTTCGATGTGCTCGGTGACGAACGCGATGGGAACGATCAGCAGTGGTTTCGATGTGCTCGGTGACGAACGCGATGGGAACGATCAGCAGTTTTTTTTCTCCCGAGCGCGCCAGGTTCTTGAGGGTTTCGGTCAAGGAAGGCGTCAGCCACTTGCGGCGGCCGACCTTGCTCTGGTAGCAGAGCGTGTGCGCGTTCTTCCACGCGCCGTGCTGCATCACCAGGCGCACGGTCTCTTCCACGTGTTTGGCGTACGGATCTCCGCGCTCGATGAGACTGAGCGGCAGGCCATGCGCGCTGAAAACGATGTGGGTACGATCGGGGGCGTCAAAATGGGTGAGTGTGAGGGCAATGTTTTCGGCGATCGATTGGATGTACAGCGGGTGGTCGAAAAACTTTTCTATCACGTGCGCGCCCAGGACGTTTCCGTTTGGATTGTATAGCCGCTTCCATTCCTTCAGACTGCTGGACGACGTGGCAAAGGAATACTGCGGATAAAGAGGAAGAAGAACGAGTTCCTCGGCGCCGGAGGCGTTTACCTCGGCTACGGCTTCCGCGGTGAGCGGATTCCAGTAGCGCATGGCGATGACGCATCGCGCGTCGCAATGCGGTGCAAGGGCCGCTTCGAGGGCGCGGGCCTGCCGTTCGGTGAGCATGCGGATGGGCGAATGGCCGCCGATCGCATCGTAGTGCGCGCGGACAACGCCCGCGCGCTTCCGGGCAATCCATCGGGCGAGGGGCCGCCGCGCAAACCACGCTCCGAAGAAATCGATAATGTCAGGATCGCAAAAAAGATTGTAGAGAAACGGTTCGACCGCGGCGGACGAATCCGGTCCGCCCAGTTGGAATAAAACGACGCTGATTTTTTTCTTTTCGGCCACAGTCTAGTCTCGGGAAAGAAGCTTCAGGGGCTAAAGCCCCCAATTTCCAAGTCCTTAATGTCGGAGCTGAAGCTCCGACCCACAAATCATCAAATCCCAACCAAAGACAAGAATCTGTTCCAATAATCTTCCCCCAAGGCCGAGAATCAGTCCCAAAGATTCCCAGGGAAAACGATCGTCGAGCCCAGCGAAACCAATACTCGACCCGAGGGAATGCGCATCGCATTGCATTGCGATTGTGAATGGGGGTGCCCGCCTGAAGGCGGGCGCTAGAAACAGCAATGCCTCCTATTTCCCGCCTTCTTTCAGGCGGCGAATATCGTCTTGCAGGCTCGCCATCCGGCGGGCGACGGAGATCAGATAGACGCAGAAAATGGCCCAGATCGCAATGTAGGCCGCCACCAGAAAATTCAGGTTCTTCATCGATTCTCTCCCAAGAGCTTGTCGCAGAATCTCGTCGCACCGGATCGTACAGGGCCCCGTCCCGGTCTGACCGGGACGCGCTACAACAACCCACCATCGATCGTCCCAGCGTTGTAGCCCGGGTCCCCGACCGGGTCGAGATGCCCAACCCGCACTTCAGACCCTGGGGTTTCTTTTGCGTTCGAGCATCGCTCAATGAGCGCCGCGTTCACACAGACCTCAGAAACACCCGAACTCATCACCACATCAACGGGTGTTGCGCGATGCTTCCATGCGGAGCGCGTCCACTTCCGTGCGCATCGCTTCCAGGCGGTAGCGGATGCGGATCAGAAGCGTCATCACGCCGAGCGTCGCGAGCCAGCAGACCATCAGAACGCGCCACATGCGGCCGTCGAGCGATCCGCCATCGCCGATCACGGGCTGCGGGTGCTGCGTCCGGAACCACCAGATCGAGAAGTATACGAGCGGAATGTCCAGCGCCGCGAAGATTCCGAATACCGCCGCGACCATCGCGCGCCGCTCGGGTTCGTCAACAAGTGTCCGCAGGATGAGGTAACTCACAAACAGGACCCACAGCAAAAACGAGGAAGTCAGCCTGGCGTCCCAGGTCCACCAGATCCCCCACACGGGCTTGGCCCAGATGGGGCCAGTCACGAGCACGACGGTGAAAAATGCGACACCCACTTCGGCGGAGGCCACGCTGAGCCAGTCCCACTTGAGCGCGCGCGTACGCAGGTAAGCGATGCTGCCGATGAACACCAAAATGAAAGAGACAAAACCCGTCCACGCGCTCGAAACGTGAAAATAAAAGATCCGCTGGATCAAGCCCATGGTCGCCTCTTCGGGAGCCTTAATCAGCGCACCGTAGCTCGCCGCCGCAAGCAGGAGAAATACAATCAGGGCCGACGGCAATGAAATCGCCGCGCCCGCCGGAATTCGCGATTGAGACTCGCCTGCCATTTCACTCCTCCAATAGATATTCGCCGAAGAGCCACGCCGCCGTCAAAAATACTACGTCGAACGATGTCAAAAATGTCAGCCACACGAGAGAAAGCTCCGAAGGATCGCGCAAGATGCCCGCCGTGGCTTCCGTACTGGCAATAAGGACGGGCGCCAGGACCGGCAGCAGCAACAACGGCAGGAGCAGTTCGCGCAGGCGGGCCTGTGCCGCGACAGCGGAAAAGACCGTGCCCGTTGTCGCAAGTCCAATTGTGCCGAGCGCGAGAATCAGAACCAGTGGCGCTAAGACGGGAAGGATTGCGATGTTATACAACACCGCGAACACGGGCAACAAAATCAGTTCGACCAGAAGCAGAAACAGAAAATTTGCCGCCATCTTCCCCGCCAGAATGCTGAACGGGTCAATCGGAGCGAGGCGCAGAGCCGCGAGTGTGTCATTGGTCTGCTCGCGCAGGAACGACGGCTGCAACATCAGCGACCCGGCGAAAAGAAACGCCAGCCACAGGAGCCCCGGGCCGAAACGGCGCGATTCCGAAGACGTTGGATTGAAGGTAAAGCTGAACAGGACGATGACGATGAGGACGAAGACGACAGTTGTGCCCAGCAGTTCTCGCGAGCGAAACTCGGTGCGGAGTTCCTTGGCCAGGATCGTGGTGGTGGAACGAACCAGGCTCACCGCGCGTCTCCTTCGGCCGTCTCACGCACCGCGGCCATCGCCAGAACGCCGTAGGGATCGCCATTCGCGCCGGAATCGTGGGTGACTTCACCGCCCTCGAGGCGAATCGCGCGCGTCACCGAAGCCTGCGTTTCGTTTCTGCCGTGCGTGCTCATCACGATGGTGCAACCGGCGGCGTGCAGGTTTGCGAGCGTGGCCCCAAGCCACTGTTGGCCTTCGGGGTCGAGGCCCGTGGCGGGCTCATCGAAGAGAAGCAACTGTGGCGAAGCAAGCAAGGCGCGCGCAATCGCCAGGCGCTGCCGCATGCCGCGCGAAAATGTCCTGACCAGATCGTCCGCGCGGCGCGCCAGCCCCACCGGTTCGAGAGACTGCCGCGCGCGAGCGACCGGGTCCGGCAGATCAAAGAGTTTTGCGAAAAAGACGAGATTTTCTGCGGCGGTGAGCTCGTCGTACACAAGAGTGTGGTGAGCGACCATTCCTATGCGGTGCTTTACGGCAGCGGCAGATAGAGCGGTAGAGCCGGAGAAGAACGTAAGCTGGCCCCTGGAAGGACGCGCGAGCAGCGCCGTGATTTTCAGGAGCGTCGTTTTGCCGGAGCCGTTGTGGCCCACGAGAGCGACGCACTCCCCCGCTCCGATCTCGAGCGAAACGCCCCGCAACGCCATGCGCATTCCGTAGCGCTTCTCGATGCCGGAAAAGTTGATGCGTAATCCCCCGTTTGAGCCGCCGTTCGGGGAAGATGCATGCGGCGTGGCCACGCGGGACGGCTCAGCCCTGGACCAGATCGCGCAGCAATTGCTCCGCGCGACCGCGCTCGCGGGCATACTCCTCGTCAGAAATTGTGCCCGCCTGGCGGCGCAATTCGATGCGCAGGAGCGTGTCCTTGAGTGAGTCGAGGTTCGTGTCAACTTCCTGCTTGATCTTTTCGGCGAGCGGGGCCGCGAGTGCGGGTGTGCGCGCTAGCGCCGCTGCAGGTACAGGAGTACGCGCCAGCGCAGGCGCTGGTGCGCTCGGCTTTGCCTGGGCTGCGCGCTGCGCCTTGTTCTTCCTCGGTCCAGGTGCGGGAGGCGTCGCCGGGGCGGTTGCGATTGCCAGAACTGGCTGCCGGAGCAGCAATCCCACTCCGACGGCAAAAATCGCGGCGAGGCCGCCGAGCAATATCCACTTATCATTGTCGAGACGCGCGGGAGCGTCCTGGACTGTGGGACCCGGGCCCGACCCGGAGTCTCGTCCGTTTACCTGATCGGCTGACGATGATTCTTGCGCTGGGGGCGGCGCGGTGCCATTCACGGTGATGTCGAAGCCAGTTCCTGCCTTAATGGAATCTTTCGAAAAGACATTGAAGCCCTGCTCGGTGCCTGCGGCGTTAAATCCGGGGCTCGAAACCTGCATGGTCGGGGGGATGACCAGCAAGACGCGCTGCGCGTCGTAGCTGGAAGGCGCTCGCAGCGTCGCGTGATTGCCTGTATATGGCAGCGCGTAGGAGACACGCACCCCGTTCTGCCCGGGCTGGAACGCGTAGGCGATCGCGTAGCGACCCTTGCCCTTGTCGATCGTGCCCTGCTTCACGGGCATGCCGGAAGGGCCGAAGGTGGATACCTGGTCGAGTTCCGCGCCCGCGGGAATCGTGAACTCGAAATTGCCGTCCTGCTTGAAATACGCAGCCGGGGGATTCGAGGTGTTCTGAATGGAATACTCCTCGCCGACCATGAGCTTCTCCCCATTGGGTTGAAAGACGAGAAGGCGGAGAGGGACCTGCAAGGCATTGGGATTCGTCGTCGGCTCGTATATCGTGACGTCGACTGTCGAGGTTCCGGGGGTGAGCGGCTGGTGAAAAAATACGCCGCGGTACACGGCACGGATGAGCATCGGGCCTGCGCCGATCCCTGGGTTGTCGATGTGATAGAGGCCCTGAGCGTCGGACTTCGTGCTGGCTACAACCTCCATGCCTCCCTGAAGTTGAATCAACAGGACGTCGACGCCGGCAGCGGGCTTGTTGCCGTTGGTGCCATTGTGGACGACGCCGGAGACCGTGCCAGCGTGCCCGGCGGCGGTCACGAGCAAAAACACCGAGACAAAGCAAATCTGCCGCAATTTATTCCGAGTCAAGCGTGTCTTCATGAACGAAATGATTCCCTCAAAATCACGATTCCCTCATTTCAAAATCTTGTCCGGAATGAGAGGTTGCACAGCATTCTACAAGAACAATTTTCGCCGGGCCGACTTTCCAGTGGACTTGTTTCTAAAGTCACAAAAGCCACCCTCCCGGTTTGACCGGGACAGGTTACAACAAACCACCACGGCGCCTTGCTAGGAACGAGGGGGCGCAGCTGCCGCGGGATCCCGCCTTGCGACAGGGGCCTGATTTCCAGTGGCATTTTCAATTTCCAAGAGCACCTGGGCCGCCTCCGTCTCCAGCGAGTCCCTCATCTGTTCGTAATCCTGTTCCGCGTATTTTCCCGCGCGGTTCTCAAATTTCAGATCGCGCAAATTCTCGTAGATCGAGTCGCGGCGCTCGAGCAATTGATCGAGCTGCGAGCGATGCGGGGCGGAATCCGCTTCGTCAGGTTCGATCCAGAAAACAAACGTCAGGACCGCGAGCGTGAGCACGAGACACGCGGAAAGCATGACCGCGTCTGGAAGAATCACAGCGGCGAGGGTAAGTGGGAACTGCATTTAGTCCTCGGTCTCCTTGTCAGCTTGCTGGCGGGCACGCTCCAGTTGAACGTTCCGTACCTCGGAGGCCAGCGTTACAGCGGGAGCTGGCGCGGCGGATGCAGATGCGAGTCTTTGGACGTCCCGCTGGCGCCACATCCGGATGATCATCAAAACGATTCCAAGGCCTAGCACGAAAGCGGCGCCCGGAATGTACCAGGCGATGCTGTTGAATCCATGGGCGGGCGGCGCGCTCAATACTTTCTCGCCATACTCCTGGATGAAGTCCTGAACGATCAGGTCGTCAGCTTCGCCCGAAGCGACATGTTGGTCGAGCTCCTTGAGCATCGGCGCGGAAGACGGGCAGTTGATGTGGTTACATTCCCTGAGAATCTGGCCGCACCCGCACATGCACATGAGCTTTGTAGCAACGACCTTGGCGCGTTCGGTTTTTTGCGCGTCCACGTGCAATGGGAGCATCGCGGAGGCAATTCCCACGAAGGTGGAAAAAAATAACGCGAGTCGGCGACGCTTAGACATTATCTTTGGGGAGCTGCGATCTGGCGGAAATTGACGCGCGCGCGGGCTGCGTTCCGTCTCCGCCGAGGACAGGGGAACGCTCGGTTGCCGGAGACATGACCATCACGGCCTGGCGGTTCGGCAGCAATGCGAGAATCGTTCCGAGAACCACGACCAGGCCGCCGAGCCAAATCCACTTTACGAGTGGATTCAAGTAGGCGTGAATAACGGGGAGATTGCTGTCCGGACTGCGTCCGGCGTACACGACGTAGAGGTCTTCCTTCAGCGTCGAGGAGATCGCGACCATCGTGCCGGACTCTTCATTTGAGGGATAGAAGCGGCGCTGCGGATAGAGCATCATTACGGACTTGCCGCCCTTGTCCACGTCGATGGTGGCGCGCTCGGAGGAATAGTTGGGCTGCTGATCGGAGTCGAAATTTTGGAGATGAAGTGTGTAGGGACCAATGGTCATTACCGAGCCCGATTTCATTTCCGCAGGTTTATCCTGATTGTACGGTCCTGCTTGTACTGCTCCCGCAGTGCCCGGGGATCGACTCAAGGATTGGCTCGAGGATTGGCCCGGTGACATCTCCATTTGCTTATCCTGATTGAAGGCCTGTCCAGAAATTCCGATAAAGACGAGCACCATTCCGAAATGGATCACGTAGCCGCCATAGCGGCGCGTATTGCGCATGGCGAGCTGCGCGGCGGAGGAAAACAGATTGGAGCCGGTGCGGGCGGAAATAACTCGGGCGCCGCGGTAGAACTCCGAAAAAACCGTGAACGTTACGAACCCCGAAAGCATGAGGCACAGCGTGACGTAAAACTCGCGGAGACCGAACGCCAGGGCAATGACGGCGGTGGCAACGCCGCCAATTAGCGGCCAGCCAAAATTCTTGCGAAGGCTTTCAGTGGAAGTCTTGCGCCAGGCAAGGAGCGGGCCAACCCCGGTCAGAAATAACAGGAACATGGCGATCGGGATGTTGACGCGATTGAAAAACGGCGGGCCGACGCTGATTTTTGTTCCGCGAATTGCTTCGGAAAGCACCGGAAAGAGCGTGCCGGAGAGAACCGCGACGCAAGCAACCAGGAGAATCAGGTTGTTGAAGAGGAAGCTCGACTCACGGGAAATCATGGAGTCCAACTGGTTGTCGCTGCGCAAATAGTCGCGATTTTTCAGAAACGCCACGAGGCAAGCGGAGATGATGATAATCAGGAATCCGACGAACCAGCGTCCGATCGAAGACTGCGCGAAGGCGTGCACCGAGCTGACCACACCGCTGCGGGTCAGGAACGTTCCGAAAATGACGAGCAGGAAGGTCGTGAAGACCAGCCAGACGTTCCACACGCGCATCATGCCGCGCTTTTCCTGCATCATCACGGAGTGCAGGAACGCGGTGCCGGTCAGCCAGGGCATCAGCGAAGCGTTTTCAACCGGATCCCAGGCCCAGTAGCCGCCCCAGCCGAGCACGGCGTAGGCCCAGTGCGCCCCGAGGAGGATGCCTGCCGACTGGAAGCACCAGGCGATCATGGTCCACTTGCGAGTGAGGTGAATCCATTTTTCGCCGGGGTAGCGGCCAATCAAAGCGGCCATCGCAAACGCAAACGGAATCGTGAAGCCGGTGTATCCCGAATACAGCACGGGCGGATGAATGACCATTTCCGGATACTGGAGCAAGGGATTGAGACCATGACCGTCCGTCTGGGAAACCAGCCGCAGCACGCCGCCCGCGCCGGGGGAAGCAAGCACCTGGAACGGGCTGGCGACAAAATTATTGAGCGTGAGAAAGAACAACTGGACGGATGCCAGGACCACGCCGACATAGGGCATCAGTTCCGGATGCTTGCCTCGATAGGCGAAAAGTGCGGAAAAAACATAAATTGAGAGCAAGAAGCTCCAGAACAGGAGTGAACCCTGCTGGCCGGACCACAACGCCGAGAATTTGTAGAGCGAACCCAGGTTGCGATTGCTGTGTTCGGCGACGTACGCCATCGAAAAGTTGTCAGTGAAGAAAAGATAGACCAGGCTGGCAAAAGCGAGCCAGATAAGGGCGCAGACGGCGAACCCGGCGTTGCGCGCGGACTTGATCAAAAGAGGGCGGCGCGTAATGATCGCCGCGATTCCGCCTGCGATCGCGTAAATCGCCAGGGCGAATGCCAACAGTAGAGCGTACGATCCGAACAGGTCCAAAGTTGTTCCTCGATTCTTGCCTGTTCAACGGCCCGCTAGTCTCAGCAGGGCTCCAAATTCCAGGGGCCTCCGAGTCGCCGACGCGCCAAAGCCAGCGCTAAGGCGACGGAGCGCGGAGCCCGCATCAGGTAGAGCCCGCACCCGTCAGCTCTTGCTTTTCGGATCCGAAGAATAGGCAGCTGGGGCTGCGGGCTGGGCCTGCCCGGGGGCCGCCTCATACTTAGACGCGCACTTGGCCTGAAGGGTCTCAGCCACAAAACGGCCATCCGGGGTCACCTTACCTTCGACCAGGCATTGCGCGCCGTCCTTAAATGTGTCAGGAAGCGGGTCCGTTCCCACGTAACTGACGGGAAGGCCCTTGCCTTCCTCCATCAGGATGAAATCGACCCGGCCGGACAGGTGCTGAATCGACCCGGCCTTGACATCGCCGCCAACGCGAAGGCGCTGGTGCAGAGACGCCCCGCTTAGTGTGGGGATCTCCGAGATTGTGTGGTAATACGTCTTACTCTGTTGAGCACCGACGTAGGCCAAGCATGAGAGGGTGACGATGATGATGCCGGACCCAATCGCAAACTTCGCTTTCTTATTCACAAGTGCCCCCTAATCCAGAAGCTCGCCCCAGATTGCCGCAGTGTAATTCTATCACACCCCGGAGGGGGTTGTTGCGCAAGGTGTCTCGATATTCACTGTCCCACGGAACACCGCCTGGGAAGGGATGTCTCTTGCCCTGCTTTGATACTTCGAGCTACACGCTTCACTTGAAGCGTTCAGCGTAGAAGTAGGGCCCGCACCCTGGGCTCGTCAGTGGTGGCCCCTGGCCCAAGAGCAAAAGCGCGCCAATGCCGGCGTGCTCGAAGATTTCAATCAAAGGTTCCATGTCAGTTCCCAAGAGAGCGACATGCTTGGGTTTGTAGTTAAATCGAATTCGTTTGACTAGAGTGGGCGCGAGTCGCGACATGCATTCGCGCGCTGCGCTGTCGCCGGTTTTTTGGCCCGCCCCCGGTTTCCCCTGCATCCGGCCCGGACTCGCGGAATCTTGCGGCGTTACCGGGCATTCGGACAAATAAGTGAGGCAATACCCTCGTCTTTGAAATTCAAGCAGCTTGGCATTGCCGTCCTCGGGCGCAATATCCAGCGCGGAAAGGAATGAATCGAAAAAGTCGCGCGACTCCGGCGGCCTGTAAAAATCATCTTCGGGGCGCGGCATTGGCTGCAAGGCGACGAAGAGCACATTGATGTGTATCGGGCGAAATCGAGTGGCAAGCTCCAGGCGTTCCATCCGCGCAGCGATATGCTCAGCCGAGGCGGCAAGGCCGCATCCATCGCACAATATGGGAGTGGAGTTTGCGTCCATGTGTTGCGATCATCCTACAACACCCCATTGCAACGTAGGGTCGGGAAAGAGAATTTGCATATGGGTCAGTTTGGAAGGTCAATCTTGGATCATTTCCGCATTCCAGACCATTCGGGAGTAAGCATCTTGGGTCGCGTCAGCTCCCCATCGGAGCTTGGAGCCACCTTATGACCTTACGGGAAGGGCGAATCCTGCCACTTCCTATCGGCTCCTGAAGCCAAGTAATGAGACCACGCCAAGCAGC